>JAABUU010000031.1_pt1 | contig 327961 bp, 319 predicted proteins | sample 5559301 | NCBI WGS metagenome assembly JAABUU01 (sample SAMN10711884, study PRJNA513360) | rock metagenome | isolation source: Antarctica rocks | place: Antarctica: Victoria Land, Richard Nunatak white
AGGTCCTATTAGCTACGTAGTTCACCTAAAATGAATCGTTAAAGCGATAAAAAATGAAATGTGAATTTTCAGCCCTATAGGGCTGTCCCACTGCTAGGTTTAGCCCAGTGCTAGGTGAACCCTTCTATATGTATTCATGTATAATTATCTTGATCTTGGAAATTCTTTTTTAAAGACGCTTCGCTACTAATCGACGTATTTCTATTTGATCGTATAAAGAAGAACTCGATCTGAGATTGTGCAAAGCAATTAAATAGGCCGGTTTGAAATCATCTGTGATGTTACTGTGGTAGCTTTATGAACCAGTCTGAAAGGTGCTGTCATGCAGAGTATTCCTACTCCCACCAGCCTTCGTACCTTATTCTACTATCAAAGCAACCCTCAAGGCTCTATCGTTACAGAAGACCCGGACACTCACTGATTGAGCTACATTCCTAGCTTATCTGATATGCCAGGTACACCCGAGAGCTTTCCATAACCCATCAGCACAATGACAGCCCACAGGCTCCTCCCTCTGGCTTGTTCCCCCCAGAAACTCCCAAATCCACGTTATCCTTTCAAACCTCATCACCAAAGCCGTTCCATCCCTCTTCCCCGAATTGCAAAACCCCCTGCAATTTGAGCCGCACCTCACGCTCACAAGCGATGTCCCCCAAGATATCACGGACGGTGCCACTGACTCCCAAGCCTGGCTTGACGGACTTCATATCCCCATCTCTGCGAAGCCCCTGATTCGCTTTGAATCTCTCGACATCGGTGACCAGTTCTTCAAGAAGATTACGCTGAGTGCCTCCAAGGTGCCCTTGCTCGAATTAGCAATTCAGACCCGCGCTGCTGCCGTGGAAGATGGAAATCAAAGTGCCGCGAGCAGCTGGGCGAACAAGGACTGGGCTCCGCATGTGAGTCTGCTGTATGCGGATGTCGAGATTGCGGAACAAAAGCGGGAAGAGGTGTTGCAGGCCCTGCATAAGGCTGGGATCAGGCTGGATGAAGAGAGAGGAGTGGCTGCTGTAGAGAGTGGAGATTTTGATGGATGGGATGGAGGGCGGATCGTGTTGGTGCCGACGTGGAGAGATCCAAAGGAGTGGGTTGTTGTCGCTGAGAGGGAGGTGTGAGGGCATGAGTAGAGGGTGAATGAAAATATGTGACGGTAAGTGCCCGACCACTTTCCTCCACGGTCGGGGAGGACTCTCTTTTGTTCGAGTAGGTCCTATTTGAAATCTTCAATCGCATTGCACAAACGCTTGGAAATTGGCTATGATATTTTCATATTCCCAGAGGCCATGCACACTCAGTGCGTCAGCTATGTCCTAGATTTACTCTGCATGGCTGCTGCTAGAGAGGCACATATGACTGGAATTTCGAAACAACTTATGATCTCAACTGATTTTCATTTTTTCATTTCAGCAACACAAGTGCAATATTTTACGTCACAACGTCAACACTATGGTTCATCAAGCGTTACCTTGAACGTGAACTTTGAGTATATAATTTAATGTGGTCGAGCAGTTACGCCTTACCTATCATTTATTACATCTGTTAAATCTTCTATCATTGATACCCGAACCAAGCCTGCGACTCGCCAGGATTGTTTGATGACTACCCTGTGTACAGGACGAAGCCACTCCTATCTATATTCAACTCAGTGGTCGCTAAGCAGAGCTTCACTGTCAACCGGGTTCTGTGATCGCCTCCAGCGGCAGATTCCATCGAGGAGCAATCACCAACCACAAGGTATACACCCATTGGTGAGCAAGCGCCCCCCTTCCAAAGAAGCGTTCAGCCAAGTTATTCTCAATTCAAGATATTCCTCACTCTGAAAAAAGTTCATACTAATCCCTTTACCCGCTTTGTCCCCTACCTACGTAAAGGAATTCTGCTAATCCCCACGGCGATCAGAATCCGACCCCATCATGGAGCCATCTATGAACCCAACTCTCTGGCTCGTAGACTCATCAACCGTCATGGATCCACCATCACTCTCAAGCCTTTCTCTTGAGCTCCAACTCATCGTGTTCCAGTCTCTCGCCAGTCTATCCGATGTCGCTGCTCTATCACGAACTTCTCGGTTATTCAACGACATTTGGATGTTCAATGCTGCCAGCATTTGTGGTGCTATCCTTCCCCGTGTCATTGAATGTTTTGAGGATGCCCAGGCTTTAACCGAGGCTCAAGCACATGATGAGAAAGAAGACATCGTTGAGCAGGATAAGAACCGGGTAGCACTACAACAAGCCAAGCGCTATCTATCGAACCAGAATACGGTCCACCGGACATGTGACAGATTTGAGAGCGAGGTCCTTCGGAAACTAGAGTCACGAATCGGCAAAGGTACTCTGGTTCTAACACCAACTGAACGTCCTCGCTTCATACATTCTTATTATCAGCTGTGGAGCCACATCCTCAGTACAAGCGGTGATCACTGGTTAGAGTTGCCACTATCTGTGTCGACTTCTTCCATGCTGGATTTGCTCCAGAAGTCTGAGATGATGGTCTGGATTTACCACCGCGAGTTTGCTGGCCACCCACCGATAATGCCTAAAACCATAGGCAAGAGTTGGCAGGGAGACGCTGATATGATGAGGAAGCACGGCAGGATTCTGAATAATGCTTTCTTCGCCGACGTAATTATGCGACCATCCCAAGTGTTACCGCTGCTTTATACAGTCATGGACGACTTCCAAGACTTCCTGGAGCCAAAATTACGTACTATAGCTTCGAATGGAGGTCGGTTTTTTTAGATTAAATGCACCACCATGACCGTCAAACCACAAGTCAGCTAGCTACCATGTTCAAGATCCGCGCGGAGGCGGTCGTTTCAAGGAGGCAACGACAGGTCTGCTGAATCTTGAAGGTTTTTCTTTGACGTTCTCGGTAGTAGCTGAGGTCCTGCACTACTTGCTGGCCACATCAGACTTGACAAGAACAAGTGGTGATCGGTCGACTTGTCGCCTCAGTCAATAGCACTTAAGTACTTCAGTGCGGAATAAAGGGATATCGAATCGTCTGTCAGAGGTTTGAGAGCTACGATCAGAAATTACATGCTCAACCCTCGACACACTTCAGCCTTCTTTACCTCTTCTTTACCAGCTACAAAACGCGCCCAAATCCACAAACTCAACAGACTTTAGACCGTTCACTGGTCACGAAGTCCCCTTTAGAAAACGCATCAAACGTTCCCTTATGCACCGACCCACAAGTAAGACTTCACCCTTTCCATTCATAAATCACCCTCTTCCCATCCCACCACCCCTAATTGCACAACTCTACTTCTCACTCGCCCTCAAATCAATTTTCATTGAACATCACACAATCTCCCGCTATGACCGATTTTCAACATTACCGTACTACTTCGCCTACATTGAAGTCCGAACACTCCGATATCTTCTTTTCGAAATTAGCTTACTATCACACACACCCGGCCAGAGTCTGATAATGCAAAGAAGAAGAACTGTATTAGGTTCACTGATTCCATCACACCACCCACTCCCACTCCCACCCCTCCCCCCCAATCCTCCCAAATCCCAAATCCCCTCCCTCCCCGCTCCCCAAGCCCATCCAACCCAGTCTCCTCTAATACTGTACGCCTAACCCTACACACATAACTCCGCACCTCATCCACCCCTATCCACCCCACCTCCTCTACCCCATCGCAACCTCTTCAAGACTGGTAAGTTAGAGCGATGTGCTATGAACATGAATATCCGTCTCTGAGATTGGCGTTGAACGGGGTATGTGATTTTGGAAAAGGAAAGGGTGGAGGGTTAGAGGAGGGTAGAGTGGGTGATTGATGGCCAGCATGAAGGAGGAGGAACCGTGAGCGTCTCCTGATGGATTTCGAGCAAGGCGTATCAGGATTTTCCGCGGTGTTTGATGTAAAGAAAGGATTTTAACAGTACATGATGAAGGGGTTTTTGGGGCCCGGAAGAATTTGGGGGGGGGGGGGGAGGGGGGGGTACTGTAAATACAGGATACCGTTGGGAGAACTGTATGAAAATTCGGATTATGCACGATCTGACTCGTTCGTCAAAATCCGAATAAAGTATAGCTTATGATATATACTTATGTTACAGTACGTTTATACCAGCTTCGAGTAGAGCGTACTGCTGATGTTTTCTGATAGGGATGAGAGGGGAAGATAGGGGGTTTTGGGTGAATGGTGGGTGGTGATGGGTGTGGAAAGGGGGAAAGGGGGGGGGAGAGGAATACAGGATACCGTTGGGAGAACTATATGGAAATTCGGATTATGCACGATCTGACTCGTTCGTCAAAATCCGAATAAAGTATAGCTTATGATATATACTTATGTTACAGTACGTTTATCCCAGCTCCGAGTAGAGCGCACTGCTGATGTTTTCTGGTAAGGGTGGGAGGGATTGGAGATGGGTGATTTTTTGGGGTAGGTGGTGGGTGTGGAAGGAAGAAGGGGGAAGAGGGAAGAGGATTTTTTGTGCGGGAGGGGACGCATAGAGAAACTGGGATGGGGTTTTTAATTTGGCACAATGACATATCGCATACCTTGGCAACGCGAATCGAATTGGTAGGGTTGGAGTGTTCGTACTTCCAAGGGGTTTGCTTTGGGAGTAGATGTAGGGATTTTAAGGGATTTTAAGGGATTAGACTGGGTGGTGGGGGGGATATCAAAGATTTGAAAGCGTGATAGGTTTTGTTTTGTTTTGACTTGGGTTTGAAGATGTTTTGTTTATTTGGTACTTTTAAGTTTGTTTGGATTAGCGAGATGTGGTGTGAGGTGCAAGGGGGAAAGACGAAGCAGGGTCTCTTGGTGGGGGATGTAGGTTGTAGAATGGATGGAAAGATTCAGCAATCATCATTCCCGCCTGTCGTAAACGTTATATATTCCACCACTTTCAACAATCTTTCATCAACAGTCCACTTGTGACAACCTGCCACCCCTCATACCCACCCATGATCTCCCCCAACCTCCCCATCTACCCAAACCGTCCCCTCAAAATCCGTCATCTTCTCCCCCTTAGTCGTAAACATCTCCGTGCGCACCGTATAATACCCCTTCTTCAACCACGGATACGGAATCATCACGCTGTACGACATCTCGACCGGGCCTTTCTCCGGTGGGCATTTATAAGCCTCGTTCTGGGTGATTTCGAGCCGGTGGTTGCAGAGTTTGTCTGTGACGCTGGGGCCGAGGGTTCCGTTTAGGGAGGCGGTGACTTTGATGAGGGGGGTGGGGCCGAGGGCGGAGGTTAGGGTTCCTGTGAGAGTGAGGGTGAAGTGGCTACGATGGTGAAGGTTGGTGTTGGTAGCTGCTTTTTTTTACGAACGCATACATATGCGAGAAAATAGGCGTGTAGAGTGGGACTTACTCGTCTGGTGGGTTTGGGATAAGATCTAGCTTTTCGATGGTAAGAATGTCGTCTTTTGGGTCACCGTTGTAGTGGGCTGGAGAGTCTTCAGGGACGTTTTGACGGCAGTCGTGAAAGCTTGATGGATCTGTGAGTTTTTTTTATCTGTTGAAGTGGTTCTTGAAATTCAATTGCCACTGATATGGCGACAGGACGGAGTAGTGCCAAGATCCAAATGATCGTTGAGATGGAGGTATGCATTTTTGCTTATTGTTCCACTCGTTCCCTCGACCGTGCGATACAACTTGAGAGAACAAGAATCGAGAAACTGTTCTGGTAATCAAAGTACGTAAATCCAGGCAGCCGTCTGAATTCTAACAGCAAATATAGCCGATTCGTCGACCAATAGTGACTGTTAAGGGGGTCCATCTATCGATCAATCTGTTGACGGATTCAGCAATGCCGGAAATCCATTTGATCATCTGATCTATCGTCAACCCATGCTAAGTTTTGGCTGGATTTTCTTGCGCTGTCAATCGGAGCGAGATGTTGCTGGCAGCAATCGCACCTAGCCCCTAAAGCTTTCGTAAGTAGATCAATCCATCAACCCCTTTAATCCATGGGGTAAGGCTTGGCTATACAGGCCAACTTGACATGTTGGTCGAGGACTAACGCTGGTTGTTGACCTTTCATTGTTAAGCAGTGCGCATCTGACGCTTCCCGACGGCAACATGTCTGAAATAGCCGATAGCAAGTAAAACTGCCATTCTGGCTGGAGAAGGCTCAATTTAGAAGCTCCAAAAAGTGACTCCGGTAATCTGACCGACTGTCTTTGTACATGCAGATTCAATAGCCCGAATTCATGAGGTTTGAGTACAGTAATCTTATTACGGGGACGAAGAGTTGTGTCCGCCTACTGTGGTACGCTGTGGTCCTTGCCGGTAATGAGTTGTTAAATAGATGTATTTTCGAGACAAGGTATTGTTGACGCTCTCTATATTGAACCATCCAGACAGTCTGTTCTCTGTGATACATGGTCATATTCGTTTTCAGTAAAGTATTGACCCTCAGGCGAGCAAGACTAGAATTCTCGGATTGGCCATCGCATCGAGGTTTTCGATACCAAGTACCAACATTACCGCACAATCGTTGTATACATAACAATGGAAACCCTTTCTGTCGCAATTAACACGACTTGATTCGAATATGGAGGTCTATTGAAACTTGAGATGGATCGTCCGTCCTCCCACTGGAACTACTGTATGCTCGTCGTCAACGTCATCACTAACTCTATCTCAACTCCTATTTCAAACAATTGTTACAGGAATCCCTGTTACTCTTTTCCTCCCTCTGGCTGACACTCAATTAACTGCTCTCAACCAACCTCCCCGATCAACCTTCAAACTCATCAAACATAGCTTCCCCACCCGCCCTCCGCCTCCGCTCCCTCCTCCGCACAATGTCCACCACCACCCACCAACTCAATGTCCCTACAGCACCATGGAAACAGGCCTTCCTCTCACATATTGCCAAAATGGACTCACCTGAATTCGTCTTCGCCTCTTTACATCCGTCTAAAGACTCCTCATCACCAACACCCTATGTCCCCCGCCTCCGCTACTGCATCTATCGAGGCATGTGGGGCGAGCTGCCCGAGAACAAACACAATGACGCACCTCAAAACCCCCGCGCTTACACGTCCGATATGCCCACCTTTACGACAGACGTACGAATGCAAAAGGTTGGAGACATATTTGCTAGTAGCGCTGGGCATGCGACTAAAGATGAGCAAGTGCAAGGCAGCGGAGGTGGGGGGCCAGTAGAAGCGGTATGGTGGATCAAGGATACAGGGACGCAATGGAGGATAAAAGGGGAGGCGTTTGTGGTGGGCAGGGATATCGAGGGGGAAGGTGAGGAGAGCAGTGGAGTTCGGACTGTGAAGAGTGAAGTTGGAGAGCGGATGAGGGTTGTGGATGGGAGCAAGGAGCAGGAGTGGAGTTGGGGGAAGGAGTTGACTGCGCATTTTGGGAATTGTAGTCCTGGAATGAGGGGTGAGTGATCCAAGTCTAGCGTTTGAAACGGCCAGCGGTTGTTTGACTTCGCATGCTGACAATACGATTCTCCAGGTTCTTGGAGGAACCCTCCACCAGGTACGCTGGTGAAAGGCGAGCCGGACAAGGACCATCAACTTGCGCAGAAAGTGACAGACCTGCACGATCCGATCGCAAGGGCGAACTTCCGCGTTGTCATTATCAAACCAGAAGAGGTCGAGCAAACGGATATCAGTGACCCGGCCAAATCGAGGAGATATCGATACACGTTTGTAGTAGAGAAGGGACAAGGCAGCGAGGGCAAGGGAGAGTGGAGGATGGAGGAGCTTTGGCCTTGATTGGCCCCTCAGCATGATGCTACGGAGCAAGCACAATGCCAACACGAGTTCGTCATCGTACATGATCAGAAATTGGACACAATATGCTTGTCCGGGTCCTTCTCACACATTGGCATGCTGCTAAGCCCCATTACAAAGACCAGCAGAATCTTCTGAATTTCAGCACTACCAGTGTCAGCCCTAGTCACGGACCTTGCAAGAACGACGTTGTGCTTCGTATCTCAAAGAAAAATATTCATGTGATGACAGCGGAAACGTCCGGAGATTCTCCAAAATAGAAAAGGCAGCCAATTTGCAAGTGCTATCAGAATATTTATTGGTGGAAACAGCCAAATGTTTACTTCCAACTACTTCCAATCCACGACCATCTGCTTACAATACGCGGGGTTGGCCAAAGGCATTACTTGCTGACTCGTTTGACACTTGGATAATCGATCGTTTAGGGATTCAACGCCAAAGGATTGTGATGTAACAGAAGTGGAAGAGGCGTGGTAAGGGGGTGATCAAGTAAGTGGCCTAAGTTCATTAGTAAGCTCTGCTACAGGAGCAGCAGAGGATTCAGGTAACAGTTAAACATTTCGAGCTACTGCCCGCGATGTACGGCACTGAAACATTTTCCTATTTCATGGGGCGGTTCAGGCGGCTCAGGCGGCGCATTCTTATACGTACCATCCAACATTCTCGTCGGGATTCTTGGTTCAACGGTCGGCAAATTCTAACTTAAGAAGGGCTTTGCAACAACATAATGCCTTGCGTTTCCAACTATGAGATGTTTCATCCTACAGGAATATCTGTAGGAAGATATTGCCACGATGGTAAGTCATACATATATTGTGATCTATGCCCTTCTCTGTGGCTGTAAAATATCCTCCAATATCCATCAATCTTGTCCTTTAATATGCTCACTTATATGCAGCGTTACCTCTACCCTATTTCTTTGTTGTTAAATGCCTTTTCTCAAGTTCGTGGACAATCCGCTGGCGGTTCGTCCGGAGTGCCTTCGGCGTCTTTCATTCCATCGTCTGGCGTTCCAAATGTGCCGCCTCCATCCACATTATCATCGAATCTCTCATTGAGTCTCGGGTCTTCGGCAGGGACACCATCAGGGCCTCCACCTGGGATTCCGTCAGCCGGGTCAAGTGTTCTGTTACCGACGGCAGGTATAGTACTCGTAGCTACAATTAGTTCAACGGCTGTCAGCGAACAATTTATACCTACAACTTTTCCAGGGTATGCTACGCTAACTACTACTATCTCAACGACTTCATTGGACGCGCAAAGTAACCCGATTACGGTCTTAATCGGTCCTAGTGGCGTTGCTTGGACGCCTACTAATCAACCTTCTGGGGCTCCTGAGGTCCCACCACCTTCAATAGTACCCTCTCAAATACTGCCCCAGACTACACAGTCTTCAGGAATAGCATTGCCGACGATTACGACTTCCTATGATCCTGGGACAGTAACTATTCTTTCCATTGACCCTACCATCACGGAGAACACTGTTATTCGAACGAGTGACGATCATCATACTCTAGGATTATATCCATTCATTAAGGGAGGACCAGGCTGTTTCTTTTGTCCTACAGGCCTTGATAATGGGGGTTTTTTCTTGTTTGGGGTGAACTTGCCAGGCATATTCCCTCCTCCGACTCCGCCCCCCTTTCCAAAGGTCAATAATTGGCCGACGATCAAAATTGGCAATGATTTGCAGCCGACTCCTGATCCGGGAAACAAAGACCAGCCGTCTACGCAGCCAACGAATTCAGTAGATTCAACGGCGACATCTACCGGAACACCATCGTCCTCGGAAACATCGTCATGTAGTGCGAGCACTATTGCATCGGACTGCTCCGTGCTTTGCTCTGCTACAAGCGGTTCTGGCTCCTCTCAAAGTTGCAGCACTAGCTGCTTCTCAACTGTTACTGGATGCAGTACCGTAGGCACAACTATAACATCAACCACCACCAGGGCATGCCAACTACTAGTGCCTTTCAGTAACATAGTGGATGGATCTGATTATGCGCAGAACTCGGCAGCTCGTACAGCAAACCCTTCCAGTGCAGCTTCTCCACCATAACCGGATCCGTGTCAGCTATTGCCACCGGGAATTCGACATCTCAAGATGGAAGTGGCGGTACTTCGTCCATACCGCCTACGAGTACTACGAATACGACCACCACTGCGAGTACAAGCAGTCCCTCAGACTTCTGTCCCGCAACCAGTCCAGCATCTAGCGATCCTCAGATTCCCGGCTGTTGGGGTGTCCCCGGTAACTTCAACCATGGTCGTCTAGAGAACAGTCTGAAGGCTAACATTGCTTAGGTTGTGCTTACTATTTAGCTTCTGAGCAAGGTCTTCCTGCTGACACTCCGAACTACTGCAACTGCGGGGGTACCACGGCTCCGCTCCTTACCAGCGACGGGATAACCGACTGCTTCTATAATACGCAGCCTGCATCTAACATTCCCTTGGGGACATTGAGTGGGGTTAGCACTACGTCAGCTTCCTTTCAGCCATCAACATCCCCACCACCATCAACATCGGCACCCCCATCTTCTTCAACAGTGGCAACCACTACATCTTCTCCGGTCTCTACCACCATAGATACTTTCCCATGCACATTATCAGAGGTAGCTCCCCTAGCCATCTCTAACGGTGTCGGTGCCGGTTCGACGCAGGACTGCTGGTGTAATTTTGATGGAGGTAGTAATGCTTGGAGTTACGGCGGAACACCTGGCGATAATTGCTGCGACAACGCTTGCAATGCCTGTACGAATCAATGCGGAGACACTACAGGGGGCCCTTTTTTTTTCCCTAGGCGTCGTGAACTTGCTCTGGGTAAAGATCGACCGCGCCAAATATCCAGCAAAAATTCAAGACGAGATTTTATTGCCAAAGCTCACGCGCCGGCAATTCGAAAAGAGCCATGGACGGCGATCGGGCGCTTGTTCGATGTTCGAGGACTAAAAGACCATCAACCAAAATGGCAGTATTATGCGCCCAAAGGCCTGCAATATTACAAGGACTGGACGGTCAAGAACGGCGCTGACGCACAAGACCCATGCATCTTTGACGACTACTTCAATTTGCAAGGCCCTACCAAAGCGAAACAGTCTGAGACCGCTAGAAAGCTCCTAAGCGACAACGAAGACATCACCGACTCAGTCTACCTCTCAATGGTAGCCACAGGCCCCAAGGACAACCAGATTGCAGATTTCACCGTTACCATCAGTGCGAGCGCAGGGGTGTTCCTTGCTAACGCCATTGACAGAGGCGCAAGGCCAGAGGACAATCCGCCTCGGGACCCGATTCCATACAAATTCTCTCAAGTAGCTTGGTGGATGTGGGTGAGGACTGTCAATCCGGACAATCCGGACGCGACTGATTTTTCAGGGATTAAATCGTTCTGGCAACGCGATGTTGACAACCCAGACACCGTCGAGATCCTGAATGAGATCTTTGCGGGAAAAGACATAACTGAGACGGTCAAATTCGACCCCAGCGACGAAGGCCCTGACAATGCTTTTTGGCCGCTACTTGGTTCACCAAACGGGAATGGCATGCAATACTTCCTTACTGATCATAAGGTCGCCACTAAAGGCAAGGGTATTAAGAGGATCAGTGTCACCACGGATAAGAACAAGAGATACCAGATGTGGGCTACGATTGGATAAGGACGATCGATGTTGCGACTTGGATGGTTAGCCTTGAAATGAACCTTTGAAGTTCTGTCTTCGGAAATGCTTCCATAATGTATTGGATAGAGATTAGAGCACTCTTTCCGCGGCGAGGCGTGTCGTTTTGATCCCTTCCATTTCCTAATGCAACTACATACCTTACACTCGTTCCAACTTTTAGCAAATCGTCTCAAGTTAGACAGTTCTACGGGGGGGTCCATCTCTTCGCAAAAGCCTTTTCTCTTCCCCCACGGAACAGTGCAGGGTGTCAAAATCCGACTTTCATGGGCTTTATGATGAAATCCGCTCTTGTAATCAAGTCCGCAGCTTTCTGGGATAGCCAGGCCCCCACCCGGAAAATAAGTGGTGGTGGTTTTTTTTTTACCATATCCCTTAAGAAATCAGACAGAATGCGACTCTCAAAGTTACAATATCACAACCCGTCGTTGACAACATTGAATATCACTGATAAATGTTTCTACTACACATCTGCATTCAGACAATCAGATAATTAGACGGTTTTTTAATTGGTCTGGCACGGGTATCGAAATGATGAAAGTCGACTACGCGAGAGTGAAAAGGAGGCAAGCTTCTCGCTAAAATTCCCAATTATTCTTTGAAATGCGCCTGTAGCGCCTTGCTGGCTTTGCAGATTCATTAAGCGAAAAAGTGAAATATTGTCCCCGGCGCCAGCGAAGATTTATTGGGATAAATACTGGGTAGATGTCTAAAAAGGATGGTGACGCAGACCGGATTGGTGATATAAAACCTGCGAAAACCGGAGGGACAAAAACAACACGGACCCCGTTCATACCTCGTCTTCGCTTCCATAAATTTCATCAAACATCTCATTGTACTCGGTCCGCTTCCTCGCCCTTTCCTTGTCTCGCGAGACCACAATCTTCATTGCGCGCTTGAGTGGGCAATGGAAAACACGTGCTTCACCCAAGTCACTGCCGTCGGTGACTTCATAGCTAGTGATGCCGTCCTTACTATCTTCGACATCAAGCTCTCTTGCAATGCTCTCAGTATTGCACACTAGGAGTACGCCGTGCTCTTGCCACCCCTTGTTGAGGACAATTAATACCGACAAAAAAGTGGGTCTGAGCTGAAAGGACCTATCTCGTCGTACTCCATCCGGCTTCACATGAAACGGAGCATAAAGTTCCCGATCCGGCACGTCGGCTTCTAGTCTCTGCAGTCGTCTGCAAAGCGACCGATGAAAGTGTAATATCTCCTCGAGTTTGCTTACTCCACGCTTAAACTGCATGAATTTCCCAAAGAAACTCTCATCCGAAACGTTCTTATCTCGGGCACGATGCGGAAACCATTCCTGGTAGACCTGGCTCAGCAGATCGAAAGAATCTTGCCCTGTCAAACCAGCATTACCGTATATGACGCAGTCTTTCCAGCAGAACGCTCGACAGTCGTCGGGATTCAGATCTGACAGAGATCGAACGGTATGTCGGTTGTTGTAGCCACGAAACTCGAGCAGGCGCTCCGAGTCTGTGGCCGCAGGGTTGATGTAGAGGGGAATGTGAAATTGTTTGCGTTGTGGTTCGTAGTGTAATTCCAAGTCATCGTGAGAGCAGCGATGTTCTTGATCCATGGTGTGTGTTTCGACTTGCGAAGTGTGAGAGAGAAAGGAAAACAGCATGGAGAATGATCGAAGCCGGAAGATAGATACAGTACTATAGAGCGTTTAGAACTACACATCATCGCTTACAAGTAGAAGGATTGAAGGAGCTGGCTGAGTCTAGGCAGCAGTGTTTGCCCAGCCCTACTTGAAACAATGGCGTTATGACACTTTTACCCAGACTTCAAGAGAAACATGTCCTGCGTTTGGGATTCCGTGCTCGAGCCCTGAGACCCTCGCTAATGCTTGTACTACGTAGTCGATGTTGAGGTAAGAGGGTCAGAAGGAGAGCATACCTTAGGCATGTGTATATATTGGTTGAACTATTCTAGAAATTAGAAACTACGAAGGGAGAAAGAAGATGAAAACTCTGAACCCCCCTAGCGTCAGCCCTATAGGGCTCGGAGCCAAGATTACCAACCACAGGAGTAACAGTACTGTAGGTAATTCTAGGGTCATACAAAGGCGTCACACGAGTTTCATCTAGAACATTCATACTTCAAAATAGCTGTAATTTTAATTTTACTGCTGTTCTTTATCCTACAGGTAGTGATTTTATCTTACCCTTCTTTTCATACAAGCGGTAATTTTAAAATTGACCGTATTTGTTTTAAACCCTTTACTTCAAAACACTGTCATTGAGCAGACTTTCAAAAATGATCTTCGTAAAAAAAAACCGGTTTGCCACTACTCTAATTACAGAACTCTTTGCCCCTAGCTGAACCCTAAGGTAGACTTCTTTCTATAACATTCCTTCGCCCTACATATACTAGAACTCGAAGCCAGAGACCACAGGACGATACTGCCCCATCTTAGACGTTTCTCGCATTTAAAGGTCGCTATCAAGTTGATGGCCAATGGAATGTATCAAACCTTCAAAGTGAAGGGGCTCAGCTCATCAAATACAAGAAGGGTCTCCTCGCTATCTTAACTCGCTTAAAGCGATCGCCGCTTCTTTTCATGCCATGCGATTAAAGTCATGAGTGTTTGTCAAAGGTGGACTCCCGCTACCGCATTAAGGCTTTCATGGAATTCGGGGAAGTGAGGTGCTTTGCGAATTTTCAAACACATTCCAAAATTGGAAAGAATTGATCCGGATGACCGCAAAACTGATATACTATACCTTCAACTGTTTACTGCCGAAGAATTTCTCGATAGTAGGAATATATGGCGATCCATTGGGGCACCATCTCCATTCCTCAAGGGTTTCGCGCTTAGGGTCATCGTCAGGGAAGCGCTTGAAGCAGGCTGAATTCTGTAAAGCCCAGCTTTCTAAATGGTCCCAATTCCGGCACTGCTTGTGTGGCTGTCGTCCCGGATCCTGCAGCTTCGCCTTTCCACTTCCTGCAGGCCTGAGCGTGTCATCTGCTGAGCAGATGGCGTTCTCTCGCAGCGCGTCTAGACAGTGAACGTGGTGATGCATAGGAGTGGTTTGTGGAAGGCCTTGTTCGAACTCGCGTAGCGCTCTATAGATGTACATCTGTTGATACGGTTAGCGACTAAGTTTTACAGTCTATGGTTTGCTGGAGCAGAAGCCTACCAGACAATGCAGACTGTGGTAGGCCTCAAGCATGTATATTCCCTTGTCCAGATCCCAGGGGAACTGCTTCGTGGCATACAGATCCATCTTTCTGCTAAGATCTTTGTCCACGGCAACCACACCAACATTTGGGGCGAGTGCCTTCCACAATTCGTCCGCTTGAGTGGTGTTCTCGCTGCTCCACTCGGTATTCGTTAGGAATGGTCGGGATACCTCTCCAGTAACGCCAGCTATACGTACCTAGATCAGCAGGACCCAAGAGACATGGTAAAGTACCTCGAACTTACCAATTTTTGACCGACAATTGAGAGTAGTGCGGTCGCGATAACGCCAGTACTGAAAAGCGTTGCCACCAACTGAGACCAGCAGAATTGTAGCTCCAATGGCAGTCATAACCTTCAAGAAGGGTCGGGAAGCCCGAGAAGGGTAATGAAAAGGAGGCTCTATCTCTTGATCTTCAAGAGCCGGTTCCCCTTTGTTTCCCAAAAGGCGATTTTCCTCCATCATGAAGGAGACAGAGCGGGTATGATTGAATGATGAGGTTTAAGTTGGCGACATCAATAGTATGAAGAGTCAACAGTCAAAAAGAACGCGAGGCACAATAATACCAGTCAGTGCAAGAGAATAGATAGGAGATCCACTAATTTTCTGGGAGCTAATATGTATACTAACTGTTTGCTTGAGTTCTGGCTCAATAGCTCTGGACGGGTCATGCGAAGAAAGGAGTGGATCTGCAAAGCGGGAATCTTAGATGACCGTATTTGCTGGGTTTGGGATCGACTTGTCTGGAGTCCCGCATCCGTCATCACAGAGGAGGTAGAATGGCAGGGTATAGTAGCAAAATACTGGTGAACGAGGAGAAAGTCGGGCTCAACGATTTCGGTAAGTTTTGGAGCGCGACGACTTAATTAAAGTGTCTCTGTCTGCAGCCATGTCTTCAGATCCTCGCTTGGAGGACCCAAAAGCATGTCAACCTACTAGGTGATTGACCATGCATCGATCCTGAGGTGTGGGCAGTGCTTAGTGGGTTGCATTCATTGATGCGGGTATAGATGAGAGAAATAAGGTGGTGGGTCATGATTGTTCAAGGATCAGCTAAAATGCTCTGCAGTGCGGCGTATTCGGAGCATCACGCCCTTTTATATTACATGCTGCTTTTAGGATACTGAACCTACCCACACTCATAGCGCTACTCAGCAATCGAAAAGCAGGCGTGGATGAGCGCCAAGCGAGGATTCAGATGGACTTGCACGATTGACTAACAGTCCATTACCTCCCAACATATATCAAGAGTACAAAAGATCTCCCTCCGTGCAGCTGTGTACTTGCATCTCTACCAGAGGCTCTGTCACTGCCAGGCACCTATAGACCTGCCTTCTATTGCCGAGTCGTTCAGCAAAGGTGGCCCCTCATGTCACGGTACACCAGTTATCAACCTCTGAAGGAAGTGGAAAGTTCCTCGGGCACAGAATCCTGCCATACGTGCCATTTCCCTCCAAGCGGCTACGCTCGGCGAGAAAAGAGAAATGCTACCATCGTCTCAGTGTTATTGATCCTATCTAACCTATGCACTTGGTTTCTCTCCAGACAAGTATTGTACGGTTCCTCTCCAAGCAAAATCGACCCTCGGACGCCTTATGGTATGTTTCCCATCCGTGCTGACACTCCGTTCCACTCGCTGAATATTTCTCCACAAGCCAATTTGGAACGCAACGTCCCCGTCCCCTTTGCAAAAGGTACCCCGTACACCAATCCCAACGAAACTCTGGCCGACAAGCTCTGGGACGACATCAACATCGACGTCGGGATGGTGGCACTCCCAGAAGAATTCGTAGCAGCCCACGGCCTGCCAATCGCACAGCGCTTCCCTTGGGACCGCTCAAAAGGCATCTACCTCCTAAACGGCCACCACAACCTCCACTGCATAGTAAGCAGCCCACTCCCCCCCCCACCCCCCTTTCAAATCCTAGCATCCAAAGCAGTGCTAAACCCCAACCCACCAGAGAGCACTCCACATCTCACTGACCGAGTTCCGGCAAGGCGCGCCCCAGACGCGGGCCTGGGGCCACGTGATGCACTGCGCCGACGTGCTGCGGCAAGACATCCTCTGCAACGCCGACGACACTCCGCGCTACTCGACCGCAAGCGCGACCCCGGAGTCAGGCGTCGGCCAGGTGCGGCGGTGCCGCAGCTGGGCCGAGCTCGAGCGCTGGGCCCGCCGCTACAACGCGTGTTTCCGGTACGTCAACCAGACGCTGGAGAGCCTGCCCGAGGTGCAGCGGTTTTTGTACTGTCCGCAGGGGTCGCCGTATGCGGCGGAGGTGGAGAGGGTGTTTGGGGCGGTGCCGGCGTATGAGGATTTGTAACCGCATGCCGATTTTGATTTTTGGGGGGGGCTTGTGTGGGTGGAATTCCGAGACTTGGAGTCTTTCTGCCTCGTGGAGTGGTGTTTGCATGTTTTATCAGAGAGTGTTAGGCCTCCATAGCGATTATGATTTTGGTGAAGACTTGTACAGCATGAAAAGCAATATATGTACCTTCACATTGCGCAGGCACACAAAGTAATCATGCAACGCTCGATACATCACGCACGGCTCTCATCACCCATCGTATCTCAGTGCGAATCCTGACTTTGTACAAACACCAAAGACTCTGACGCTTTCCCTTTGCAAGCTCGCGCCCTATCCAATCCAGAGGCTCCTCCGCTTCAAAATCCCTCTCCCGCTCCACCACCATCTCAGCTGGATTAAACCGCCCAGCCTTCCCCTAAGCGGTAGGCCCCATCGCCGCGTGCTCAGCGCCCGTCTTGTGGCCCACGAAGATCTCTCCGAGGTCGGGGACCTCCACGCCCTCCATCGGCGCGAAGTTGACCGCGCGCACTTCTACTTGGCATTAGTCGTAGGCGGAGACAGGGTCGCAGGTTGGGGATGAGAGGAGACAGGGAACTTGTGTGAGGAGAAAGGGGTGGGTGGTGAGGGCAAACGTACGAGGACCCTTGACGGGCGCGGCGACGCCGATGGTAGCGGCGCAGGCGAGGAGAACGATGACGGCGGAGAATTGCATTTTGGTCGGGTGTCGAGATGAGAAGTTTCGTATGGGAGGTCTTTTTGATTCTGAGGGGGATCTGATGTACCCTGCTTGTGTTCAGAGATTTCGAGGGGAGGCCCGAGACGTTGGTCAGCTTATCTATCGCCCCGTCTTTCCCAAAGGGCATTGAACACCGCGCCCCCAGGCGGAGAAACGCATGTGGTTGGTAGTCCTCGGGTCATCGCGCCTTCGATCAACAGCGAGCATCTCACGCTGCCTTTAGCATGCCGTGCTGCTGGCGTCCGGCAGGATTTCCGTTCGAAAACGAGAAAACGTGGTGGTGAATTTTAGGGCCATACATGCATGTACTACGAACCTTGCAGCATTTGATGCACTCGTCATTCACGGTTGTTTCCATCAATGCCCGTTCACTGCTGCCATCGGGTAGCACTATATTGTGGGTCTGCACTTGAATCCTTCGAAGCACGTCTGCGGCGTTGCAGTTAGACCAGACGAGACGAGGTGAGACGAGACTCCCAATGTTGTACGCGCATGAGCCCTCCCTGCTGCGTTACGAATGCGTTTGCTGTACGTTCGGCAGATGGAAGTGAGTTGGAGATTTAAGGCGACGTTCCCGTCGGGACGGGCGGGAGTTTTAAGCTCAGCCTATCATCCGTCGGCTACCAAACCTTCTTTTATCTTCTGATCTTCTCACCTCTACCTGCACTAGATACTCTGTCGACGGTATACTTTATACTTTATTGTACTATAGTGCTACACCATCTGCAATGCATCTACGGCCTCATCCCCAGTCGGTCAGCAGCTGGCATGCTTTCACCGCCGATACTCGCTCGTATGAGAAGTGCGGTGTAGTGATCGTTTGAGTCCTTGATGGTGCGCCTCTGCTTTGCGTTGCTCGGACGTCGCATTCGCAGCTGTTGTGGTGAAGAGGGCCGAGTGGTTGATAGAGACCAAACTTAGCGAGGTGCCCACAGTGAGAGCTACGATCGCCCATCGAAGTACGACGCTCATGACTTTCAAACGCCAAGAGTTGGAGTGTCCCAATTGGGTGTTGTTGCATCAGGCTACCAATGCCATTGCATATTTGAGGGAGTGATGCTGGTTTCGAATATTGTAGATACAGATTTCATTATGCGGTGAGATCATGTTGTGCCCGACAGTTTATCCCGCTACTCAATCGATTGATTCCTACACCGGGACGACTTTCAGCTCCTGCTGAAATGAAGCCATTCAGACATAGCTCTCCTGTTGACGAAAAGTGTGCTGGATATCGATTGCTCCATTTGGTGGTCTCATGACCTCAGAGCACCCCAAATCTCTCATAGCATAACTTTCCACTGACGAAACAGTCTCTATTCCGGCAATGTGTTCCACGGATGACCCCTGGCTGATTCGGTTCTCGAACTTGGTGGGTCTAGAGGGCCAAGAGCGGGAAGCTTGGGAGTGCAAGGAGAACGTGCTTCTGATACTCCTCAGTAATTTGTCGATCATGGACTGGCCGAAGAGATATCTCAGTGTAGGTAGACAGGCGGCGATGATGGCAGCTCCAGACTCAATCATAGACCAGAAGAGAATAAGACTGACATCCTCTAATAATGGTCAGTAATGGGCACCGTGGCGAATCGGGACACCTACTGTCTCCATCTAGATTCGGGCTGAATCCAACTGTTGCGTATTAGCGCAAGGCTGGGAGGCCGAAGATCAGCCGCTTACCCAGTACTACTTCGATGAAGATTCCCATTCTCACAATCGACGCCGCAACTGCACTGAACAGCTTGTCAGTACGGAGGCTTGTGAGAGCCAAACCTGGCTAGTCTGCAAATATAGCTTACAACCCTCCCAGCAAGAATATACCCATAACCATAACCTTCTTAGCAGTGCCTAAATGAAGGCTGAATATCTAAAGCCAAAGTCAATAACATAGCCGGCGAAACGTAGTACCAAGAACCGGAAAGACATACCACAGGTATCGGCATGGTGATGATGAAGACGTCCATTATCGAGTCAGATATCCCAAGTGCCAGCTGATCGCTCAAAGCGTTGGGACAATAGGTTATGATGTCAACCACAGTACCCCATTCCTTCGAAGGATGGCTACCGCAGTAGAAGAGGAAAACGAAGAAGAAGGTAGCAGTCCATGCTATAATTAAACTCCCCATGACTACAGTGCTAATGGAGAACCATGTTCGCTTTCCCGTGCAAAATATGCGACGGTAAAACATGATGAAGCTGAGCTTGATAAAACCAAGTGAAACAATCTGCATGAGCTGGAAACTCCACTCGACCTGGCCAAGGCATCAGTTCCGGTCTCGATAAGAAACGACTGGGTTCTATGGCAGCGAACCTTCTCGGTCAAGATGATCTGGGGGCTCATATATGTGAACTCAGCTTCAGGCGGAGCGCCTGGGGGAAGTCCCTTGGTATAGCCTACGCCCTTTCCCTTCGCACCTTTTGGGTGATTAAGCGTTGGAAATGATGGGAAATGGACGCAGCTCCCTTACCAATGATCAAGGCGACTCCCATCCCAATGATAAGAACCTATACTGTATCAGCCAGAATTTTCGCCTTGGATCGTCCAAGGGTCTAGTAGACGGGGAGCAAACCAGTGCTGGAATTAGAAGCCAGTCGTCGGCTAGGAGTTTCGCTTTCTGTACACGTCGAACATAGAACCGGAGACCAACGTGGAGGATGCTCAAGACTGGGAAAATGGCTCCCACCGCGATGATCGCTCCGGGCGTCACGTAGGATACATTGATTGGTGAAGACATGCTGAATAGAGTACACTGCCTCCACAGTAGTATCTAACAGACAAATGTAATGAAGCGTTCAACAAGCAGCGCAGCAGAAGCGATGCATGAACATAGATTTAGGTTAGGGAAGTCGCAAACTAATTGGAAGATCTGAAGAGATAATGAGGATTATAAAGAGGGAAAGTGACATGCACGATCAGGAGCAGAGGTGATCTTCCCAAAAGCCATTTGGGGGGTGGACGCTAAAGCACGCGCCGTAAAGTAGGTACCTATGTATTGCAGTGTCGCAGAATGTTACTGGGAAGAATAGGTACATACATAGCCCCTCGAGCCAGATCAAACGCTACTCTGCAAAGTCTGCTGACAGGGTGTCTGCGCAATCTCTGGCTGGATAGAGTATGGTCCCCCGGTCTTGATCCGCACTGCTTCGCACACGGCCTGCCAGCCTCAATGCCAAGTTGATAGGCATGCTTACAGTACGTGACGAACTATAGCCGACTTGACTACCTTATCATGTAGAGGGGTATAATTACCGATCCCTCATATCATCGCTGAGCTAAATGTTCCTTTGCATATGCCGGTTCCCTTGTAGTCGCTCTGTTTGATCGATATAGAGCTAGATTTATCTCTTTATCACGCATCACAAGTGCGCTGTGTGGCAGTTGCTGTGCTGGAACTGTCTCTCCCACGTTACGATCATCTAACTCAAGTCTTCAATCACAGCCGCGATGGGCCAAATATCACGTTTCCTTCTGCTCGCTTCGTCCTTACTCGTTGTCTACTACGTCGGAGCCAAGATCTTGGATCGATTAACTTACTCCAGGAACAAACGCCTACTCGGCTGTCAAGAGGCTACGAAATACCCCCATAAGGACCCTGTCTTCGGTCTTGACTTGCTAATCAAAGACACCAAAGAACATACCGAAAGCGTCTATCTTGCCGAGATCAAGCGCCAATACGCTGTCTATGGGAAGACGCATGAGATCAGGTTCCTGAACGTGAGGATGATACGCACGATGGACTCCAAGAACATACAAGCGGTGTTGGGCTTGAATGCCAAAGACTTTGGGCTGCAACCTCTCCGAGAGGGCCTAGCCATGCCGCTTTTCGACCGTGGAATCAATACGACGGATGGCGAATACTGGCAGCATAGTCGCTCTCTGATCAAGCCGACCTTCTCCAGAGCCGAGATCTGCGATCTTGGCTCTCTTGAGTTCCATTTCTGCCGCTTTCTCGATCTCCTACCTCGAGACCGCTCTGAAGTTGACTTGCAGCCATTGCTGTCCCGTCTGGTACGTTTTTTCGATTTACAAAAACGATGAAATTAGAATGGCAGGGCGAACTTGCGCTTCTGTTCGCCAGGCTGTCAAGCTGATTAGAATTTGGGTTGGCAATCTCTTTACCTTCTCCTTCCTAGCAGCTTGACCTGCTGGATGACGCATTGATCTTTTACCTTATGGAGGTAAGTCACTGCGACACTGACTACTGATCCAGTTCCTTGATACCTCCACTGAGTTCCTTTTTGGAGAATCGACAGATACCCTTCTACTGATGCCAGCTCAAGAGGGTGAGCTTTTCATCAAATCTTTTGACTATGTCATGGAAGGATTAGGAAATCGAGTAAGGCTGGGAAAACTTAAATTCCTGTACCGGGATCCAGTTTGGTTTGAGTCCATTCGGATTGTCCACGCATTTGTTGAAAAACACATAGACAAGGCACTGGAAGCGGAGCATAATCGCAAGGTCAGCGGGCAATCCAATGAGATTGAAAACCGCCGCTACATCCTTCTCAACGAAATGGTCAAACAAACGCAAGATGAACTTGACCTACGCTCTCAGATTCTTGCTGTATTCATGCCCAGCCGTGATACTACTGCGTTCCTAGTGAGCAACGTGTTCCATGTCCTAGCTCGGAGACCCGAAAGCTGGGCAAAGCTTCGGAAAGAGGTTCTGTCTTTCGCATCGCAACCCTTGGCTTTTGAAGTGCTCAAATCGATGAAATACTTGCAGTGGATCATCAACGAAAGTACGTACCAAGCTCACAAGTTTATATCCCCAAAACTGATATCACGGACCACATAAAGCCCATCGCATGTACTCGATTTCAGACAACAACCCCCGCGTCGCACTGAACGACTCCGTCCTCCCAACTGGCGGCGGCCGGGACGGCAAATCCCCCATCTTGGTGCGCAAAGGCGAATACATCTCTTTCAACATCTACTGTCTACATCAAGACAAGGATATCTGGGGTGCGGATGCCGACGAGTTCCGTCCTGAGCGTTGGGAAGGGCTTAAGCCGCTGTGGACTTTTATTCCGTTCGGTGGAGGGCCGAGGACATGCCCGGCGCAGCAACTTGTTGGCATGGAAGCAGCCTACGTCATCGCAAGACTGGCACAGGAATTCTCCAGCATAGAAAGCAGAGATGAGCACCCATGGACCGAGGCGTGGAGGATTGGACCCCACAGCAAGTACGGTTGTAAAGTTGCCTTGATTCCAGCGTGATATTACGAATGATATAGTATGAAGAGTAAAGCGAAGTTCAGGCCTGGCTGCACAGAAGTCAGTATGTTTTTCCAACCGAAGAGGGAATTCTGAGACCATATATGCTTCATCGGTATTTTGTAGCTCGCTAGAATGGAAAAAATCCATCCATTGGAAAGACAGGCTTCAGTAGAGTAATGTTAAGAGGAAACGAAAACCTGCCGCAACTTGAATTATGTCTCGTCTTCACTCCCATAAGTCTCGTCAAACAGCTCGCTATATTCCCTTCGTTTCCTCGCTCTTTCCGCATTTTGCGAAACGACGAGTTTCATTGCACGTTTGAGAAGGCAGCGAAATACCTATGCTTCGCCCTAATCACTTCCGTCATCTACTTCGTATCTGGCAAATTCTCCTCCGCTTTCTTCAATATTGAGGTCTCTCACGCACTTTTCAGAGCCACAAACAACTAGCACACCGTGTTCTTCCCATCCTGCATTAAGGACAAGGAATACAGATAAGAAAGTTGTTCTTAGCTGAAACGCTCCCTCTCGTCGAACCTTCTCCAGCTTCAGGGCATACGGAGGAAAATGTTCACGATCCGGAATCACGTTTTCCACGTTGCGTATTCGCTCACAAAGCGTTCGATGAAAGCACCAACTATCTTCGATTTTTGGTACCGCAGGCACAAACCGCATAAATTTCCCGAAGAAAGTATCATTCGCAAAATCTTTGTCCTGCGCACGATGCGGAGACCATTCCTCGTACATCTAGTCCAAGAGAGCGAAATGATCTGGGCCTGTCAGGCCGATGTTGCCGTACATGGCGCAGTCTTTCCAGCGAAACACACGGCAGTCGTCTGGAGTCAACTTAGAGAGATACTGAGCTGCGTGTTCATGTCTGTGATTGCGAAACTCGAGGATGCGCTCGGAATCGGTAGGACTGGGATCGATGTAGAGAGGGATAATGAACGCGATTTTTTGGCCTTTGTAGTGGCGCTCTTCTGCACAAGCGCGGTCGTGGCGAGCTGCTGCGCTCCTGATGTTATTCGCGTAGCTGTGAAAGAGATTGCGAGATGATGGGAATGATCAAAGCCGGAAAATACATACAGCAAAGCTTTCAAATAGGGAACCATGCTCTGAACGTCGACTCTCCTACACATCGGTATTGTAGCGTGTTTAGAACTACACATCACCGCTCAGAAGGATTGAAGGAGCTGACTGGGTCTAGGCAGCAGTGTTTGCCCAACCTTACTTGAAATGGCGTTAGGACACTTTTACCCAGACTTCGAAAGAAACCTGTCCTGCGTTTTGGATTCCGTGCTCGAGCCCTGAGACGCTCGACAATGCTTGTACTACGTAGTCGATAGTACAGTGGAAGATTAGGTAAGGTAGGTAGGTAATTCTAGGGTCATACAAAAGGGTTAGGGGTTAGTACACGTCTGAGAGCTAAGGCGACCACGTGAGTTTCATCAAGCCTCAGGGCTCAGCCCTGAGCCCTGGCAGATTCTCTTTCAGTACCTTACCTACTTCGTAAGTACCTTAGGTCAACTTCCTAACTGGAGTGCTAATAGGAATCAAATAAAGGGATGCTTTGTCTCAACCTACGTCTTGCCATGGTTAGCGCACCATATCTGTCGCAAAGAGCCATGCTGATCTACAGATCTGCTGTGTCGCGGCTTCCAGGGCGGTGCATCTGAGACAGTATCCTGTGACGCCCGAATAGATGCATTATACATTATACATATACAACAACTCTAGTTGTTATTACCTTTCCTGTTATTGTATCCATTCTTCTCAGCACTCACTTGTACAATTGGATATCGAGGACAGAAATCGGGTGTCACAAAATATTCATTACTTGCGTCGTCGACCGATTCACAGACCTTGTCGAATTTCTATTCCAGTTTACCTATATCAACTTCAAGACTCGGCTCCTAGGAAGTCTCGCAATCCCATCTCCTTTCGATTCCGGAAAGAGATTTCAGCAGGCTCTCAGGCATGTCACACCCTTCAACCCCAAAGGAATCCAAAAAGACGAAACGCGCCAGTTCGCCTGAAAAGCATTTCACAACACCTCCAAAACACTATGGGAAGTGGAAAGAGGAAGCGGAGCCAGAACCACCTCGGGGTTTTCTGAGCACGATTGGGAAGCTAATTGGGGTTCTGGGGGCTAGTGGAGGTGCGGCAGGCGCCTAACGAGGAACAGTAGGGAATACAGGTTTCGAGAGGTAGGGAACGAGGCTTTACCGACCTCTGCTTCTGGGTTTGGACCTTTGGTGAGACATGTGCACGAGGAACGAAGAGAACGTCAGGAAGTAGGATACCGTCATGGAGCTGAAAGTAATATTACTACCATTTGGCAAAGTCTATTCCAATAATCCTCGAATACCATGTCTAATGGTTACGAATCAAAGGATCTCAGCTCAGTAATTGCAGTTTCCATTTGGCTTCTCAGTCCAAAGCATCCGAAGAGAGCTCCATCTCCAGCACTTTCACTTGGAACTTCCGGAATCCGTCCTCCGTTGCTTGGCATAGTTTGTGCTTCTTGGAGCTTTGGATTTGTTCTTCCTCATTTTTAACCTCGTCAATCACCATTGCTAGGTCGAGATTTGCGATATCTGAGTCCCTGGTTGCTATATCCATCTTCTTTCTGGCTCCCATTGCTCTCTTCTTCGCCACTCCTAGTCTCTTCTTCGACGCCCTCCCCCTCTCCTGCTCTTTCAAAATCATTCTCGCCGCTACCACTTTAGATTTCATCTCAGTAAGGTATTCGTATACCTCTTTAAGGCCTTTTTCAGCCTTTGATTTCTTGGCGATATAACTTCGGTCCAGGAGCGTGTCCTTTGGTGTGACTGTCTTTGGCACAACAAGCATACCAGTGGATGTTGCCAGCTGTCCCTGTTCTGCGTTACCAACTTCGGCATCATTGCCTACCAAAAGCGTATCTAGGCTTGATAAGTAGGTGTTGCAATAGGACACTATGGTACAGCTCACCCTTCCGAGCTTCGAGCTCATTTTCCTTGGAGAATTTCCTCTGAGCTTGACGCAGTACATCTGAGACAACATTCGACGTATCTAAATGATGTTCATCCAGCCCGTCATCATCATCATTATCAGACATGGCTGATTCGGCAAACATTGTTCCTCCTTTGGACGGGCCTTGATCGACTTTCAATATGTCAGACATCAGCAAGCATACGTGTCAATTTAAAATTTGGAACTTACTCCGACCGTTCGTTCCGAGTTGCGACCGCTTAGGAACCGTGGACTCCTGGTCTGTAGATTGGCGCTTTGATGGGATCATTGCCGATTTGATCTATGAACCATCAAATCTTGGCGTCTTCTAGATTTGCTTAGATGCCTACCTTGGAAGAAGACATAGATCTCATAGGAGATGCTAGCACGAAGATAGTTGGCTGATTTTGTGGTGATTGTTAGACCCTAAATGCTTGCTCGCCTGGACTCAAACTTGGCAAGACATAGGCAGGAGAAATTAGATCCCCTTAATCAGGGATTTGAGATGGAATTTAAAGGATAAGAAATGCTTCACTGCCGAAATCTCTCAAAACTGATAAGCTAGGGGATACGAAGTGGCTTCTCTTGGATGGACGAAGAATTGATAGCAAAGCCTTCGAAAATGTCTTATGGTAAGTTCTTTCCAATGCATGCACCAAAAGGTTAGGCCCATAGGTCGTTGTGAAAGGATCAAGTTGAACAGAGGAGATGTACTGTTCTCGATAGAAAACCCCCCGGGGTGGTGCATTCACACCGTGCTGTGAACCGGCGTGAATATTGAAATACTGGGATTGAGAATTCACAGAGAGATACTTCAGAGCTGAACCGTGCTCCACTGGGGATATATGGCTGGAACACATCAATTATGAAAGAAGGTGACAACCTTACCAGCTACAAGACACACTTTCTCGTTCACGGAAGACGAGGAAAAGGTTTCCTAATGGGTTGCAGGGCTTGAGGACCAGACGATATTGCTAGAAAGCTTACGAAAGACCAGGACGAGTTCCTTGCCCGCTCCTCTGACTTGAGTCGAAGAGCATTATTTGCTCTCTAAACTTTATCATCTTCGGCTCAGGAAAACTCAGGCAGTTTCATAGCCAATACGTGCTCCTTGAAGTTCAGGAATCCGTCTCCCATCACAACATCTTCGGCACTTTGATGTGTAGGTCCTTCATACATTTTCGCTACCCGCAGTCGCTCAGACGCCACCGCGACATCATACTTTGCCATATCTGTCTCTCGAATCGCTGATTCCATCCTGGTCCTTACTCTAAGTGCTCGCTTTTCTGCCATCTTTAGCTTTATCTCTGCGAGTTTTATTTTGTCTGGGATGAGCTGCCCGGTGGCGGGTTTGGTCGCGGCTTTGTTTGTTTCGTAAGCGGAGGATCTTTCACTGAGGTACTCATAGACGTCTTCCAGAGCTCTCTCGGCCTCAGATCTCTTTTTGGTCGTCTTCGATGCCTTGGGTGTTAAGGCGGCCTTCAGCTCGGGTTTCTTGCTCTTGAGGGCAGTCGTTAAAACTCTGCTGCCTACGCTTGCACGCTCAATTTTGGCTTTGGCGATTGCAGAAGAGAGTCTTCCAGCGGCATTATTGTTAGCGAGGAGTTTAGGCTCCTTGAGTACGTCTTTCTTCTTTTTAGGTGTGAACCCCTTGTTCGCCGCCACTTTCGACTTTCTAGCCTTGAGCAGCTTAGCGGCATTCTCGGGTACGAGACCTGTTCTTCTAGCTTTGGTGGGTGTCTTCGGCGCGGAAGCCATCTTCACTGCTAGATCTTCCATACCAGATGTGACAGTGCTGCCGCTGGGGCTGTAGGCCGGCGAAATTGGCTCTGTCAAGTCCACAATCTCCCACTTTTCGCTAGACTTGGCCTTGAGCGGATCTAGGTGGTTGTAAGCCGATATCTAAAGCCAGAAACTGGAACATAGCTTACCTTCATCGCCATCATGACTCGCGTGTTGTTGAGGCGTTGTAGCTAGGGCCATCTTCTAAGCAGTGTGATCGTCCAAAAACCACTTCATACGGTATCAGTCGGGGCAGTTACTGACATAGTCAAGCTCATGTTCTTCAAGAGGATACTTACGACTGTAGAGCACCGAAATTCCCTGCCAGCAAAAGGCGTGATCTTAAAGATCCAGTGAACCTTTAAATGTCGTTGCAGAACTTTAGAGTCTAGTACGAAAGCCGCAGCGCGGATGGGCCAAGTCTCGAAAGCAGAGCATTCGATGCTGAGAACCTAGCTATTGTTAATGTCGAGCCAAAAGGATGGACGTTGCGAAGTTAGCTGAGACGAGCATTTATAAGGTGAGTTGTTCCTCACGTTCTACACTGATCGTTCATTCACAGAAAATGCTAGCGCCAGATTGCAATACAATGCCAAACCAGGATATAAGGACTCTAGGGCCAATTGACTGTCTTGAAGATAGTTTTCATGTTCTACTACTAAGTCCTTAACGGAGAGTTAGGACTTGGACTTTCTGAAAGGGCTTCAAGAGCTTTGGAGATCTTACTACATTGGCTGGAAGAAAGCTGTTGCTACCGCAGAGTTGGTCATCACCTGAGAACTTTCAAACAAACCATTCAGAGTCAAGGTAAGTTTCTTGCTTGTGGATGGCTAGACAAAGTCCTGAATAATGTCTAAACGCTCATGCACGCCAATTTCAGCTCCTGCCTCCTACGAAAAATCCGGTCCCATCGCGGTCGTCGTGAAAGTCTCGAAACCTCTCTAGGTCGGTTTCAACTCGGCTGCGTACTCTGATCTTGCCTTTTCCAGAACTAATTCTGCGCGGTTCTGTTTCCACCATGCAAGATTGAGGGTCACGTTAGCGTGATCCATTTTCTCGCGCGCGGCTTCAAGATTTTTCTTCGCCTTCTTATGCTCTTCTACGGCTTCACTCGTTTTCTTCTCTGCCAGTCTCAAGTGCTCTCCATCCAGAAAACCTTGGGCTGCCATTGCGGCCCCATCCTTGTTCCCAAACAGATATTCGTAGACGTCGTTCTCTACTGAGCAAGCGGGCTTGGTCATCTTCTTTTCGGGAGCATCATCAGGCTGAGGCGCTTGAGCTTGCAAGAATACCGAGAGCTTGCGAAGTACATCGTTTGACAGCTCATCGATGTCAAGTTCGACCTCATCAGCTTGCACGCCCTGTAATCGTTCCCCGATGTCAGTATCAAGCTCACATGTCTACGGTAGATGGGATTTGCAATCGTAATCGCAATAGCTCAAAGTATGATGGCACCTGCACCTTCAATTCCGGCATATTGTCCCGGATAATTTTCAGCGCCATAACCATCTTTGACTCCGACAGGGTGTTAATCATGCTCGAGATCTTCGACTTCTGCTCGTACGAAACTTTCCCGTCTTTCGATTGGACAGCAGAGCGCGAGAGGCCGGGTAGAAAGACCTCTGGGACCAGACGTGCTGCACTTCGTTCAGCTACCCCACTGGATGATCCTTCTGGTAAATCGGATATCAGTAAACATAGAGTGTTTTCGGGAGTGTAAAATGGAGTCTACCTTGGTGATCGCTCTTCGAGTTTCGCGGCTTGACAGATCCTTCGTTCAAGGAACGGCCATTGGTGTCGGTCTCGGACTCCTTCTTGAAAAGTCGAGTCATCTTGTTTGCAGACACAGGTTACACAAGGAAGACTTGGTAATGATGGCGGTCAAGTTAAATGTGAGGATGGTCTATGTGGACACGGTCAGCAAGCGAAAGAAAAACGGTGGGCGATTCCGTCAATACTTCTCAGTCAGTACTCACCGGTTTATTACCTAGATAACAGCTTCCGTCGAAGAGGAAGAGGTCTCTGTTGGAAATGTTGGAAACAGGGAACGGTACTGTTACCCCTGTGGTTAGTAATTTCCGCATTGATCCGGCGCTAGTGGATGGGTATTTACCCTTCGCCCACTTCTTTCCTTCCTTCTTCATCCCGTATGCTCTACCTACTAGATAGTTCAGTCAAATATATCTATATGCCTTTCTACCCTTGTGTCCTCGTATACCAAGAGTCTCTCAATCTGATACGAGCATCTAATTGGTGTTCGAGAGTAGAGTCACTCTCCTAGGCTAGACAATCATAGATAGATTGAGCAGCCCAGGTTGCTGGAAGAGTAGAAAGTATTTGTGGTTTGTAAAGGTTTGAATGAGGCTTTTGTATCCAGAAATGGACGGGTGGCATTCTCTTTGCTTTATGGGTCCAGTGTGAATACGAAATTAGTGAACGAGAAGTTTAGCAGTACCAACTGCACACTCACCCATGGAGCCCAGAAAGAGATTGAAGATGAGAGCAAAAGCTAAACTCATTAGTCAATATACAGAATCTCCTAAAAACATCCAATGCACACCAAAGACACCGTCTCACGCAGACATCCTCTTCAAACATTGCTTCAAAGCCTACACATAGGGAAGCAATCTCACTGGTTCTCCACGATCTAAATTCTGCTCAGAGCCCGAGAAATAATTCAAACCCTAATCATCCAGCAAGAACTCTCCACTTCAACCACCATTGAGACCCCAGCGCTTTACCCCAAAACCGTACCAAAACCGAGGAAACCTACACATTCATGACAAGACAGCGAGGCTTATTAAAAACCTCTCATCCATGGGTTTTTAATTATTATCAAGCCCCCCTTACTACCCATGCAGCAAAAACCTTTCTCCTAACTTACCACGCATCACCACCTCTACTTCTTCCCAAGAACTTTTCTTGATATATAACCCTTCAAATTCCAATAGCCATACTACAGAGCAATTTTTCCGTCAAGCCCAGTGATCAGAAGAGGCAAGAGGACTATTTCCGTGGAGCGGGTGGAAGTTGATTTTGCTGAAGAGTTCGGGGCTTATTATGTGTTGCTGCAATACCTCCCCAAACGCCGTCTCTCATAAGGGTCCTCTACCCTCGCCACAAGATTATTGTTTTACCTCTTGTTCCAAACCCCAGGTCAGCCACTAGTAGGGAACCTGAACCAACCAGCCTCTCAACTCTCCGTCTTTCCAGCTTCGACAATAGTTTCCAAGAGATAAGGTGGTTAGATTGACTCCATGGCTTACCCAGTTGGTGATGTAGCGAAGGTTTCCTGGTTTTGAATGTGAGGGATGAGCTGGAAGTAGGGTCAAAGGACGGTCTACTTGGATCAGACAGCCTTATGCAGAAGCTACCTTACCTCTCTGCTCGCCGCTCTCACCCATTATCCCTCTCACCCATCATCCCTCTCACCCATCATCCCTCTCACCCATCATCCCTCTCACCCATCATCCCTCTCACCCTCTTTCCCTCATCCCATCAGCCTCATCCGACTCTTCATCATCTTATTCCCATACCCCCTCTCTAACCCCTTATACAACTACATCCCCTTCTTCTCCCCCCCCACTCCCACTCCCCTTCACTTCCCTTTCCTCTTCTTCATTCCTGATCCCCACCCAGAACATAGCTTCCCCACCCCTTTGCTCATTCCTCACTGCAAAACTCATCATTCTCCATCACTGACGCTCAAGTATCAATTCCAATTTCGCGAGCCGTCCGCGACAGACCACCTTCCCTATACTCTTCTCAGAAACGCAAGCCACCCACCCCATCCAAATTCCAGACCAAAAACCTCAATTTCACGCACATCTCCCGCATACAACTTCCCCTCTACCCCTTCATCCCTCTTCCTCCTTACTCCCATTCTACCACCATCCAACTACTTCCCTCGCCTTTAGCTGAACGTAAACCATTGAATAAGCGAGTCATATCTCACCTTACCTATAAGCCTTTCATTGCTACCTACTATATATCGAGAGTAGGAAAAAGTCCGCTTCAAAGACCCAGAAACCACACAATCAAGACCTCTTCACTGCGTATCCCAATCCGATCCCTTAAGAACTACATAGCCGGATCAAGGTCCACCACTACAGCCAAAACCCCAGCAAGAGTCCAACGCCCATCATCCATCAACCTCCAATTTTCTCGAAGATGTGCAAGGGCTCGACAACACAGCGCAAATAGGGCACACCTGCGAATGAATCAGACGAGCTTATTTTTTTTAGCAAATCTACACTAGCTATTCCTCTATTTCTGGGCTCGGCGTGGACCGATCGAGCGCATGTCTTGGTCGGTATGCTGTGATACATTTCCCATCCTTGGCTTTTCTCTTCAGGGTATGGAAAAGTTTATTTGGCAATGAGAATCGAGGTCTTCGTGCAAAGTTAAGAGATTAGAAGACAAGGTCTTGCGTAAGTAGGTGGCTTGGCATGAATGTGTCATCGTTCTTGTAGTTTTGGTATTTCCTTGCATAAGTCTACCCTTTAATCCTCGTCCATCGAGCTGTCCTCCTCATCCTCATCCTCATCCTCATCCCCATCTTCGTCCTCGTCCTCGTCCATCGAGCTTTCCCCCTCACCATCCTCCTCATCCGTTATCAACTCATCGTCAATGCCTATACTACAATTAAAATTCCGAGCATCCTGGATCAAAACCAGCTCCCTCGGTGTCAACTTCATTTCATCTTCAGTCAATGTCCTCTTCCTGACCCCTTCCCCAGCTTTAGCACTCTTACCGACTACCCTCCAGATCGGCACTCCTTCCCCGTCCCACTCTCCCTCATCGCCCACTTTCCAGAAAAGATGGTCCGGGAAGGGATATCTCGCTCTGTCTTCATCGAAAAGCAGGTGTGCACGGTTTTCGTTCGCGTTGATTTCGATATACTCTCTATCCGGTCGTTTGGGCGTGTAGTAAACCCAGGGTCGGAAAAGGAGGGATTCACGAAGGGTGGGAAGACCCACACGTCTACTCGGCGTATGCGCCGGATGGACGTCATCGACAGGGACCTCAGGGAGAACGATACGACGCCTGAAGGAGCGCGCGAGTTCCCAGCAAAAGCTGTGTGTAATTGTACCGTTACCGGTTGCAATGTCTATCAGCGCATTTTCACTGAACCAATGGAAAAACGACCAGATGACTTCAGAGATCTCGTCCAATGCGCGATGCTGGCCTGCCCACATGCTTTCGTTGGTAATGACCCAGTAACGGAGGTTTCCGCTTTCGGCAACTGTATCTCGTAGAGAGGGTAGAGTGGCCGTCGCTGGATCGTGAGCTGCAGCGTCGTGGACCGGTATCAGGGATTTGAATGCCGTAAAATGCTTAGGGAGGTCGGAGTATTGGTTTGGTAGCTCACTGGTTAAGAAGTTTTCGAGATCCCAGGGTATCGCAAGTGGGATGGTGATTTGCTTCTCCTGTACCGAAGCGAGATCAGGACCGTGAATCTGGCGCCGAATACGACGTGTTAGGTAATTACTGTCTGAGAAACAGATTAGCCACGATGTATGACTATGAGGCCGTACGCTACAACTCACAACCACCCCGTCGATCATTGATGCCAAGCTTTTGGCAGATAGCTTGCTTCAAAGAGTTGAAGAGGTTATCGTTATAGTAATCTATTTCTCGAGCAAAGTTGTCTAGATCGAGATCTTTGTTCCACGGGTAGGTTGGCATATCATCATAACTTTCTGGGTCGTAAGTCAAGCTTGCAAAACTATCCTCATCAAGCCTGCAGTAAATTATGTTAGCCTCAAATACTCTACACATTAACAGACGGATGTTTCGTCGCCGATTCCAGAGGCACAAACCCATGTTGGATATAACTAAGAGGAAATATCAAGGGGAGTTGCGCTTCAAAGCATTGAAACCTTAGATATCACCAGCCTTAAGACGGCTAGAATAGCGACGGTCAAACACAAATGGGGGGAAGATTGCAATATGGATAACAAAAGAAATCGACTCACTCAGCATAAGCTAGAGCATCTAGTCGCCAAGCCTCGCAATGTCTCATGAACAACTCAAAAGTACCCAGGCCTCGCCGGCCATCAGGCAAGTCGCCATGCATAGCAGCGGTGTCAATCACTGTAAAGCTCATGAGCGGACCATATTGGGCCGTAATACGGGTTCTCTGGGTTTCGTCGGCTTCACGCAGCACCTTGTTTGCGCTTAAAATTCTTGTGAATCCCTCTGTCCATTCTTCTTCGTTGATAGTGCGTATAGAGTTATCGTCGATTTCCATGTCACCATCTACAGAAGCAGAAAAATCAGGAGGGAGAGTAAGAGGAGTTGCCCCAAAGTAAAAGCGATTTACAAAATCCTGTCCAAGATAGGCAACACGCTTCAATGTTTTCAGACCGGGCTCGGGCCCATCAGGCTTGCGGATTCGTTCCGGCTGTGTCGTAATAACTGATTGATCACCTATCTCGCTCTCTGTTGCCTCTTCTCCATTCGTGCTTTCGTCTGCTGGAGCACTATCTTGGTGCTCTGGCAGAAGATATTCGAGCTCCTTGTCCAAACTATCCTTTTCTAGTGATTTAGCGTAAGACGGCAAGATACGAAGCCCAAAGCCACGATCCGCATATTTGAAGACACGTTTCTCCTGCGTTGCCCGACGATCACCAAGGTGATGACCCCAAATGAGATCCATAGTGAAGACCGAGTAGCCGGTTTCAACCGCTCGAGCGAATCGAGGGAGCATAAGCACACGAGAGCCGTCAAAACCTATAGCGCAAGCATCTAGATCAAAGTTGAGCAATATTTGTGTAGGCGATGGCAACAGCTTCAATATAATCTGTATGCGGCGATTCGGGTAGCTTGGAAGGAGATTGATCGTCTTAGCGTTCTTAACAACAAGCTTCTGTTGGTTCGCCGGGGGAAGATTCTTGCTCCACACATCGTAGACCTCCTCGATCTTGCGATTGGCTTCGTCAGGAGTAAGGCCATAGAGATAAAGATCAATATCGCAGTCTCTAACATGGCACTCGTCATCCTTGGAAGGATCAATATGCACGAGGGTGGTGAGAGCCATGCCCCCGGCTACCAAGACATTACTCCAATCCAGTCCTTTCAACGCACCTTTGGTGATCCGCTCGAATGTTCTAAAGAACGAAGCATCATCAGGCGTAATGTGCATCACCCGCTCACGGAATGCATCCAAAAATTCAAAGCCCCCTTTTGGAGGTTCCTTTCTAACGAATGTTACTTTCGTGTCATCTATGCCGCTTTCTGGAGCTCGTAGTAGTATGCTCGATAATTGCTCTAAGCCAACGAGGTATTTGTTATCCCGATTTGCTTCGCCGCGCGATCGAACGTAGCGTTCATTTGTAAGGATGGCTTCATCAGTATCGATTATGTCTCTTGGCTCCTCTGTAGACTTGCTGGGCGTGAAAGTTGTCAAGAAGCTCTGGATAGCTCTCTGGACGGCGTATGGTGTTCTGGGATCTGCGAGCAATTGTCGTACTGTAGTTGAATTCAGGCTTCGCATTATTGTTCTAAGGTCCGCATCAAAGTTTTCAGAGGTGTTAAGTACGTCTAATACTTTACCGACGGCAATGGAGGATAGAGTCGGAGGAATAGCTTTCGCTTCCCCTTGTGTTTCTTGGACGTGGTTATATTTCCCAAGTTGGTACTTGAGATATGCTTCTGTCAAAGATGATGCCTTCCATCCTTTGAGATCCTTCCGCCTACGGGCTTGCCACGCCTCGTCCTTGCTCAAGCGCCAAGACGTAAAAAGATATTCAGGGAGTTTTGGCAATTGCACTGCTGAAGTCATGATAGGCTATTCGTTCAAAGGTAGCCAGCAGGAATCGAAGTCTCTCACAAGACTGCGCTCAATCAAATGACGTCAAATGTTTCGCAAGTAAAGCTGGACATATATGGAATATGAGAAGTGATGTTCAGAATCGAAGCTAACGATGGGAGAACAAACGGAGGATAATGAAGTGTTGCCACAATTGAGAATTCGAGAAATTGTGAATTAGGGTATGCCGTAAGATTGTGCTCTGTGATATCAGGCAACTATCATCACTCAGTTCATAATGTCATGTGGTAGAGTGTTTGGTGTTGAGATGGTTGGCTCTAGAAAGTATTTTTCGCAAGGCGGGTCATTGTTGCCTTGGAGATCCCAAATTCCTGGCCAGACTACAAAACGGATCGCAGTTCAGCATGTTGGAATACGAGGTCATATGGGGCATAGAGTATATTGTATATGGGGTTGAAGCTATCTAGAAACTCCGGAGGAAGGAAAAGGTGGAAGGAAGGTCAAATACCCTGAATCCCCTGAATCCACTAGCGCCGGATGAATGCGGCACCGGATGGATGCGGAGATTACCAACCAAATCACACCTGAAATTCCAACACAGCAATGCCATCAAATCAAGTTGATGCATAGGTACTTGAATGCATCGATTCATGACTGCATGCGATGCTTCAATGTAGGAACGCGACATTGAATGGACGTACACCAACTCTGCTCAATCAGGCATCCACGCAGCCTTGTTCTTGTCGACCCCCCTTGGGGCTCAACCAATCGGTAGCACAATACTCTCTATCTCTACTCACCACAGCACCGCAGCCAGGCCTCCAGTAAAGTGTCTTGTAATATCATCTAAAATCTCTTCAATCACTTCCATCAAGTTTCACACCTGGTGCAAGTGTCTGGAGGACTGCAGGTAGTCGAACTCTTGTGCTTTCTCGGATTTCTTATCCATCTTTCACTGAAGACACATTCACTCGATAGTCTCAACTGGGTTGTGTTCTGAACCTTTTTTTTCACTTCAAAACAATCAATAGCAAAATAAGGTCCGCAAATCTTTACCACCACCGATACCAAGTTCAAGACTACTTTACAACCAAGAACGATTCCTTGACACCGTGTGCAACAATTCCGCCACCCTAAAACTTGACCGCCATGATGCTTCAACATGTAATAGACAGTTTACCATCGATCTACCCCGCACAGCAAGCCGACCTGTTTGCCAAAGCTTACGCAGTGTGCGACTCGGTCAAAGACAAAGTTGTCAGCATCGACGTCCCTGAGGCGGCAGTCCAAGCAAAAGAATGGGTAGTCGAGCACCCATACCAAACCGGCTTTTATGTCGCTAGTGGGATAGTTATTTGTGTACCAGGCCTAGTTGCAGCACCAGCGCTTGGGGCTGCTGGATTCACAGCTGAGGGTGTTGCTGGCGGTGAGCTCGCCCGTGTAAATTAGACTTATCTTGTGTACTAAAACTGAATCTCTATAACTTAGGATCTGCGGCCGCTGCGTTCCAATCGACTGCCGGGCCTGCTGTAGCACACGGCGTCTATGCTACCCTACAGAGCGCTGCAGCTGCGGGATACGGAGTGCCCATTGTCCACAGCGCTGTCCAAGGTGCCGTTGGCGCGGGTTTAGGAACCTCAGCGCTCTGGAACAAGTGGCGCAAGCCGGAAGCGGCAGAAGATAGCAGCGAGGTGGAAGGTCGAGAAGAGAAGAGAGCAGAAATGGAGGACCTAAAAGCGGAACTTTGAGATGCCTGGGTTTATGGCGATGAAGGTCGGTGTTGGTAACTTACATATAACTTGAGAGACTCAGAGATAACCTATTGACTAAATTAACAACCCAAGGAAATCTTCCATTACCTGTGTCTTCATTGTTGCAACAGTGTTGCGAACCAGCTAGAAAATGAATTGTGGAAGTGATAATGACAACCCAGAGCGTCAACATTTTGGTCTTCCATCACCCTCGTCCTCCCTACCTGTATAGTCTTCCAGTTCCACAGTCTACTTCCACCAATCCACCTACCATTTCCAATATGCCAAAGCTAAAAACCAAGCCCAGCATGGCACTCAACTCAAAAGTGCCTGATGATACAAATCTAGTAGACGATAAAGAAGTGCCCATCTGTGATTATCAACCTCACCTCAAGCGTTTCACGAGCTATACAAAACAAATCCACAGTCATCAAGCCCTACGTTGCCCGCATGTACGTCATTGTCGTCCGCCTCAGCGCTCCCAACGCCCAACTTCAAGACAAGACGCTGAAGCGTGATGATGTCAAGGCATGAGGCCCGCGCCTATTGAGGTCTAACTGCCGGGTTCTTGAGAAAGAGCGGACCCTTGCCTCGTACAATATCGGGAGGGAGCATACGGTGATTCTCGATTGGTCCTTTTTTGCCGGGGGGAGGTTCTATAACTGGTGCGAGCAGGATGGGAAGTGGGTGCTCAGTCGGTGGGGGAAGAATAGAAAGCGCAAGAGATTGGATAGGAGGCGGAGGATGAGGGCGAGCTGAAAAGCGAGGCAGTTGCTTGATGGACGAACGAGGGATGTTACCGAGGCAGAAGCTACTCAAGTGATTGGGGGGAAGAAACCTCTGATGTGGAGATCTTAAGGGAGGTAGCGGAGGATGAGCCCGCGGAGCAGCTCTCAGCTCTTCGAAATCAATGGTGGAACGCTCGATGCTTGCCTCGCAAGAGCGGCGAAACGAAGGCGAAGAACCTTCGCAGTAAGGTAGATCTAAAGTGAAGTGTCCCGGGTGGTAGAGGCATGTGACGATCTTATGATTGCAGAAGTAAGATGATTTGGATACGTCTACTCTTGGGAGCTTGGGGTAGAATTAGCTAGTAGTATTGTACCAATAGTGTAATGTTACGAATCTATCAAGCGTCTCGTTAAGTCCAAAGGGTACTAACATAAATTTATTAAAATCACTGAATCGAAATGGGGTGACAGATGGATTCTGTTAGATTTTTAGTGTAACGAAAACGCAACATGCTTTGATTGGCAATTTGCTGCTCAAAGAAAACCATTACCTACCAACTACTTTACTGATCTAAGCTGCAAACCTTACCCTACCGCTACGCCAACGCTTGCGCTGCTACTGCCCAGGCATTGACTTGCACACTTGTATTATGGTAGCCTTCGAGATCATAGCTGACCGAACTACTAGGTGAAACATGATGGAAGGGTCTACAGAGCCAACCAGGTATCTCGAAATACTCACTTCTTTAAAGTTATCAAAATACGAGTTCGAATTCAAGCGCCTTTGACTCGCTAGTATATCAATTAGACATGCTGAGAAAGCGAGAGGAAGAGGATGTAATCTCGGAAACCATCAACGCTAGAGATAGGAAGAGAGGGTAGTGTAAGGAGATAGCGGTCAGGGTAAAGATAGGGTTAGCATATGAAGTAAGCCTTAGATTCGCCTGACTCTTCGAGGTCCTTGGTCTATGCCTGCCAACGTAGGGGTGCTAGAGCACTAACATGTATGACAGAATCGACCCACAAAATAATCTCAATCATCCGCGTCCAGTTGACATCACTAGAAGCAGTATCCAAACGAGCACCACCGTGAACCAAATCAACAAAGCAGCAAGGAGTGCCAACCACAACATGATTTTTCTGTTGCGGTGGCTGATGGTAGGAATTGCCCCGACCGTTGTGCTTGTCACTATCTGCCAGTTTGCACCAGTATCCCGACGTGTGTCTGTACAGCGTTCGTTGTCATGAATGTGTGTCGGACCGTTGGTTTCAAAAACTTCACTGACTTTCGACAGTGCATGGTCTGTAGATCCTGATGCACTAGCGTTTGAACAACTCAGAGACTCGATGAGAATGTCAACGGCCGCAGGATCCTGGTCGTCCAAGACTCTCCAGATATTCGCACCACAGTCCTAGCTCAAGTCAGCAGAGATATAATTATACGATGATGAAACAGAAGGCTTTGGCCTACACATGTCCATTCGACGCGTCTGTGACCTGTCTGGAGACGAGGTTGAGTAGGAATGAGCCATCCCTTGCCAATATCCTTCCACATCGTAGAGCCCCAGGAAATCAATGCTAGCTGAAGGCTCGGTCTTGGCAAAGTGCACCGCGCTACATGCATCAAAAGATATGGACTTATCGTAGCATGAATAAGCTTGATTCAAAATAGGGTTGCTTCCTAATGGTAGATTATAGATTATAAAGAAAATCAAACTGCTGGCGGGACAGTATCCATAGCATGATGAGGCTAAGGCTATTGGTATTCACCACACTCAGAGTCATGTAAACGCTACATAGAGCGGAGGGGTCAGCAGACATTGCTTTGTGAGGAGTTGAAATGAATAGAGTATCACAAATCTCACTGAGGAGAACGATATAGTATGAGAGCTTTGAAATTCCACACCCTTCAATGCGATGGCCTGTGCCATTGAAAGTTTAAAATTGTTGGGCCTTGATTCTCGAGCTTAGTACCAAACAAAAGACTTCAGAGCACCAACATGTTCGCGGAGCCTGCTTACGCCATAGCAGAGCTAGTCCCCTAAAACATCAGTAAGAAGCCATAGCAGAGAAAGAGTGTGTCTAGATAGTGCAGCTTGAGATAGCGCAAGCTTTGTAAGCACGCCGTGTATTCCTATTTTTTCTCGTAGCTTCGAAGGATTGTGGCACTTGTCAGTGAAGCATTTGACGTCGTCCATTCGACTCTAGCAACAGCATAGTTACTTGCAGTCGTTGTGGAAGTTAGTCGGTTTTCAGCGCGGCAGGGCGGCTCCTCAAGTGGCAACCTAATTGGTTCTAGACTTCATAAAATTACCTACCTTACTTAGGCGTGGTGCCTAGGGAACACCAACGCCTTAACTCAGCCTCGGCGCTATGGGGACTACCATGTTCAGTGGGTTTCTTTCTTTTGTGCTGTTCTTCAACCTTATGACTTTAGTACTTCTGATTTGATACGTCTTGCCTCCCTGGTATTGCCTTTGTATATATGCTTCTCTCCCTTCAAAGTGCTGCGATGAGGCCTCTCTTTACTCTCTCCGCCAGCCTTGCTATATTCAGCTTTGTTTCAGCTTATGAAGTAACATCATGGCATATGGTTAGGTACCAATTGCCCTCCAATTCAGATTTTACTTCGTTCTCGGGTGATATGGTCATCCCTCCTCTGAAACCAGTCAGTGAGGGCACTTACTATGTTTGGCCAGGCCTAGAAACCCCAAATGACGACGGTATATATCAAAATGTCCTAAGTGGCAACATTAGTGGTGAGGACAGTGGTACATGGTCCTACTTCAGCGGTTTCTGCTGCCAGAACCCAATTTTGCCGTGGGGAGCTAGCCTCAACCTGAATGGGGGAGATACGGTTAGCTTTAGTAATGTCAAAAATTCGTCTTCTTGGACGACTACGTCAAAGAAGGCTAGCAATGGGAGGGTTGTGAGGAGCGATTTTCCAGAAATAAGTCAGTCCCCAAACGAATACTCTACTAGCCCTACGATTCCAAGCAAGAGCTGACAGAGATGTATTCTGACTTGCATTAGCTAGTAAATCGTTCAACCAAGCCGCTTTTGCCATTGAGCTGTACAACCTAACATGGGACTTTGGCCCAGTGACTTTCAAGAACATTGTCTTAGTATGTCTTTCTCCAACTTTGCCAACTCAAATCGCTTTCATTTGGAGTCGTATCTCCTTCATATCATTCAACTGACACACTCATAGACGACAACTGGAAAGGACGCCTCATGGTGCAACAATGAGCCAGAAGACTACTACGAAGCAACCAAATTTACAGTAAGCGGCGTAAGCTCGACCGTGAACGATACGGGTGTAACTTGCAATATCGAAAACCTGGTCTTGGATAGTCCCCAAAACCTGACGTCGTCACCGCCGCAAAGGCCAAAAACTTCCGGCATAGGACTCACTGCGATCTCGGATACTTGGAGCATGTCTATTCCGTTTCTGCTGGCTTATATCATACGTATCATATGACATAATGCAAGGGCCCACAATCGTATTCTATACTCTCCACAACGACTTTCTTTAGAGGCCGCTGGAATGAACCGGAGATCAATAGAGCGCCACAGAAACCTGCATTCTACTTCTTTCAGCATTTACAACTTAAAGCGCCTCAATACCCAGATTCAAATTGCTACAACTCAAGCGTCCCCACACTCATACCGAACGCGTTCTCCCTGATGCTCATGGCCCAACCTTACAGAGACCTACCAGAGCCACGCTCCCCCCTCCAAGCCAACGAAGAAACCCCATTCGACCCTATGGACACAGATACCTCAAGCCCCCAAACCCTCCGACAATGCGAGGATCTCGAAAACGGCCCCACCTACCCCAACAACTGCATCTGGACGCTCGATCGAGACATACGAGACCAGGTATTGGAAGCTAACAGTACCATGAGAGAAGCTACTCAAGACGCGCTGGAAACCTTGCCGAAGTTCCAGGAAATCTTGTTCCAGACGCTGCGTTTTCTTACCGATCTGACCAAGGTTCTGACGGAGCACTCCAAGGCTTCTTTGAGTTTGCTTTGGAGGTTGGAGGAGTTGGATGGGTTGCTGGCGGAGGAGGAGGGGTATGCTACCGAGCCGCTGTAGGCCAATCTGATTAAAGGACGAGGCGTCTAGGATGGGGCGCGCAGAAGGTGGTTTTTGTGGCATAGACGGGTGGTGGGTAATAGAGAACAAGGCGATGTGTCTGCTTGGAGTGCTTTTTGACTGATGACTATTCCAGATCACAGTCTTGCCTAGTACCACCATTGTGTATTAGCCATGCCATTGATAGCTGAATTGATCAGTCTAAACTATGATACAGCTCCCTGCCTTTACAGACCCTCTAGGACCCCTGTATCTAAGCCTCTCTTTCTTTTATCACATCCATCTCCATATCCCTCATCTTCCCCCTTCTACTCACTCCTCCTGTCCTCCCTCACCTCCCCAACCCAAACAACCCCCCAAACAACCCTCCCCCAGCCCCACCCTCCCCACCCCTCCTCGCCTCCTCCTCAATCCACATCCTCAAAAACTCCCCATCCCCCATCTCCTCCACACTCGTCACCCTCGTCTTCACCTGCGCCTCCTGCCTACTAAACGCCATCAACGTCGGCACACTCGTAATCTGCCCGACCCCACCAACCCCCAGAAAGTCAGCCCAAACCCCTCACTCCCCATCCAAACCAGCACACACACCACCACCAACAAGCAAAGCAAAATCACGCACCGTATACCGCCCCGCCAAATCCCCACCAGTAGGGCTATCAACCTCCACCTCCACAAACCCAACCCCGCCCTCTTTCTCGCCAATGCCGTCCTTCTCAATCGCGGCCCGGATCAGCGGCGCAATGGTCTTGCAGGAGGAACACCAAGAGGCGGTCCAGAAGGTAAGGAGAGGGGTGCGGGCAGAGGCGGAGAGGAGGAGGAGGGTGTCGAGGTCCGGGGGGGAGCGGACGCTGGGAGGAGGTTAATTGTGGGGGGAGGAAATGAGGGGGAGGAAATGGTACGTACTTACGAGGTGTAGATGCGGTTTTTGGCGCGCGGGGAGGGAGAGGTGGCGAGGGTGCGGGATTGGGTGGGTGAGAAGGGATGGATCTGCCTGCTATGTTTGGCTAGGAGCCGGATTTGGGGGGGTAGGGGTTTCATTGCTGGGTGGTGGTTGCTTAGGCTTTTGGATTGAGAGTTAAAGCAGTCAGGTAGCATCATATCTCAGATGCTCCCACACGTGACTTTTGCGCTAATTCTTAAAGAATACCGCTGAATTTCGCATTTTCAAATTCATATGCCTGCAATATTAGCTATACATTATCAATCTCATTTATTTTTAAGCAATTAAAAAGAATAAAATCAACAGATAGTTTAATATTTCAATTTCTGTCAACTTTACTACTGCTGCGGTAAGGGAGGAGGGTGTGGGAAGAGAGAGATCCAGGTTTTTGGGCCGAACGGTGGCGAGGTGAAGCGCTTCGTCGCGGTCATTTTGCCTCGATTTGAGGAGGAAAAAGGGGGAAAGAAGGATGAGGTGATTGAGAAGAGATATCAGGAGCTTGAGGAGGCGATGGGGGGGAAGGATGCGGAGAGAGTGATTACTTGGTCAGTCGTTTTGATTCTAGCTACTCGAAAGTGAAAGACATGTGCTCAGTTGTAGCTTGATGCCTCTTCTTCAGCTCAAGCGTTTTACGCCTCTCTTTCCTGAAGATGTACCAACGTCCCTGTCGCAGCCGCCATCATCGTCAAGCTCACGGTTGTTGGGCATTCCAAGCGGACTACTTGGCCTCAAACGGCCAACCCAAGATATTGGCAGTCAGTATGGGCGTGGTTTGAACTTCATGAGCCCGCGTCTTCAACTGCTCTACATCCCAATTCGCGTATACTCGTACCCACTTGCCGCGAAGGAACGCGCCCTCGGGGCTGGTTCCCCACACGAAGAAATGCGCCGACAGCTGCACTACCCGGAGGTCAGTCTCGGTCTTTCAACCTCGCAGAGGATCAGCATTCCTCGCTAGACTTCAATTGAAGTGATTTTTGGTCTTGCGGTCCTCTGCGTCATTGGCCGCATAATCGCCCGAATCCATACTTGCCGTCGACTCTTTCTCGATGATTGTTTCTTAATCATTGGTTCGTTGTATCTCGGTGCTGGTACCGGCCTAGTCTACGGGTTTTGTCAGACCATTTTCGTAGTGGAGGCTATCAAGATGGACCCGACTGTTGTTGTCCCACTTGATCAATATAAGGGCATTTCTCAGGCATTCCTTTGTGTAATGTGGACCACAAACTTTGCTGTAAAAATTTCTTTTCTAGCTCTCTTTAGGCTTCTTATTCGACGCGTCTCGAAACTAATTACCACTTACTACTGGATTGTTGTGGCAATAACAACCGTCACTTGGATGTTTCTTGTTGCCGTGCCTTTCATTCTCTGCCCATACTTTCAGCCGGACCAACAACAGCATGAGTATTTTTCAGGCCCTAAACCAACTAAAATATCAAGAGTTGACCCGTCCAACAGAAAACTGCACCCCCAAAACTCCATATACGCTTTCAGTAGCTTTGACTATCTTTGTTACTTGTTTGGATGTCATAACCGACATTATGAGTAAATTTCAATGTTATCTGAACCTTTACTCGCGCTTACAGCAGCCCTAGTTGCCAGCATCCCTATCATAATCCTCCGAAAGACCCAAATCAAAGTTTCACGAAAAGTAGGTCTTTCGCTTGTGTTATGTCTCTCTCTCGTAATGGCGACTATCGCTATAATACGGGTTTCCGGCTTCAGCATCGGCAGCGCCTCTCATACCCAGGTATACGACCTGACATGGCAGTTATACTGGCAATACATGGAGGGATGCACCGCCTGCATCATGGTCTCTGTAGCGGCGTTTCGTTCTCTATTTATTGCCAGTAGCTTTCGAGAGGTCGAGAAGAAAAAACGAGGGCCATCGTACTCTATACGCCTGCGACTTTTACAAAGAATCAAGAGCTCGAGATCGAAAAACTCTTGGGAGGCGATGTCTGGGGACGAGGACCAACTGTCGGCCATCCCGTCCGCGACACTTTCAGGAGTAAAGACTTTCATTCGCAGGAACAACCGTTCGGCTGGGATAACAACGATGGTGTCAGCGCTCGACCCTAAAGAGGAAAATCGTGAAGTGGGGCAGTGAGCAAAGACCAGATCTATATAAATGATCATGTGGAGGTTGGCAGTAATAGAGTTAGTTGAAATTTTAGATCCCATGTCATATTTTCACCCCTTTCTGAAATGTGGTAAACGTCAGGCTTCCCTGCACAACCAGAACTGAGCGATGCGTGGATAGGATTTTGTATGATTGGCTAGGGGCAAGTACCACAAAGGCAAGTGTATGGGTCATAGTTCATTCAAAGAGGAGGAAAAGCTCTGTTTACTTTGGCCAAGTCGCACTGTGTTTCACCATCTCTCGGCTGCAATCTGCTGCTTGCCGCACATAGTCAAGATAGATTGATCAAAGAAGAATCACACAGAGATCTTTGCTATGTTCATAAAAGACATTGATTGTAAGTCATTGCCTGTAAATTAAAACCGGTGTTTGAGCAGTTGGCGGACACGATGTATTCGTACCAATCACACGAGGAGGGCAAAGAGTTGCAGTGGGACCACCTGGAATGCATCAGCTTCAGGTTTGGCTTCGATTAAAAAAGGTCAGCGAAGTTCTAGCCGAAGCTCAGGTAGCTGACAGGGGTAAAATAGCCATAGAATTTTGCGGCGACGAATGTTGCGTTGGTAAATGTCAAGTTTGGATAGAGGGTACCAGATGTGCCCTGAAAGCGATTGTGGGCATGTACGGGGAATGAGAATATTTCAAACAGGCTCGATAGAAATCAGAGAGTGTGTACATGTTTGTGTAATAAGAGCAGTTAACGACCAAGAGAATGAAAGCTACCTTGGAGAACGAATCGAGAGTTGAGGGGCAAATTTGCAAAGCAATGGTATTGTCATCATCTATGGACATATAGCATCTCCAGTACAGGCTGGATTCGTTGTGATTTAGCAGTCGCGAGTTCTAGGACTTCAACACCCCGAGACAGCAGGTCTGATCTTTCCATAGCCTAGAGTACAACCTGGCTCCTTAATCGTTCTCAGAACTTTTTCTTTGTTTGGGTCATAATTGGATTCGCCACCGCCGCGCGTAGCTTCTTAAGATCCTACCCAGATGGTGCATGACGTTGGAAACAGGTAACGCTGCTACTCTCTACCTACCTTAGTAGTGGGTGAGATACATTGTCACGTGACTGTAACTCAGTAGGTAGATGATCTTGGCGCCATAAGGCTGAGCCACGCTAGCAAAGTTTTGATTTACTTTCATCCATCAGCTGCAGAACACGTTTACGCCCTTATCTCGTTCAACACACTGCACGTACCATGGAGACATAATGCGCGACGCTGTTACTCAACAACTCATCACGAGGTAAAATGGAGTTACATGAGAGGTTCATGCCCCGGAATCCTACAGGCGCGTATTGAATTGTACGAGGCCAATATGCAGTATAGGAACAAGAGAAGTTCCTGCAGAATTGGGACGAGTGTGGTATGTGTTCGCTTGTGATGCCCAAGACCCGTTTGTCAAAGAATGAATGAACATACTGGGGAAACGTGTTACGGAGAAGCATCCTACCTTGTGACCAAGTCCTTAGGCTCCTTGTTGTTCTGCATGTCATGGTCTATGTCTTGAAGTCACGTCCAGTATTGATATGGCGTGCAGAACCAGAGATGCGCGTACTTGCGGTATCGACGACATGCAAGAGCATCCAATACGTTGTAGCACTGTTTCCCAGGCTTCAGAGCGCGAAATGCATCGTCTTTAGCTCCAAATCGTCATAAAGAACTTGTATAACCTACATCTATTGTTTTATTCCCCTTGATCCGTGGAGAAGATCTAGCAATGGATATTGATACCCGATGCTGCTGCCTCGTGCGAATCTAAGATCTAAAGCGTGGCGACAGCTTGTGTTCCCCATTGAGCCGAAGTGACGAAGAAATCATTGAACATAGAAACACCTTCTACTTAACATCTCGTAGGATCCCAACTACCAAACGTTATCTAGGTGTGGCTTTCGAGGCTCATATTGACATTTGAACCCAACTTACTTAAGAGGAGAAAAAGTGGGTCCCTTACGGCTCTCGTAGCCGATATCAACACTTCACCATTCTTCCACTTTTCTAATCCTCTAAACAACCTTACCTTCGCCATCTATTGCATCCTCGACCACCTTCGTTGTGTACTTTACTTAGTTATCACTCGTTGATTAATTAGTCTTCAAGGACACTTACCTGGCATACTGCTTCCTGATCTTTCCTTTGTTCTAGCGTAATGAAGAATCCGTCGTTTGCAATAGCGGCCGCTTTAGCTTGCTCAGCAGTCTTTGGTTCTAGTGTGCACATTCACGGGCGAGATCTCAACGCACCTCTACTCGGTTCTTACGATTATATTGTTGTTGGATGTGGTATCAGCGGGCTTGTTGTCACCAACCGACTGTCGGAGGACACATCTGTGACAGTGCTCTGTATTGAAGCTGGTGACGCGTAAATGTTTCAATCTCGCTACGCATGAGTCTAGGCTAACGTGACTAGTGATCATTATGAGGCTATCGTCCAAGACCCAGTTTATGTTGGCGCCGATATCGGTGGTATCTACGACTGGGATCTTACAACGGTGCCCCAAACACAACTCGATGGTGCAGCACGACCTATGCCACAAGGCAAGGTGCTGGGTGGCGGTAGCATACTGAATGCCATGTGCTGGAATCGAGGGGGATCGGATGATTATGATGCCTGGGCAGCTTTAGGGAATCCAGGATGGGACTGGGCAGGAATACTACCGTACTTCATGAAGGTAGAGAGCCTCTGCAGCTTCAGCATATTCCTGTTCTGCTGACAACAGCTACAGAGTGAGACATATACGCCAGTCTACTCTCAAGAGATAGCGCATGAATATTCAATCAACTATAATCCTGCCGTTCACGGTACTTCTGGCCCAGTCCAAGTCAGCTATCCCAAGTTCTTCTATCCGCAGTCAAGTAGGTTCTATGTTCTGCCATTGAGGAGCATCCTCTAAACCTTCTGCCTATAGTCAACCTCTTCGCTGGTCTCAATTATCTTGGAGTACCCACTCAATTCGATCCCAACGATGGAACTTCTGCCGGGGCCGCTTTCGTACCTACTGATCTCGATCCTAATAACCAAACACGCTCTGACGCCCGTCGAACCTACTTTGACCCTTATGCCAGCAGGGGTAATATGCACGTCATCACCGGACAACATGTGACTAGAGTTTTGCTAGAGAATGCTGCAACTAATCCTGTAGTGAGCAATCCGACATCGGGAGGAAACACCAATGGCAACGGGGGTGCCACTGGTAGCGCAGACAACTCCAATGGTTTCGGCTTCGGACCTCAGGGAAGCACGCCTCCTCTTGGGGGCCAGACGAGTTCTCGTTTTGCTCGTAGAGATGCCAGCTCATCCAATTTACGGATCACTGGAGTCGAAGTAAGAAATGCTTATATGGAATTATGAATGGGTAGCTGACTTTTTCATAAGTTCGCCTCTAGCGCCACCGCGCCACGTCAGACTGTTTACGCCACAAGAGAAGTAATCGTCGCCGCAGGTGCTTTGCACTCAGCGCAGCTCCTCCAACTGTCCGGCATTGGACCTGCATCGCTTTTACAGTCTTTGAATATACCCGTGGCTCTGGATTTACCAGGGGTTGGCAATAACTTGCAGGATCATTGCCTGGTTGGGACCTATTATCCATGTCAGCCTCTGAATTACAAGACTCCTGGAGTGAACGCTAACGCTTAAGTTAGATAACAACGCCAGCTTTCCTTCGCCAACTGAGCTCACAACGAATGCGACTTACAACAAACAGGCCGAACAGGAGTATTACGCAAACAAGACTGGTAAGTAAAGTCGTCTACAGCAATAGCTTTCTACAGTAAATAATGTTCAAAGGTCCCTGGACTGCGGGTTCTCCCAATGCACTAGCCTTCAACCCACTACCCCTGATCAGCAACAATTCTGTGAGTATTCTATGGGGTGCCACCTTCCAAGATCCTGCGCAATACCTTGTGCAAGGGACAGATCCTACCATTATCGCTGGCTATGCGCGCCAAAAGCAATCCCTTGTGCAACGATTAGCCCGAACCAACGTAGCATCCTACGAGATCATCAACAACAATGCTGGTAGCTTGACAGTGGCCGTCATGCATCCATTGTCTCGAGGAACCTGTCATATCACCTCCCCTAACCCATTTGACCCGCCAGCTATCGACCCCAGATGGCTCACCAACCCTGTTGACAGGGAGGTCCTTGTTGAAGCACTGTTGTTTAATCGCCGAATCTTAAATAGTCCTCCAATGCTTGAGTTGCAAGCCGCCCAGTTTGTGCCGCCTCTCAACGCAGATATCGCCGCCATTAACCAAGTTATTGATAATGGAATACGAACCGAATTCCATCCAAGTGGTACTTGTGCAATGTTACCTGTGAATCAAGGAGGAGTTGTGGATTCACACCTACGTGTCTGGGGATCACAGAATCTCCGGGTTGTTGATGCTAGTATATTCCCACTTATACCAGCTGCTCATCTCCAAGCCGTGGTGTATGCGGTTGCGGAGAAGGTACGTCTACTTATATCTTTTCCAATGATAATCAATTAACTGAACTACATAGGCTGCGGACATTATCAAAGCCGATAATGTCGGCGTATATCCAAGCTCACCGCCAACGTCATCTACATCTGCGACTTCAACGGCTTCTTCGTCTAATTTCACAACTCTAAGCTCAAGCTCGATAACGTCGAGTAAATTCTCTTCCAGCAACTCTACTATAACCTCGACGTCTTCGACTATATCCTCGACAACTTCGAATATAGATGTCACAGTCACGTCAGCTTCAAGCTCGGGATCTACCACCGCTGAAACAACTCTGCCCGTCACTTTGTCCTCTCTTCTCTCGACCCTCGACGCCTCTAAGATCATCGCGTCTCAGTCCTCAGTCGAAGCCACAACCCAGCCCCCTCCAACCCTGTCCGTTCAAAATCCTCCTCAACTGAGTTCTTCTGTTTCCAGAGCCCTGAGCTCTGGTGGCGTTCCTCAATCGGTGGTCTCTTCCCTGGTCCCCATTGTCGTCGGAAGCGTAACTACCGAACCGACGAGCTCGACCCTTGCCACCGCGTCAGCAACCAGTACGACGACAACAGGAGAAGAAGCGCAGCAAGCAGCGATCAATGCTTTTATCCAGTGGCTACTGAATTTCTTCAACCTACAGTAAATGAGCCGTTGGGAAAATCTGGTATGGCATGTGCTCAGTATAAGGGGTATCGCATATTGGGAAATGTAGCTAAGCCTTTCCTTGTAAAGATCGCAACGAATGTTTGCTTTGGGTCCTCGCTTTTTCCATAGAGTTGTTCCATATTAACGATAGAATAATGTTTACAAAGATTGACCCACTTTCCCGGTTTCCATATTAATGTTGATTGTTTGAGTAAATCTAGAAAGGTGCAACTAACAAATTAACAGATGGCAGATTCTACATCCAGGGATCATATGGCAGATATGCCAGCTCTACCGAAACAACCATTCCAGCAAGGGGACCACCAACCACGCCCGCCGCGCAGAACATCCATCACAAAGCGTTCCTCCAACGGACAAAGCACCACTCACACATCCACACAACAACAACAGCAACAACAACAACAACAACAGCAACAACAACAACAACAACAACAACAACAACAACAACAACAACAACAACAACAACAACAACGACGCAAAAACGGCCCAACACCCCCTTTCTACAGTAAAACCCGGCAAGAACCCCCCCTCCCCTCAATACCCATCAACTCCGCCAACCCCATCCGCCAACAACAGCAGCAAGGGATTTTCTTCGCTAGAACCAAATCTAAAGAAGAGATGATGGCTGAAAAAAACTAGGGAAGACGAGGGGAGAGGTAGAGGGTGAGAGTGAGAGTGAGAGAAACATATGCGAGAGGTTCCCGGACGCTGAGGAATTTCCTCGGGGTATGAAGGGGAGGAGGACGATAGATACTGCGGGCTCGGAACTGGTCGCGGCGAAGGGGGTGGGGATGGGGATGGGAGAGGTATGTATAGGGTTGTTTGGAGGCGATGGTGTCGAAGTGATGAAGGATGGGGGTTTTCCGAGGCGGGTCTAACTGTGCTTGTGGTACATATGATTTTCTAGATTCATATCTTCCCCCCCCCCCTTCTGCATTCTACCGTATCCAGCAGGCACAAATCTTTTTAAATCCCTATTCCTTCTCCTCCATCTCGTCGCATTGCCATCCTCTGATCCACCATCTGCGCATCCGCATGTCTCTTTTTTTCTTCTTCTCGCTCTGGCCCCCTCCCGTTTCATTCGTCTGTCTCAGCGCGATCTCGTGCTGGAATTTTTTTTGAGAGAGAGGCAGGTTCCGGATTTTTGAGGTTTTATGGGGGGGAGGGTGGGAAGGTGTGGAGGTGTGGAGAATGTGGGAGGGTGAGATGGGATGGGAAGGAGAGAGGTGAAAGGGGAAAATAGAGAGGAGTGAGTGAGATGATCGATGTTTGGTTTGTAGTGACTGTAATGAATCCTCCTAAAGATTAAGCGAGCGTAAATTCTCTTTTCATTCCTTTCCGTTTCTAGCTAGCTTTTCCCCCATATTTATTCTCCCCATCCACACTCTCTCCCCGTCTCTTTATCGAGTCTCCCTCTCCCCTTCCATTCTTTCCGCCCCTCTCTCCTCCGCCTCCATTTCCCCCCAATCTCCCATCCATTCCACCATGAATCCCGCTCGAGTCTGGTGACATTGAATTCCTTACGTTTGCTGCGCCTGAGGTTGGGGGAGTTTTCCGCAGTGAGGATGGTGGGTTTGGTTGTGGGGTGGTGTTGTTTGGGATTAGTTGGGGAAATATTGAGGGGGGGCTTCTTTTGCTAGGGAGGAATTGGATAGGGAAAGGGGTACGTGTAGGTAGGGTAGAATTAGGTTGAAGGAGCGAGGGTGGGTTGTTTATAAAGGGAATTGGAGGGAGGAGGAGTTTATCTGATATAACACGGTGTTCATAAGTCGGCTTATTGGTTTACCAAACAACTCATTTGCCGACTCAACAACTAAGATCAGCTTTGATCAAGGTCTTGTGAAAATCCGTGTTAGCTTTTCATTGGGATTGTTATCCACACGATAAACAGAGGATTCGGCCAGCAACGATACCCACATGGTACAGGCGTGCTAGCTACGACACTTCTTGTACATCTAGGTAGGGAGCCGAAAGACCTCACAGAATGAGTCAACAAAGAGGAATTCAGGTATTCCTCAAGAAATTCTTGAAAGATTACAAGGCGTGGCTGCGCACAAGAGAGGTTTCCAAGTCCATGATTGTCTAGATGGTGATCCAACAACAAAAACAACAACATTGGCTTTTTCTTTCCAAATGCGCAACTCTTCTCTCAAACTTTTGGGAGTAGTGAGTGGGTCGATCACGCTCAATGCTCGGCTTGCGCATCATCATGGCTCCTGCCTTGCTTTCGGGCCTACAGCATCTTTACCAGCACGCCGGTTTCAGGGCATGGGACCGCTGCAAGCTTGATACAATCGATGCGGTCAATTGATGCGGTCTTTCGAGATCTGGAACTGGGATTGCAAATTCCTCCAAGTAGAATATGGCAAAATGCAAGAAAGCTCAACACGACCGCTTATATGTTGAGGGCCATGACCTTTGCATCTGTGGTGGTAGTACAGTATCGGATAGGATGGGACAGGATAGGATAGGTAGGAAGGTATGAGTAAGCGAGCCGTCTCCTGTCAAGCTATTCTTATGATTTGCGATGATTGCGTCAGCAAATACTACAAGGGTGCACGTATTATGTAAGATATGTAGTACTTCCGTAAGGTACCCTAAGCAGGCATACTTTACCTGTCAAGACGCTTCGGCTACCGATTGGCAGCAAAGTCGTTACGGCCGTACAACGCATCATGTACGATGCACATTCTCCGATGCACAATGTTGACGTGGCTTGCGTGGGGCGCCCTTCCTTCGCACACTCTATGGAATACCACCATTGGTGTCGATAGAAAGTAGGCGGGGAGAGATGAGATGGCGAGGCTTGCAGCTCGCATGCGGTTAATTACTGTGGTACATATGCAGCAACGACCCCTCACGATCAATAATATCCGCAGTAGTAGTAGTAGCAGTAGTAGTAGAAGTAGTGGTGGTGGTGGTAGTAGTGGTAGTAGTAGTAGTAGTAGTAGTTAGTAGTGGTGGTAGACGCCATGTCGAAAATCCTGCTGCCTTTCTTGTCACCTGTGCCGCGCGACAATGCTCGCTGCAGGCAGGAAGATGGCCGGGAGAGCAAATGTCGGTCTGGGTTCCCTGTTCCTGTTCCTGTTCCTTTGATGATGATGTGGCATTATTCAAGGAATACGGAGGTATTGGAAGGCATGTTGACTACCTTATTCCGTACCTACCTTACTTTCTACTAGGCTCTAGAATATGTAGTAGCTGACGGTCGGATCAAAAGCTACGGTTAGATCTCTCAAACCCTTCCGCTTTTCACCGTCGCATCCCCGTTGCTTATTCCGGAGCGGCCCGTACGAGTCGCTATAGTGGTCTTGAGCTATGTTTGGTGTGAAGGTTTTCGTGAGGGAGTTGTTCCAAGGGTTCGACGACATTGTTGGCAACTCAAGTAACGGGGTTACGAATCCTTCCCAGCTTCGTTATGTATGACCTATCCCGACATCAAGAGAAGTTGATAGGCAGTAAAAGTATTCCGTAACGTTGCGGTCAACAACGACTTCATCGGCTACTCTCCCCACAAGGTACCGTAGTGCTTCAAGGCGTATTAAAGGGAAGGCTACGGGGGATTGCGAATCCTTCTAAACCAAGCTCCCCTAAGTACTTACCCTACCGTACTCGTACACGGCCGAATCATGCACCGACGTCCAAGGTACTGTAGATCAAATTAGATGTACCTTGCTTGAGTGCTTCACCTTACCTTAAGATACTAAGGTACGTACCACCCAAGACCTGGCTATAACCATGTCCAAATCTCCACCTAACAACAGCGTCACCAGGGAGGATAAAGTATCGTTATATCAATCTCGATTAATCTCATAAAGTATATCGCTCCACAGAGGACATCGATAGGTGCGATAGAAGATCCTCATAATGCTCACACGACATAACGTGACCAATTTCTCAGAGTACTTACTCCTCCGTAATAGAAGAAGTGTCAGAGTCTCAGAGAGATGGGTAAGGTACGATGATGATCTGTTAGGGTTTCCCACGTGCCCTCGGTGGTGTCATCGTGGCTGCAACAAGAAGCGGGAAGCTAATGGGGGCCATGATTGTTTGCCGAGAGTACTTAATTATAGTAGGTTCGATTCCTAATGGCGCTGGTACAATGGTGTTGTGGTTTTGTTCTTTTCTATGATCACGTATGATTCCGTAACAAACATTCCATAATATCATAGTAACAGTTTGATCTACAGGCAGGGTTGGGAGTGAAACAACAGAGAATGATTGGAGTGCCAGCAAGCAGCGTTCAATGTCGAGGTGTGAACTGTGTGAAGCCCACCCACAGTAGCCGATAGCCTAAGGTACCTACAGTACCTTACTGTGCGGAGTCCCGGCGGCGGGCACCTCGCTAAGTTTCTTCCCAGGGTCTGATCGGGGAAGCAAAAGCTTCCATGGAACTTGCCGTGGCGGAAAGTGAAAAGACGCGAGGGACTTAACTCCGTCCATCATCAATCCACCATAACCATCACGCACCTCCTCCTCCCATAACAATAACCACTACTTTATTTCTCGCTACAGTACCACCCGCGAAACCTACCTTACTTGATCGTAGGCACACATAGACCCCAATCAATCAGAACCTGGCCTTCACTGTGCCTGCATGCTGTATACTGTAGTCTCTCTACTGCCAATTCGAGGTCAACGAAGACAACCCCCCCCCCCACACGGCATCTTGCACCGCCCGACACCACCGCTCATTCACCCACCAGCAATTGTTTTCTTCCAAACCTCATGACAATGCCTTTATGACGATCTGAAGACCTTTACGACCTTACGACTCTAATCTGGATATTGCGGCCTACACGAACGTTCGACTCTTCCTCTTCACTCTCACTCTCTTCAATATCAGAGGCAATGGACGCTCTCAAAAGCTTTACCCACATAATCGATAACCTGCCATCCTGGCTGACCCAACTTGATGAACTATCTGTGCAGGTCACCGAACAACATGCCCGCTTCACAAGACTGACGCACTTCACCGAGGTCAAGTTGGCCCGGAAAAAACACGATTCGACCGAGTCGCTACGGCCGAAAGCTGACGACAACCCGGAACCTACTGCCATCGTGATTACAGACGCCTCGGTACCGCCCACCTCGCAGCCGGTGTCCAACAATGCAATTGTTCTCGCAGACACGTCGAGGAATATCCTTCGAAAACGTAAACCAAGCTTGGCGTTGTCCGGAGCGTCCGGTCCGCAAAGGTACCGGACCCGATCGATGATTGTGGTCTATTACGACTCGGACATACAAGATGCCTTTGAGATGCTCGTGCGGAACATTGCTGGTGCCAGGAATAACTTGAGGAAAGGGAAAACAGCGGCAAGTTTCAAGAATCGAATGGCGGCGATGGGTATCGGCGGAGATCGCTGCGGTGGAGCGGGCATGTTTCCACTGCTTGACCCGAAGATGCGTCTGAAGGTTGGGATAAACCGACAGGTCAGCGGCACCAGTACGGATGCCGCGTTCGAAACCATGGACCAAGACCTGGAAAAAGCTCAGAGCCTCTGCGAAATTGCTGCGCACCAGATGCTCAGAGACGGGGATTGCAGGGTGGAGATTGAAGAGACCAAAGAGAGGGTCGCGAATTGCTTGAAGATAGCCAAGGAGGAGGTGGTCAAACTCAAGGAGGAAGCAAAGGAGGAAGAAGCGCAGGAGGCGAGAGAGGCACAGGAGACAGTAGACTTTGTACCGGAGACTACCCCCCACGAACAACCGAGACCAGAGCCAATAGAGATCGTTATTTACGAGAAAGTGGAGCATCCTCCGATAAAGCACAGCAATTTTGCCGGCACCGGCGCCATCGAGGTCGACAACGAGTCCGACGCCAGCTCTGTGCATGTGGACCTGAGTGCGATTCGCCGCACCAGACGGGGCTGAACACAGATCGATTTCTTACTTGGCTCTCTTGATTCCCTAGTTATCTATGCTACTAGCGATGCATCTACGGTCTGATGACGGGTAATCTGGACGCTCTTTAGCTTCCACCACTTTTATATGGTATTATGCACAGCGGCGGTGTCGGTGTTTGATGGTGTTTGAGGACGAGAAAGCATTGCACGGAGCTCCCTAGCCCACAGGCCTTACTGGCGTCTCGTTACCATGGTAGAAGATCCTTCTCGCTGGATCTGCTGAACAAAAACTTGACATGTTTCCTGAAATCCAGACTACTCTCTGCATGCGTTGACCATCGTTTCTGATGACTGCTTGACTGCTTTACTGACCGGTGATAGTTTCCATGACAGGGCTGGCATATCAGATGCTCAAAACCATAGCTAAGTGAAGTTTACGCCGCTCAAACCATTCACCATTCTCTTGTCAAAATAATAATCTATGAAGCTTGTCAACCCTACAGCACAGGCGAAGCAGCTTCAAGGTCCGATAAACTACTTTTCTGGTCTTCCCGTTCATCCTAAATAATTCATATGCCCTATTAATTTCGAGCAGCAGAAATGTAAAGCCCTAAGCCCAAACCACTTGGTAAGCGACGTCATTCATCAAGAAGTGAAGTCTCCCCAGAAAGGCCAATAGTCCAAGCTAGTTGCTCCGAGAAATCTCACCGTCACCTTTTCATCTCTTCACACTATCTCCTTCAACCATCAATTGCCTCTACTTTTTACAGTACTTATTGGAAGACTTGTCCAATCCGGTGGCCCCACTGCATCTCGATGTTATTTTCCTAGCTTGCCAGCAAAACCCGTAAATCACCCTCTTGAAGTTATTCTATGTACAATTGACCGGGGTTAACATACTCCTGGCCATAGGTTGCAAAGTAAGTTCTCGTCAATGCAAGATCTAGTTCGAATTTAAGATACCTGTGATCACTCTTCATGTACCTCCCATCAGCAATCATTGTACTGACGAGCCTTAGATGCCACCACGAAAGCCCCATGCCAATGGAAATACAATCCCTATCAACTCTTCGGGTTTTACTCCGAGTCCCATCCCTGCAAAGGCTAGTAACGGAAAAGCGAATATAGACATCGGTCTCAGCAACATCATCCCCACGCCTGCCCGTAGCTCGAGGTCACCCAAAACATCTGACAGCGTGGAAGGTGCTTCACCAAGCCCTAAGCGGCAGCGAGTAACGCGTTCAGATAGCTTAGGTCATAGACACGTTGACTATGACATGAAGTATCATCCAATGGACGACATACTTCGACCAAACGCTGCGGCCAAGAGAAGGGCCTATGACCACCTGCCGCAACAGCTTTCGGACGATAATGAGAGTCAAGGATCCTCAGGTGAAGACTCGGATCTCGATATACCCAAGATGGTTCAAAAACCTATCACAGACCACCAGACAACCCCGGTGCGTCACCGTACCACACGCGCCGAAACCCTGGGAGGGAAACCTGTCGACTATGACATGAAACACCATCCCATGGACGACGTCCTTCGTCCAAAAGCTGCTGCAAAACGATCTGTATGGTTCAAATCAATTTCGCCGACTGGCTTGTCGGAAAAGACTGCCATGGCTTCCAAGATATGGTCAATAGCAAAGGACGACCCGAAGAACCCATTTACTAAGCCGACCGTGACAGACTGGAAGAAACTCCAAGCTTTTGATCGCCGAGTCTATCTACTACAGAAGGGATCACCCATCAATGGCAACACCTTACCGCTCAAGTGGTTCAAAGTTGTCGAAGCCTTAATCGAGGATGGCTTCTTCACTCGTGAGCAGCTCAAGGCTTGGGGGGGCGTTGAGGCACTCAAGTCAAGATACGAGAGTGTGCGTAAGGGTATCGAGGGATTCTTTGATGCTAAACCGGAGCCGACCAACAAGATGAGATGGCAAATTCGCCACGGAGAAGGCTTTGACGTCTATGGTAAAGGCATTGGTAAGAAATATTGGCAGAGTCATGGCGATAGCATTGTTTGTCCGCCCTCAATTAAGGAGACAGAGGAAGCCCTCAGGGAGCAAGCGGACAGTGATAACGGCGATGGAGAACATGATCAGCCAGAAGTTGCCGACTCCAACGAGATCCGCACCGTCGACGCGGACAACGACAAGACCGATGCGGAGGAACTCCAAAGTCAAGGCGACGAGACAGTAGCAGCTGTTCACAATCACGATCGAGCTATTTCTGAAGCTTCATCTACCTCGTATCACGATGCCAAGCAGGTTCTGGAAGCCGAGGACCACCTGATGGAGAGTATGCGTAGTGCACCTTCATCGGAGATTGGGGCGCCTATGATGGACGATGATGAGCTTGAGGCGATATTGGGCGATATGACTACGCATATTACGGAAGCTGTTCAAAGAGAATCACCGATTCCTTCGAGCAGTCTTAGTGACCCTAGAACGTTACTGCTAGAATGTCGCCAGAAGATAAGCCGGCAAAGATCTACAGGGAACAATGCCGCTCTCGCGCCAAAGAGTCCAGGTATTCCGACAGAATCCCCACTACCACACCATGAAGTTGAGGCTCTCCAATCTACAACAGTCGCAGTTGTCCCTCCCAGCGTACTGAAGGCTGCAGGACGGTTGGAGCAGCAGAATGCCCAGTTACAATACCTCAAGAAATCTCCACGCGGCAAATCTGTATCGGCCTGCTCTAGCAAGACAGCAAACCTAGATACCTTGGCCACCAACGAAAATTATGAAGGTTTACCTAACCGAAAGGCTCCGAGAAAAGTATACAAACGTAGTGCAAGAACCAAATCGTCCGGCGTTGAGTTCCAAGTACACGAGGATCAACCAGGGAATACACCACTAATAAAAAAACAAGTCGCTTTGCACCCAAAGTCGCCTGGCACAGACATCAAAAAAGAGAACTTTGGCCATCACAACCGCGCGGAACCGGACACGACCGAGGCTCATAGCCGTTTGCAAGAGGTCCTTGTTGGCTCTCCTTCAACTACAAGACGTCCCGAACGCCATCTTGCAACACCGGTAAGTACGGTGATATACGGACCAACTTCAACATTGCAGCCCTCTCCAGCTTTCGTCGTTGCCGATGGTCGGACGAGTGGGATCGATAGAATGGGGCCGAACGCTTTCGTTACTCCATTGACACCGAGAAGTACTAGGATCCGGCGTGTGTGAAAAAGACACTACATTTGTGTTCGCCTCGGCCTGATCCCGAGATGGCAAGCGTACATTTGCAGTCCTCGCTTCAGATCTACGAATACATCTATCTTAAAATGACCTGACTCCTGATCCATCGCTTCTACTATCGGAGTCCAGGAGGAAACGAGGACTCGGGCAATGTGCCAACACGCAGGGCCATTCACAATCCTCGGGGCTATGGGATCCAGATATCATCTACAATTCTATCTGCTTGGGATCTCAGACAGAGTGTTTTGCTCGCTTAATCTTACTCTGCTTCTGATATTTGCATTCCAATGCCGGAAACGGCAGTGCTATCATTAGACATTCTTCGGCATTTATTATCCTGAGAATATGCGCTCAACTCGTTTGTTCTCTCTGACTTTTTCTCTGACCACGCAACAGGAATTCAGCATCACCGGAACTTGACACCACCCTCAGACACCCAACAAAATGACATTCGAAGCCTGGGAACCCTCTCCCCCTCCACTCAGCCCACCCAACCCAACCACCACCCGTTACATTCGCCGCCCTCCTTCCCAAACACCCATACCCCGCCCTCCCCCAGAACCAACAACCACCTCCCCAGTCCCCCCACCCCCCCCCTTTCCTTCCTACCTTCCCCCAGTCCTCGCCACCCTAACCGCCACATCCCGCCTCCCCTTCCCCTCCAAAACCCACTTCGCCCACCTAGCCTGCTCCCTCCTCACCCACCCCACCGCGTCCAAACCAAGCCTAGTGCAGCTCAAACAGCACACCCAGGCGCTGTGTTTGCTCATCTCATTGCTGCAACCACAGGTTCTTTCGAATAATGGGGAAGGGGGTCCGTTTGATTTTCTGGAGAACCTAGAAGTACCGTATGAGAACGAGGCGGAGGCGCAGAACCAGCCGCTTGAGAGTTTGAGGGATACGATTTCCTCTGCTGGACATGATGTTAGTGGGGTACCGAATGTACCCACCGCGCTGGCGTGTCCGATCCTCACCAGCGCGAATACTGGAAAGATGATCGAGCACGCCAACACCCTCCTCACTTCCCTCGACGACATCTACGCCCCCACCGGCGGCATTCTCTCCATCCTCCTTCCTTCCTCATCTATCAACCGCACCAATCCACCAAACCCCAATCACCCCCTCTTTCCCTCGACCAATCCCACCCGCCAAAACCTCAACCACCCCAGCAACCCAGCACCCCACACCATCCTCCACCAACTCCTCACCCTCCCCCACCGCCTCGCCGCCCACGAGCGCGAAATCGCCTCCCTACGCCAACTCCTCGCCGGCGAAGCCTGCGTGCCTGCTGTTCGGCTTTCCCAGCAATTACAATCCACCACCACTTCTGCCTCCGCCACAGGAGGGGCAGCAGGGCCTGGAGTCAGGGAACTGGTGGCGGGACAAGATCGCTATGTGCTTGCAGGCCTGAGCACCGCGCTGTGGGACCGCCTAGCCGAGGAGTTCCGCATCGCCGATGGCTACGGCTCCGGCACCCGCAAGTGTGGATTTGGCGCTGCTGGTGTTAGCGAGTCCTTGGACGATGATGACGACGGTGATGATGGTGAGATTGGTGGTGAAGGGAGGGTAACATGGATCGAATGCACATCCCGCCTGTACCGCCACACTAACCATCCGGAGACGGTCTTTGTGATTCCGGCGTGGGATATGCTGCCTGGGGCGGAGAAGGTTAGGCAGGTAGAGGGTGGTGGGGGGTGAGGTGGGAACGGAATTGGGAGAGGGGGAGGGGGAGGTTTGTGAGGGCCATCGTGGGGTGAGAGTGTGAGGAGGAAGGGATGTCAGGGTTATCGTGGGGCGCGAGTGTGAGGGGGAAGGGATGTCAGGATTATCGTGGGGAGGAGGGATTGCGAGCGGCTTCCAAAGTGGGGGAAGGGGCCCAGGGGAAAATGAGAACAAACGTTGCGAGAAGCTCCTCAAATTCAACAGAATTAAGAAATGAATCATTGCAAACAACCCCTCTACAAATGAATCACGACTCAGCTTCCCGCCACCACCAATCAAGCCGCTCCATATCCCTCTGAAACCCCTAGCTAGCAATCCCAACGTTCAAATAACCCAATCTACACAACCTCACTCACCCAATTCTCACCTCTTCCTTCCCGAACCCAATCCACAAAAACATCATCCCCTTCCCCCCCCCCCTCCCAGAAACAACTCGCCACCCATCCTCCTGACTTTCCATTTTCTTTTCCCCGCCCAACCGCTTCACGTACTCGTACATAGTACAAACCCTTCACCCCATCTCTCTCTCTAACAAGTAGATATCCACGAGCGTTGTTCGGAGAAGGGGGGATTTGGCTGACAAAGAAAATATCTCAGAAGTGATCGCTGTATTATAGATAGGGAGACAGGGGGTAGGAGCTTAAAGGAGGTTGATCGGTGGGGTTTTGATGAAAATCGGTGACGACGGGTGGTTTTTTTCTTCTTTTTCTTTTTCTTTTTCTTTGGCACGCTTGATTCAATTCAGTGCTCGCGGTGAGTGAGGATGAGGGAAAAAAGGAAAAAAGGAAAATAAACCGCTTCCCCATCCAATCCAACCTTCCTGCCAAAACCCATACCTCCCCATCCCCCCGGGCGCTCGCTCCCTTCTCCCCTAACAAAATCCATAATATTCAACCTCCGCTGCATCACACACTCCTCTACCACAGCAACCAACAGCAACGCAACTTTCTTCCCCAAAAACCCCAAACGACGGTGTGCTTTTGCTCTCTTATCCTACCAGCTCTTGCAGCGGTATCCCCGATGGTGTCAAAGAATCTAACTCCCGGGGATACGAGGGCGCGAGAAATAGATGAAGAGGAAGAAGGAGGAGGAGGGGTAGTGAGATGGGGTGGTAGGAGAACGATGAGAATGATGAGAAACTTACGAGAACGATGAGATGGAAAGGAACCGAGACCTAAAGCCCGTCCGTCCGTCATTTCATGCCCTTTGTTTTGATCATACATATATATCAACATTATTCATAACTCCAGATACGTCTGTCTGTCTATTCGAAACCAAACACCGCACGAACAACACAGAAACCCATAATCGTTCATTCTCAGCAGTTCAATCAAGTGAACCTTGCCGAGTTCGCTACTTCGGTTTGACAGACGCTAGAGTATTAAAAAATATCAAAAGGCACTTGTGTACATCGGTACGAGATGTGTACCATGTATACATACTGTACACTGCCGAGACATGGAAAAGCTTCAGCGCGAAGTTGACCAAGTCCGAAAACATGGAAAGGGGGAAACGAGAATGATCATATAAGACGATTATGCAAAGTTTCCATGATCTTTCTTCTCTAAAGAAGCGTATGTTACCAGAAGCAAAAAGTAATACCAAAACCTATCTAACAACACAATCTTTTCTCCCCATCCCGAAAACCTTCCCTTATCCCGCAAGTCTCATAACGCACATCATTCAAGCTCCTTCCCCGTCACTTTGTGTCGTGTTCCCGCTCTCTCCCTTCTTTCTTCGCCCGATCATCTTTAACCCCAACCCCTCAAGAAAATCCTGAACCCCTCAACCCACACTCCTAATCACACACTCTCGCTCTCTTTACCAACCCCTCGCATTGACCTTCATCATCAGTACTCATCCCATGATCCAGCTAATCGAGGCACCCGATCGAGTTGAATGTGGATCAAAGTGATGGTTTCTTAAATCTCACTCGTTTGATTTCTTCGTCATCCTATCTTTAAGAAGATTCTCTCCTAATTAACAGAAGACCACAGACTGCGAGAGCGAGCCAAACTTCGAATTGTTTGTGACCTACGTATAGCAAATGAGAGGTTTGGATTGAGAGAGGGGCTATGGACCGCCGATGATTTGTGTTCTTTGGAGGATAGGAATATCGATATGGGAAACCGGTTGCTTATACCAGTACCTCTGCCTCCCTCCTACACCAACAAGCCATCCAACGTTACCTCATCCCTCTCGCAAAGCAAGCTCATACGTAATCTTATCCCTAAGCGTATTCTTCTTCCAATCATGCACCCCACTCCCTGCAACCGTCATCGCCTTAAAAAAGCTTGGCAAAACCTCTCCAATCTCATCCTCGATGCTCGCTTGATGAATGTCGCCTCTCCCACTGCCGGCGCAGATTTCAATCCGCACCGCCGTAACGAAAGCCGTAATGGCTCCTTCGTCATTATTCCAAACGAGGTCTGTGGTCGATCTGAGCGAGGTTAAGGTTTTTGTGTCGATTGGGTTTAGATTCCATTCAGTGGTGGGCGGTAATGCGGACCAGACGCGCGCGATGCTGGAATGAAAGTTACAGTGCGTGGATGTTGGAGGTTTGGGGGTGAGAGTATTTTCGGGCATCTCGTGTGGTGGACGCACCAAGAGAAATCCGAGCCCGTACGTTTCCTTCAGATGCTCTGTTCTTCGCTTATAAACAGCGTCTGGTTCAAAGGATTTTGGGTCTTCGGGGTCGTACAGTAGAACATGACCCCGCATCCTCTCTTACCACACGTTAATACGCTTGCGCCAAATGGAGTCGTGAAAAGAGGAGGCGCTTTGCTCTCATGTGGATTAGAAATTAGCCGAGTATCAGCAAATATAGACCCGAGCACATTTTCCACTGCTTCACCGGGAAGAGTCACCATCGGGTCCAAAGCTGCTGGTGCTAGTTCTTCTTCATGGCGACTATTTTTGGAAGAAGGTTTGAGCAGTCGCATGTCCTTTTTGGCGGTAGAGAGCCCAGAAAACGACAATCTGAACGCGTTTACAAAATTCCCGTCTCGACAACGGGGAAATCGTGTCAAGGAAACTTTTGACGTCTCGGATAGGGATCGAGGGCGAGTTCTAGTTTAGCCCCGAATTTCACCACTCCCAGGATCGATGCTGTTTCCATGTCCCGCGGAACACTTGGAGCATTGAAACCTCGATATATTACCTGAAGTAATGGATACACCCGTGCCCTATTTCCGTGTAGCATGCCATTCATTGTAGAGGTAACAGTGACATGCAAGAGCTTCGTCTTTTGGACCGCCTCAAGCGTATTCATTCCAATTGAAAGATTTAGCATTTCAAGAAAGCGGATCAATTGACAGAGCCCTGCTGCTAAAGGATATCGAATTAACCAGCTTTCCAGACCGGCTTGTCGATAGTCGCTTGTGGAAACTTGACCCATGGCCCTATTTCACCAAAAGTCTCTCGCGTCAAACAGTTATCGAGAAATTGGCGAAGTATCCAGTCCATGACTTGGCGTCGCTGCATAACTTCCGAGTCTTCGGAATTTTGTTTCGCACATCAGTCCTTGGATTCTAGTGTGCGGTCCGGGCTGCCATGATATTCGTACTATTCCAGATGCTCGGGTCGCGAGACCATCAGTAATGGCTAGAGTAAGCTGGTGGTCAATATAGATTTTGTTGGCTCCTTCGTACTCAACAGCCGGGATCCTAGCGGTGAGTTCTTCCTGGTATATAGACCTTTCGAGCAGGAGCGAACACTGGAAACAAGTACATTGCGACGATACAAGATCGATGTTTCGCTTCGCTAGTCCAACCGCCATAGGAAAGTTGAGTGCAAAGTCCGTTGTGTTTTCCTCGACAGAGTCTAGTTTCTTAAGTACTATTGACATGATCTGCTCTTCTCCACAGCAGATGGAACAATCGTTACGAAAAGTCTTTACCTCGTCGGACAGCTCTAGTGCTGATACATGTATCTGACTGTCAGCCGCTTATATCACCTGCGCAGGCGTTGCACGATTAGACTTTCGGCTAAGGACATCTGCTGTATACTCGGCTTTCTCGATGCTGGAGAGTATGGAGAATTCCCGGTCGATCGATCTGTTGGTCTTGATCGCGACTTTCATCTCATTGCTGGATGAATTCATTTCAAGCCTGTATGCTGCTCGATTGGCAATATGCGCGTCTCGAAGTTTCCCTGTCTTTCAGCTGCACAGTCACTTCTGACTGTTTGTGTCGGAGTAGGAGAGCTCGGAGCGGTGCAGGTGATTGTGTGTTTTGCATACGATAACCAACCGAGTAAATGCCTCCTCCTCTAGTAGATCGTATAGGTCGTCCGGCTGGAGCTGAGTCTCGTTCAGCAGAAGACCAACGTTCACCAAAGCACAAGTTGCTGCATCCCACTGAGGACCAAGTGAGATACCCTTGATGGCCTTTCGGTCTTGGGCCTTAATTACTTCGATATCCTGTACTTTGCATCGCTGATTAAAGGCTTCTTCATCCTTGTAGACCGCTAGATCATCCCCTTTTGTAAGATCAATATTGTCACCGTCAGTGCTTAACTTGGCAAGAGGTGAGAATAGTCCTTTGGCGGCAACGACCCAGAGCTGACTATCGCTACAGTCTTTATAGATAATAATTGAGTCGGTTGCGCTTGCAAAGAAAGGAAGGCCGACCGATATATTCGCAAGATTGGGTTTTGCAGGTTTGACGTTGCCCACTACAATGATCACCGCTGGGATATGGAGCACAGTTTTCTCGTTTGCTGATCTCGTAAGGCTAGCGACTTCGCGAGAATGGATGTTGCCGTCTGTAAGTAGATACCCTAGATCGCAGTCTTAAATCTCTTTCAGTGCAGACGGCTCTCGTAGTATGACATCAGGATAAATACCTCCACCATTGTCTTCCCAATAGCGGTCTTTATCGATCCTTGTGACGAGCTCAGGCTTTTCTCAAAGATGAGCCCTTTTGGTGACTGTGTCTTCGGGGTTGCCGTGAAAGCCTGAAACTACCTGGCCTTCTGCCCGAATGATGCTCCCGTACGTCCTAATATTTCGTTAGCGACGTGGCGAGTCTGTATTGAGAGAATTTCCGAGTGAAGATCATTCATTAGGTCATTCCCAAAGGAGATTAACCGTTTATAAACCAAACTTACGATCCACTTGCAACGGCAAAAAAGCGCTTAGCCTTGCGCAGGGAGACTTTGACGGGCTTTACCACGGAGTCCCGCTTGACGTACTCCTTCCAGCTCATATTTGTTCAAGAACAATCCTAAATTAGGGTAATAGGATATCAATTCAAAACGCACAAGTCAATATTAGCAGTGATACTGATATCCGGTAATTTCAGATGATCCAAGAGAAGGACAGTAGAGCTTGATGAAAAGGAAATGGATGAAGTGAGTCAACACAGAAATATGGAGAGTCGAGTACGTTCAGTCCACAAACGAAAGAGCATTGATGACTCAAATTGAGGCTTTGGGAAGGCGCAGGGCGGATCTAGTAGAAGCAATGAACAGCACTTGAGACAGCAAGCTCCAAGAGAAGTGTAACATTATGTCTATAGCAAGAAGTCAGTAATTTATGCTCTGCATGACTTGCTTTGCGGCTGTTAGAGATTGTCGTGGCGGCGGTCATATTTACTTTGGAAGCTTGTATCACGTGACTATTGGTCGGACGCGCTTAATCGTTCTGAATAACAGGGATAGTGTAGCAAGCTTGCTGCAACAAAGTTTTTCATGAAGCGTGGTACCGATTCCAACATATCATCAATGGAAAACCCAGCCCACTTATGGTCACAGCCATGGGATAGACTAGCAAAAACCTCAATCGAACTGCTCAGTATTGATTCTTTCAACTTATCGAACAGTTGCCCCCTTTAGACTCTTTACATGGCACAGTCCCCCACTCCCAGTAATCAGCTTCCCCACCCCATCCTTACCCTGTCCCTTCAACTGCTCCACAACGCCCACCTCGAAGCCCACCTCCAAACTGTCCATAGTCGTGAACCCCGGCTGCAAAGTCTCCCAAACCTTCTTCTTCGGATTCAGCACCCCCTCAGGCTCCCCCTCCCACCCCTCAAAGAACACCCTCTCCCCGGCCTTCACATCTGCAGGCGGATCCACAAGCTCCACCGGCCCCTTGTGGTTATCCTCTTCTCCTGGAGCAAGACGAGGCGAAGCGGCGAGAACCATAGCTGCGGACTTGATGCCGCGCATAGTTACGGGTTTGAGGTTGCATACAGCGATGATTTTGCGGTTTCGCATTTCTTCGAGGGGGATTAGTCCGTTGAGGCCAGAACAGACAGTTCGGACGACTTGGCCTTCGTGTTCGGATGTATTGTCTGTGCCTGGAGGGTCGCCACAGGCGATGGTGGAAACGTAGAGGGAGTCAGCGTTGGGGTGGGGGATGGCTTTTATGATGTGGCCGACGCGCAGGTCGATGAGGCAGGGTGAGAGGGGGGTCTCCTTTGCGGGAGCTTTTTGAGGTTTGGGCTGTTTCTCCTTCTTCTCTTTCTTTGGCTGGGAAGGTTGGTCACCAGCGACTGTGGCTTTGGCGTTGTCCTTAACCTCTTGCGCAGTGCCTTGTGCCTTTTCTGTGACATTCTTCCCTCTGTCTTGTCCCTTGCCCCTGCCAACTACTAATGGCGCCTGCCCATCGCCGGCTGCAATAGCTGCTGCCGCTGCCGCTGCCTTTTCCTTTTTTATGCGTTCCTTTTCGGCTTTAGGACCCAAAGGCTTATGTACGTATTTAACGTCGTCCACATCGATCTTAATCTTTTCCTCCTCGCTCAGTGACAGTGCAAAGAGAGGTGCATTCTGAACAAAGTCGACGAATCGCACGATATGGTGATATCCTTTTTCGCCTGTGCGTTCCTCAGGCGTCCACGATGCAACTGCAGGTGCAATCCTGTGGTATAACGCAACGTCTGCTACGGATGGCTTACTTCCGAGCAGCGTGGTGCGGGTCGAGAGATGTATGTTGAGGGAACCAAGACGCTCCGCATGCTTTGCTTCATCTTGATCGGGCGTTGCTAAGCGTGACGAAGTTGTCAGCCATTGCGATATTTCTATCTTCTCGTTGTCAGTGTAGGAGACTTCTGGATAGATGCTGTGGAAGATCTGGGGAAATTCGGCTTCGGAAGCTGTAGACGGTACTATTGATGGATATGAGCGCCGCAGAAAATCAAGAAAGGAAGTAGGCGATGAAGCGGAGGTTGACATGGCGGAGGTGAATATCCCTACTTTCCACAGTCTTTCGTGACCCACAAAGTGTCTTTGCAGCTGTGGGAAGATACTTTTCACCAGCAAGCGAGTCGGTATGGCACGTACGACCAGGGCCAGTTTCAATTGCTGCGACCTAATAAAGTGGAAGCGCTGATAAAACGCTGAAGCAATGGCTATGTTTTCTTCGAACTGAGTCACGTTTGGAAATAAGCGAGCCTCGGACCGAAAATTGGAAGATCTCAGGGTTTGGGATCGATTATTTCACTTGGACGACATTTTATGCTTGGCTCCTCGTACATTGTCGTTCTATTCACAAAGGTGGGGAATTTATATCGTCTTCTCTAGATCTTGAGCAGACAATTGGGGGTAGGTACTAGCAATAACGCGCGGGCCTTATGTACGTGCACTTCTACTATCTACATGATCTCGTAAAATCGACAATGAAGCTGACCGGTAATGACAAGGGACTAATGATGCACGGTTTTAACGATCAATATCCGGATTGCGTTGGAGTAATAGCGCCTCGTGAGGGAGACATGCTGAAAGGAGCCAAGACTTTCTTTGCGTTGCAGACACGCCATGCCAGATCTGTAGACATTGTTAGCAAGTAAGCCATCGATATTGAGGTCTAGTCTAGCCCTACTTCGTACGTTCCCATCCGCTTGAACAACTTCCGGTGCAAATTCAATGCCGAACCTATAACATGAGTAGTGTGAACGAGCATTATAGCGGTGAGCTTTTTTCATAGAAACTCACATCTGATGTACTGCGAACACCACCCGTTTTGCAAATTTCCCCTCCCTCTCTACTAAACATCCAAACTTCTCATCCACCGTCGAAGGCGCTATATCCGGATCACGGTCAAAGCAGTTCCTCACTAGATGCAACAAAGCATCTTCTACGGCACTGCGAATTAAGCCATCAGCATCTGCTTCCACGTCGTCCTCGTCAAACTTGTTGATCTTGATCTCAAAAGGGAGCGAGATAGCCATAACGTTATGCTTGCCATCATGGTGGTATCGGAATTCAAAAACTCCTGTGGTCCACCATAGCTTATCACCGGAGAACTCCATTTCACCTGATAAGAAATCTTGCGATTCTCCGTCTAATCGACGAGCACCCGATATCCGGGTATCGCTAATAAGAATGCCGCGATCCGCTCTCATGGAATCGTACTGGTCTTTATTTGTAGCTACCCAACGGCCTTGCGAGGGAACCCTTGTCGCATCTCGAGACGCATTGTCTGCAACCATGTACAAGCCCACCCAGTCTTTCTTGCTATGATTCAATGGTGCCGTCCACCTTACTTTGATCGGCGCGCCATACTCGTATATCAGGGTTTTGAAATTGGACCGTCTGTCAGAGGCCGTTTGGCCAGCTTTGTTCTCTTCGCCACACTTTCTCACGGAATTTCCATTGGCAGTCGAAGGAGTACCCTCAATCTCCAATGAATAATCCTTCGGGTCATAACCTGCAAGATCCGGCGCTAGCCTTGTGATACTGATACGCGCTGGATGTTTAAAGAGTGCGGTGGAATCCTTTACGAAAGAAGTCATGCCAGCAGCGATTTTGGGTCGCGCAGCATCAACAAAGTCTTCGAGAGAGTCAAGTGTTTCTGCTAACATCTTGTCGACGCTGCCATGCCATTGTCGTAACGGTGGGGGAAGCGATCGCTTGAGGCTTTTTACCAAACCAGAGTCTCGCCGCAGACTCTGTCCGTACAGTTTCTGCATATGGGGTCGCTCGACGAATTGGATGAACATGAGAGTAAGGACATGGCTGAGCAATGCTAGGAAGAAGATGGCCCTACTTCCTGTGATTAGAGCTGCACCCCAGACACCGGCGAGGCCAATGACCCGTTCGGGATTGTTCAAGAAGCGGTAGATGCCGCTGTACGTCAATTTTGGGGACTGGTCAAAAAAAAAGTCTCCGAAGAACCAGCCAAACTCGCCGAGCGAATCGTGTATACTGATCGCTGTCCAGATCTGGAGGGAGATAAGGCCTGTTCCCACCACATGCTTCAGGAGCACTAGCCCATAGCCCCAATCGGCTGGTAGGGAGTACATCTTCCACGAGGCGGCGACAAAGCTAGCGTAGGCCATTGTTGTACTTAAATGGTACATTCCCTTCCATTGACGCCAAGCTTCTTCGGTGCTTTCTCCATATTTCAAGAAATGGCGTGTCCATCTCTTTCTCGAAGATTGGCGATTGAGCACATAGCCAACGCCTATTGAGTACCATGTCCGCCATAGGGCTGCATGGATAACAAAGAGCGCCTGATAGAATGGGGTAGATGGTGTCAGCAAAACTAGAGCAAGTAGGTACAGTTGCAGAAGGATCACTGAGGTATCTGTAACTCTGTGAAGATCGACGTTCTGGAGGCCTAGGAGGTTGTGAACAGGAGATGGCTGAATGGTCGAGGCTAGTGGCGGCGCGTCGTTGATATGCCCACCCTGGACGGTTTGGGAATTGTCATTGTCCATGTCAGCTTCAGAGACCTGCTTTCGTGATGGTGGAGAATTGTAGGTCTTCTCAATATGCGGGTTCTCGACCCATACTAGGAATGCAAACTGAGCAGCATGAGCGACAATAGATATGAACAGAACTTTGTAGCTAGCAGCCATCAGAGAAATACCATAGTAGCCAGCATAGCCCACCGAGTACATAGGGTGAGGGGCCATTTCGAAGACTCCATCAAAGGTCAATTTCTGGTCAATTAGATAGAAAAAGTCTCCCCAATACCAAGCATAGTCTTTGACTACACGATGAGCATCAAGCTTCACCCATATATTGAAGCCGAACAATATCCATCCAGTGACCCACCGCAAAATAGTCAGGGCAGTACCTTCATCTACCGGCCTGCCTCCACAAACCATAGCAAAAAGGCAGTAGGACACGAAATCACACATGAGGATCAGATCGACCACTCTTCGGAAAACCAGCCATGTGTTGTACTCGACAGGCACGTCTTCGAATTTGTAGTCTTCGGGTATTTTTGTTTCCATCTCACGTTTTAGGAGTTTGTACAGCAACGGATGTGGGTTTACACCAATCTTAGGGTCTACAAAGATCTTCGATTTCTTTGCCCATGCGACAAGCCTCCGATGGTGGGACTGGATGTGTAGAAGATAGCCTATGCCAACATTGTAGCACGCTCGCCAGAAGAGGAAAAGTATAGCAAACAGTGGCACTCGTAGCGAGGACGGTAGAAAGTATGCAGCGACGATATGAACGGCCAAAACCGCTAAAACTAGGGCATCGGAGAAGTTCTTCGGCTGACTAGGGGAGAGGAGTTGGGAGACCATGTCATGAGTCTGAGGTACGGTGAAGACTATGGTGACGGATGTCAGCAGAGTCCTCTTCATGGTATTATAGACGCTTTTCTTGTTTCCTCCAAAATGAATCTTGTCTGCACACGGCACACGGCTGCCTGTGAGGGATAAAGACCTTCCTGCTTATTTCTTTTCACGAATGAGGTACAAAGCACTTACCCGTGCCATCTGGCGTTCGGCCGATTGTCTTCTTGTCCTTCTCATCTTCTTCTGAGCCACTCTCATCACTCTCGGGCTCCTTGGCGAAATTGACATTCTGTTGGGATTTCCTCTCCCGTAAGCCATCTCCTTCAAAGTCTGCACCAGCAGTGCCGTTGCTCATCGTCGTGATAGACAAAAGATATTTGAACAGAATCGAAGTTGGATCTACAGATTCTCGGGCCTCTGAGGTCGTAGGTGTGGCAATTGTTGTTGTATTTACTTATTCCATTCGAGTGTTGAATCTCGAATGGCTTGATTCAGGGACGACTGTGGGGGGGGTTAGCTAAGAGGACTAGGTTGCAAACGAAGTTTATAATACTACAGACGATCGAGATGGAGCAGAGGGCGAGCGAATGAAGCCATCTGCATTATATTAATTCCTACTCGAAGGAGTACTGGGTTTTACTCTAATGTACGGGCTTGAGGGGGAACAATTGCTAAAGCGTGGGGTATGGTGGGACTAGCAGCATGACGTGTGATCGCTTCTCGTTGTTTTGTTGAATTGACGCTGAACTCAGGTCAACGGTTTCCCAATCCCACCACGAACAGCACAAGCCACACCAGCCACAATTCAGGTGCTTTCTCCGGTTTCGCTTGATCACATGTCAAGCCCTATAAATCCCAGCCCTATCATTTCCGCCACTGCCACCCCTCCACACGCAACGAAATGCACCTTGAGACACTGCTTGTATCTCAATGCCTAATTAACCCTGCTATTGGCTTGCTTCCTCCCCCGCAACTCACGGTCGCTCCTTCTTAAGAGTGCTTCGCCTGTCCTTCCCTCTTTCCCCCGCCATGGCCCCCTCCCTCGAAGAGCCTGTCCAAGTCGATCTCTCCGCCCCTCTAAGGAACACACCGAAATTGGTCGCCCCAGAGCCCGAACACTGTCCTGGGCCCGAGTCCAAGCTTGCAGGAAAGGGTGATGCCTGCGCAGGCTGCCCCAACCAATCCATATGCGCCACCACTCCCAAAGGTCCCGATCCCGACATCCCGCTTATAACCTCCCGCCTCTCAGGCATAAAACACAAGATCCTAGTGCTTTCTGGGAAAGGTGGCGTGGGGAAGTCTACCTTCACAACTATGCTTGCGCACGCCTTCGCATCGAATCCAGACAGCATGGTTGGTATCATGGACACAGATATATGCGGCCCCAGCATTCCAAAGATGATGGGGGTGGAGCAAGAGACGATACATGTCAGCAATGCTGGGTGGAGCCCTGTGTGGGTTGCGGACAACCTCGGGGTAATGAGCGTGCAATTTATGCTCCCAAATCGGGATGATGCGGTAATCTGGAGAGGCCCAAAGAAGAACGGTTTGATAAAGCAGTTCCTAAAAGATGTCGAATGGGGAGAGCTGGATTATTTGATTGTGGATACGCCGCCTGGGACGAGCGATGAGCATCTGAGTGTTAATTCGTATCTGAAGGAGTCGGGGGTTGATGGGGCCGTGGTAGTGACGACGCCGCAAGAGGTTAGTCTGTTGGATGTCAGGAAGGAAATCGACTTTTGCCGAAAAGCGGGGATTAAAGTGCTGGGTATTGTGGAGAATATGTCTAGTTTCATCTGTCCGAGTTGTACGCACAAGTCACAGATCTTCAAAGCCACCACAGGCGGAGCGAGGAAGTTGGCCAAGGAGACCGGAATACCATTCTTGGGAGCGGTACCGCTGGATCCTCGCATTGGGATGGCTTGTGATTATGGAGAGAGTTTCTTCGACAATTTTGCGGAGAGTCCTGCTTGCGTGGCTTTAAGGGCCGTTGTTAGAAGAGTAGGCGAAGAGGCCGGCATCGAGCCCGACGATGTACTGCCAGAGGGTAAGAGATATTGCTGAGGGGTTTTCAATCTCAATATTCTGATGGTCAATACTGTATCTAACCAAGTTTTATCCGAGCATTTACTGGAAGCGTGCATATGCATCAATGGCGCTGGATTGCCTATGTAGATATTTCTCAGTCTAGGTTGTTTCACAAAATGACGTTCTTCTCATTCAACCCACAAGCACACCGCGTTCGCCAGAGGCATGCCTTCACGATTTCATCGTTCCGTCACATGGGTATCATTCAAGTAAATAAATGGGTCTCCACATCAATCCTTATTTAATCCGGTGCTCTTGTGTAATCGATTTTCAGAAGCAGGCGATCGACGCCACCGCCAGTCTTGGGTACGAATTCATCGTTCTCCACAAAATGGATGTCTCTCTGATGGCGACCTCCAGCAGCACGTGCATTATCGATGTCCCTCAACGCCTGCACCAAACCCTCTACTCCCGCCGCAATAGCAGAACGAGAATCTCGGAGCTGTCTCTGTATTTCCTGTTCCTCGACTGCGTAATTGGCAAAGGTATCAACAACGCCCACATCGGTCTCCAGGTCAAGGTTCTGCTGAACGGCGTTTAGCCGGTTCATGATAGCAGAAAGGTGGTCTATAGAGGCCATGAAGGCTTTGAGCTTGTTGGTGAAGGGTGCGTCATCGAGGAGAAGCGAGTGGATGAGGGATAAAAGGAAAGTTCTGTGGGCCGAGGCCAGGCTTTCCGGGTCGTGGAGAGATGACGTTGTAGAGGTGTTTTCTAAGCGGAGGTTCGTTCCAGTGCTCGAAACGCTCATATTGAGAGACGGTGAGGAGACCAACTCACTAGGATCGTTTTCATGGGCTGTGGGTTGGAGCCAAGCGAGGAAGTCCTCCCACGAGCTCTTCACGACTTCACCTTGGAAGTACTCTCCGAGTTCCGCTAGCAGGAAAGCAGCGTGACCAGCTATCGCCCAAATTGGCCGCATACCCTTCACACGATGATCTGCGCGCTGTCTCATCCGTGCTAGAATCTTGAATCTGGCATGATGGTCACTGTGAGACGAGGCTTTTGGTGATGGATGATCCCTTCGTAGAACGGATAAGGTGAATAATTTACTGAGGCGAAGGTGGGCTCTTCGGATCGATAGAAGGTAGCTATGAATGCTGGAGTAGATGTCCACGTCTGATGGAGCTAAGAATAGATCTAGAGGAGACGGTACGCGAATGCTCAAGGCGGTTGAAGTAGGGAATAAGAGGTCATCGAATGTAGTGGCGGATGCAGCGAGGTTGGTCTGACCCTTTCCGTGCGCCGGCGAATCTGCACTTGCAGACTTGATCGAAAGTTTCAAAAACTCACGTGCAAGATCTAGATCCGCGTCTACCTCCTCTTCCTCATCACCATTAGTAGACTGTAGCGATTCTAAGGTAGCCCACGTGCGCGCTAGAACAGCAGAAACCTCCCCCTCCTTAATTAATATATTACTTAGATCATCAAGACCTTTATTTCCAGTCCTTTCCATGGATCGGTTGCGCCTTGCTGAGAGACGCTCATCAGCTGCGGACAGAAGGGCAATAGCAAATTCACCGCGTTCAAGGAGAAAGAAATCTCTTAAAACGCGGAGCAGCTCGAGAACCTTGGACATGGGGAGCAGCTTTTGAAGTGCGTTTCTTGACAGTGAGAGACGAATCGCTCCTATCGCTGCGGACAGGCTCGCAGATGTGATTGGAGAGGTCAAAGAAGACAGGTGGGCAAGGTGCTCGGGGAGCAAGGCTAGGTCTGGGGAGATCCCTTTTGGTGAGCTATATGTAGTCAAAGAATCCCTATCTCTGATATGGTTTAAAGATTTTCCGATAAAGAGGATAGAATTCGCAGTGGACTTTGTTACGAAGCTTGGAATAAGAGTAGAATTGATGCCATACGAATATATCAATACACCCGGTTTGTCCCTCCTCTTATCACGTGTGATAAAGAAATCCGCACCTCCAAATGCAGGGAATCGACCGTATAATACCCATGCGGAGATCTGTTTGAGCCAGGCTGTCTCAGCCACTTTGACAAGTTCTAAGGAGAGTTGTTCAATATCTGGGTATCCCGTAAACGTTGATTCTCGCAGTCGCTCTATGACCCGGCTTGCCATGAAAGAAGTCTGGCCAGTCAAAGTCTCCCCGGTTTCCTCCGAAGGCTGTATGAACTGCACAAGGCTCCAGAGCCATTCCAATTTCCGGGTCCAACCATCAAAAGCACCTACAAGCCCTGAAAGAGGTACAACATTGTAGGCACCGACAATGTTCGGGTTCCCTTCCAAGATGTCTCTTTTTACTTCCAAGATTCGCCGTTGAAACCTTGCCAAGTGTGTTGAGACGACAGCTGTAGCCACAGCTCGACAAACGGTGGAATCATGTTTAGAAGAGATGGCAGTAGCTCTATCCCGAATACTCTTATGCTTTTCTCCCAAGTCTCTCGCCAGCGATCTCAGTAATGCCAACTCTGCCGGGGAGAGAAGGTGCTGGAACGCTCCGCCATTAGTTTTGGCGATCAAAGGAGATAGTAGTGGGGACGGATGGCCTGATAGAGCTAGGAGAAGTTCGTGCAACATTGCTGTACATGACTTGAAGGTATGTGAAGTACGAGTTATGTAAGCTGTGCGCGCACCGTCAGTTGACTGCTGCTCAGTAAGAACACTGGTGAAGAACAAAGTCTGGAAAGTGGACTCTTCAATGTAACATTTGTGGTGTGAAGTTACCGCGTCAAGTTACGCGGTTAACGCCTCGTTATTGCCTTCCCCTCGTTCAGTAGCGCGTCAAGATCTTGCAACACAACAAAATCGTCTAAATGTCGCAGATAAGATGAACAGCCTGGCCTCGATGAGAAGGAAGAAGGGGGGGTTGCAATATCTTCCATGACGGCCTTGAATAAATGCCATTCCTGAGACATACGCAAACGAGATTCTGCCAGGAACTCGCGCCCATGCATCAACGTTCGTGCACTAGTTGAACATGCACAAAACAAGAGGACAGCTATAAGTCGAGCATATTAACAGCAGTATATTCTCCTGGCAAACCAGACAATCGTAACGGTGGCCTGCTGAAAAGGGGAAATAGGCTGGGTCGGGTTTAGATGTTCTAGTTCAGATTTCCACTTCGACTACTGCTGTCGCTGGCCTGGCAGAACATAAGAGTACGTTATCTCTATCAAGCTGACTTCCTCCATTCACCCTACCAGAAACCAGCCTTGCCGTACAGCTCCCACAAGCGCCAGCTCTACACCCATAGCTTGGAGTCAACCCTGCCTTCTCCGCCAGCTCTAATATCGAGCAATTTTCCTCGGATCTCCACGTCGCATCTCGTTTGGATTTGGTGAGACGCACAGTCGCATCTCCTATGAAATTTTGCGGATTGTTATCGCCATCCGAGACTGTTCCGTCAGCGGCGGTGTCAGGGGAGGAACCAGGTGCAGAAAACGATTCGCTCCGAATGTTTTGGTCTGCGACTCTATAATCCTTCAGGAAAGATCGGACGTCCTCCTCAAAAGACTGCGGCCCACAGATATAGCAAACCGAGTTACTACCTGGAACTTGCACTGGCGTTATCCCCTTTGGGTCCATGGAGTACGCTTCTCCAATGAGGTTTGGAAAAAAGGAAGCGCTCGGACGGCCTGATGCATAGTAGTCTTGTCCAGGGATATCCACGCCAGGATGAGGAGAAGTGAAGAAAGTCATACGACGAATTTTGTTTGGACTTTGCGGTAATTCCTCGCTGAAGGCAAATGTAGATTTGCTACGTGTCACGTGGATCTAGATTGGGGGCATCTTCTTCATTGCGTTGTGTGACAGGTGAGCTCTCAACATAGTAATGATAGGGGTGATGCCTATGCCGGCTGATATGTAGATTTGACGTGGAGGGAACAATGGAGCCCAGTCCAGTCTAAACGTTCCAGTAGGTTTACCAAGACTTAATCTTGTAGAGGTGATGCCAATGCTATGCATCCATTTCGAAGATGCGGTGCTCTTTTTAGTGCTGACTCGGTAATAAGGAGGCGTGTCAAGGCCTGTCCACTCTGATATCGACCAACACCTGATAGTCTCATTTGGAAGCTTCACCGTGACATACTGGCCAGGGGCGTAGGTCGCCAACGGCTCTCCGTCTGTCGCTTTTAGATAGAAAGAGATAATGTTGCCCTTCTCGTCCGCCGTTCTCGCCACGAAGAACTCTCTCCAGCCGTTCCAGCCGTTTCTTCCAATTGATGCTTGATCATCCAGCAGTGCCAATTTGCGTAGGAACAAGATTCGATTCATACTTTGCAGTCCGGGTTGATTGACCAAGAGGTTCATGATGTCACGAGTGCGCAAAGACCCTTCAGCAAACGCCGTTTGCGCAATGCTAGCAACACTGAGGGCTGTTTGACCGTGCCGATGTATTTTCACCTGATCTCCTATGCAGATCCGGCCATTTCGAATAACTCGGAGATAGACGCCGCAGTACCCAGATTCGGCGACTTCCTTGAGCCAAACGTCTAGTTAGCCACAGCGCCATACCAATCTAGAGCAAGGAACTCTCCCACCGCAGACCTCGAGCAGCACGGACTTTGAATTGCACCCCACCTCCCACACATCGCCAAGATGTAATTGTCTTTCGTCCACTATCGGACCAGACTCGATAGTAAGATGTTCGCCCCAATGACACCAGTCCCATGACGATCGGGCTATCCCCAATTGGCCTGTCCAGTAGTCATAATGGTGTGCGAAAAAAGCGTAGACCTCAGCGTTGTGCGCGGCAAGCTGATTGTCAGCGATTCCCCCGAAGTTCACAACTAATGGATCTTTCGAGGGTGCTCGAGCGATAGACGTCCGGACTTGATGGCCATGAATATTCTGCGAGGAGGGTGTCCCATGGCTTACGGCGACGACCCGCATAGACAGTGTATCGTCACCGAATGATTTTGGACGATCCAGAGACCTTAGGACAGATACGGACATTGGCGAGGGAGTGTGAAAGACGGATAGTAGGCGATTGAAATCGGGAACACCCTCTGATATTTATTCGTCGTCTATAGAAAAGCCGTTTAATCCATGGACGAGGACCCTATCCATAGGAAAAGTGCCTCATTCGTGGATATCCTGTACAGGAGACGGCTGAGAAGCTCCGTAACCGGGGATCCCGATCCAGGGGAAAGTTCTTTCATCCATGATTCTTAGGCACTTGACCCATGAATGTTGGTAGCCATCTATGGATGGTTTGAATTAACAAATCGCGTGCATCATAAGTTTCCATGCTCGCTCCTAACGACCCTAGCTTGCTGACTGATTTGCTCCTGATCACGTTAGCTTTGTGGCCATCTAAATGCGCACGCCGAATTTATTAAACAATTAGAAGGAGTGCATGCAAAAGTCTGAGCATCCGGCGAGTCCGTACGGCAGTCAGTCAGGGACTGATATCCGCCCGGAGTACGCGCTCGCTAAGTAATATACTTGACAAACCTAGTACCTTTTTCGACCAAGCTAAACCCAAGTGGTCCTTGTTGTAACCGACTATGGTGAACGCGCACTCCGTACGCTTACCTAGCCCTGGAACGAATATACACAAAGGCCGACCGCAGCGATCAATACCGTAATTAAGGTATTAAGGTATATCTCTCCATCTAGCAACCGTTTAGATGATTTTCCTATTCCACCAAGCTGCTACCTTAGGCTATTCACGCCTCACTAACCTCATCGATGTTGAAGCAATAGGAGCTGCAGTAGGAGCAGGAGGAGTAGTCGTCCAATTAGGAACATAGTAGTTGCAGTGCCATTGCACTGCCCGCTAGCCTAGTTGAGGCTAACGCCAATTGCGGCACAAAACGTAGATAGCTTCATTACCATAGAAGACACACCTTTAGACCATCGTCAGATCTACACTTCATCAAAACACCAAGAAGGCTCCTTCTAGTGGGACAAAATTATGTGTATACGCCGTAAGTCGGTCGAAGCGAGCTGGCTTTCTACCCCTGACGTTTACTGCAATGAATCAAATCGTAATCCTATTGGAATGCAGCCAGGAATGGCAGGTCCTACAGCTGATATTCCGAAAGCGGGTGAGGGATGGTATATGTGAAGCCGACAGCGAAGATCAAAATGCTCTAGGGGCCCATGTAAATCGCCTCCGACTAGTTGTCAGTAGTAGCCTAGATTATAAACTAAGGGCTACATCGACATCTCATCATGAGCTCGGAACTGCCGAAGGACGTTGCAATTATTGTTGCTGACCTCAGTACCTTAGGCTCGCACCGGCACCAGACTGATATTATACTCAGCTCGTCAAGGGTCTAAGTCTCGCTCTTACTTCGTATCGGGTATACTTACCGTGCATTGTCTGTGGGCCTCAATCAGATCTTTCAGTCTTGGCGGAGTCATTGCTGTCTCCCCCAATGCTCTGAGGGTACTCGAGTGTCAGGGCGTTTTTGAGTGAGTTTGAAGAAAGAGATTCCATTTCGATATCTTGAATTCAGGAACGAAAACGGACAAACGAATAACGTCTATCGCTTCGATTCCGAAAAGCGATACGGATACCGGGGGCTTTTCGAATCATTCGGAAACTTGTTGTTAATGAACTGAGAGCATTGCCGAAAGAGAGCGGTGCAGAGGTGAAATACAGCGTCATCATGTCATTTCCGAGTCATCCGAATTGGGGAAGGTTGAATTGAATTTGCAGATGGATCGACTTTTTTGGCTCCGCTTCTGATCGGGAGTAATGGCATGCATTCGACTGTTCGCCAGTACATTTATCCTTATGCAGCACCAATGTACCCAGGTCTAATGGCAATCAATTTGATCATGCCACGGTCAAAACTGCGCGTTCCGGACGGCTACCCCTCGCCGGCTACAGTAATGGGCAAACCCAATGCATTCTTACTAGTGCCTAAGGAAGTCGACGGTTCTGATCTTCTGATGGTCTCTCGACGACGTTTTGAAGAGAGGGATAGGGATGGTAGAGAATGATTGAGTTCTGATGAGCAAGGGCTTTTGGGCATGCTTTGCGCTAACGAGAAGGACTGGCCACCCATCGCACAAGTAGCAAGGTGCTCCCACGCAGAATATGGAGATCTGGCCAGCTTATGTGATTCCAAGACTTAAAAAGTGGCCTCGACTGAGAAACGAATCAATCTGGTTGAGGATGCGGCGCAAGAAGTTCCACTTACAGCTGGGCAAAGTGTCAATCAGACGGTCGAAGATATCGACATGCTTGCTTTGCTGCTTTCCAAGCTATCCCCCGGCGCTCCGGCATCAAAAGCCCTTGACTTCTCGCAGACCTATCGCCAAGAAGGTATTGACGAGGTTTTTGATATGACGAAACAGATGAATGCAAAACGCCTGCCTCTGGCAGAACAAGCAAAGCTGCCACCTAGAGCAAATTGGACCGATGAAGGCAAGATTTCGGAAAACAGCGGCTAATTGCGATGGCTGTACCAGCACGAACTGCATCAGCAAGTCGAATCATGGCTTGCGGAGCGAAAGATTCAGGGTAACTTGGGCAGGCGCTTAAATACCTAGGGCACGATAGACAGAATTGCTTATGTTCATTGAGACGGCTTACCAAGATTCGACTGGCCTTTTCCCTCGCTGCGAGACAAGCCTACGTAGGGTACCACCGAGCAGATGATTGGAGCGTTGTTCGACGAAGTAGGAGGTAGGCCAACTGCCTGTCCCTCCTACCCATCGATCGCCCTGCCGCCAGGTCTGCGCGGCACATTCAAGCTTCTGTCGTACTAATTAGATGATGGTTCGGTCTACTGTACCTCGTTGGGAGAAACATCAATTTTTCTTCCTGAAGAAAATGTTCGATTTCTGTTAGTTATGATCGACCATCACCGTTCCTTCAATCTATTTATTGATATTGTTGGCATATTTCGCGATTGATAATGTCGAGACTGCCGCACGCTTGGATCTCCTTTCCGATATGTTTCCGCCTAAAGTATTTACTTACTTTAGTATGACAAATTGCTAGAGTTTTCTATTAAGCGTAGGCAGCACGAGGACGGTCAGTTCTGACTGCGGGGAGTTGACTCTCTCCAGATTGAATTACATCTTATTGCTCACGGTCAACTTTGCTATGACAAAAGCTTCATTTTTGACCTGTGTAGGCATAAAGTAAAATACATGTTAACCTCCATCGCAACTTTCTTCTAAAAATCCAGTTCCGGTTGCCCAAGCTTGAATGCACTGAGTACGCATTCATACCAAGACGCAATTAAGAAAAGAAAGAACCTCGGATTCAACAACAATGTACTATGACTCTGAACTGGAGGGTGGGCTTGAGTATCTATGCAAAAAACACTCGAAAGAGTTTGATGAAAGCCTACGACAAAAATCGACTATCTCAATAGAGAACTGGCCCGATAGCTACAATATCATTGAGCCTAGAATCGTTAGTGCATCAGAACATGGATCGGACGTTGTTAGCTAGTAGTGTGGTCGGTATGTATCGTAGTATCCTGGGAGAATGTCTTGACGGCGACGATCACGAGATTGTTCGCTCATAGAGACCTGGCGTGGAGCATCCGGGTAGCGGGCCGGTGATGCTGATCGTCGGCGGTTGATCTGGTTCAGACGCTGCTCGTGATAGCGACTAGACGACGCTGCCCTCGGCCCACCATAGCTGTCGTGGAGAGGCGGCAGATTCCTGGGTGCTTTTGGAGCATTTGGCCCAGGTGGTACTGATCGTTGGCCGTTGTACTGGCTTGAATGCTGCTTGTAGTAGCGGTTATCTGATGTTATCATCGGTCGACTCTGGCTGTAGCTACCGGGCGGAGGCGGCAAGGCTTTCATTGGGGGTCCACGAGCGTCTTGGCCTAGTGCTGCTAACCGTTGGCGATTGAACTGGCTCAGACGCTCCTCCTTATACCGGCTAGTTCGTGCTGGCTTCGGCCCCTCATAGCGATAGCTATAGCTACCACGAAGAGGTGGCAAAGTCTTCAGTGGGGGTTCACGTGCATCTTGATTGGGGGCCGATTCCACGGGATGATCGCCTACCAGTTGTCTCGGCGCTATTGGTACGTCGTCCCAATCGTCATCGAATCGACGCTTTCTTCCCCCAGATCCTTTTTCGACCTCTTTTATAGATTCTCCAAGTGCAGCGCGTAGCTCTCTTAACTTGGACTTATCATACATTTGGCTCCTAGAAGCAGTTTGCTTATCCTCGATGTAGAGAACGCAATTCTCTGTCGTATCACGAAGAAACTTGGCAGCTCTCGTACGACTTATTGAATTCTTACGTGTCTTACAGTACTCGCCGTTGGCCGTCTGGTAAAGCCTCCACAACCGCTCGAACTTAGGGTCCTTATCTGGATGCTTCAAATCTCGGTCTCCAGGGACATCGGTCACGGATTGGTCTTTCGCCGCTCCAGGATCCATATTCTGATGCTGCTGCTGCTGCTGCTCTTCTGGGTTTTCGTGCTCCGAGCCCTCCGAAACAAACAATTCTTCGCTCGCTTGCCTCTCTTTTCTCGCTCTCATGGATGAGGAAGATCCCTGCAAGGGAGGAGATCTCGGTTCTTGGTTAGAATGGAACTCTGCACAATTCATATATCGCCGTTAGCGACCTTAGTAAAACACGACGAAGTCTGCTGTGCTGCGTACTCTTCACTATTAGGTCTTTAGTCATCACCGATGATTTCAGGATCTGCATTTTATCCTCGTCTCCCGCAGCCCTAAGTCCAATAATCTCCTCGACGTAGAGTTCAATCCCAGCAATGTGATCTCCTTCATCCATCAAAATGACAAAAGCCTTCTGCGCTAAGCTGATTTCATGATCGTCAAGGTCCTGAGAACGCCGCTTAATTGTTCCTAGATCATGTTGCAAGATCTTCTGGAAGTGTTCCTTGAAAACAGATGAAGTGCACATTTCTTCGACAGTTGAATGTAGAATTTCGATTGGGCGATAGTAACTGAGTATCTCGAGAAGCCGAGCCTCTTTTGTACATCTCGGTAAAGCGGAGCTGATGTCCATTTTGTGTTGGAATTTATGCTGTCTGCGCTTTGGGCACGTCTAATATTCTAGAAAGTGTTGTTATAGGCTTGTCTTCGGGCTGACAAGAAACCAGCGTTAGTTTGAGGATCAGAAGTAGTTCTTCCAGAGGGAGTATGGCTGACGTCAAGGGAATAGACTTCCAGGTCGCAACTCCAGAGGGTCTGTTGCTAGGACTTCGAGCCTTCTAGCATCGTAAGGTGAGACTACTTTTTCTGTGAGTCGCGCGATCACCACCACGGCTCGTTGCTTGTGGAAGTCTGAAGTGCGCTCTTATTGCTGATACACATCCAAATCCAATCAGCCCAACACTTTTCACTGTCCGAGATCGGAAGAAAGTCGCGGAAGACAGTATACTTTGATGCACTCTGTACGACACAAGGCCATAGTTTCCCACCCAAAGGAACAAATCTCCACAAGTGATCTGGTCTCTCCTAGAGCCACATAGTAGACACTAATAAGGTAAGCCAAGAGCCTGCTGGTTTCTTCCAGACAGTAGATAGCCAAACAACCACTAAGCCGATGCTATCACTAGCTATCAAGCCAACAGCCTTACACTCAGGACTGAATTCATTTTTAGATTGCTTGAAACATCCTTCTAAAAGTGATCCATGGTAAATGCCAGCAATCCGATGTGGTTTGAAGATGTTATGATAGAGGAGTGCAGGAACCTGCAAAGATTCTCGAGAGATTACTGTATTATCTCAAGGATGGTCCATTTGAAAAGGTCGGCGTAACATGTCCTTTGCATCTCTACCAACCTCTGAAATTTATATTTACCGGATGGCTCTTCTACGAATACAATAGGTCGTGTCAGTTTTCCTTCCCAACCGTTTGAAAGAATCCTTGAAGAAGAACCTGATGTAAGTTGCAACCAAACAATTATCGAAATTCCCATGTAGTGGAGACCTTTCGAACAACGCTTCGCTATCGGATACGTTCTACCGAAAAAGGAGTGGGGCTTGGGTGATGGACAGGGCTGCTGGGCCATATGGTGAAAAAGACGAAGCTTGTGGCAATGGCAAAAGATTGGCTATGCCGTGGAGATGTCGTTCTCCATTGCAGCCAGGAAAGAAATTTCCATGTTGGTCAATTATTAATCGAACAAACGAACGACAGAGCCATTGGACACAACTGACGACTGCATTGTGGAAGACTTCTTCCATAGGCTTCAGCCACGAGGTCTTTGCAGGGGAAGCAAGTCTCGAGTCGTGGTGACCCTAACCGGTATTTCCGCCCAGGCATGTACATATACAACGACAGATTTTGCTAAGAAAAACGAACATATCGTCTTGAAAATTTAATGCACCATCGGCGTTGCGGTATCCACTGACACAATAGCCTAGGAGTGAAGGGACTGCTGGCAAGGAGCTAATTGGCTTGATTAAAATCCATGAAGATACCAGACTTGACGAATGATGTCATATGATCATCCACAATTCATCTCAACACTAGTGGTCGAGAGCTGACAGTAAAAGGGCCTTAGTCTCAAGTGGATATGCTGAGTGGTCAAGCAACAGGACGAGAAGACAGTGAGGGCATCTAACGAATCTCTCGGTACATTCTGTACGAACAGACAGAGAGAATGATAGTCCAGCGAGAGGTGGGAAGTCGTCCTCGAGCAAGCGAAGTACCTTAGGCACAAGGGGCAAGGAATTTAAACTCTATTCGGACACCAATCTACGCTGCCCTTGAGCTCGGCTCAGAATGCATCGATTTGGGCCAAATTACATGTAATATAGCATACACACAGCGCCTAGATAGTGCCATAGCCATAGGCTGCATGCACTTGATGAAGAAATAAAAATAATATAATATAATATAATATTGTACCTGACTCACTTTGCCCTCAACACTCGAATCTTAAGTAACCTCGGATTATTCTACAGCATCTCGTTCCAGACGCTTGCCAATTCAATTGCAAATTCGGGTTACAATAGCGCTATATCACTCCAAAGACTGCTATGTGCTTTTCCTATAAGATTCTCTACAACACGGACACCCAATAGCCTACCATGCTCGCCCAGAATACAATTCTTAGCGAAGTATCCGCTGCTCGGTTTCGATACTACCAAGCCACGAATAAAATCCCATAACACTCAATCAAAAAGTAACAGGGATATACCACCGAGTATTACCGTATCCGAGTCTACCAATATCCTCTATTTCCCGCAGTAGCGTGATTTAAGCAACAATGCCTCCTGAATATCCAGACTACTTCGTGAAGCCGGAGGTAGACTTTCCACAGGAGAGATCTGTGTTATCACTGTTTGTCTCCGCTCTGGTTTTCGTTCACAATCTGTTGTATCTCGTACCGCTCTTTCTCATCCTGCTTTCCTTGTCCGCGCTGATCTTCTTGCTGCCGGCACCGCTGGCCGATCTGCTGTACGTTGCGCTCTTCCATAATCTCTTATCCGTCTCAAATTCCTCGGTAGCTGTCTCGACCGTCGTGAGACCCGTCCATGCAAATAATTCGGCATTCTCATGATAGCTGTTGTGATCTGCTATGGTAGCCTCTTCCTTGGCAAGCGTCGGAAGACTCCATAAGTGGAAGGTCAAATTGGACCGTAGGATATCCGATTTGTTGAGCTACTTCAACAAATTTTTGAACTGTACAAAGACATTTAATGACATACCTGCTTATATCTCGAGCCAGGCTGGGGTAGTGCTGACAAGCGAGGCGTTGACATAGCATTGGAGAAGCTTAGTGAAGAATCCGGCTTCCTGCTAACCTCACTTCCAGAAAGCTGATCCTTCCGCTTCTGTAAGAGCAAGCCCCCCAATGCAAGAATGCATACGCTCGAGCTCTATAAATATAAGCTCTCATTTTCAATACTCTGAGCAAACCCAGACATACAATTGCATACTCATATTCTAACTTGTTCCTCCTTAAACCCTGGGACCGTCTTGTAAATTTCGCTCGCGTCGACGTATTCTCCCCTACAAGCACGGGATTGCACACAATGATCCGCATCCATTACGGGCGAACAACTTTCGACTTGACAGATTCGATTTTCTGGGGATTTCTCTGGCCATACATCCCAGCCAGCCTTTCCATCTTGCTATCTAGATTGCTGAATAATTGGATTAAGAGAAAGTCGGGTACACTTGAGCTGGGAGAAAGAGATACTCTTCTTTTTCCTCACGCAATATGTCAAGTATCAACTCTTCAAAAGTCCGTATCATCTTACCATGTTCTTTGGATAATATCTCCTATCGGGACAGAAGGATCCAGTCGACTGTGCATAGGTGTGTAGGCTTTATGTTGGCAGCAGTGCTATACTTTGCGTCTTACGGGCTGGTAATATCGCCAACCTCTCGTGAAATAGGCTCTCCATTTCTAGGGAAGGGTCAGGCTTAGCCGATTAAGAAGCAACCACAGATGAGCGCGAGCGAAATAGCAGTCACGGCCAGCTCAGAAGCCAAGCACATGACACCAATGACCATTCGATTTTGTGCTCCGGCCAGTAAAGTTGGGGAAAGTACCTGTTCTATGATTTCACTATTCGCCCAGGCTGTGGGCCAGTGGGTCACTATTGCAGATTCTTCTGATAACCGTTTGGATTTCTACATCGAATATCAGCTAGTAGAACGGAGTAACAAGATATAGCGGAGATCTAGAGTGTTTTTTGTCTATATGGGGAAGTCGTTAGACCGATAGGTTGCTTTGATGGCAATGATTCTAAGTCCCGAGGCGCATGGAAAAGCGAGATAGGAGAGGATTTCATCAGAAGATTGCGGTCAGCAAGTGATGACTGTGAGAGTCTGTTGGCCTTCAAATTTTAGTTGTAGTGAATGCCTGGCATTACTAAATGTATCCACACTCAGTGGAAGACAGTTGCAGTTGCACCCGAGATTGCTTCGAGGCAGTCGTTGAGGATCTCCTATGTTTGGCGTCTAATATCGACTATCCCTTAGGTGACAGATCAAGTAAATGATATCACCAAACAGATAGATCGAAACCAAAGCGGCTCGCAAATTTGAAAGCAGGGAGCTCCATTTTGGATGGATACATCCCCAAAATAACATTAATAAATGCCATTGTATAACGCTAATCCAGTCGCAAAGTTGACCTATACACACATGTAATCCTTACAAAGCCTTAATTTTCCTACTACGTCAGAGCCTGTTCTGGGGATACATCAGGAGAAGAGTGCTCTCGTCTGTCGATTTTGGGAGGCTCAATTGGTGTAGGTGGCTCGTCTCCTGTCTCTTTCCGAGACTCGGTAGGAGGCATGGAAAGCTCTTCCACATTCTGCACCAATGTTGCTGTCGCAGATGGAGGATGCATCTTCGGGAATATCTCGGCGAAAAGGTCAGGTAGGAACCTATCCACTCGCTTCCATGTTTCAATCCAGATCTCGGAGCCTTTCTCGCCTGCTAATGGAGGCACAAGATATCCGCCATCCGCCATCACGAGTATAATATTTTTCAGGCTCTCGGGGACGGCCTCCTCCTATGACACGTCAGTAAAATAGCTTCCCGTATTTACCTGATTTACTCACGAGACTATCTGCTTGTCCGCTGTTCATCAATCGATCCAATATATCCAGAATCTTAAGCCACAGATCAAGCATGCCGTCCCACTCCGAAAGCAAAACCAAGTAATGCAGAAAAATCCTGCAGAGCAGGGTCGCTGCTTGCACCCTCGTCTCACTCATTCCAACCGGATCGGATTGGTAGACCTCAGGTTTGAGAAGGCGCGAAATCAAAGGGAACAAGACTTCTCCGAAGATTGCAGTCCACTCCTGATGATCCGGAGAGGCAAGGTCGGTAGATAATAGCGAGCCTTGAAGACACGAAAAGGCCTGGTGCCTAATTTCTCGGCACGGGTTAAGGCACTGGGTGCGAAGAGCGTGGAAAATTGGCGACCAATACGTGGTCCACGCTTCATGCCTTTCAAGATGTGACTGCTCGACGAAGGCAGGGACGCGATTGGTCAATCGGTATATCAAACTAACCGCCCTTATACCGTGACTTACAGCTGGGTTATCGCGGGCTTTAGAAGGTTTGGCAGGCTTTGGCCGGGTACCGTTTCTTTCGCGCTTCTGTTCAATGACTGCGCCAACACTTCCGGCAGATGCGAAGCTGTTTAGCAACGAAACTGCTGACTCGTAGTTATCAGCGGTCACAGCGGGCGACTTGCCAGCAACAACATTTTCCAGCAGCTCGAAGACGCTAGCTGCCGCCTCCGGCATGGAATGGACATTCCGTATTGTAGACCAAAAGTCCGGCGTATTGGTGATTTCATTCCTCAGTGGACCAGCGTCCTTGATACAGAGATTCAAGCCTTTAAGAAATCCTGAAGCTGACTTCTCTAAGGTGGATTGATCAAAGCTTGATATCGTATGCAAGATAACAGGAGCGCGAATGAACGAGTATTCCTGCAGAGATGATAAGTAAAAAAGCATTCGACAACGGAGTCATACCTACTTGACTGGCTTTTAGTAGATGTAGAAGGTAGAGCACAGCCCTTGATACTACTAGTGGGTGTACATTGGCGGAATTGCGTATAACATTTTGAAGCGCATCAGCAACAGCCTCACCTACCGCGGAAGCAGAGTCATTGTCACGCATGGCCAAGATTGTGGCAAGCTCAAGTATAAAGACTGTAGAGGGATCGTATATTGGGCCACGTGAGTCAGTCTGATGGCCATTCGTTTTGATCCGAACCGGGGTTGGTCGATCCGGCTTGACAACAATGACAACTGGCGATGACTCTTCCGGAAGCTGCTCCAGTAGAGCTTGAACGAGACTTTTTAGCGAAGGTGTTGGCATTACGAGGATATTAGAGAAGACTGAGCTCATAGAGCAGGCATGAACGCAGTCCACTGTACATAAGGTGCTGTCGAGTTCTTCCTCTGATGGTTCCGGAGGGTCGTCCGCTGCATAGCTTGAGAGGTATGAGGTTAAGGATTGGAAAAGACCGGTTTCCTGAGCGCGCTCCGCGCGATCAATGACTTGAGATGGCGTTTGAAGTGGTATTGGTGGAATGTCGAAGATGTCTTGAGCAGGTGAGAATGCAGATGGTATTAGAGAATTCGCGAACAGATTCAGCCAAATTCGAACGATATGTTTCCAGCCATCCTTGATCTTAGCTTCCTTACCCATGATAACCCCAAACAGTACGACAGATGCGAGCTGGGCCTTGAAGTCACGGCCAAACGTAACAGCCAGCTCGCTAACCATAACGCTTTTCCCACCAGCTTGAACCTCTGTATTGAGAGTGGTATTTGAAGGTACCTCTGGTGCCAATGTGGATATTGAACTTAAACAGAAGATGATGTGGTCAAGAGCCTTTGTAAGATCGTACCTAGCAGCGATTTGCGCGCATTGATCGAATCCAGCAACAATTCTGGAGAAAACGGCATCATCAGAAGCAGACATGAACACATACGAAAGAGTAGCAACTATTGGCTTCCACGTTGCATTGTACATGTCTGCGTCGTATATGTTGGTATCACCGATGACCAAAGGCCCCGATGTTCGGGTCTTTATTAACAGCTCTTCCCAGGCATAGTCAAATGCTTGCTTGTTATTGTGTTCATCAGGCAGTATAATCTCATTAGTCTTGATGGAATCAAATATCTCTTGGAGGTACTCCGGGGCAAAGTCCTCGCCTCCATTCACTCCCCGCAAATTTTTCGCAAAATCAGGATAAGTCATGCGCTTCTGCTTCTTCAGAGTAGGGTTGTGCTGGTCTGTATTCAACATGATAATGGCGTAAGAAAGTATGTATATGGCTTCTGAGCCAGCAATGCCTTCAGGAGTTGACTTCCCACAATACTTTTCCGAGAAAACTGTCACAATTCGCTCGATGAGTGCTGACTCTCCGGGTAGCCGGAACGAGTTCAGTAATTCGCGTAAAGCTTCGTCAACTCGCTTTCCGCTAAAGTCAAAAAGGTCGATATATGCTTCGAGAAGGGGCTCATGGTTCCTTTTTGACAGGTACTCCCCAAGAACAGACTTTGAAACTCTCGAGGTGCCTCTGAGGAACTTGGTAACTGAATAAGCAGCATTCGGGTTTTCGATAATGCCGTGGGACACTAGGAAAGTGATGCCTGACTTAGGATTTTCATTAAACTTAGTAGCACCCTGGATAATTATTTTCTTCCTTTCACGTTGCTCTCGGAGCTTCTGCGTATCCGGGAAGCCCTCGTACCTTGGTTCATGGTTCAGTCGATCTGAAATAAACTGCACATAGCCAAGCAAAGAGTCTAGACATAGCGGCGGCACATTAGTGGTACTCCAGGTAGCTGAATCTGGAAATGCATTGCGTGAGAGTAGGCCAATTAGGTCTTCACACAAGTCGCTGCGGTCTACTTCGCTGTCATAGTTGACAAATAGCTCGACAAGGTAGCTGGGTATCCTTGACAATGCACCAATGCTCTCGACCATGGCTTCTCTCGTATCGGGCTTCCTCGAACCGCCTTCCATTCCGAGCTTTTGACGATCCTTAACAGGAACTGGGGTCGAGCGGCCACTGCTGGCCTGAGACGGTGGAGGCTTAACGAGTTTCGGCGTCTTGGGAACGCCTTCGTAAAGCGCTGGATCTATTCCGGGCTCAAGCGGAATCTCGACACGCGGGTGGAGGCATGCAACGAGATAGGATAGGAAAAGCTCTTGCTGTAGCTTCAGAACACCTCGGCAGGTAGCGAGCAGTGTCCCCGTTACTCGTAAAGATTCATTGAGTAGGCCCAACTGCTCAGAACGTACCAACTGGAAGAGTTGGCGGCAGAGATCATTCCTCGCAAGGTTAGCTAAGCTTGGATGTTTAGCTATTGATGGTCCCGCTACCTCGAGCGCTACATCAATTATCCTGAGGGCCATGACTCTCATTGCATCCGCTTGCTGGCGGTTATTTGGTTGTAGGAGATCTACGAGGACTCGAAAGAGCTCACGAATCGACGGCAAAGAGTATGGTTTGATCGTTGTCGCCTCGTCCGAGTTCACCTCCGAATTTTGGGTCAAATCGGTAGCGCTAGCACTCACAGGAATGGTAGGTTTGTCATAGGTACTTTCATGTAGTTCTTGTTGGCTTGAGCTGGGTCGACCCTCTTGCGAGGTTTTGGGTGCCACGTCTGGCCGCTCGAGGTTCGTTGAGAACCTGCCTTCGTCCACAATTTTCTCCGGGGGCTCAACAATTGTGCCGTTAACAGAGGGGTCCATTTTTAAGGAGTTCATACCCTCCCGGATGTCTGTATCTAAGGCACCTATGTCTTCGCCAGCTTCAATCTCCAAGTACTTTAAGCGCTCGAACACAATTTGGCACATATTGATCATCGACATCTCCGCTGATCGTCTCAATAGTTCTGACAGGCGCATCTGGCAACACATGCTTAAGCCTGTCTCCATCATTTCACAAACGCTTTCGTCTCCAAGAAGATTCCCACCAGGACCAGAAAGCATCATTTCCATGAGCTTCAATATCCTTAGAAGCACAGTCTCGTCCGCTGCGGAATCGCTGGCTTCGAAGCGACAATGGGTAATCGCGGCTGACAGAAGCTGCATCGCTAATGAAAGCCTGGGAGACTCTCTACCGATAAGGTTATATGCGAAGAACTTAGTGATTGCAACGAGTGCGAGCGAAGTAATGGGAGCGGAGGTTGAGGATGAGCGGATGACTTGTAGGAAGGGATGTAAAAGAGATGGGACGTCGAAGCTTCTGATATCTGTACAGAAATCAGTCATGTAGACAGACACTTCGAATCCTGTCTACTGACCTGTGCATCCCCTAAGATCGCTTCTGAGCCGAGCAAAGGCAGACATGAGAGGATTATCCTGTATGCTCTTGCCCTTCTTACCTCTCAAACCCCAACGACTTGCCAGGCTATCGTTGTCTACCGCCACCCCATTACTAGTCTTTGCAGACGTGCCTGGTGAAGTATGTGATACCGAGCTCCTGCCATTAAGCCGTAATGAACCCTTCGCGTCTCTTCCAGCGGACATAGGACCCCCCCCTCCTAGAATGGCCGAAACAGATGACTGAGCCCACCGTGCATGTTTTCTCATAGAAGAAGTAACCGTGATACATTCTGTCGTAATTAAAGCCACAGGGTCCACGGCGATAGATATGTCTGACCCTTGGGGGGGTGGTGGACATGGAGTTAACATATCAGCCCCATCGGTATCTTGCGTTGAAATCGCCATAGAAGCACGGCCGCCGAAAGCTAAAACCGAAGGATAGCTCTCATAACGCTTTGGGTCCTGAGATCTCATAAATTCGCGAAAGCCATCGTTGTGATTTGTCATGCAGTGTCAACCCAGTGTAACGACGTTTCCTCAACCAGTACAATTGTATATCATACTTTTGCGTATGTCAGGGCCATGGTACGTTGGGCAGTGGTCGGTCTTCGATGTAACGATGCTGGAAGTAGTGCCTGGCAATTTGCGGTACAGGATTGCGGTTTAGAAGCCGGCGAACAGCTTCTGAACAACCGAGCTGCGCTCTTTGACATTGATATCTGCGTGATTTCCTCATATTCTTAATTAATTGCAATTCGAGTACAAGCGACACAAATCAATGATGTGTCTAAAATTGTCTTGTACAAGATGCCGTTATCTAAGGTATATATTCTACAAACAAGTCAAATGCAATGGCACCGTACCCTGCCCATTCGCCGAAACGCCTCTGCCAGAAGTCGTTGTCTGGACGATAGGCACAGAGAGATGACGTTGCCAGAAGAGTGTTCCACAGATCCCAATGTCGGCTCTCAGGCTGTAAGAGAAATCTTCTGTACATCATGTATAACATAACCTACACCGTCTGAACAGAGGAAACGTTGGGCCCTACCCAGCAAAGCCCTTTATGCGAAAGGTATGTCCTCACCAAAGGAAGATCTGCAATCTGGACCGACTAAAAGTCAGATTCCTTAGGCTTTCTTAACCAGCATTGACGTCTTCGGTCTTTGGGTCTTCCTTTCCATCTCAAACCTCTTTCACTTCTGCCTTTGCCTTGTTGTCTTCTTCGGTTTCCTTCCCAGGCTGAGAGATAGGACCTCGTTCATCCCCCTCCTGTTGCTTCTGAAGTTCTTCTTCTTTCTTGGTAATCCCTTCAATATCAGTTTTGTCCTTTTCCCATTGGCTATTAGGATCATTGAAGTCTTCCTTAATCTTCTTCATGCGCTCTGCTCGCTCTTTTTCTTCCTTCTCGCGGGCTATCCGTTCTTGCTCCATTTCTTCCATGTGACGTATGTCATCGACACTTGGCTCGTAAAGATGCCACACTGTGTAATGAGGCAGGCCAACCACTGAAAAGTCCATTCTTTTGGCCATCTACGGACCCTTTTAGCTAATGCTGCTGCATGAGAGCACTGCTCGCCTGGGACTCACCTTGCCGAAGCCCTCCGTTTCTGCGTGTTTCTCAAAGCTAAAAGCTGGGAAATGAACGCCTGACCTGAAGACCTTCGCTTTTGACAGGATACTAACACCACCAACACCATCTATTTCCATCTCCATGTCGGGGTCGCCGTAGGGGTCCCTTAAGTATGCAAGATGTGGCCGCCAAGTCGCGTATTCTGCGTATCCTTCAACAATGACCGCGTCCTCATCCAATGTGTCGGCCAGTGCCAGAGCGGTTTCTGACTCTTGCCAAGAATTAAGATCGTAAGGCTGCTCACCCCCAAGCCAATCCGGTAGAGGCCGCCAGACATCTGTGATTGTGACATCAGATCACTAACCCTTAACATAGTTCATGTACTTACTTGGGACAATTACGTCCTTGTTGTGTCGCATTAGATCCTCGAGGATCGTGAATGGAGCAGTCTCGACATCGACATCCCTCCAGTAAACCCAGCTATGGGTTGGCCGCAGTGCGGCGCTGAGTAGCCAATTCCTAGCTTGTGCCATCAGTTTCCTTCTGCTAGCCTGGGCTGCGAATCCGTGGCGGCTCTCGACATCCTGGTTGACTTTTTGCCCAAAATCCTTCTCCAAGATTGAGATTTCTCCGTATGGTTGCTTCGGATCAGAGTCTTGTTGTAAATCTGTGAGCATCTGCGACAGGAGGGGAAGTGTATTGTCTTTCGAGTCTGACACAAGAAACGCTAGGTCGATAAGGTGATGCGGGTATGTAAAGTTCCGAAGATGGGAGAAGAACATTGGAAGGTGGGATTCGGCATCTCGCAGAGGCGCACACAGTAGAACTCTTTCCTCTCTCTCCCACCCTCTCGCCGTTCCTCCCACGTTGGACAGGTCGTAATATCTCACAGTTTCTAATTGGAGGTCTTCAACTGGCGAGAGCAGACCAAGTGATAAAGTCCCGAGGACGGTAAATCGTAGAGATGGGAAGAACAAAAGGATGAGCATCAAAGCACCGCTTACAGCGGCCAATCGTAATAGCAAGTCTCGCCTTCTCCGCCAAGCAGGCTGTGATCGTGGCTGAAATCTTTTGTATCACTGTGTCAGTCATTTTATACCGAATATATGAATCCTAGCATCTGCAAGTGCGACGCTCATGATTATTTACCGATGCGGCGATATTGAAAGACCCCCTCCACCTCTAGGATAAGCCGTCTGCCCGTTCACGTAGGCATGATGCCTATTCATCCTCTTACTGGCGCCTCCACCGCGTCACGGTACTGAGCCTCAATAGCCAGTGATTATCGATCCCAGACCGTTGTCTCCTTATTCGGTGCCTCCAGCCCCTGGGGCGCCTAAAATTCGCTCACGGCGACCGTCCTGTCTTAAGAGTGACACGGTGCAGGTATGATTGAGAGAGGTTGTATGGTTTACAGTTCTCGGACAAGGCCTTTATTCGCCACACTGAACAGATGTAAAAAGCTCATAAACATTTACGGAGTCGCTAAAGTGGAGTTTGTGAGGTTAGCGGGTTGAAAACATGGTTGGAAGACATGGACCAGCTTACGAGTAATCCGAAGTCTCCACGCTAATTGTAGACCCCTGCAGTTCCTTTCAGCCTGCCAAGCGTACATCGCCAGTGAGGTTATCTACAGAATTGGGTTTATTATTGAATTACTGATACATAGCTACAAAAAGTGAGTACTATTGAGAGCCATCGTAGGAGTATGTGCTCCCTACATTTTGACTTTGCAAAGATATCTCAGATTCATGAAATCTCTATGTCCGAGAATACTACCAATAGCGCCTTCAGGATGAGACTCGGTGTCTATTAACGTCTTTATCAGCGACCCTTACAATCCCCAGAAGCCGAATGATGACCGCCGCCAAATTCTTACAGGCCACGGAACACTTGATGCTGATCCACGTCAGCTTCTTTGGTAGTCAAGTGGGTATGAGACGGAATTGTCAATCAGAGGTGCAAGGCGGCTTGCGACCGCCTTGATCTTCTTTCTCAGCCTCCAGCTGTACTCTTGCCACTGCGAGTCGGTTTACTTGAAGTTGTGCTTTGCTATTGGCACGAACTCCAAATAGTAGCGCTAACGCTAGACACGGCTGGACTGCTGATATATGTTAGCTGGTCTAAGTATTACAGAGCCGGTTACTTCGAGCAAGGGATTCGTTGTTGGTGCTCAGAAAAGCCGATTTAATCAAGCATTTCCTACCGGCCCCAGGCTTACGAGGACCAAGACGATCAACGAATTCCCAGAGCTCAGAAGCCACATTACATACCATACCGTGATGCGACAAAGAGCCACTATCAATGGCAGATACATACTACACAACCTATCATCCCGGATCTTTGAGGAACCAGTCCGGTGCGGGAGGGTGGCTCGGTGGGAGTAGACTTCAGGGAATGGATTGACTTTGTTCATCGTTGCGCGTTCAAAGAAATAGGACCTAACTGACCTAACGAAGCCTCGAATAAAGAGCTAGCATAGTCCTATAGCTATCCAAAGTCAGCTTCTGGCCCAAACAAGTAGGGCATCTTATAGGCTTGCTGTTGAGACGAGGATTCAGAAAAAGGTAAGATTGGTATAGGTTGTCGTCCTGATTTTTCTGTAGCAGAACTGATATGAAGGTTTCATCATTTGATTTGAGCGTCTTCCGTAACGTGTTCAGAAAAAGAAAGTGGCTAACACTCACAATTGTAAGCACCATCGTCAGGGCTTACCTACAATGCCTTGATTGAGATAAGTCAGTATGGTTCATTCAATTTGCAAGAAGTACATGGAGCGTGAAGAGTTGAGTGTTCAGATGGTAGTGCATGTTGTTCAACGGCGCATGGAAATAGCCAGAACGTGTGTGATAAGTCTTCCTCATGTCGTGCTCCAACCTCTATTACGAGCCAAACTGATAGACTTACCAGCAGCAGTCTCTATTAAGACATAGTGGTAGGTTGTGGGCAGAGAAGATGGACAACGGATTCAAGGTTCGACAAAGTATGAATTTACTGCGAGAATTTCGTGCGCTAGCGTATTCATACAAATACCGAACTTTAACTGCTAACTCAAACTGGTCAATAAGTTACTAGGCAAACTCCTATGTCATACAGATGGTTTCCCAACGTTTCGAAATTGTCAATCTTATGGCACAGTGATGCGTGAGTACTGAGCATCGAATACATCATGACGGACAGAAGGCGTGTCAACGGCCCGCCTGGGGGTACGGCACCGCCAGCATTTGCTTCTTCGCCTACCGTCGCGAAAGTCGCCTTAGCGGAGCGCAAAGGGCGCACCAGGGCGCCGTCTGAGCTCCGGAAGATCTGTAGGTATTGCACTGCCTTTTCCATACGCGTTGGTCTTTTCGATTTCCCCAAGACACCTCTGATTAATTGGAATCGATGTAGTCCTCAAAACTGGCCTTACACCGTCGGCGTCGGGCTCTGCATACTTTGAGCTTGAACCTTCTACCCAGCCTATTTCGGGAGTCAAATCCCTCAGGACCAACTCATCCGGGCTGAAGCTGACGTGTACTGTACATGGCCCACGGCCTCTTCCCAGATCTGCAACCTTCTCCTCTCACCTCCTTCTCTCAACCCATGTCAATTTTGCACCTTTCGCAGCACGAGAGAGAAAGGGCTATATCCGTGACTCCAGCGAACGAGATCTTAGCGCTCACCTTGAGACCGCACTTCGTGGGATTTTGATTGGTGAGCGGTGGCCGAAGAGTGGCCTGGAGGTCAACATTACTGTCCTCGAGGGGGAGGAAGATCGCTTGGAGGATGACGGGAGAGGGATAACAAGGAGCGATGATGGGCATGCGAACGGATGGGGCCTGATGTCAATCCTTTCGGGATGCATCACAGTAGCCTCTGCTGCTATCGCTGATGCTGGCATTGACTGTATCGATCTCGTAACTGGCGGAGTTGCTGCAATAGTTCGCCAGCCAAACCAAATACCTTTGCAGCACCCACAGGATTCGAACTTCAAAAGCGATGGCGCCGGTACGTCTACTAGCATAATAGTGGATCCTGATCCAGCAGAACATCAAGAGATGGTAGCTGCATGTGTAGTAGGCTACCTGCAATCTCGCGACGAGCTCACCGAGATCTGGGTAAAGGGTGATATTTCAAGGCCATCAAATACAAGACGCTCAGAACATAGCGGGCTTGAATTACTTATAGACCAAGCTATAGAAGCTGCCTCGTCAGCGAGGCGTGTACTAACAGAGGCCATCCTAGAGTCTACAGAGTTCAAGATACAAAGAAGTAAAGCGAATGCACAGAGTCTCATAGAAACGAAAATGCAACAGAAAGCGATTTAAATGTAAATAATAAAAAGATCATTAATTTTCTTGTATACTCATGAATATTGAGAACTTTGATAAAATAGCGTTAAAGTGAAAAACCACTAAACGTACATCTCTTTTCACTACATATACATCTCTCATTTCATTACAAATACATTCTTCTCAACTAGATCTAATGATCATCAAAATAAAATTAGCGACATAATATTTCATGACAACTCGCACTCGTTCTTCTTCATCAACTAACTACTTGTGATGATCGAGTCTACTAAATGAATAGACGAGACCTATAAGAATGATATGACAATGTGATATTCTAAGCAGGCACAGAATGAATATATTTTATGATAGAGCTAATTATTAAGAAGCTCTCGATAACTCAAGAGAATTGATCGACTATAAAGAGTTTGTCAAGCATTGTCAAGTTAAACACAACATAACTTATGACATATTAAGTCAAAGATATGACATAGTCTAAACAATGTCTTGACAAAGTCATAGAGTTTCAGAGCTAACTCAGATCTGATCTTCAATTCAGTCTCTGATTCTAACTTCTGATCTAATCTTTATGTGTCAATTCATCATGACAATTGTCTTCTTTTCTAAGTGAGTTCATTCTCAATCTCAATAATTAATGTCTTTGTTTAGTTTGATAAACAATGATGCATATTCATTGATTCACTCTAGAAGCTCTTGATAAAAATTTTCAAATCTTTGTGAGAAAATAAGAAAAAGAGAAACTTTCAATTAAATGATGATTTGTCTTCAATTATAATGCATATAAATGACAGTGTAAATAGTATATGTGATGTATAGTTAATGTAAATGACAGCAATGATGACATGTAAATAGCACATAAATATTGTTTACATTTTGAGTAAATGATGTGATTAAAATGATAAAATGTAAACAAGAGTGAATAACAATTGTTGTTTTGTTTATTGCTCTTTCAATTTCTCTCAACTTTTCAAATTTTTTCAATTATGATTGTATTTTTATCATTGTATAATTACTTTTAATAAACTTTAAGTATATTTATATTGTAAGAGTAAAAGATTTAAATTATAAGTCATGAACATGTAATGATGCTCAAAAAAAGTTGTAAAATGATGAAGTTAACTGATGATTGAATCAAGATCATTATAAAAGTAAGTGATGTCACAACTTAAAACTTCATGATTATTACTGTAATTAACAGTATCATAAATTTGCTTAAAAGACATTAATCAAACATGTTAATCATTGTGTTGCTGATGCTGAATCACTTATAATGATGCAAACATCATCAAATTCTGATAAAAAATTCATCACTTTTATTATTTAAACTTTTAAGTACATCTTTGCTATCAAAGAGAAAATTCAAAAAACAATGAGAAAAGAAATAATTATTAATGCTTCATTGATGATCTTGTTGAATTTACAGACTTCGCGAAATCAAAGAATGATGATAAGATTTATTTATTCAACTTCTTGATATCATTACTAATGCTTTTCAACTGTCAACAATTGAAATAAGTAAAAGAAGTATTACTTGTTTTAAAGTTCTAAATAGAATGATTTGTATAAAGTGTGCTTGAGTTTTATACATTAAGAATAAAACATTACTGTATGATGTCATCTGTTAGAGATCAGCATAGAGCGAGTCATATGAGTGTAATGTAACGAGTATATAAATGCTAAGGAAGGAAAGTATCTAGAAGAAAAGGGTCGACTATTTATATGACTCAGAAGAACATAAGCTAATTCTGAATAGAGTTGACTTCGAAACAAGTCTATGCTCTAGCGGCGAGCGATCGACGATAGCTCTCAGAATAGTCATCAACATAGTCATCAACGAAGGTGCGTAGCTAGAATCATAACATCATCTTTCAAAGAAAGACAATGTACAAGAAGTGTATTTATTGTGCAAGTAATGAGAATTTTTATGTTGCAATGAGTATACTTATATAATACATCTGTTAAACATTCATGATTTAATGTTTAGATTTTTGACATTTGCATTTCAACTATCAATGAATTCTTTCATCTGCAAAATATTCATGATAATGCAATTAAGAATGAAAAAGAGAACATCATTCTGAAAATATTCACTGCTCATCAGAAAATTCTTTACAAGAAATTAATAACAGTGATTCATGTGAAAAATCATTTTAAGAAAGTTTACAAACTTAAGTTTTTAAAAATTCAAAAGTTCATTCTCAAAAAGATGATGATTATCAATGACATTGTTAAAGAAATTCTGAATGTAAAGTGCTTTGTGATACATTCAATCTTAATTATATATTATTTTGTCAGTATTTTTAATTGTTCTGATATATTTTAGCATAATTTGTCATTTTTCAAATCTTTGTTTTCATGTCTTAATATAAATCTGACAATGAAGAAAAAGATTTTTTTTTCTTTTTCTTCATTAAGTGCATGCAGTCTATGACTATGACACTATTTAAACGCTGTATGTATGCTAAATTACATGTAATCTAGTCAAAATTGCTGCAGTATATCTTCTCATTGATCAATCACATCGATAGTTTCTGCATACAAGCATGTGAGCTGTCTATATAATCAAGTGATCATATAAATAACTTAAGATTGTGAAAGCTGATCACTTTGATGTGAGCTTTCAACTTGTTTATATGATCATCAAGTTAAGCAAACTAAATGAGCTTTGATTTATGTAAATGAAAGTTGATCACTTCGACGTAAGCTTTCAAGTTTGCTGTATGATCATTCAGCTGAATGAACTAGATGAGTTTTAATCTATGTATTTGTGACGCATGTAAATTGATCAGAAAATCGAAAAATCAATCAATTTACTGCGTCACTCAGATGTGTATGTGTGCAAAAGCTGAGTCATGCTTTCATAATGACTGTGTGAATGTTGTATATTAGTTACAGCATGTGCGCAAAGACGTTGCTGTTGTTCTGTGTATATGAGCAAAGACTGTGTCATGTCTTTGCAATGTATGTGATTGCAATGTATGTAAATCGATCAGAAAATCGAAATTGATTGATTTACTGCGTTGCACAGATGTGTATATGTGCAAAAGCTGAGTCGTGCCTTTGCAATGACTGTGTGAATGTCGTATATTAGTTGCAACGCATGCGCAAAAACATTGCTGTTGTTTTGTGTATATGAGCAAAGACTGTGTCGTGTCTTTGCAATGTATGTGATTGCAATGCATGTAAATTGATTTGATAAAGCGAAAAATCGATCAATTTACTGCATCATGCAAATGTGTAGATGTGCAAAAGCTGAGTCATGCCTTCACAATGTGTATGTGTGTGATGTATATGAGTTGCAGCATGTGCACAAAGACGTTGCTGTCATTTTGTGTATATGAGCAAAGATTGTGTCATGTCTTTGCAGTGTATGTGATTGCAATGCGTGCAAATTGATCTGATAAAGCGAAAAATCAATCAATTTACTGCATCACATGAACGTGTAAATGTGCAAAAGTTGAGTCATGTCTTTGCAATGTGTATGTGTGTGTGATGTATATGAGTTGCAACGCATGCGCAGAGACGTTGCTGTCATTTTGTGTATATGAGCAAAGACTGTGTCATGTCTTCATTGTATATGTGATTGCGATGCATGTAAATTGATCTGATAAAGCGAAAAATCGATTGATTTACTGCATCACGTCTGTCTGTATATGCATAAAAGCTGAGTCGTGCCTTTGCAGTATATATGTATATGTTGTATATGAATTGCAGCATGTATGCAAAAATGTTGCTGTTCTTCTGTGTATATGCAAGCTTCAATGCGTTGAAGACTGTGTGTGAACTCAACATATGAGTAAAGCGCTGTTACTGCTCTGTCAATGTTGATGAGATTATTCAGCTCTTCTGACAAGCATAGCTTGCAGAAGATTTGTAGTCAGCATCTTGTACAGGTAAATCTTGTTGTTGATCATGAAGAAAAAGAAGAAGTCTGCAATCTTGTCTCATATGAAAGATGTTTAATGAAGTGATGATTGCATGATGTTTGCACTCTTTTGTTAAGCACATTTAAGCATCTTTACGCTTTTTTCTTCTGTTTGTTGTTTTACATATATGATCATCTCATTAAAGAGCAAAACTATTATAATACAGTGATTCTTCTTTTTTAATAATGAGTTTATGCTTGAAAGTGAGTGATTATGCTTTTCATTTATGTTTCAGCCTCATTTCAAAAACTTCTATAAGCTTTGAAACATCTTTCATATTTTCGCTTGATATTCATTAATTATATTTAATAATAATAATAATAATAAATTCATACATTCTTGTGACATTGATTAAATCGACTCATGAAAAACTTTATGTTATGTGTGTCGAGTGAACAAAATTCTCTGAGATAGAAAATTGCTCGCTGTTTATATGATTGCTACATACAGTCAAGATGATAAAACTGAGGCTATGTATCAAATTTGTTTGCAATGATTACATGTTAAAGAATGAATGTTCTTATCATTTTAAACTGCTTCAGCAGCTTCATTTTCATCATCATTCTCATTGTTGTCTTGAAACTTCTCATGATTGAGATGATGATTCAGTAGTTCGTGAAGTCAACGTCTTGTAGCATATTTGATTGAAGATGCATTCAATTTGAGCAATGCATCAAAATATGCTTGACTGTCTGATGACTTTATTTGCAGTTGCATCGAAGACTATTCATGCTTGACACATTTCTTGAGTGCAGATAAATTTTCAGCTTTATGCATTTAATTTTGATGTGAGTTGCAAGAGTGTTTTCAATCTTCTGAAAATCATCATGCATCTTTACTGACTTCTTGAATAGATGAAATCTTTGAGCGAAAGATGCATTAATGTCTGCAATGCATTTTTTGTAGTTTTCTTATTGAAGATTTCATTGACTTTTGTGAAACTGTGCAATTACACGTTCACTCGTTTAAGTCGTTGTTAAAAAGTTAAGTCATTCACGTCTAAATTGTATCTTTGCTTCTTTGTGAATTGAAACATTCAGAAATGTCATTTTTTGAAGATTGAAAAGTGAGAAATGAGTCTATTAGTTTCTATCAGATGAGCATGTATGATCTTGCATGCTCATTAAGTTTTCTGTGTTCTGTCATTAATTTAACTGCGTAGTGTGACTTGATTCTGTAGCTTGTTCAGATGAACATGAAGTGAGAATATATATGTTTCAACTTTCAGCATTTTGATGTTCATCTTTCTGAAAACATTGATCACATGACGCAACGCTTGATTCTGAAGAGTTTCTAATCTTCATTTCATACTTAACAATTCTTCTTTTTTATCATGTTGATGTCATATTAATGCTTCAAACATCATTCTTAATCTTATCATCACTGAGTATATCTGTCTTGCTTTTGCAAATGTAACTTTTCAGATGAAGACTTCAAGTCAACTAAGCATCAGCATCTTGATGATGTGATCTGCTTTTATTTGACGAAGATGCAAATTTCATTGTAGTTTCATGTTCAGTTGCACTTCAAGAACTTGTACATCTGATTTCAACTTCATTATCAAGTTTTCTATGTGTAAACTTACTGTCATGTCAAATCTTTTTGACTTACAAGTGAAGTGTATGAGTTCATATTTCTTTGAAGCGAACGTAGCATCATGAGTTCAAGCTCACTTCGCACAGACATCATATGCTTGACTCAATGATTTGCAAATTGATTCTGTGATTTTATCATAAATCAAAATATTGATGTTAAACATTTACGAAGTTAAGCACTTCGATTTTGATTTCTAGAGCTTTGCATTTTTCGATTAAGCTTGCGTTAAAGAATAGAAAAAGAATCAATGATATGAAAAATCTCTGCAATATGTCAGCATTTATTCATTGCATCTTGTTGATTTGTTCATTGAATATCAATGATGATTCTCTGTCTTTCAGAAAGCTGCAAGTTCATTTGACTATGTAGTTTAATGTTTTTTTCATTCTCAAAGTATGCAGAAGTCTAGTATGCAAAACATGATTGAATGCTTCAACAACATTTAAACTAAGCATGAAGATTACATACTTAATTTTACAGTCTCATACTGCATGTATTTGATCTACTAGTAGATTCAGCGTTGAGATCATGAATCACTTGCATCTCGCTCTCATTTGAGCGTTTGAAAGCATGTGATGAGTCTCAGTAATATCACTTAATCTTTTAATCATGATTGATTTCAATGTTTTATTCATGATGTTTAGCAAAGCAATGAGTTGATACATCTTTAAGTCAATGTAATCACTCTTCTTTGATTTATGTAGTACTATTGTTTGAGTTTTCTTGAACTGCTTCAAATGATATTTGTGAGTTACACATACGTTGAACAGACTGATTAGTATCAAAGTCAGTTTTGTTAAACTCACTTAAAGTACTTTATTTGAAATTTTGAATGCATCTGATGCTTTGTTGACTTTTACTTGTTGAATTATTTATCTCATCTCATTTTGCAATAAGACTGAATTCAATGACATTGTCAACAATATAAATTATTTTGAAATGTCACTGATGTTTGCTTAAAACAATGATGAAAAGAACTTCTTTTGTAGCATTTCTGTTTTTTCTTCAAATGAATCTACTATGTGATTGAAATCATTACTCTTTAATGATGAAAACTGATATTTTCGATAAATGATTTGCTATTGACAACAGCAATTTATCAAAGCATATGATATATCAAATTAATCAACAAGTTATAGAGCACAATTGTATGATCAAAATAAGCTTTCATTCGACTCAATAGCTTCACAGATGACTGTGTTGCAAGTCAAAAATTGAAAATCGAAATTTTTCGCGCTCACGCAGATTAAAATCAACGATGAAACGAGAGTTCATCAATGCAGAAGAAAGAATCATCAATTCAGACAGTAATTTGATTGATAAATTCAAGAGCAAACTCACATGAAAAGAACAAGTCATCAATCGACTTTAGAACAGCACAGAAGATTGTGTACTGATGCAAAAATCGAATTCGAATTCTTTTATGCTTGAAGATTGCACAGAGAACAATGTTGTTTCAGAGAAGTACAATGTTTCTTATCAAATCACTATCTGTTTTATCTTTTCTTGATGTGCAAGACAATAAGTCGAGATCAGTTGTTACTATTCTGAGCAAGATAATGCAACTACTTTGATACATGAGATATAAAGTAATTGCGTCAAGCATTTTCTATCAAAAAGAGTAATCTAGACTCTTGCAAACTAAATTTATATCATTTTCATCTGACATAAGTTGATAATAGAAAATGATTTATTGCAGATTTTGAAATAGAAATTGAGAAATCTCTACACTAAAGTTACTGTCTACGTGAAACGCTCTGAATAAGAGATTAAAAAGATATTTAAGTGATGTCAAGTGAATTTTCTAGAAGTTCGAAGCTTGAAACTCGAAAAACTCTCTATGAAAAGAAATATAAAGAGTCGCTTTATGCACTCTTTCTTGCCTCGTTTCGCGAATAGTAACGCGAAACTCAGCAGAAGCAATAACTCAGAGTCAGAACTCAAAACATTGATGATAGAAATCAAAAAGTCAATGTTAAAGATTGAAATAAATCTATGAGATAAACTTAGCATGAGTTCATCAACAAGCAAACAACTGCAAAATGACATTATCAATCTATTTCACAGTCAACAAAAATCGTTCACATCAGCATATAGAAAAACGCAATACATGTTTAGTTCACTTGATGCATTGATGCTAAATTCACATGCAAATGTGCACAACGACAAGAATACAATCAATTTGCGAAATGCAAATTCGCAGCAAAAAGAGCAAACATGAGCGATTGTGAAAGTCAAAGAAATGAAAAAGCGAAAAGCAATGAAAAGTTCGCAAAAAGAAGTTAGCATCAAAGTTAGTACTAGCAAGTGCTACAATGTCATCTCTAAAGAGATGCAGATAAAGAGACTGCGTGAAAGAATTGAATTTGCAGTCAATCAGCTAAGACAAGCAATATCAGAACAGAAAGAGATCATAAGTCATAACTTAATTTACATTCAAAGAGCATGCAATGAAAGCATAGAAAATTCAATTCAGAAGCAAATTGATCGACTTCAAAGTCAAACAAACAACAAACTGAAGATCATTCTACAATTGATTCAACAAAATGCTGAAGACATCAAAAAGAAAATCAATGCAAAGCAAATGACAGAGAATTTGCAAATCTTGCAGAAGACGCAGATTTCGCAAACGTCGCAAGTCATGCAAAATTCGCAAAAACCAACGCAGAAGCTTACATATGTGCAAAAAGCAGCTCAAGTCACAAGCGCAAATGCAAATACAAACACAAATGCAAATGCAGATGAATAAAACCTGATTATCAAGAAATCTTCGTCAAAGTCACAAGAAATATCATATTGTGAAAGAAAATTGATAGTTACTTCAAAAAATGAGAACTGAATCTTACAAGCAATGAAAATGCGCAATGCAGTGAACAACGCACTGAAGAAGGCAAAGTCTGACATAATAGTCGCTACAGTGACTAAAACACAAAGAGATAACAATATTGCTTTAATGATTTCAGAGAAATACATCACGAAAGCTCTACTGAAGCAAAGAGATATATGAAAGCATATATTTGAAGTCAAAAGTATCAAGAAGAATGAAAAATGAAAAATGAAAAATGAAAAATGATACAAGATAGTGATACACAGTCTGAAAATCGATATCTTCAACATGAAGATCAAAATGAAATATCTGAGAATTGAGCTAAAGAAGTACAACTCTGAATTGAAGCTGATAATCAACTCGATATGATTATCAAAAGGTGAAAATAGAGCAAGAAAGAATCATGCTTCAACGATACTAATGTTCAAAATCGAAGTCGAAGCACAAAAGCATCTGAAAAAACAAATTCTAGCAGCGAAATCAACATATCAAACGATCAAATATTGAAATTATCGATCAAGCGATCAGTGTCAGAGATGTCAAACATTCAAACATTTGCAGAACAAATGCAATAAATCATCAAGATGCTTGTTTTGTGAACGAAATCATCTGACATGAGAGCATAAATGTCAATTATCTACGTGCGAAGACAAGCAATCATGCAATCACATGATTTCTAGATGTTGCAACTGTCAAAATGCGCACTTTGCAAACAGCGTAATATGCAAAACATATCAGGCAGCTCAGTCTATTAGCTTACAAAAAGATCATTTAGTCACGAAATTGTAATGAGTTTTTTTTTATTTCTTCATTAAGTGCATGCAGCCTATGACTATGACACTGTCTAGGCGCTGTATGTATGCTAAGTTACATGTAATCTGATCAAAGTCGCTGCTTTATATCTTTTCGTTGATCAATCACATCGATAGTTTGCACATACAAACGCTCTCTCTCAATTCTCGTCATCGTACTTCCGTTTTTCTTTGTTTCTTCGCATTCTTCGCGTTCTACTCTTTCGTTTCTAATAGTCATTTTCTCGTCGTAATTCGAGTATTTTTCAAATACTCTAGTGTTGCGATTCTTTCAATTTTAATGATGAACAGTGTTCAATATAGTGTCTGTGTTTTTGAGCTGAGCTTTTTCCTTAAGCTTTATCTGCTCTGCTCTATAATGTTTGCAGTTCAGCAGTAAATGCTTCGACGTTTGCCTTGCATTGCATATTTCATAGCATTTGTTCGAATTATTCTCGGATAATTCATGCAAATAGCTCTTGAAATAATCATGTCTCATTTTCAGCTGAATAAAGGTTGAAAACGTTAGTCTATCAATTTTCCTCATCTCTTTTAGTGATTTATGACTTAGATTCACATTTGATATGTGCTTTCAATACTGATTTCCCTTCTTGATGCTGCTTTTTCAGACATTTAACCATTGTAATTTCGTCTCTTTGCAAATTTGCTTTTTGACGAAGCTTATGATGATTGCTTTCATGTTGTCGATAACTGATAATTCTTGAGCAGCGCTTTTGATCAATTGATCTGCTTTTTCGTTCTCAATAATGCTCTTGCGACTCGATATTCACTGTATGCGAATTTGACACTGATTTTGACGTAAGTTGATCAAGTTTTGTCGTATGTCATCGAATAACTTCGCATTGACGTTGCTCTTTGCGTTTAGTCTTTGCAAAGTCATTTGACTGTTCATGTACATTCAAATTTCGCTGTTTTTGAGTGCTTTTTCGCTGCATATTGCAATTGCATCGCTAATAGCTTGCAGTTTCGCTTTCGTTGTGATTATTTTGTCAGAAACGCTTGTCGCTTTGCTGTATCTGATGAGTTCATGCGTGAATATCACTGTTGTTTCAGTTTCAGTTTCTGCTTCTGCTATCTTTTTTCGAATTTGCGATGCGTCAATATACATCACTATGTTTTTCAACTTTTTGATAATTCTTTCTAATTCTCTGTAGTGCAAATTGATTATTTCGCAAGTTTCGCCTTTTGCAAATTCGGTTTGAATTCTTGCTAAATGCTCAATTTTTTGATCTCACGATTTCTTGAAGTGAGAAATTTCAATTTCTTTTATTGAATTCAGTGTTTTTTGCACTTTGTTCAATATTCAATATATTTGTGTGAGTCTGTCTTTGCACTTCTTGACTTTTCAAGATAAGTTCTTCTTCATCTCATTTCAGTTCAGATATTTCGATGCGTTCAGATCTAGATTCAATTCAATAAAGTATTAAGATGAGTACAAAATAAATGTTCTTTTTCTGATAAAGTGTTTTTTCAATAATTCAACTATTTGAATTGCATAGTTCTTGCACTTTTGATTTAATTGCATCTTCACTGACGAAATTTCAACTTCTATTTGCATAGCATCTATCGATGATGTTTGAAACACTTTCAGAATTTTTCGTAATGCAGCATTTTGCAGTTTGCGAAATTTAACTAAGTAGCTTTTTTGATTATTTCATCATATTTCGACGTCATAATCGCTAATAGACGTGACATATGTCAGATATAACTGCTTTTCTGATTTGACATTTAGTTCTCACTCACTATTCATTAATCTAAATAACGAGTGTAGTGTTCTTGTGACTATCGCGATTTTCGTTTGCACATAAACTTTGAAGTTAAGCTTTCGATTCAGTCAGACTTTTAATCATCATACACATGTCTTTGATTTTATAATCATGTTATTGAGTAGAATAATCATTTGATTGAGTGTTGTCTTGTGACTTTCAAAGTGTATCAGTTCAGATTTCAAGTCATTGAATTGCACTGCGTTGTTCTCAGTTCATGTGAAAGCGATTTTTGCTGCGTTTTTCAGTATTTTCACATTCTTGTCAATATTTCTTCTCTCAATGTATAGCATCATGTCGTCAATATAGCTGAGTGACTGTAAATTTTCAAACTTTGCGCGAATCTTTGAAAACAAATATTGAATATAAATTAGAAATAAAATGAGCGAGATAAATGAATCTTGTGATATTTCTGTGCTCATTTTCTTTGATTTCTGACGTTCATCGTCAAATGCTAAGTCAATAATTCGATTTTGTAAGAAACATTTTACTTAATTGATTAAATTGACTGATATTTTCAATCTAATCAATATTTTGATCAGTTGTTTCAACGTAACATGATCAAAGACTTCTTTGATATTTAGAAGTAGACAGATAAGTGTGTTTTCTCAACTTTTCATCATTTGCGCATCATGTACTAGATTTAATACTGCGTCTATAGCTGATCTTTGTTTTCTGTCTCTCATTTGATCAAAATTCAGCAACTTATCATTAATTTCAACTGTGTAAGACAGTTGCATTGCTATTATTTTTTCTGCTACTTTGTTTAAACAGTTTAGCAGTGTAATAATTCTGTATGTCTTCAAAATTGAATAATTCAATTTGTTTGATTTTTTCAGAATAATTTTCGTGTCTTCGTGTCATATCTTCGAATGATAGTCGTTTTCAATCAAATCTGAGTACACTAAATTGAAGATTTTCAATATAGTTTTGTACACTTGCTGTATGATTGCGAATGACATATCATCTGATTTAAGTGCTTTTCTAAGTGTTGAGAAGTTAATAGTGTGCTTGATTTTCTCTTTGATAACTCTTGATCACTGTATACTTTCGTTCAATAATAATTCTTCATTGATTTGAATTTTCAAAGATGATGAATACATTGCTTTCAGAAATGTCTTGCACTTTTCATTAAATTTAATCTTTAAATCTTTTTGCAAGTTTTGTATTGAGAATAGCTTTTTGATTACACGTGATTTAGTGAACTTGTATGTCTGAAACACTTCTTTTTCTTCAACGTTGTTCAAAAAATTGATTCAGAATTGATTTTTAATCAGCTTTATTGCTTCATGATACGAATTTTGCATTTGCACTATCTTTGCTCATGCATCATCATTTCTGCATCTTTTTCAGATTCGCTTTTTTGACGACAGCGTCTTTTGCATTTCGATGAGTTCATTATTTCACCAGAGTTTTGATTTTGCGCATATTCAATGTTTAAATACGAATAATTTCACTGTATTCTTGATGCATTCAGTCAAATAAATGACTTTTGCTTCTAAACTCGTGATTCTTTGCATCTTGACTATTATTTTGTCTTTTGCTTTTTGCAAATGCTCATCAAAGTCTTTTCAGTTGACTTTTTGCAGATTGTATGACGCGTTCAGCGAATTTTCGATCAACTTCACTTTTTTCATAACTATTGTAAATAAAATTACTTCATGATTGAATTCTGTGTTTACATTCTCGTCTATATGTCAATTCTTGATATGATTACACATGTTCTTTGATGCAAATGTTAAATCAAGTACTGAGCTTGACTGCTCTGAGTAACTGTGATATGTGTCTATATCAGAAGTGTTAATCAGATTGCATTTATGTAAATTTACTCACTTTATTAATGCTTTCGTTCTAATAGAGTTTGAAATTTTTGCGTTTCATCAGCTATGATGTGCATTAAAGTCTTTGACGATAATAACTTTTTGCTCAGAATTTAGCATAACTTTTGCTAATTCTTGCTCAATCGTGTATAATTGCTCGTCATCTGCGTTTTGTGACTTTTCGTTGTAAATATTGAACAATAAAATTTTTCTCTGAATTTTATTGTTCGCTATTGATATTGCTTGCATATCTTCGCTATTGACTATGTCTGATCTTGATGTGCATGTAAATTTCTTGGCGTTTTTCGCAACAAATATCAATACTCTGACATGAGTATTCTGAACATTTGATTTGATGCAGATAAACAACGAATGCAAAATTGTTATATTTTCATCTTTCATTCATGATTCTTGTAGTATAACAATATCTGTCTTGTTTTTCGCAAATTTCATGCATGCATGCATAATTTGCGTTGACCTTGCGCAATTGTGCTGTAGAATTCGAATATTCGACGTGTTTGCAAAGCTTTCGTCATTTGCATTGTTTTGTGACATTTCAAATGCACTACTCATTACAATTTCATGACTAGATGATCTTTTTGTGAGCTAATAGACTGAGCTGCCTGATATGTTTCACACATTACGCTATTTGCGAAGTGCGCATTTTGACAGTTGCAACATCTAGAAATCATGTGATTGCATGATTGCTCATCTTTGCACATAGGTAATTAACATTTATGATTTCAGATCTGATGATTTCGCTCGCAGTACAAGCATCTTGATGATCTGTTGCATTTGTTTTGCAAATGCTTGAATGTTTGACATTTTTAACATTAATCATTTGATCAATAGTCTTAATATTCGACTGTTTGATATGTCGATCTCGCAGTTAAAAGTCGTTTTTTCAGATGTCTTTGCACTTCTGTTTCGATTTTGAACCTCAGTATCATCGAAGCATGATTCTTTCTTGCTTTATTTTCATCTTTTGATAATCATATTGAATTGATTATCAGCTTCAATTCAGAGTTGTACTTCTCTAGCTCAATTCTCAGATATTTCATTTCGATCTTCATGTTGAAGATTTCGATTTTCAGACTGTGTATGACTATTTTGTGTCATTTCTCATCTTTCTTAATGCTTTTAACATTAAAAACATGCTTTCATATTGCTCTTTATGCTAGTAAGACGTCTGCAATGTATTTTTTCAAGATCATCAAAGCAATGTTGTTTTTCTTTAGCATTTTGACTATCGTGATGACTCTTAGATCGATTTTCGTCTTTTTCAATGCATTATTCATCGAATCTCGCATTTTCATCATCTTCAACGTTCAGTTCTCATTTTTAAGATTGACAATGAGTCTTCTTTCTTGATACGATATTTCTTGTGATTTTGACGAGAATTTCTTGATAATCAGATTTTATTCGTCTGCATTTGCATTTGCATTTGCATTTGTGTTTTGAGCTGCTTTTTGCACATATGTGAGCTTCTGCGTTGATTTTTGCGAATTTTGCATGACTTGCAACGTTTGCGAAACCTGCGTCTTCTGCAAGATTTGCAAATTCTCTGTCATTTGCTTTGCATTGATTTTCTTTTTGATGTCTTCAGCATTTTGTTGAATCAATTGTAGAATAATCTTCAGTTTGTTGTTTGTTTGACTTTGAAGTCGATCTATTTGCTTCTGAATCGAGTTTTCTATGCTTTCGTTGCATGCTCTTTGAATGTAGATTAAGTTATGACTTATAGTTTCTTTCTGTTCTGATATTGCTTGTCTTAGCTGATTGACTGCAAATTCAATTCTTTCGCGCAGTCTCTTTATCTGCATCTTTTTAGAGATGACATCGTAGCACTTGCTCATACTAACTTCGATGCTAACTTCTTTTTGCGAACTTTTCATTACTTTTCGCTTTTTCATTTCTTTGAATTTCACAATCGCTTGTGTTTGCTCTTTTTGCTGCAAGTTTGCATTTTGCAAATTGATTATATTCTTGTCATTATGCACGTTTGCATGTGAATTTAGCATCAATGCATCAAGTGAACTAAACATGTATTGCGTTTTTCTATTTACTGATGTGAGCGATTTTTGTTGACTGCAAAATAAATCAACAATGTTGTTCTGCAGTTGTTTACTTGTTGATGAACTCATGCTAAGTTCATCTCATAGATTTATTTCAATTTCTAACGTTGACTTTTTGATTTCTATCATTGACATTTTGAGTTCTGACGCTGAGTTATTGCTTCTACTGAGTTTCGCATTACTATTCGCGAAACGAGGCGAAAAAGAGCGCATAAAGCGACTCTTTATATTTCTTTTCATAAAGAGTTTTTTCGAGTTTTGAGCTTCAAGCTTCTAGAAAATTCACTTGACATCACTTAAATATTTCTTTAATCTCTTACTCAGAGCGTTTCACGTAGACAATAACTTTAGTATAAAGATTTCTATCTTGAAATCTTGAAATCTGTAATAAATCGTCTTCTATTATTGACTTATGTCAGATGAAAATGATATAAATCTAGTCTGCAAGAATCTAGATTACTCTTTTTGATAGAAAATGCTTGACGTAATTGCTTTATATCTCAGATATCAAAGTAGTCGTGTTATCTCGCTTAGAATAGTAACAACTGATCTCAACTTATTGTCTTGCACATCAAGAAAAGATAAAACAGATAGTGATTTGATAAGAAACGCTGTACTTCTCTGAAACAACGTTGTTCTCTGTGCAATCTTCGAGCACAAAAGAATTCGAATTCGATTTTTGCATCAGTACGCAATCTTCTATGCTGTTTTAAAGTCGATTGATGACTTGTTCTTTTCATGTGAGTTTGCTTTTCAATTTATCAATCAAATTACTGTCTGAATTGATGATTCTTTCTTCTGCGTTGATGAACTCTCGTTTCGTCGTCGATTTTGATCTGCATGAGCGCAAAAAATTTCGATTTTCGATTTTTGACTTGCAACACAGTCATCTGTGAAGTTATTGAGTCAAATGAGAACTTGTTTTGATCGTACGATTGTGCTCTATAACTTGTTGATCGATTTGATATATCATATGCTTCGATAAATCGCTGTCGTCAGTTGCATGTGCTTTCAAGTGCATATGAATCTTCAAAGCTCATTCAACTGTTCTTTCAAGCAAGAAAATCATTATAAAACAGAAGAGTTTAACTTTTATTTAAATACTAAAGAGATTTATCTCTTCTGTTATCACTCAACTCAGCGAAAAGTCATCTTCATTCAGTAAAATCATGAAATTATTTAATTCAGTTAAATCTTTGCCTTTTGATTCAATGAACATAGTAATGATAAAGACTGCAGCATACAAATCACTAGTCAAATGATTAAATGTAACTACTTTCGCAATCATCATCACGAAAATCAATCGACTTTTAAAAACAGCTAGAAATAAACTTGAAGATGTAAATCTACAAGAGCTTTCACACGAAGAGATCTTGAAAGAAGTCAAAGCTAAGCTTTCTTTGAAATATCATGACTATCTAGACGTGTTTGATTGAGCGATGACTGATCAACTACTCTCTCATCATCTCTACGATCATAAAATTGAGTTGATCGACAAGAAAACATCTTCTTGAAGTCATCTTTATCATATGTCTGACTACAAGCTTCAAAAGATAAAGAATTATCTGATCAAGCATCTGAATAAAGACTTTATATCTTCTAGCTCAGCTTCATACGCTTTGCTCATACTATTCATTGAAAAGAAAGATGATAGCTTGCGTTTCTGTATAAACTACAGAAAGCTCAATACTTTGATCAAACAAGATTGCTAATTTGCTATCTCTTATTGCTAATAGACGAAACTCTTGCTTGTATTCAAGATAGCAAGTATCTGACTCAATTGAACATCATTATCATCTTCAACAAACTGCGTATGCATTCAAGCAGTAAAGATTTAACTATCTTTATCATTTCTTTTAATTTCTACAAATATCACATGATGTCTTTTAAATTAATCAACGACTCGACTTTCTATCAACACTATATGAACGACGTGTTATTTGACTATCTTTATCAGTTTTGTCAAATCTATCTAAATGACATTATCATTTACAGCAAAACACTGAAGAAACATAAGCGACATGTATGATTAGTTTTACATAGACTACGAGAGACTGTTGAAACCGTGTCTAGAAACTAATCAGAGTATGTACGTGACTAGAATGTTTGATCTATAAAGATAGTTATAACTAAGACTTTAAGAATACAGAAGAAAGAAGATACAAAAGACAAGAAGAACACATTCTATATAGTAGTTACTCAGATTGACGCTAGTCTCAAAGAAGACGTGTTGAAACACAAGAAAGATATTGATTTGAAAGATGTTTGCAACACAAAGAAGTGTGTTTGTTTAAAAGACAATAAAAGTTGATTAGAAGATGCTAGAAAAGAAAAAAGATGCTGAGTCATATCTGAGTCAAACCTGAGTCAGATCTAGATCAAATTTTAACTAAATCATTGACTAGTTTTAATCATTACGCAGAATACTCACTAGCATGCATTGCAAATTGATTAGAACTTCAGTCTTGTTCAGTCTTAATACGCTTTGTAACATTATTCTTTTCTTTGAAAATTCATGTTCATATGAATGTAGTTCATTTGCTCACTTCTGTTGATAGTTATTTTGATATTTAGCGCGATTTGTTTGAATATAGTCTATGAAATTCGTTTAAAACTTTCTCTGAGTCATCGAATTTTTCTTTATCAACATAGAAGTATTTTCGGCTCGATGCACGTTTCGATCCCGTGCACACCTTACTTTACTACTTTCATCTTTCTTCAAAAATCAATTACAAATTCAATATGACTTCAATTGAGGCAGCGCTTGCAGATCTAGCTTTGCAAAAGTCATTTAACTACACTGCAACTGCAAAGAAATTCAATATCAATCGAAGCACGCTGTCGCGACGACATAGGGGTATAATCGCCTTCGTCAAGAAAAGCAAGCAAACGACGTCAATTCTTTCGAACCAACAAGAAAAAGAGCTTATTCGCTATATCAACAAGCTTACCGAACGTGGTATACCTTCTTTCAATGTCATGATTTGTGTTTTTGCGTATAATATATCTGGAAAACAGCCAGGCAAAAACTGGTCTTATGAGTTCGTTTGACGTCATTCAGATATACTACAGTCAAAGTTTCTACAAGAAGCTGATCTAGAGCGAAAGAAAGCTGATAATGCATATCAATATCAGCTTTATTTTGACCTAGTAAGTGCCTTCATTCCGTTTAGTTTCATACTAATATAAGGGTAGGTAAAGCAAAAAATCGAAGAATATGAGGTTCTTCCTAAAAACACATACAATATGAATGAAAAGAGCTTTCTACTTGAACTGCTTCAAAAGACTCGAAGAGTCTTCAGTCTAAAGCATCTTGACAGTGGCAAATTGCTGAGTGCTGATCAAGACGACAATAGAGAATGAATTATCTTGATTGCAATCATTTGCATGAATATGACCTATATACCCCCTTTGATCATTTATCAGGCGATATCAGGTAATATTCAGAACAGCTGACTTACTGAATATAATTTCAAAGAGCAATTCTGCTTCTTTGCTTCCTTCGCTACTGGCTGAACCAACGATGAATTGATCTACTCTTGACTCACTATCGTATTTGACCGAAATACGAGGTCAAAAGCCAGAAATTCACGAGATTATCGCCTTCTATTTGTTGACGAGCATGACAGTCATATCAACATGAAGTTTCTTGACTGATGTGAGCAGAACAAGATGCTCGTGGCTTTATATTCTTCTCATTCTACGCATCATCTTCAACCTCTGAATGTGAGCTTATTCAACCCTTTGACCAATTACTACTCGCAAAACCTGAACGACTGAATCTTTAAGAGTCAAGAACTTTCTCGAATATCAAAAAGAGACTTCTTTGATCTGTTTTGACCTGCATATCAAGCTGCTTTCACGCATGCCAACATAAAAAGTGAATGGAAAAAGACAGAATTGCTGCCTTTCAATTCGTCACAGATCATAAAGCAGATTAAATCGAACGCTAGACCTGTTTCAAGTCATTCTTCTTCTTCAGCATTGTCAGAAGCTGATTGAAGAAAGGTTCAACGATTAATGAAGTTAGTTGTAGAAGAAGTAATTGGTTCGAAAGCTGGTAAGTTGAACAATACGATGAAAAAGCTTACTACAGATGTTGCTCTTCTAAAAGCAGAAAATAAAGATCTTCGACGAACAGTACGTATTGAAAGAAGTCGCAGACGACGTGAAAAGCCTTTATTTGACGATTTAAAGGTTAATGATGAGGCAAAGAAAGTGTTTTTTAGTTCTAATAAGATTCAGGCGGCTCGTGATCATCAAATTCAAAGAATCGAAGAGAAACAGCAAGCTGCTATTCAAAAGGCTGAAGAAAAGAAACAAAGAAAGCTTAGAAAGCTAGAGAAACAGCGTTTAATAGCTGAAAGAAAGGTGGAACGGGAAAAAAAGAAGGCGAAACGAGAGAAGAAAGCGAAGCGAAAAAAGAAGCTACGAGCGAAGAAATTGAAGCAACGACGTCTAGTTCAGAAGCAAAAGCTGAAGGCTAAAGAGCTTCAGAAATGGCAAAAGAAGAAGTCTAAAGAGGTGAAAGTACAGCAATTCACTGATTTTGTTGCTATTAAGAAGGTGAAAAGAAGGCCTAGTCAAATCAGGTCTACGCGAGCTGAAAGGCAATTCAAAGCTTCTAAGCGATTTGATGATTAATTCTTATAGCTTGAAAGCTTCATATAAATATCGACAACTCTCTATATTAATTGCAATTTGATTCTATGAATGATGGTTGAATAATAATAAAAATAGTATTGATTACTAATCGAGTTTAGGGTATGCACGAGATCGGAACGTGCACGAGCCCGAAAGTACTTCTAGTATCATTCGTCATTTTTATCTAGATTTGTTCATTTGACTTTGTACTGTATTCAACCTCAATAACGTCTGAAATTCAATATATCATCTATCTCTCAATGTTCATTGTCTTTGATAGCAATTGATCTGAGTGATTCTGAATGCTGTTCTGATAGAAAGTCTTCTGAATATAATTGCAGTAGCTTTGAACTGAACATTGAATGCAGATGCTTCATGCTTATTGATAAATGAAGATGATAGAAGATCTCAACTTTGACAGTAATTTGATAAAGTTTTAGCTGTTTATCTTTCAAATCTTTGCACGATCTTGTTGTTTTAATGTTTCTGAAGAATAATTAAATTCAGTCGTTTACTTCATAAATGACATCTTGTTTATGTTTATTGATTTGAGCTTCAATGATCTGCTTCGTCTTTTTCAATTGTTGATGATCAAAGATAAGAAGCTCTTTCATTCAAATGATAATATTGTCTGCTTTTCTAGCTTCAAGACACTCACAAGTAGTTTCATAGTCAGTTGTATCTGAATCGAAACTTATTCGTGAGTGAAAACTCTTATTGAAGTAGAATGAAGTTATTAAGATGATCGAGAAGATATTGAAATTCTCGCTGAATTCTATCATTGATAGTCATTTTGCTCAGTCGTTCTGCATGTAATTGCAGTAGATTCTTAGTTCTTGTTCAACATCTTGATTAGCTTGTTTCAATTAATCATTGATCTCAGAATGATAAGCTGTTGATAGACTAGCTGTGATCTTTAATTGCTTGCAAAGACTTTTTCATATGATTGATATGAACTGATAGTCTTTGTTCAAAACAATAGAACTAGATAGATCATGAAGTTGATAAACGTTTCATAGCATAATTTAAATTATTTCTTCAACTGAAATGTCTTCATCTTCTTAATGACAGAAGACATAATGACGTTTCTTAATGAGTCAACATATTATTATGCATATGATTATGCAAATGACGTTATAATCTTTTGATAGAAATAGCTCAATGATGAAGTTCATAGTTATATCTTTTCAGCATTTCTGTGAAATCGAAAAAGAATAAAGAAGTTCATTGATGTTATTTCTAGATGTCTTGCTTCATTGATAAACATGACAGTTTCAAATATAATGTTTAGTTGTTGCTTGATGATCTGATCAATAGTAGAAACGTTGAACTAAATCAATAGTTCTTTGATTTTTAAAGTGAGAGATGAAAGACTGATCATAAATTTTCTTTAGCAATTTTGTATGCATTTTCTCAGAAACTTACAGTAAATCTTTTCTGAACAGAACATCATTAACGATCTCACAGTGCTTCAATTCAGTGCTATGTAGCTTAAGCTTGTTTTCGCTTATAGCTTGTTTATACTCATTGCAAAGCTCATTCATCTTGTTGACATCTTTTAGTCACTGATAGAAATCAACTTCAGATTTGATAACTAGAATATTTACTTTATCAAATGTCAGAATGATCTGATAGCGATTTTTGATACACTGAGTTAATTCAGAAATGTTGATCAAAGACATTCTGATTAAAACATCAACTTTAATGTTCATTTTGTCTGATTGAAAAATGATCTGAAAGTTAAACTTGAACAAAATGTTCAGATAATTGACTTGACATCAAGTTAACTGTTTGTTTTTCATGAAAGTCTTCAAAGTCTGATGATCAATAAATATCTGAATGAGTAGTTCAGTGCATTCAAGCTCAAGTCTTCAATGTTTGAAACATTGAATAATGACTAGTAATTTCTTGTCATAGATATGATAATTGCATTCAGCGAGAATCATGCTCTTACTGTAGAAAGCTACTGAATGAAGAACTTTCTCATCATTATACTGTGATAGAATTTCATCTTTGACGTAGTCAGATGCATTGATTTCTAGAATAGTTTATCGTTTGAAATCAAAATGTTGTAGTACTGAAATCGAGCTGACTTGTTTCTTTAGATCATCAAAAGCTTGAATACAGACTTCATTTCATACAAAAGATGTATTCTTTCTAGTCAACTGAGTGAATGATTTGACTAACTTCGAGAAGTTCTTAATGAAACGACGATAAAAGTTAATGAATTTCATGAAGTTTTGAACTTCTTTTAGATTGATCAACGTAGTTCAGTTGACTATGACTTTCACTTTGATAAAATTCATATGAAAATCTTGTTTTGAAACTATGACTTCTAAGAAGACAGTTTCTTCTACGTTGAATTCGCACTTTCAAATATCTACTTGTAGATCAGCTTCTCATACATGATTTAATATCATCTTGACATGTTGTCAATGTTCTCATTGAGTTTTGCTGTAAATCAGAATGTCGTTTAGATAAACTTGAAAAAAGTCATTTAGAAAGTCTTAAAAAACATCATTCATATACTGCTGAAACAAAACAGAATCATTGATAAGTTTGAAAAATAGCATCTTTGATTTGTACACTTTTAAAGTGATGATAAAGATAATGTAGTTCTCACTATCAGAATGCATTTGCAGTTTGTTGAAAGTCAAAATAATATCTAATTGAGTCAGATGCTTGCAATCAACTATTTTGTTGATCATCTCATTTATGAGCAATAAAGAATAGTGATTTCTTTTAATAATAGCATTGAGCTTTCAATAGTCAACGCAGAATCATAAATCTTCATTTGCTTTTAGAATGAACAGAACGAAAGAAGAATATGAAGTTTTGCTAAAGATTATAAATTCTTTGAAAAGATTCTCGTTCAGATATTCTTTTACTTTCTGAAGCTTGTAAAAAGACATTCAATATGCTCAACAGCAAAATGACGTTGCATCACTAGCAAGCTTTATCTTATGATTATACAAACGATGAAATGATAGCTTGTCTGCTTGAGCTCAATCAAAGACATCTAGAAAATTCTGATATTTCAATAATAGCTTGACTTCAATATCTTCTAGATTCTGAGTCATTTTATTGACTGAGAAGATTTCTATGACATCAAGTTTGCATTGAGTATTGTAGATAATTTTTCTATCGATGTCTTCAATGAACATAGCAAAAATCTCTGTCTGATCTTTCTTTTTTCGTTTTACTAGTGCTTAAAAAGAGATGACGTTTATATTTTGAATCGAGAATGACTCTTTCTGAATGAATGAAACTTAGTGCTTGAGCATCTTAAAGATCTTGCTGTGAGCTGCTGAAGAAATTGAAGTTGATCGCGATTAACTTGAGTACTTTATATTTGACGAAATCAAAAAAAATCGAAATCGAAATATTTAATTGATCAGAAAATATAATAGTATCATGTCTCATGTTCAATAATATTTCATTTTTATTCATTCAAAGTTTGCTCAATATAGCTTCATGATGCTCAATATCAGCTATCAGCATTGACATAGTCAATTTCTTATGACTTTCAATCGTAAGATTGAATAAAATCTTATGAATAATAGTTTTTCTAGCTAACTTTTCATTATAGTCTCGTATTAACTTCTATTTTGCTAGTAATATAGATTGTATTTTAAGTTTCTGACATACTTTATCAATGAGCTGATCATGTATCAGCATGTAGACGATGAAATCACTATCTATCAAAGAGTGAAGACTGAAAGAATTGCTTTGAGAGATAAAAGAAGCATTGATCAGAAATAACTTCTCAAAATAGTTTTCTTTCAATAAAACTTCAATTTGACTGCACAAAGATATAATCTTTATCTTTTCAATGATTCTAGAAGAGATAGCTAGTTTTTTGAATCAGAATCAAACTCAGAGTTCAATGTAAATTGATCAAACTCATCATTTTCTAATGCATTGACTCTTGAAAATCAATCAAAACACTCTCTAGAAGTATAATCTGATTTGTGACAGGTAAAACAGATTTCAGCTTGTAAATCATTAATGTTTTTGACGTTAGTTAAAATCGCGTCATACGACTTTGAATGATCAATGAATGTAGTGACTTTGATCTTTTTATAAAGATTCAATGAATCATGTTGACATCAAGTTAAAGTAGCTTTGACTGCGTTTTCGTTGATTTTGAAGTGAATATAAATCAGTATGACTCTATCAGTATTGAAATAATCGACGTTGATTTCTAGCTTGTCACGAATCTTTTCTTGTCAATTATCTCAGAAAGATTCTGTTTCATCAGTAAATAGAGATGAATTTGAAAGCTTTGAAGATTGCTTGAATGAATTGAACATGATGAAAGAAGTAGAAGTATCTTCTTTAGTCAATTGCAATTAATGTTGTAGTTTCATCATCTGATCTTGAAGCTTTTTAAGATTTAGATTCAATCATTCTTTTGCTTAATCAATTTCTTCAAAATGAGTCTTTCATATCTGTTCGCTGAGTATTTTATCAAATAGCTTACAAGCTTTTACATCTAGATCTTGTTAAGTTCGAAGATTGTTTATAAACTGATCGCGTCAAGTCGAGTACTTGAGTTCGAGTCGAGTACTCGACTCGTCAAGACTCAATTCAAATCAGAATTCTTGACTTGAGTATTTAAGTTGAGTTGAGATGTTTGACCTGAGTATTCAAGTCGAGTCAGAGAATTGAAATCGAGTATTAACTCGAAATTTTCGACTCGACTCGTCAAGACATGAAGATAGATAAATAAATGTTCTATTATGACTTTCTATTATGACTTTCTACCATGACTTTCTATTAAATAGTCTTCATGTTTTTCTATCATGACTCTTCTTCATGACTTCTCTTCATGACTTTCTACCAAACAGTCTTCATAGTTTCCCGTCATGACTCTTTATCATAGTTTTCTATCAAAGTTTTCTATCAAACGATCTCTATGTTCTTCTTCATGTTTTTCTTCATGTTTCTCTTTATGACTTTCTATCAAAAAGGTAATGCAAAAAGATAATGCAAAGGCGAAAAATCGGAAAAATTTCTATATTTAACTCTCTTGATGTCATTTTCGATTTCTTGATGAGTTAAGTTGAGAACTCGAATCGAGTATTGACTTGAGATCAATATCAGATTGAGTCAGAATGTTGAAATCGAGTATTTGAGTTGAGTCAGAAGATTGATACTGAGTACTTGAGTCGAGTCAGAAGATTGATATCAAAACTTGACTTGATGATCAGTCTAATTGTTTAAATCTTCTAGAAAAACTTCTGAGTCTTGTTTAACTCAGTATTGTAGCTGCTTTACATTTTTGATATCTCAGAAGATAGAGACTTTCAGAGATTCATCAAGTGTCTGAAAATGAGACAAGAATTGATGATGTTTTTGTACGAAGTCAGTTCTAAGAAATTTTGATAGACGAGAAAATAACTTGAAGTAGATGACTGAATCGAGACTTTGATTATTCTTGAAGAAATTGAGTTGAATATTTACAGATGATCGAATCATGATGAAGATTTTGATGATCAAGTAAATGATGATGCTTGACAGTAAATAGTGAGATCATTTGTTAAAATGTTTAGTTTTCAAAGAAGAGTGTTGCTGATTTGAGAGAGTTTTTTGTGATTCTCAAGCAATCAACAAAGATTCTTTATCGTTGATTCTATTAATTGATTTGAACTGATGCTACTGACTGAGCGATAAATTCTCTAGCAATTACATGATTGTATGTTCTCATTGATTCTATTGATTTCTTAATGTTTATTCTGTCTTTCGATGTCATCAATCATCAGATACACAAATTTCTTTATACTTGTTTCATTGTCAGTTAAGTGAATTTGAATAAATAATAAAATCAGTATCATGTGATTAACGAATTTTTAAAGTAATGTTGAGATCATGTCTAGAAACTAATCAGAGTGCATACGTGACTAGAATGTTTAATCTATAAAGATAATTATAACTAAGACTTTAAGAATACAGAAGAAAGAAGATACAAAAGACAAGAAGAACACACTCTATATAGTAGTTACTCAGATCGACGCTAGTCTCAAAGAAGACGTGTTGAAACACAAGAAAAATGTTGATTTAAAAGATGTTTGCAACACAAAGAAATATGTTTATCATAGAAATCTGTTGACTATTTGTAACACAAAGAAGTGTGTTTATTTAGAAGACAATAGAAGCTGATTAAAAGATGTTAAAGAAGAAAAAAGATGCTGAGTCATATCTGAGTCAAATCTGAGTCAGATTTGAGTCAAATCTCAACTAGATTATTGACTAGCTTTAATCATTACATAAAGTACTTGCTAGCATGCATTGTGAATTAATTAAAGCTTCAGTCTTGTTCAGTCTTGATACGCTTCGTAACAGAGACTGATCTTCAGATGAATATAAACAAATGCAAGTTTCATGTTCAGAAAATCTTCTTTCTGAAACTATTACTATTCATCAAAGAACTAAAGATGAATCTCAGAAAAGTACAAGCAGTAGTCAAATGATTTACTTCTACAAATCTCACTCAGATGCAGTTCTTCGTCAACTTCTGCAATTTCTATCAACGTTTTATAAAGAACTTTTCGAAGATTGTTCATTCTTTGATTCAACTAACTTAAAAAGAGATGATATTTGAATGAAATCAAGCTTGTTAAATGATCTTTGATAATATGAAGAAACGAATGACTGAAGTCTTTATTCTTCATCATTTTGATCAGAATAAAGAAACTATTCTTGAAACAGACTCATTCAACTACGTCAATGATGACATACTTTCTCAATATAATGACGAAGAAACATTGCATTCAATGATTTACTACAGCAAGAATTTAAGCTTCGCTGAGTGCAATTACGAAATCTATGACAAGAAATTACTAGCAATCATTTGTGTCTTCAAGCATTGACAATCTGAGCTGAAATTGACTGAGTTACTCATTAAGATGTTCACTGATCATCAAGCTTTAACGTCATTAATGAAAGATAAAGAGCTAAGTAGACGTTAAATGCGCTGAATACAAAAGCTCATTAACTTCAACTTCAAAATCATGTATCATTCAAATAAACAAAACATTAAAGTCAATGCATTGACTCATTAAGTCGATTCAGTTTCTAGAAATCTTGAGAATGAATGATGTTACTATCAGTGAACTACGATTCTCATGTTGAATTAAATGAAAATCGCTGATCTAGAAGAGAAAGAGAATGATGAATCAATTTATTAATTGATTCTAAAAGCTAACAAAATCAACAAGAATTGTATTTTACTTCATGAAGTCATATTAAAAGATGAAACTTAATACAAAGATACTAAATTAAGAAATTATCAAGTTCAGAACAAAATACTATATCAAAGTGATCTTTTATGAGTTTTCTTCAATGAACATCTTCAAATGAAGTTAATTCAAGAAGTTCATGATCAATCTTTTATTGATCATTTCGAAATTCTCAGAATGATAAAGATCATAAGAAGATACTACTATTGATCTTCAATGTGAAAGACAATAAATCAATATATTCAAAACTGTTACATTTGTCAGCGATCAAAGACTTTTCAAAATAAATTCAATGAATTACTACATTCTTTACTCATACTTGAACAGTGATGAAAGAACATAGTTATAAATTTCATCATTGACTTATCTTCTTCAAAAGACAAAAACATCATACTAACAATGATATGTAAATTAACAAAGAAACAACATTATATTTCTTGCTTCACTGATGACGAGAGAATCACAGCAGAAAAAACAGCTGAGCTAATGCTTCAGTGAATATATTGAATACACAATTTACTCAATTTCATTGTTTTGAATCAAGACTCTCAATTTATCTTCATTCTATGAAAGTCACTTTGCAAAAGACTAAATATTAATCTTTGACTCTTTACAGTTTATTATTCTCAGATCAACAATCAAAGTGAACAAGTCAATCAAAATGTTGAAAGATATCTTTGATTCTTCTGTTCATACATGCAGAATGACTGAGCTAAACTACTACTTATGATTAAGTTCGTTGACAATAATGCTTTGTTCTCAATCATCTTCTCAATCTCTTTCTTTCTAAACAAAAACTTTCATTCTTGTATGAGCTTTGAACTCAATGTCATTGAATATGAAAGTTCTCATGAACGCTTGCAAACAGCTAAAGTCGAGAATATATCTGAACATATGAACAAAACACTGAAGTTTGCTCGCAAGTCACTAGTCAAAACATGAAAACAAATGATGAAACAAGTCAATAAACATAGAAAAGAAGTTGATTATAAGATTGAATCAAAGATGTTTCTGAATGAAAGAAACATCATTACAGCGAGATTTTTCAAGAAGTTAAATGACAAAATGCTTGATTCTTTCATCAATTTAAATCTCGTTGACTCTTCATATAAACTGAAATTATCAGAGTCTATGCATATTTATGATGTATTTCATTCTGATCTGCTTTGCTCTGTCGCTGATGACTTCTTGCCTAATCAAAAGAATGAATTCTCAGATTCAATAGTGATAAATGATGAAGATGAGTGAAAAATCAATGATATATTGAATTTTCGTTGATATTGAAGATGACTTCAGTATAAAGTCAAATGAAATGACTATGACAATGATCTTAATTGATACAACGCTGATGACAATAAATTTATAAACTGTCATGATGAATTGACACATAGAGATTAGATCAGAAACTGAGTTGAAGATCAGATCTGAATTAGCTCTGAAACTTTATGACTTTGTCAAGACATCATTTAGACTACGTCATATCTTCGACTTAATATATCATGAGTTATGTTGTGCTCAACTTGACAATGCTTGACAAACTTTCTATAGTTGATCGATTTTCTCGAGTTCTTCGTGAGCTTCTTAATAATTAGCTCTATCAAAAATATACTCATTCTGTGCCTGCTTAGAATATCACATTGTCATATCATTCTTATAGATTTTGTCTATTCATTTAGTAGATTCAATCATCACAGTTCTAATTATTTTAAACTCTTCTTAGAAGTGATGATTTGATATTCAAGCATGACAACAGCAACGCAATTGCAACAGAGTTGCAACAATGACATCTCAATCTCACAAGACACTATATCAGAAAACAAACGTTGCATAATGAAATCAGAAAGTGAAGAAGCAGAAGATGAACTCTCTCTTGATATTAATGAACAGCTGACTCGCGCAATGCTTCAACGCAATGAACTGCAAAAGAAACAGAAGCTAGCAGCTATTTGATCAAAGATTGAGACTCTGCAAGTCATTGAAACAACGAAGAAAAATCATTCAGCTTTCATTTGAGCTTTCACTCAAGCTCTCATGAAGAACTTGAATGATCTATGCATTGTTTCAATAGTGTCGACGACGATGAAACGAACTTATCATGAGATCATCTTGCAGAAGCAAAGACTTTCAATGTTCTTGAAGAAGTATCATGACAAAATCATAAAGAGTGAATTCGTGACGTTGAAATCTCATTTTAAAATACTTCTTGACATTTTAAAAGTGATGAGAAAAAGATTTTGTACTGCATGATTTATCTCAAGAATGAATCAAAGAAGCTTTGATTCAATCATGAAGAGACTATGTCTGCAGCTCAGCAGACGTGATTCAATTTTATCGACTTTCTTCTTAATTTAATTGAAAACTCGATGAATTGAAGCATAGACGTGACTCAGCAGTACACAAACGCATCGCAACGTTCAGATCAGACAATATGAACGTTTGCAGCTCATTTAAGCACTCTGAAACATCAACTTTCGTTGTATAGTGATGAGCATAAGTGAACTCATCTATTCATCAAGTTGAGATCTGAGCTGCATGTGATCATTACTAATGTGCAGTCGATTTCTATCACATGAGATGCGTTAATTGATCTTGTCGCTCGATTGAAAACAAATTTGCGAAAAGAACACGTCTTGTCGTTGAAACAATCTCAAGACGAAAACTTGCATGATCAAGATAGAATCAATAAAAAGACTCATTCAAAGCGAAAGAAATTTCATTGATCAACTAAACTCAACTTTTCATCGAAGACAAGCTTGCACACTTCGTCACATTATAGCAAGAATTTGTTCAATATAACGTGCTATACATGCAATCAAAAGAATCATTACTCTACTGATTGTAAAGACGAGAAAATCAAGAACAAGTCAAAAGAATCTGATGCAAATTGAGTATTCATCGATTTGATGTTACATATGAGTCGTTTCAAGATTTTAAAAAAAGGCAAGTTCTTGATGAATGCTTCAAATCATTGAGGGAAAAACAAGAAGTTCTTTTCGTAAAGATTCTTATATACAAAGAACATGTCATTCAGAAAGATCAGAAGACAGAAACGAAGATTCACATGAATATCAATGTTGAGATGAACGTGATTAGTCAACGTTTCATCATTGAGCAGAGTATGTCATTGCTGAACGTCAATCTCTCAAGATCTATTTGAATGAATGATCAGAATGTTTATTATTATGACGTCTATAAGATGTGTTATCGACTGAGAGACAGCTGAAACATAGAGAAAAAAGATACAAGTATCTTCTATGCTATTAACAAGAAAGAATCTCTTCTAGTCTTGAATATGTCGAGTATGCAATTCAAGCGTATTTGAATAAACATGATTGCAAGAACGTGATGTTTCGACGTGAATGAGCACATCTTTGAGTTGTTTTTCGCACAAGCATTTGCGAAAGTTTTACAAGATGAATCTACTGTGTATGCTCTTATCATGATCAACGTTGTCGAAGAGTCAATCATTGAACATCAAGTGAAAGCAATGAATAATGCAATGAATCGTATCACAAACGCGTTTAAAGCGCAAACTCTACTCGTTGAATTGAAAGAGTACAAAGATGTATTTTCAACAGAGAATGCAGACAAACTGTCTTTGCATGAAGATCACGATCATGCAATCGAAATCACTGCAAAATCATCATATGAATCGTTGTATAATCTGTTGAACACAGAGTTAGTGATTCTGAAACAGTATTTAGATGATGTCTTAGTGAAAGAATGAATTAAGCACTTCATCAGCTTGACTGACGCGTTTATTCTATTCATTTTCAAAAAGAATGATAGTCTTCATTTATGCATGAACTATCAAGATCTGAATAAGATCACTGTCAAAAATCGTCATTCACTGTCTCTAATCAGTGAAACTTTAGACAGACTCAATAAAATCAAGCAGTTCATTAAGTTAAATCTGAAGAACATCTATCATTGTTTCAGAATTCAACGTGAAAATGAGTGAAAGACGACGTTTTGTACTCGTTATGATCACTTCAAATATATGATCATGCTGTTTAATTTAATCAATGCATTTGTCATCTTTCAGACTTATATTAATAAAATCTTAACAGAGCTTTTAAACGACTTTTATGTTGTTTATCTAAATGACATTCTAATCTTCTTCATAAAGAAGACTGATCACATAAATCACGTGAAGCAAATTCTGAAGAGATTAAGAAAGTTCAAACTATATGCTAGCTTGAAGAAATGTGAATTCTTTATCACTAAAGTGAACTTTCTAGAATTTGTCATATTCACTGAGAGTTTTTTGATGAACTCAAGTAGAGTAGACATCATCAAAACGTGACTCAGATCAAAAATGTATTGAAAAATACAAGTTTTTCTGAGATTCATCAATTTCTATCGACGTTTTATACATCATTACTTTCAGATAGCAGAGTTTTTAACAGAACTGCTGAGAAATAGTGTAAAAGATGTAAAAACGAGCTCATTCATATGATTGAATGAAGCGAAACAAGCTTTTAATCAGCTTTGCGACGTCTTTATGAGAGCATTTATACTAAGACACTTTGACTCAGAGCGACATATACACATCGAGATCGATGCATTCAATTATGTAGTTGCAAGTATTTTGTCTCAGTCAGATAATGAAGATTAGTGACATTTGATTGCATTCTGATTTAGAATGATGATAGACGTTGAAAGAAACTATGAGACATATGATCAGAAGCTTCTAGTCATAGTATTGATGTTTAAACACTGACGACACTATGTGAAAGACAGTTATCATACTGTCAAAGTTCTGACTGATCATAATAATTTGAAGAGTTTTATGAACGTTCAAGAGCTAAACGAAAGACAAGTCAGATGAATCATGAGATTGTCGATCTGCAACTTTGAAATAGCACATAGATCAGAAAAGACAAACTCAATTAATGCATCATCAAGATGATCTGATTATAAGAGTGAGAACATTTCTGCGAATCATTTGCTGCTCACTCTGCAGCAAAAGCTGACTAGAATAGAAAGCTTAAATAGCTTTATATTCATAGCGATCAGAGAACTATACTGTATACAAGTGATTAACGATGTTGAGAAAACGTTTGTTCACAGTATAAGTATGAACAGATATTCAGCAGAACATGTTGAGAGTAGACTGCAAGATGAAACTCATTGATGAACATAAGTGATTAATGATGTCGAGAAGATGTTCATTCACAGTGTCAGTGAAAACACAAGTACGTGTTCAGCAATGCATGTCAGAAGTATGCTGCTGAGAATCATAATTCTAGCAATGCAAGAAATGCATCTAGACGAAGTACATTTCTCAAGAGATAGAATCTTTCAATTCAAATCAACAACTTCGAAAAGCACAGATGTTGAAACGTCAACTCATAGAGATTGCAACGTAGCTGAGAAACAGCTTAATTCTGTTGCTGAAACTGTTGATTGCAAACAACTCGTTTCACATGCAATTGTCAGAGTATTGACAATTTATGAAACAACATACAACTTCAGTAGTAAATTCATAGTCAAGCTCATCAAGATCTTACAGCAAGAAGATGAATTTGCTGTGAGATTAAGAGCAGACGAAACGATGAGTATACAAAAGAGTGACATCAAAGCTTGAACATTGAATAGTCAAGAAATGATAGAGTATAATGAATCATTGTATGTTTCAGAAGATCTTTCTGTCAGAGAAGAGCTGTTGAAACGTTATCATGATGACTCATTAGCAAGACATTTTGATGCTGACAAGATCAACGAGCTATTAAATTGCAAATATTACTGAAAAAGTATGATCAAGAATGTCAAAAAGTATATAAATACTTGTGACATTTATCAAAGAGTAAAAATGAAACATCATTTATCATATGATGAGTTGAGATCATTATCTCGACTCACAAATTCATGAAAAGAAATCACTACGAATTTCATAACAGATCTGTCGTCTAGTAAATAAAAAGAAGTCATGTATGACTTGATTCTTGTGATAGTTGATCACTACACAAAGATGATACATTATCTGTTTACAAAGAAGACTTTGACTGTCATAAAGTTAGCAGAGTTGTTCTTTAAGAAGATTGCTTTAAGATATGAAATATTGAATGATATAGTTATTGATAAAGATAGTTTATTTATTAATGTGTTCTGATCAGAGATCTGCTATCATGTCAAGATGAAACAACGACTAAGCATCACTTTTCATTCGCAAACAGACAATCAGACAGAACAACAGAATCAAACGCTGAAACATTATCTACAAGTATATTGTTCAGAAAAGTAAGACAACTGAGCTATGCTTTTACTTGTAGTCGAGTTCATGTATCATCAGACAAAGCACTCTTCATTGAGCTGTAGTCTCTTTAAAGTCATGTATGACTACAAGTCAATCTTTGACATACACATCAAGAACAATGCTATGAAAGAAGAGATGTCAGCAGCAAAAGAACGCGTTGAAATGCTGCAAGATGTGTGAAACACGTTGATGAAATGATGACAAAACACGATTGATGCTCAGACAAAGTACTATAATTGAAAACATAAGTCTAAGTTCTTTAATGTTGATGATTTAGTCATGCTATCAGCAAAAAATCTGAAGCAGAAGAAGTTAAGCAAGAAACTATCAAATAAGATGATAAAGTTCTTTCATATACAGAAATTTATAGACAAGCAGACGTATCATCTTGATCTTTCAATCATCTATAGAGTTTATTCTGTCTTTCATGTATTTCTCTTAGAGTTATATAATCATAGACTAAATGATGATTCTATACTCGATTATCTTGTACTCACGCTTATTGATGATGAGCAAGAATGAAAAATAGAAAAGATTTTATAAAAGTGAAAAAGAAAGAGAATCTTATATTATAAGATACAATGAAAAGAATATTTCATTGAATATAATCAATGAATATTGAGCGAAGATATGAAAGATGTCTTGAAACTTATAGAAGCTTTTGAAATGAGGCTGAAACATAAGCGAAAAGCATAATTACTTACTTTCAAGCATAAACTCATTATTAGAAAAGAAGAATCACTGTATTATGATAGTTTTGCTCTTTAATGAAATGATCACATATGCAAATCAACAGACAGACGAAAAAGATGCAAAGATGCTCAAATGCACTCGACAAGAAAGCGCAATCATCACGACATAACAAACATTATGCAATCGTCACTTCATCAAACATCTTTTACATGAAGCAAGATTGCAGACTTCTTCTTCTCTTTCATTGTCAGATTTACATTAAGATGCAAAGATAGAGAATCGAAAGATGATAGATTATGCTAAAAATATATCAGAACAATTAGAAATGCTGACAAAATGATATATAATTGAGATTGAACATATCGCAAAGCGCTTTACATTCAGAATTTCTCTGACAATGTCATTGATAATCATCATCTCTTCGAGAATGAGCTTTTGAATCTTTAGAAACTTGAGTTTGTAAATCTCTTCAAGACGATTCTTTACACACGTCGCTGTCATTAATTTCTTGTAGAGAATTTTCTGATAAACAGTGAATGTCATCAGAGCAACAATCTCTTCTTCATCTTTAATTGCACTATCATGAATTTTCTGCAGACAAAAGAATTCATTAACAGTTGAAATGCAAATGTCGAAAATCTAGACATTGAATCATGAGTGTTTAGCTGTTGAGATCGTGCCTAGAATCTAACCACACTGCAGCGAGGTAGTGCGTAGCTGAATAGAATGTTTGATCAATAGAGATAGCTATAACTAGAAAACTAAGAATACAGAAGAAAGAAGACAGTTTCGAGCTGTATCTATAGTAGGGCGAACAAAGGGGCGAAGTAGCCGATTTGCTAGAGCTTGAATAGATGAAATGTTTCAGTATATTTCGATTTGAAACATCGTTGTTTCTTGTTCACATATCAAAATCTCTAGAATCTATTGACTAGGCTCTATTCAATGTCGACACGCTTCGTAACATTACTCTCTTCTCTTTAAAAGTCATGTTTCTATGACTTGTAGTGTAGCTCATAGCGACAGCGACTAGAAAGCTCTGATGCTCGCCTTTCTATCAACCTTTCTATTGATCTTTCAAACCAACCCGTCAAATGCCTATTGTAGCAGGCTCACTATGTGAGATAGAGTGATCATTGAAGCAGGCTCACTAGTTGCACGTGAACGCGAGGTAGATCAATTCACTGGTAGGTCGAGCGATGAGAGTAGATAGATCATTGCATTGACGAAGAATGTCATTGAAGCAGACTCACTAGTCGACTTGCTCATTGAAGAGATCAACTTTCGGCTTGTCATTGTAGCAGACTCACTATTTGCACGTGAACGTAGAACCAGGTTCACTGATAGGTAAGACGATGAGGGTAGATAGATCATTGCATTGACAGCGTCTTTGTAGTCGACTCACTAAATTGACCTGAATTCGAATCGAGTCGAATCAAATTTGATGACACAGATTATTTTGACTCAACTGATTCACGAGCTTTTTGAGAAAAGGGGGAGAAGTTTGTGATTCTTTAGCAATCAACAATTATATGTTCTCGTTGATTCTATTGATCGAGTGAATCGATGCTACTGAATGAGCGGTAGATTCTCTAGCAATTCAACGATCATATGTTCTCGTTGATTCTATTGACTCTCTGATGTTGTTCTGTCTTTCGATGTTGTCGATCATCAGATAAACAAATTTCTTTATACTTATTTCGTTGTTCATCGAGTGTCTTGAATGAATATTGGTACTCGTATCGTAGAGTTAACAAATTCTTAGTTTAATGTTGAAATCGTGCCTAGAATCTAATCACACTGCAGCGAGATAGTGCGTAGCTAAATAGAATGTTTGATTAATAGAGATAGCTAGCTATAACTAGGAAACTAAGAATACAGAAGGAAGAAGACAGTTTCAAGCTGTATCTATAGTAGAGCGAACAAAGGGGCGAAGTAGCCGGTTTGCTAGAGCTCAAATAGATGAAATGTTTCAGCATATTTCGATTCGAAACATCGTTGTTTCTTGTTCACATATCGAAATCTCTAGAGCCTATTGGCTAGACTCTATTCAATGTCGACACGCTTCGTAACATTAGCAGACGTATCATATAAGTATACTCATTGCAACACAGAAATTCTCATTACTCACACAGCAAGCACACTTTTTGTACATTGTTTTTCTTTGAAAGATGATGTCACACAGCGATACTTTATTCTTGATGTGTAGAACTCAAGCATACTTTATACAAATTACTCTATCTAGAACTTCAAAATCAGCAACGCTTATTTCGCTTATTTCAATCATTGACAGCTGAAAAGCATCAGTAACGACATCAAGAAGTTGAATAAGTGAATCTTATCATCATTCTTTGATTTCGCGAAGTCTGTAAGTTTGACAAAATCATCAACGAAGCATTAATGATTATTTCTTTCTTCATCGTCTTTCGATTTTTCTCTTTGATAGCGAAGATGTACTCAAAAGTTTGAATAGTAGAAGTGATGAGTTCTCGATCAGAATTTGATGACATCTGCATCATCATGAGTGATTCAGCATCAGCAGCATGATGATCATCACATCTGATCAATGTCTTTTGAGCAGACTTATAATACTGTTAGTTGCAGTAATAGTCGTGAAACTTCAAGTGTGACATCACTTACTTTTGCAATGATCTTGACTTAAGCATCAGTCAACTTCATCATCTTATGACTCTCTTTAAGCGTCGCTGTGCATTCACGACTCATGATCTAAATCTCTTACTCTTATGATACAGATATACTCAAAGTTTGTTAAAAGTAATCATACAATGATAAAGATATGATCATGATTGAAAAAAGATGAAGTTGAAGAAAATGAAAAGTTGAGAAGAACTGAAAGAGCGATAAACAAACAACAATTATTATTCACTCTGATCTACATTCTATCATCTCAATTACATCATCTACTTGAAAGATAAACAATGTCTATGCATTATCTACACATCATCATTGCTGTCATCTACATCAACTACACATCACATATACTATCTATAATGTCATCTATACGCATTATAATCAAAAATGAATCATTATTTAATCAAAAGTTTCTCTTTTTCTTATTTTCTCACAGAGATTTGAAGGTTTTTATCGAGAGCTTCTAGAGCAAATCAATGAGTGCACATCATCGTTTATCAGAGTAAACAACGACATTAAATTATTGATATTGAGAATGAACTCTCTTAGAAGAGAAGACAATTATCATAATGAATTGACACATAAAGATTAGATCAGAAGTTGAGTTGAAGATCAGATCTGAGTTAGCTCTGAAACTTTATGACTCTGTCAAGACATCATTTAGACTACGTCATATCTTCGACTTAATATGTCATGAGTTATGTCGTGCTTGACTTGACAATGCTTGATAAACTTTCTATAGTCGATTGATTCTCTCAAGTTCTTCATGAACTTCTTAATAATTGGCTTTATCAAAAATATACTCATTCTGTATCTGCTTAGAATATCACATTGTCATATCACTCTTATAGACTTCGTTTATTCATTTAGTAGATTTGATCATCACATAAACATTCAGAAGATTATTGATGATTTTTATATTCAATACTCAAACAAATCACGCTAATCAACAATTCAATCAATCAATTAAGTCAAGCAGAAAATACATTTATGCAAACATGAATTGTCAAAGAGAAAGAGTAATGTCATGATTTTAGTCTTGTCAGACTCAGTTTTCTAGTCTTGTTAAATTTATTCTCACTTCATCATCTTGACTAGTTTTTATTGAGTCTAACGTTGACTGAGAAACATACATATGTAGTCAGCTTCTTTTCTGTAGCTATTTTTCTTTCTTAGCATTTATCTTCTAGTTAAATGACACTCATATGACTCGCTCTATGCTGATTTCTAACAAGCACTGCAAATGTTCATTGCAATATGCGCATCAAGTTTGCAATTTCTTTTGCTCATTCTTGAGTCTTTTTCAAATTTGCTTGTGCATTTGAGTTGACTGTGTGAAGAAAGATGTCTTTGCTACTCAGCTTGCAAAGAGACATGATCAGATCTTGTTGACTTGTTGACACGTCTGCTATTCTTTAAAGAATCTGCTTAATGATCTTCTTCTGCATCTTCTTTATTTCTTCTCTGTCTGCTATCTTTATCATGACTTTGCATTTCTTGCAAAGCGATGATGATTCTTCTCTGAAATGTTGCTCTTTCGTTGATAATTCTTCTCTTGTCACGTTTGCTTATGACATGATTTTTAATGAAAGACGTGTATTTTTCTGCGTTTGTAACTGCTTGCTTAGCAGTTGAACTGATGTTTTCAGTTTCTGTACATTCTTTGTGATGAACGCGTTCTGAGTTGCATGATGTTTTTCTTCTGATTCAAGTCAAAGACGATGCATCAGCTTCATTGCTACTTCTTTTCATGAATGATCTTTGCTCTTTTCTTTCTTTAACATTGATGTCTGTATTAGAAGATTAATAATGTTAGCAACATACTTCTTGTTGTTGCGTGAACTTTTCAACTCTGCGTTGCTGTTTCTTCGTGACAAGTCAACGTTGCTTGCAATCATCTTTGAATCAGCATTGCTGCAGTTCATGCAATTCATCATCATTTATTCATCTTCTAGATTCATTCTGTCTTGATTGTATTGCTTTTTTCAAAAATTTGCTTTGCGCGCGTTGTGATTGTTTTTTTCAGAAATGCTACAAAAGAAATTCTTTTCATCATTGTTTTAAACAAACATTAATGACATTTTAAAATCATTTATATTGCTGACAATGTCATTCAATTCAATTTTATCATAAAATGAGATGAGATAAATGATTCAATGAGTAAAAATTAACAAAGCATTAAACACATTTGAAATTTCAAATAAAGTGCTTTAAGTGAGTTTAACAAAACTGACTTTGATACTAATCAGTTTATTCAACATATATGTAATTTACAAATATCATTCAAAGTAGTTTAAAAAAGCTCAGACAATCATACTATGTAAATCAAAGAAGAGTAACTACATTAACTTAAAGATGTATTAATTCATTGCTTTGTTAAACATCATGAATAAAACACTGAAATTAATCATGATCAAAAGATTAAATACTATTATTAAAACTCATCACATGCTTTTAAATACTTAAATGAGAATGAAATGCAAGTAATTCATGATCTCAGCGTTGAATTTACTAGTAAATCAAGTACATGCAGTATGAGACTGTAAAATTAAGTACGTAATCTTCATGCTTAGTTTAAACATTATTGAAACATTCAATTATATTTTGCACACTAAACTTTTGCATACTTTAAGAATGAAAAGAACATTGAACTACATAGTTAAATGAACTCGCAGCGATCTGAAAGATAGAGAATCATCAATCATTATTAACATTCAATAAATAAATCAGAATGATGTGATAAGTAAATGTTGACATATCACAAAGATTTCTCATGTCATTGATTTTCTTTCTATTTTTTAATGCAAGCTTAATTAAAAAATGTAAAACTTTAGAAATTAAAATCAAAGTGCTTAACTTCATAAATGACATCAATATTCTGATTTATGATAAAATCATAGAATTAATTTGCAAATCACTGAGTTGAGCACACAATGTCTGTGCAAAGTGAGCTTGAATTCATGATGTCATGTTCACTTCAAAGAAATATGAATTCATACATTTCACTCATAAGTTAAAAAGATTCAATATGACAGTCAATTTACATATAAAAAACGTAATAATAAAGTTAAAATCAAACATATAAGTTTTTGAAGTGCAACTAAACATGAAACTATGATGAAGTTTGCATCTTCATCAAATAAAAGCAGATCACATCATCAGAATGATTGACAACGAGATTTATTTATACAAGATGCTGACTACAAATCTTTTGCAAGCTATGCTTGTCAGAAAAGCTGAATAATCTCATTAACATTAACAGAGTAGTAACAGCGCTTTACTCACATGTTGAGCTCACACACAGTTGAAAAGCAAGACAATAACAACACAGTCATTAACATTTTGAAGCTCACATATACACAGAAGAACAGCAACGTTTTTGCATACATGCTGCAACTCATATACAACATACATATATATACTGCGAAGACACAACTCAGCTTTTGCACACATAAAGACAGACGTGATGCAGTAAATCAATCAATTTTTCGCATTTTCAGATTGATTTACACGCAGCGCAATCACACATAAAGCAGTAACAGCGCTTTATTCACACGTTGAACTCATATACAACATATATACATATATTGCAAAGACACAACTCAGCTTTTGCATACATAAAGACAGATGTGATGCAGTAAATCGATTGATTTTTCGCATTTTCAGATCGATTTACACGCAGTGCAATCACACACAGAGCAGTAACAGCGCTTTATTCACACGTTGAGCTCATATACAACATACATACATATACTGCGAAGACACAATTCAGATTTTGTACATTTACACATTTGTGTAATGCAGTAAATCGATTGATTTTTTGCTTTATCAGATCAATTTACATGCATTGCAATCATATATATGACGAAGATACAACACAGTCTTTGCTCATATACACAGAATGACAGCAACGTCTCTGCGCACACGCTGCAACTCATATACATTACATACATATACATTGCAAAGACATGACTCAGCTTTTGCACATCTACAGACTTGCGTGATGCAGTAAATTAATCGATTTTTTGCTTTATCAGATCAATTTACATGCATTGCAATCACATACATTGCAAAGACATGACACAGTCTTTGCTTATATACACAGAACAACAGCAACGTCTTTGCACACATGCTGCAATTCATATACGTTACACACATATACATTGCAAAGACATGACTCAGCTTTTGCACATATACACATCTGTGTGATGCAGTAAATTGATCAGTTTCGATTTTCTGATCAATTTACATGCATTGCAATCACATACATTGCAAAAACATGACACAGTCTTTGCTCATATACACAGAATGACAGCAATGTCTTTGCGCATGCGCTGCAACTCATATACGTCACACACACATACATTACGAAGGCATGACTCAGCTTTTGCACACATACACATCTGTGTGATGCAGTAAATCAATTGATTTTTTCGATTTTCTGATTGATTTACATGCGTTGCAAATACATAGATCAAAACTCATTTAGTTCATTCAGCTGAGTGATCATACAACAAACTTGAAAGTTTACATTGAAGTGATCAGCTTTCATCTACATAAATCAAAGCTCATCTAACTCACTTAGCTTGATGATCATACAGACAAGTTGAAAGTTTATGTTGAAGTGATCAACTTTCACAATCTTGAATTGTTTATATGATCACTTGATTATATAGACAGCTCATGCGCTCGTTTATGCAAACTATCGATGTGATTGATTAATGAAAAGATACACTGCAGCAATTTTGACTAAATTACATGTAATTTAGCATATACACAGCATTTAAATAGTGTCATAGTCATAAACTGCATGCACTTAATGAAGAAATAAAATAAAAACATCATCAGAATTATCATGATTCTAGTCTTGTCAGACTCAGTCTTTTAGCCTTGTCAGATTTATTCTTACTTTGTGATCTTGATTAGTTTCTATTGAGTCTAGTGTTAACTGAGAAACACACATATGTAGTCAGCTTCTTTTCTGTAGCTATCTTTCTTTCTTAGCATTTATCTTCTAGTTAAATGACACTTTTATCTGACTCGCTCTAGACAGATCTTTAACATTAGATAAATGCTCATCATTTACTACTTTGCTATCGATGAATAAATGATACAAAACAATTTATTCAGTAAGAAAAATTTGCAAAAGATTCTTTAAATTTGCATCATCATTTTAAATTGCAAGAAATTCTTTGATTCTACATTCATTTTCATCATTCTATTTGCAAGAAATTCTTTGAATAAAGCATTCAATTATTATCTGAAATTCACAAGAGATTTTTTGAATTTTCACTCATCAAAAAACATCAACTCTTCATTTATTTTTACCTCAACAACTTTTATCTTCTTTCATCATGACATATGACATCAAGTCAGTTGAGCTTCAAACAACTTATCTGCTTAGAAGCACTGTCAATAGAAGAGTTTCACTTCTACTCATTAATGCTTCAGTTGAAGCTGAGAAAGCTGTCATCACATGAAACATAAATATTGAAGAACAACTGTTTCATTGAGTCAGCAATTAATTTAACAAAGTCATTAATATGTTGAATGAGCTTTGAAGTCAGTGAAACTTGACTTTACAACTCAATGAACACTGACTTTTTGTACAAGACAATCATAAAAAGAAAGCAAAACAACTAGAATTTGCTTTTGATAAACATGATGAACTAGAGAAAAAGATTAATCAGCTACAAGATGTTACGAGCGTATCAAGACTGATTAAAGCTAGTCAACAATCTAGTCGAGATCTGATCTAGATCTGACTCAGATTTGATTCAGATATGACTCAACACTCTTTTACTTTTTCAACATCTTGTTCAGCTACATCATCTTCTTTTCATGTTACAAACACATTTCTTTCAAGTCTAGCGCAGTCTCTGAACATTACATAAATAGAAGCTTTTGTATCAATCTTCTTCTGTATTCTTAATATTCAGTTATAGCTATTTCTAAAGATCAAGCACTATCAATTCTGATCTTCATTGATTGTATCATCTAGACATGATTCTGACACAAGATGAGCAATTAAACTTCAGAGTGAAACAATATCAAGCTGATTGATTTATGTCTCGTCAAGATACTCAGTCAGCTGAGCAATGAGTCAATCAGAAAGAAGTTTGCTCTCAACAAGAATCTTCTACTTTATCTAATAATAAAAATGATCATCACAAGTTCATTAAGCTTTCAAATTCACTCATCTTTATTGAAACAGATAATTCTATCTGAGAGACATAAAACATCAAAATAGCTGATAAGCTCAATGTCAACGCGAATCATTACTTTACTAAAAAGATTCATATTGTTTATGTGATTTTCAGACTAGAAGATGATGCTGATCAGCAAATTTATGCAAAACATTATGTTGATACTTTCTCATTCTATCAATCACTATCAGAGTTACTGAAACATCTGAAAGAAATTTACAAAGATCAAAATCTGATTCAAAAGTATCATCATGAATATGTTACTTTGAAGCAGCTCAACAAGTTCTTCAGCTCTTTCTATTCAGAATTCACTAGAATATTCAGCTTTCTGAACTATGATGATATCATTCTGATGAACAACATTCAGAATAAAATCAACAATCATCTTCAGAACGCGTTGTCAGTTTATCTCATAAAGTTTAACTCACTTGATAAGCTTAAAATCTTTCTTTAAAATGTGAATAACAAACAATGAGTTAATTATCAGCTACGTGATGAGCAATGAACAGTCAAATCAATAGCAACTTCAAAAAAACGTTTTGTTTCTTCGTTGATATCAGCTTCAGCCTTGATTATTAGCTATGTTTGACTCACTACTTTTTTCATTCTTGAATCTGAATGATTTAGAATGTCAATCATCTGCTTCAACTGCAAAGTATCAAATCATTTTTCAAAAAACTATTCTCAGCTGAAGACTAGTACTTCAACATCTCATGCATTCATCTCTCATCTCAATGAGATCATCATGCTGAAAGAAGAGAAGAAATTATTTACAGAGAAATCAAAGAATGAGACAAAAAACTAGTGACTTTCATCAAAGATGCAATGAAAGATGTGTTAATTTCTTTAACAATAAGCAGCTCAGATAATCTTTTTGCTTCGAAATCTTTAACTATTGAATGTGTATTATTTAGCAATGAAATTAATTACTCATTGAAGTCATTGATTGACATCAAAGCTGCTGACTATTCATTCATTGATGAAGTGATCACGCAGATTGTTTATGATCAGTTGCAAATTGAGTTTCTGACTTTGATCAAAGCGAAGTCAATTCAAGAATTCAACGATCATTATGTTAAGAAACTCATTACTCATGTCATCTATTTGAATTTGACTGTTCAAGATCATACGATTGACACAGCTTTTATGTTGATCATTCAATTAAATCAACATCAAATGATTTTTGAAAAAACATGAATGAACAAAATCAATCTAGTAATTAATATGCAAATCAATTTTCTTCAATTTTCGAATTTCATTTCTAGTCAGAAATCAATTGTTCTACTCTCAAGCAACAAAATAATCATGAAACAAAAGAGTTTAACTTTTACTCAAATACTAAAGAGATTTATCTCTTCTGTTGTCACTCAACTCAGCGAGAAGTCATCTTCATTCAATAAAATTGTAAAATCATTTAATTCAGTTAACTTCGCTTCGTCTTTCAATTCAATGAACATAGCAATGATAAAGACTGCTGCATATAGATCACTAGTCAAATGATCAAATGTGACTACTTTTGCAATCATCATCACGAAAATTGATCAACTTCTAAAAACAGCTAGAAATAAACTCGAAGATGTAAATCTACAAGAGCTTTCACATGAAGAAATCTTGAAAGAAGTCAAAGCTAAGCTTTCTTTGAAATATCATGACTATCTAAATGTGTTTGATTGAGCGATGACTGATTAACTATCTTTTCATCGTCTCTATAATCATAAAATTGAGTTAATCGACGAGAAAACATCTTCTTGAAGTCATCTCTGTCATGATTCTAGCCTTGTCAGACTCAGTCTTCTAGTCTTGTCAGATTTATTCTTACTTCATCATCTTGACTAGTTTCTATTGAGTCTAGCGTCGACTGAGAAACACACATATGTAGTCAGCTTCTTTTCTGTAGCTATCTTTCTTTCTTAGCATTTATCTTCTAGTTAAATGACACTCATATTGACTCGCTCTATACTGATTTCTAACATTAGATAAATGCTCATCATCTACTACTTTGCTATTGATGAATAGATGATATGAAACAATCTATTCAGTAAGAAAAATTTGCAAGAAATTCTTCAAATTTGCATCATCATTTTAGATTGCAAGAAATTCTTCGATTCTACACTCATTTTCATCATTTTATTTGCAAGAGATTCTTTGAATAAAGCACTCAATTATTACCTGAAATTCACAAGAGATTCTTTGAATTTTCACTCATCAAAAAACATCAATTCAAAACATCAATCTTTCATCTACTCTTATCTCAACAACTTCTATCTTCTCTCATCATGACATGCAACGTTGAATCAGTTGAGTTTTGAACAACTCGTTTGCTTAAAAACACTGTTAGTAGAAGAGTTTCACTTCTACTCATTGATGCTTCAGTTGAAGCTGAGAAAGCTGTCATTGCATGAAACATAAACATTGAAGAACAACTGTTTCATTGAGTCAGCAATCAACTCAACAAAGTCATCAATATGCTGAACGAGCTTCGAAGTCAGCGAAACTTGACTTTACAACTCAATGAACATTGACTTCTTGTACAAGAAGATCATAAAAAGAGAGCGAAACAACTAGAAGTCGCTTTTGATAAGAATGATGAGTTAGAGAAAAGAATCAGTCAGCTACAAAACGAGCGATTGAACTTCAGAGCGAAACAACGTTAAGTCAATCGATCTATGTCTCGTCAAGATACTCAGTTAGCTGAACAACGAGTCAATCAGAAAGTTGAACGAAGCTCGACTTTCAAAGCTCGCTCTCAATGAGAATCTTCTACTCTATCTGATAATGAAAACGAGAATGATTATCACAAGTTCATCAAGCTTCTGAATTCACTCATCTTCATCAAAACGAGTGACTCTATCTGAGAGACATGAAACATCAAGATAGCTGACAAGCTCGATGTCAATGTGAATCATTATTCTACTGAAAAGATTCGTATTGTTTATGTGATTTTCAGACTAGAAGATGATGCTGATCAGCAAATTTATGCAAAGCATCATGTTGATGCTCTCTCATTCTATCAGTCACTATCAGAGCTACTGAAACATCTGAAAGAAATTTACGAAGATCAGAATCTGATTTGAAAGTGTCGTTGCAAATACGTTGCTCTGAAGCAGCTCAACAAGCTCTTCAGCTCTTTCTATTCAGAATTCACTAAAATATTCAGCTTTCTGAACTACGACAATATCATTCTGATGAATAACATTCAGAATAAAATCAACAATCATCTTCAGAATGCATTGTCAGTTTGCCTCATAAAGTTTAGCTCACTTGATAAGCTCAAGATCTTTCTTCAAGATGTGAATAATAAACAATGAGTCAATTATCAGCTACGTGACGAGCAATGAACAGTCAAATTGATAGCAGCTTCGAAAAAACGTTTTAATTCTTCATTGACATCAGCTTCAGTCTTGACTACTAGCTATGTTCGACTCGCTACTTTTTTCATTCTCGAATCTGAATGATCAAGAATGTCAATCATCTGCTTCAACTGCAAAGTTTCGAGTCATCTTTCAAAGAATTGCTCTCAGCTGAAGACTAGTACTTTGACATCTTGTGCATTCATTTCTCGTCTCAATGAGATCATCATGTCGAAAGAAGAGAAGAAATTATTTACAGAGAAATCAAAGAATGAGACAAAAAACTAGTGACTTTCATCAAAGACGTGATGAAAGATGTGTTAATTTCTTCAACAATGAGCAGTTCAAATGATTTCTTTGCTTCGAAATCTTTGACTATTGAATGTGTATTATCTAGTAATAAAATTAGTTACTCATTAAAGTTATTGATTGACACTGAAGCAGCTGACTATTCGTTCATTGATGAATTAATCGCGCAGAATGTTTGTGATCATTTGCAAATTGAATCGTTATCTTTAATCAAGCTCAAGTCAATAAGAAAATTCGATGATCATTATGCAAAAAAGCTTATTACTCATGCAATTTATTTGAATCTGACTGTTCAAGATTATATGAAACGTTTCGTCTTTATGCTGATTACTTAATTGAGTCAGCATCAAATGATTCTTGAAAAAACATGAATGAACAAGATCGAAATAACTATTGATATGAAAGATGATCGTCTTCAATTTTCTAGTTTCGAAGCTCATATCAAAGCTTCTATCAAAGCTCATTCGACTGTTCTTTCGAGCAAGAAAATCGCGATAGAACAGAAGAGTTCAATCTCTACTCAAATACTAAAGAGATCTATCTCTTCTGTTGTCACTTGACTCAGTGAGAAGTCATCTTCATTCAGTAAAATCGTGAAATCATCTAATTTAATCAACTTCGCTTCGTCTTTCAATTCAATGAACATAGCAATGATAAAGACTGCAGCATATAAATCACTAGTCAAATGATTGAATGTGACTACTTTCGCAATCATCATCACGAAAATCGATCGACTTCTAAAAACAGCTAGAAATAAATCAGAAGATGTAAATCTACAAGAGCTTTCACATGAAGAGACTCTGAAAGAAGTCAAAGCTAAGCTTTCTTCGAAATATCATGACTATCTAGACGTGTTTGATCGAGCTATGACTGATTAACTACTTTCTCATCGTCTCTATGATCATAAAATTGAGTTGACAGGCGAGAAAACGTCTTCTCGAAGTCATCTCTATCATATGTCTGATTACAAGCTTCAAAAGATGAAGAATTACCTGATTGAACATCTGAATAAGAGCTTTATATCTTCTAGCTCAACTTCATACGCTTCGCTCATACTATTCATCGAAAAGAAAGACGATAGTCTGCGTTTCTGCGTTGATTATAAAAAGCTCAATACTTTGATCAAATGAGATCGTTACTCTCTATTCTTAATAGACGAAACTCTCGCTTGTATTCAAGATAGCAAGTATCTGACTTGATTGAATATAATAGTTGTCTTCAACAAACTATGCATGCATTTGAAGAGCGAAGATTTGACTATCTTTATTATCTCTTTTGACTTCTACAAATATCACGTGATGTCTTTTGAATTAATTAACGACTCGACTTTCTATCAACATTATATGAACGACGTGCTGTTTGATTATCTACATCAGTTTTGTCAGATCTATCTAGATGACATTATCATCTACAGCAAAACACTGAAGAAGCATAAGCAACATGTATGATTGATTCTACATAGATTACGAGAGACTGATCTTCAGATGAATATAAACAAATGCAAGTTTCATGTTCAGAAGATTTTCTTTCTGAGACTATTGCTATTCATCGAAGAACTAAAGATGAATCTCAGAAAAGTACAAGCAGTAGTCGAATGATCTACTTCTACAAACCTCATTCAGATGCAGTTCTTCGTCGACTTCTGCAATTTCTATCAACGTTTTATAAAGAACTTTTCGAAGATTGTTCATTCTCTGATTCAACTAACTCAAGAAGAGATGATATTTGAATGAGATCAAGCTTGTTAAACGATATTTGATCATATGAAGAAATGAATGACTGAAGTCTCTATTCTTCGTCATTTTGATCAGAATAGAAAGACTATTCTTGAAACAAACTCATTCAACTACGTCAATGATGACATACTTTCTCAGTATGATGATGAAGAAACATTGCATTTAATGATTTACTACAGCAAGAATCTGAGCTTCGCTGAGTGCAATTACAAAATCTATGACAAGAAATTACTAACAATCATTCATGTTTTCAAACATTAATGATCTGAGCTGAAATTGACTGAATTACTCATCAAAATGTTCACTGATCATTAAGCTTTAACATCATTAATGAAAGATAAAGAGCTAAGTAAATGTTAAATGCACTAAGTATAAAAACTCATCAACTTCAACTTCAAAATCAAGTATTGCTCAGATAAACAAAATCTCAAAGTCAATGCATTGACTCATTAAGTCAATTCAGTTTCTAGAAGTCTTAAGAATGAATGATGTTGCTATCAGTGAACTACAATTCTTACGTTGAATTGAATGAAAATCTTTGATTTAAAAGAGAAAAAGAATGATGAATCAATTTATTGATTGATTTTAGAAGTTAATGAAATCAATGAAAATTGTATTCTACTTCGTGAAGTTGTATTAAAAGATGAAGCTCAATATGAAGATATTAAATTAAGAGATTGTTGAGTTCAGAACGAAATACTATATTGAGATGATCTTCTATGAGTTTTCTTCAATGAGTATCTTCAAATAAAGTTAATTCAAGAAGTTCATGATCAATCTTTTATTAATCATCTTGAAATTCTCAGAACGATGAAGATCATAAGTGTTAGAGATCAGCATAGAGCGAGTTATATGAGTGTAATGTAACGAGTATATAAATGCTAAGAAAGAAAAGTATCTAGAAGGAAAGAGTCAACTATCTATATGACTCAGAAGAACATAAGCTAATTCTGAATAGAGTTGATCTCGAAACAACTCTATAGTCTAGCGACGAGCGATTGATGATAGTCATCAACATAGTCATCAACATAGCTATCAACATAGATGCGTAGCTAGAATCGTAACATTACTCTTCTCTTCAATGATTCATGTTTGCATGAATGTATTTTCTTAGCCTTGTGTAGAATCGAAATGTCTATTGTAGCAGACTCACTATGCAAGATAGAATGATGTTATTGTAGCAGACTCACTAGTTGCACATGAACGTTTGATCAGATTCACTGATGAATAGAGCGATGAGAACGAGTAGATCATTGCATTGAGAATGTCATTGTAGCAGACTCACTAGTTGCACACGAACGAGTTGACAGATTGATTCACTGATAGGTAGAGCGATGTGAATAGATGAATCATTGCATTGACGAAAGATGTCATTGTAGCAGACTCACTAGTTGCACATGAACGTTTGATCAGGTTCACTGATGAGTAGAGTGATGTGAGTAGATAGATCATCGCGTTGACGAAAGACGTCTTTGTAGCAGACTCACTATTTGCACATGATCGAATTGATGAATTGATTCACTGATAAATAGAGTGATGAAGATGAGTAGATCATCGCTTTGACAATGTCATTGAAGCAAACTCACTGATTGACTTGCTCATTGAAGAGATCGACTTTGAGCTCGTCATTGTAGCAGACTCACTAGTTGCATGTGAATGTATGATCAGGTTCACTGATGAGTAGAGCGATGAGAGCGAGTAGATCATTGCATTGAGAATAGATGTCATTGAAGCAGACTCACTGAGAGTTTGCTCATCGAGATAGAGACTTCACGCAGTTCTAGACTGATCTCTTTGATTGCTCTTTGAAGTAGAGACTTCATGCAGTCATAGACTGACTTCGTTTGATTGTTCAACAAATTCGAAGAATTTCTTGCGAATCTGAATGAACGATTAATTCGCTGATCTTTGATCTAGTCGAATGGTTTCGATCGTTTATTTAACCACAATGATCAGCGCACGAGAAAAGAAGAAAGTGAGTGTTGCTGATGATTGCAAGTCGGCTAGACCAAATGTCGATAGTGAGTTGAAGAATCGACAGAAGCACTCGAGAATCGATGCAGATTATTTCACTTCGTCTGTAACGAAGAAGCATTTATATAATGTTAGAGATCAGCATAAAGCGAGTCATATGAGTGTAATGTAACGAGTATATAAATGCTAAGAAAGAAAAGTATCTAGAAGAGAAGAATCAACTATCTATATGACTCAGAAGAACATAAGCTAACTCTGAATAGAGTTGATCTCAAAACAATTCTATAGCCTAGCGACGAGCGATTGACGATAGTCATCAACATAGTCATCAACATAGCTATCAACATAGATGCGTAGCTAGAATCATAACAATAAGAAGATATTACTATTGATCTTCAATGCAAAAGACAATAGATTGATATATTTGAAACTGCTACATTTGTTAATGATCAAAGACTTCTTGAAATAAATTCAATGAACTACTACATTCTTTACTCATACTTGAACAGTAATGAAAGAACATAGTCATGAATTTCATCATTGACTTATTTTTTTCAAAAGATAAAAACATCATACTAACAGTGATATGTAGATTGACAAAGAAACGACATTATATTTCTTACTTCACTGATGATGAGAGAATCACAGCAGAAAAAACAGCTGAGCTAATGCTTAAGTAAATATATTGAATACACAATTTACTCAATTTCATTGTTTTGAATCAAGACTCTCAATTTATCTTCATTCTATGAAAGTCACTTTGCAAAAGACTAAACATTAATCTTTGACTCTTTACAGTTTATCATTTTCAGATCAATGATCGAAGTGAACAAGTCAATCAGAACATTGAAAGATATCTTTAATTCTTCTGTTCATACATGCAGAATGACTGAGCTAAGCTACTACTCATAACTGAGTTTGTTGATAATAATGCTTTGTTCTCAGTCATCTTCTTGATTTCTTTCTTTCTAAACAAAGACTTTCATTCTCATATGAGTTTTGAACTTGATGTCATTGAATATGAAAGTTCTCATGAATGCTTGCAGACGACTAAAGTTAAGAATATATCTGAACATATGAACAAAACACTGACGTTTGCTTGCGAGTGTTAGAATCATGTCTAAAGCAAGTCATAAAGATACAGATAAATGAAGAGTAAATTAGATAAATGAGAATTCAAAGCTGAAGAGTGAGATCTATGAGATGCAAAAACTATATGTACAGAGAAAAGATGAGCGCTAGACTTGATAGAGTCTAGACTCGCTTAAAGAACATGCGTTTCAGTAGAAGACTGAGCACGCTTGTAACATTATTTCTCTTTTCTTCAGTCAAGCAATGATCTTATTGCTTCAATCAACTTCTTTCTTTCTTGTTCATTTTGTTATCGTTCTATTTGAGTGTTTCAAGCTCATTTCATTGAGCATTTCAAGCTTGTTTCATTGAGCGTTTCAAGCTTATTTCTTCTTGACATAAAGCATTTCAAGCTCTCTTCTTGACATAAAGCGTTTCAAGCTCATTTCATCAGACATTTCAAGTCTATTTCTTCTTGATATCTGATATCATTGAAGCAGACTCACTATTGATTCGTGTCTACTACACGCATGTAGCAGAGCTTATTCTGTTCATACTGTTAAAATTTCTGAGTTCGACTTCTGATTTTGAAATTTCTGATTTCTATCAAACTTTCTGAATTCAAGTTCTGATTCTACTGAAATTGCTGATTTCAGTTCTGATAATGAACTCAGTCAAGAGATCAACTATTGACTTGTCATTGTAGCAGACTCACTTCGAGTGACGAGCTTAATGACAAGATCAATCGTTATCTGCTCTTGTAGCAGACTCACTATCGAGTGACAAACTCAGTCAATGAGATCAATCAATATCTGTCTTTGTAGCAGACTCACTTCTGATTCTTGTCTACTACATACATGTAGCAAAGCTTGTTCTGTTCAATGACAAGCTCAATCAAGAGATCAACTGTTGTCTTTTGATTCATGTTTGCAACGCGTCACAGAGCTTGTTCTGTTCATGTCTATTGCATTCAATAAAACTTGTTCTGTTCATTGATTGACTCAATCAAGAGATCAACTATCGACTTGTCTTTATAGCAGACTCACTTCAAATGACGAGCTTAATGATGAGATTAATCATTATTTATCTTTGAAGCAGACTCACTATTCTTGTCATTCAAGCAGACTCTTTCTATTCAGCTTCAAATATTCAATGATGAATGAGTTTCAGCTCATATTTTCGTGATTTCAGACATTAGTATATGTTCAATTCTCTTGAAACATATAGTACACGTTTCATTCTGTCTGCAGTACATATCATCTTGCTGTTGTTGTCAATGTTGTGAATAGAGGTAAATCATAGAAGATATGAGTAAAAGATTCATTGCTGAATTGAGTTCTGATGTCATTGAAGCAGACTCACTATTGAGTGACGAGTTCAATGATGAGATCAATATCAAACACGTCTTTGAAGCAGACTCACTATTGATTCGTGTTTACTATATGCATGTAGCAGAGCTTGTTCTGATCGCATCTATCACATTCAATAACACTCTCTGTTTCTGTTTATCACATTCAATAGAACTTGTTTCGATTTCTGTTTATCGCGTTCAATAAAGCTTGTTCTGTTCAATGATGAGTTCAGTCAAGAGCTCAGTCGAGATTTTCTTGTCTGCAACATGTAACAGAGTTTGTTCAATTCAATGACAAGCTCAATAAACAGATCAAATGTTGTTTTCATGTTTACTACACATCTGTAGCAAAGCTTCTGCTTTCGATCATAAAGCTGCAAAAATTGACTCAACTAGAAAGTGAATCACTGTCATGTGATATGTATGAAGCTTTGAATAATGTTAGAATCATGTCTAGAGCAAGTTATAGAAATACAGGTAAACGAAGAGTAAATCAGATAAACGAGAATTTAAAGCTGAAGAGCGAGATCTATGAGATGCAAAGACTATATGTACAGAGAAAAGATGAGCGCTAGACTCAATAAAGTCTAGACTCGCTCAAAGAACACACGTTTCAGTAGAAGACTGAGCACGCTCGTAACAGCAAGTCACTAGTCAAAACATGAAAACAAATGATGAAACAAGTCAATAAGCATAGAAAAGAAGTTGATTATAAGATCAAATCAAAGATGTTTCTGAATGAAAGAAACATCATTACAATGAGATTTTTCAAGAAGCTAAATGACAAAATGCTAGATTCTTTCATCAATTTAAATCTTGTCGACTCTTCATATAAACTGAAATTATCAAAGTTTATGCATGTTCATGATGTATTTCATTTTGATCTTCTTCACTCTGTCGTCGATGACTTCTTGCCTGATCAAAAGAATGAACTTTCAGATTTAATAGTGATAAACGATGAAGATGAGTGAAAAATCGATGATATATTGAATTCTCGTTGATATTGAAGATGACTGCAGTATAAAATCAAATGAAATGATTATGATAATGATGATGAATTTATGAATGCTCAGAAGATTGTTGATGATTTTCATATTTAATACTCAAACAAACTGCGCTAATCAACAATTCAATCAATCATGATTTAACAGATTGAACAATCAATTGAGTTGAGCAAAAAATACATTCATGCAAACATGAATCATTGAAGAGAAAAAGTAATGTCATGATTCTAGTCTTGTCAGACTCAGTCTTCTAGTCTTGTCAGATTTATTCTCACTTCATCATCTTGACTAGTTTCTATTGATTCTAGCGTTGACTGAGAAACATACATATGTAGTCAGCTTCTTTTCTGTAACTATCTTTCTTTCTTAGCATTTATCTTTTAGTTAAATGACATCTTTATCTGACTCGCTTTAGACAGACTTCTAACAAGAATGTTAATGCTTAGTTGACTTAAGATCTTCATCTGAGAAGTTACATTTGCAAAAGCAAGATAAATATACTCAATGATGATAAAATCAAGAATGACATTTAAAGCATTAATATGACATTTAAAGCATTAATATGACATTAATGCAATAAAGAAGAAGAATTGATTGTTAAGTATGAAATGAGAATTAAAAACTCTTCAGAATCAAGCGCTGCATCATGTAATCAACATCTTCAGAAAAGTGAACATTGAAATGCTGAAAGTCAAAACATATACATTTTCACTACATGTTCATTTGAACAAGCTATAGAATCAAGTCACATTATGCAGTTGAATTGATAACAGAACACAGAAGATTCAATGAGCATGCAAGATCATATATGCTCATTTAATAAAAATTAATAAACTCATGTTTTACTTTTTAATTTTCAAAAAATGATGTTTTTGAATGTTTCAATTCACAAAGAAGCAAAAATACAGTTTACATGCAAACAATTTGATCTTTTAATGTTGATTCAATTGAATAAATATGCAATTGCACAGTTTCACAAAAGTTAATGAAATTTTCAATGAGAAAACTACAAAAAATGCATTGCAGACATTAATACATTTCTCGCTCAAAAATCTCATTTATTCAAGAAGTCAATAAAGATGCGTGATGATTTTCAGAAAATCAAAAGCACTTTGACAATTTACATCAGAATTGAATGCATAAAGCTGAAAATTTATTTGCACTTGAGAAACATGTTGAGCATGAATAACTTTCAATGCAACTGCAAATGAAATCATCAAATAGTGTTATGAGCGTGCTCAGTCTTCTACTGAGATGCATGTTCTTTAAGCGAGTCTAGACTTTATTGAGCTCAGCGCTCATCTTCTCTCTGTACATATAGTTTTCACATCTCATAGATCTCACTCTTTAGCTTTGAATTCTCATTTACCTGATTCACTATCTTGATCTATCTGTATTTCTATGACTCGCTCTAGACATGATTCTAACATTATTCAAAGTTCATTAATCTTGCTATTGATGTGTAAACGATATAAAAACAAGCTACATCACTTAAACTTGAATCAGAATTGAAATCAGAAAATTGAGTTCAGAAGACTCATTAGAAATCAAGAAATTTCTAGAACAGAACAGAAGAACATGAATGCGTTGCTTTAAACTAACTCTTTACTGAGCTCATCATCAGAACAGAAGAACAGAAAAACATGAATGCATTGTTCTAGAACTGAAATCAGAAATTTCAGCCGAATTTCAATCAGCAATTTTCTACTCACACAATGATTAAAAGCACAGAATTAGAATCAGAATCAGTAAGCACAGCTTGCTATAAACTTCAAAATGTTGAAAAAGAATCACTTCTATCACAGAATCAAACAGCATCAGAAGAAGAAGACATGAATACATCATTGAATATCAAAGAAGAGAACATGAACACGTTGCTTTTTAATCACGAAATGATCAAGATCAGCATCAGCACTGAACTGAATGCTTGAATAAGCGCTCATGAAGCAGATGATCTCGTTGCGTTTATCAAGTACATATGTCAACAGCATGACATTGAAATCAAGAGTTACAATGACATGATTCAAATGTTGAATGACATCAACAAGATCAACATTGAATTGAAAGTTATCAACATTGAGTTGAAAGCTATACAGACAACGTTGAACGCTGTTTGAACGCGTTTACAGAAAGAGATGAAGAAAAAGAACATGATTATACATCATTTAGAAGCAACATCAAGTCAACTAAGCACTTTGATTTTGAAAGATCAATTCTCGAAGTTGATCAAGCTATTTGACTCACTTCTGTTCAAAGATTTGAGACAGAATGTGAATAATTGATTGTTTTAAATGTGAAACAAGCTGAAGATGAACAAGAATCATTTTTCTATCGAAGAAATGAAGATTGCATATGTGAAAAGTTGAGTCAGTGAAACGATGATCAAACACATAGCACTCAGAATAAGAAACATGATCACAAACTCATTTCTTGAAGCAGAAGAGATACTGTCAATCATAAATAAGATGTACGATGATTTCAATCAACATCACATGACTCAACAACAGTTCTTGAAGCTGTATCAAAACAAGATCTTCTTTCATGAATTTTAAATGAAATTTCAGAGACTTAGTGCGAAACTAAAATACAATAACGAAACTTTACTAAATGATCTTCAGCATAAGATTAGCTCAGATCTTCAGCGAGTCATGATCAATGAACAAAACAAGCTTTATTACATGCATGTAGTAGACATGAATGAAACAATGTTTATTGAACGTGATAAGCACGAACGAAACAACTCTGCTACATGCATGTAGTAGATGCAAATCAAAAGACATAAGTTGATCTTTTAATTAAGTTAATCAATGAACAGAACAAGTTTTGCTACATATGTGTAGTAAACAGAAATCAGAACAGTGAGTCTGCTTCAATGATACATTTGATAATGAGTCTGCTGCAAAGACATGAATCAACTCTTGATCAATCAGATTCGATTGATCAGAAAGAGTTTGCTACAAAAGCAGATAATGATTGATCTCATCATTGAACTCATCACTCGATAGTGAGTCTGCTTGAACAACATTTGAAATCAAATTCAGTCACGAATCTTTCTTTATTCGCATCTTCTATGATTTATCTCTATTCACAACATTGACAACAACAGCAAGATGATATATATTGCAGACAGAATGAAACATGTACTATATATCTTGAAAGAATTGAACATATACTACATGTCTGAAATCACGAAGATATGAGCTGAAACTTGTTCATCATTGAATATTTAAAGCTGAATAGAAAGAATCTGCTTGAATGATAAGAATAGTGAGTCTGCTACAAGAGCAGATAATGATTGATCTTGTTGTCAAGCTTGTCACTTGAAGTGAGTCTGTTATAAAGACAAGTCGATAGTTGATTTCTTGATTGAGTCAGTCAATGAATAGAACAAGTTCTATCAAATGCAATAAACATAAATAGAACAAGCTTTGCAACACGTTGCAGACATGAATTAGAAGATAACAGTTGATCTCTTGATTGAGTTCATCATTGAACAGAACAAGCTCTATTACATGCATGTAATAGACACGAACGAAACAAGCTCTGCTACATGCATGTAGTAAGCATGAATCAATAGTGAGTCTGCTTCAATGACATCAGATATCAAGAAGAAATAGACTTGAAACGTTTGATGAAATGAGCTTGAAACACTCAAATAGAACGATAATGAAATGAACAGGAAAGAAAGAAGCTGATTGAAGCAATGAGATCATTGCTTGACTGAAGAGAGAAGAAGTAATGTTATGAGCATGCTCAGTCTTCTACTGAAATGCGTGTTCTTTGAGCGAGCCTAGACTTTATCGAGTCTAGCGCTCATCTTTTCTCTGTACATATAGTCTTTGCATCTCATAGATCTCACTCTTTAGCTTTGAATTCTCATTTACCTGATTCACTATCTTGATCTATCTGTATCTCTATGACTTGCTCTAGACATGATTCTAACAAATAGTCAAGCATATTCTGATGCATTGCTTGATTTGAATGCATCTTTAATTAAATATGTTATGAAACATTAACTTCACAAACTATTAAATCATCATTTCAATCACGAAAAGTTTTAAGATAACAATGAGAATGATGATGAAAATGAAGCTGCTGAAGCAGTTTAGAATGATAAGAATACTCATTCTTTAACATGTGATCATTGCAAACAAATTTAATACATAGTTTCAATTTTATTGTTTCAACTGCGTGTAGCAGTCATATAAACAGCGAGCGATTTTCTACTTTAGAGAATTTTGTTCACTTAATACACATAGCATAAAGTTTCTCATGAGTCAATTTAATTGATGTCACAAGAATGTATGAATTTATTATTATTATTATTATTATTATTATTATTAATAAATTATTAATCAATGATTAATCAATGATTCAGATTAATCTTATATAAATGAGAATTTAAATTAAATTAATTAACACTCTACATTCTTGATTAAAAATATATTAATTAATGATTGATAATTGATTGATTAATGATAAGAAGTGATTGTGTATTGATGATGAAGTAGTTATAGATTTGAAGATTCACTCGATCATAAAATTTATGTATTAAGCTCAAACATTAATTTAGTTTTTAGCTTTAAACATTTTGCATGATTGATCAATCTTTAGTATGAGTCAGTCAATTTATCTTTTTAAAAATGTAAGTAACTCAACTTTGAATTGAATTAAATTTAAAATGTGTTGAAATCATGTCTAGAAACTAATCAGAGTGCATGCATGACTAGAATGTTTGATTTATAAAGATAGTTATAACTAAGACTTTAAGAATACAGAAGAAAGAAGATACAAAAGACAAGAAGAACACGCTCTATATAGTAGTTACTCAGATTCAATGCTAGTTTCAAAGAGAACATGTTGAAACACAAGAAAAATGTTTATTCAAAAGATGTTTGTGATACAAAGAATATGTTTATCATAAACATCTATTAACTACTTGTAACACAAAGAAGTGTGTTTGTTTAAAAGACAATAGAAGCTGATTAAAAGATGTTAAAGAAGAGAAAAAGATGCTGAGTCATATCTGAGTCAAATTTGAGTCAGATCTCGACTAGATCTTGACTAGTTTTAATTATTACACAGAGAATTCACTAGCATTTGCTGCAAATTGATTAAAGCTTCAGTCTTGTTCAATCTTGATACACTTGTAACATTATTTCTCTCTTTGAAAATTCATGTTTGCATGAATAGAACAAATGAAACGTAAAATTTTTCACTGTTTTTCAATTTAATGTGACTTGTCTGAATAAAGCTTATGAAATTCAACTAAAACTTCTTTCAAGCTCTTGAATTTTTTTTATCAACATAATATCATTTGTCATTTTAATCTAGTTTCGTTCATTTGATCTTGTATTGTATTTGATCTCAATAACGTTTAGAGTTCAAAATGTCATTTATTTTTCAATGATCATCGTTTTCAATTGTCAATAATTTAAAAGATTTCAAATGCTGTTCTGATAATGAGTCTTAAGAATAAGAACATAATAGCTTTGAGCTGAACATTGAATGCAGCTGCTTCATGCTTATCAATAAACGAAGATGATAGAAGATTTCAACTTTGACAGTGATTTGATAAAGTTTTAGCTGTTTATCTTTCAAATCTTTGCATGATCTTGTTGTTTTGATGTTTCTGAAGAATAATCAAACTCAGTCGTTTACTTTATAAATGACATTTCATTTATGTTTATTGATCTGAGCTTCGATGATCTGCTTCGTCTTTTTCAATTGCTGATGATCAAAGATAAGAAGCTCTTTCATTTGAATGATAATATCATCTGCTTTTTTAACTTCAAGACGTTCACAAGTAGATTGATCGCGTCAAGTCAAGTATCTGAGTTCAAGTCGAGTACTTGATTTGTCAAGACTTGATTCAAGTCAGAATTCTTGACTTAAGTATTTGAGTTGAATCAAGATGTTCAACTTAAGTATTTGAGTTAAGTCAGAGAATTGAAATCGAGTATTGACTCGAAATTCTCGATTCGACTTATCAAGACATGAAGATAAATAAATAGATGTTTTATTATGACTCTTTATTATGACTTTCTATCATGACTCTCTATCAAATAGTCTTCATGTTTTTCTATCATGACTTTTCTTCATGACTTTTCTTCATGACTCTTTATCAAACAGTCTTCATAGTTTCTCATCATAACTCTCTATCATAGTCTTTTATCAAAGTTTTCTATCAAACAATCTCTATGTTTCTCTTCATGTTTTTCTTTATGACTTTCTATCAAAAAGATAATGCAAAAAGATAATGCAAAAAGATAATGCAAAAAGATAATGCAAAAAGGTAATGCAAAGGTGAAAAACCGGAAAATTTTCTATATTTAGCTTTCTTGACGTCATTTTCGATTTCTTGATGAGTTAAGTTGAGAATTCAAATTGAGTATTGATTTGAGATTGATATCAGATTGAGTCAGAATGTTGAAATCAAGTATTTGAGTCAAGTCAGAAGATTGATATTAAAACTCAACTTGATGATCAGTTTATTCACAAGTTGTTTCATAGTCAGTTGTATCTGAATCGAAACTCATTCGTGAGTGAAAATTCTTATTGAAGTAGAACAAAGTCATTGAGATTATCAAGAAGATATTGAAATTCTCGTTGAATTTCATCATGAATAGTCATTTTGTTCAGTCGTTCTGCATGTAATTGCAGTAGATTCTTAGTTCGCGTTCAACATCTTGATTAGCTCATTTCAATTAATCATCAATCTCAGAATGATAAACTGTTAATAAACTAGCTGTGATTCTTAGTCACTTGCAAAGACTTTGTCATATGATTGATATGAACTGAGAGTCTCTGTTTGAAACAATAGAACTAGATAAATCATGAAGTCAATAAATGTTTCATAGCATGATTTAAATCACTTTTTCGACTGAAATGTCATCGTCTTCTCAATGACAGAAGATATAATGATGTTTCTTGATGAGATGACATATGATTGTGCAAATGATATTATAATCTTTCAATAGAAATAACTCAGTAATGAAGTTCATAACTATATCTTTTCAGCGTTTCTGTGAAATCAATAAAGAATGAAGAAGTTCATTGATGTTATCTTTAAATATCTTGCTTCGTTGATAAACATAACAGTTTCAAATGTAATGTTTAATCATTGCTTGATGATCTGATCAATAGTAGAAATATTGAACTAAATCAATAGTTTTTTGATTGTCAAAGTGAGAAATGAAAGACTGATCATGAATTTTCTTTAACAATTTTGTATGCATATTCTCAGAAACTCACAGTAAATCTTTTCTGAACAGAACGTCGTCAATGATCTTGCAATGCTTCAATTTAATGCTATGTAGCTTGAGCTTGTTTTCGCTTATAGCTTGTTTATATTTATTGCAAAGCTTATTCATCTTGTTGACATCTTTTACTCATTGATAGAGATCAACTTCAAATTCAATAGCTAAAATATTTATTCTATTAAATGTCAGAATGATCTGATAGTGATCTTTGATACGCTGAGTTGATTCAGAAACGTTGATCAGAAACATTCTGATTAAAGCATCAACTTTAGTGTTCATATTGCATTCAGTGAAGATCATGCTTTTGCTGTAGAATATTACTGAGTGAAAAACATTCTCATTATTGTACTGTGATAGTATTTCATCTTTGATGTAGTCAGATGCATTGATTTTCAGAACTGAATAGTCTGTTGTTTTGAATCAAAATGTTGTAGAATTGAGATTGAGCTAACTTGTTTCTTTAGATCATCAAAAGCTTAAACACAAACTTCATTTCAAAAAAATGACATGTCTTTTCTAATCAGCTGAGTGAATGATTTGACTAGCTTCAAAAAGTCTTTAATGAAACAATGATAGAAGTTAATGAATCTCACGAAGCTTTGAATCTCTTTTAGATTGATTAATGTAGCTCAGTTAACTATGACTTTCACTTTGATAAAGTTCATATAAAGATCTTGTTCTGAAACTATGACTTTTAAGAAGACAGTTTCTTCTACATTGAATTCGTACTTTTAAATATTTACTTGTAAATCAGCTTCTCGTAAATGATTTAATATCATTTTAACATGTTGTTAATATTCTTGTTGAGTTTTGCTGTAGATCAGAATGTCATCTAGATAAACTTGACAAAAGTCATTTAGAAAGTCTTAAAGAACGTCATTCATATACTGTTGAAATGAGACAGAATCATTGATAAATTCAAAAGATAACATCTTTGATTTGTACATTTTTAAAGTGATGATAAAGATAGTGTAGTTCTTACTATCAGAATGCATTCACAGTTTGTTGAAAGTTGAAATGATATCTAATTAAGTTAGATGCTTGCAATCAACTATTTTGTTAATTACTTCATTTATGAGTGATAAAGAATAGTGATTTCTTTTAATAATAGCATTGAGCTTTTGATAGTTAACGCAAAATCGTAGATCTTTATTTGACTTTTAAAGCGAACAGAATGAGTGAGAAATACGAAGCTTTGCTAGAAATTATAAATTCTTTGAAAAGATTCTTATTCAGATATTTCTTTACTTTCTGAAGCTTGTAAAAAGACATTCAATATGCTTAACAACAAAGTGACGTTGCGTTACTAGTAAGCTCTATCTTATGATCATACAAATGATGAGACAATAGCTTGTCTGTTTAAGCTCAATTAAAAACATCTAGAAAATTCTGATATTTTAATTATAGCTTGACTTTAATATCTTCTAAATTCTGAGTCGTTTCATTAACTGAGAAGATGTCTATGACATTTAATTCACATTGAGTATTATAGATGATTTTTCTATTGATGTCTTTGATAAACATAGCAAAAATCTTTATCTGTGTTATGAGTCTGCATAGAGCGAATCATATGAATGTATTTTAACTAGAAGTTCAAAGCTAAAGAAGAAAGAAGATGAAACACGTCAAGAGTCTTATACTCACAAAGACGCGTTAAATCACTAACGTGTCAACATCAGCTTTATACTAGTTTATGATAGTTTAACATGATCTATATTAAACTAACTCAAGATGTATGATTGCAACATTATTTTCTCTCTTCATCTAGCAATGTTCTCATTACTGTAGTTCAGCTGATCTTTCTTAAGTCAATTTCTATCTTGACTTGTTTGAATAATGTTCATGAAAGTTATTGATGACTTTCAAGCAATCTTTGAATTCACTTTCATCAACGTTGTATCAATGTAAATCAACGTTGTATTCTTTTCAATTGACACAATATTGTAGTCATTTGTTTCGTTCAATATATTCTTCACTTTTCATTCATCTTTGTCTTCAATCATTATAGAATTAAACAACTCATTTTATTGTTCTTTTAAAGCGTTTTTTGAATCTAGTTGCAGCAGATTTGACGTAAACTTCAAATGAATCTTCATAGTCAATGATAGTTTCAGTTGATATGCATGTTTGATCTCAATCAGAATCTTGAAGAATTCTAGCATCTTATCATTTAGCTTCTTTGATGATCGTAAGATCATTATGTTTCTAGAATTCAGAAACATCATGTCATTTATCTTGTAAATTATTTTCTTTCAATGCTTGTTAATCTGTTTCTTCATTGTGACTCTGACTCTTGCTAAGACTTGCTTAATCAATGCTAGTGATCATTTCATGTATTCAAATATATTCTCTACTTTGTCTGCTTTGATTCTAGCTCAAGTGATCTCATATTTGATTGAATTTAAATTGAAGCTCATATGAGAGTGAAAGCTCTTATTCAGAAAGAATGTTGACTGTTCAATTGATGACAAAATAGCATTGTTATTAACGAATTCAATCATAAATAATCAGACGAATCATTCATCTTGCATATATGAGTAATAGCTTCATAAATATCATTTCACATTCTGATTCACTCTTTCTGTTTAATCATCAATTTGCAAATGATAGTCTGTGAATAGTTTCATCTTGATGTCAAGTCTCAGATATAAAGACTTTCAAACAATTAATATGAATTGTGAATCATGATTAAACACTATTAATCTTGATAGTTCATGAATTCTGAAGATTCATATCAACAGTAGCTTAACTGTTTATTCTGCGAAGATTTCTTCATCATCTGATCAACATGATATATAATGTCGTTTCTTAAACAATTGATTTATTGTTGAAATCGTGTCTAGAAACTAATCAGAGTGCGTGCGTGACTAGAATGTTTAATCGATAGAGATAGTTATAACTAAGACTTTAAGAATACAGAGGAAAGAAGATACAAAAGACAAGAAGAACACACTCTATATAGTAGTTACTCATATCGACGCTAGTTTCAAAGAAGACGTGTTAAAACACAAGAAAGATGTTGATTTGAAAGATGTTTGCAACACAAAGAAATGTGTTTGTCATAGAAATTTGTTGATCACTTGTAATACAAAGAAGTATGTTTGTCTAGAAGATAATAAAAGCTGGTTAGAAGATACTAGAGAAGAGAAAAGATGCTTGATCATATCTGAGTCAAACCTGAGTCAGATCTTGATTAGATCATTGACTAGTTCTAATTAACTATGACACATTCGTAACATTACTTCTCTCTTCGAAAATTCATGTTTGCATGAATAGAACAAATGAAACGCAAATTTTTTCCACTGTTTTTCAATTTAGTATGACTTGTCTGAATAAAGTTTATGAAATTCAACTAAAACTTCTTTCAAGCTTTTGAATTTTTCTTTGTCGACATAGTATTATTCGTTGTCTCGATTTAGTCTTGTTCATTTGACTTTGTATTGTATTCAATCTTGATAGCATCTAAAGTTCAAAATGTCATTTATCTCTCAGTGCTCATCATTTTTGATAGTGAGAGATGATTCTGAATGTTGTTCTGATAAAAGATCATCAAGACAAGAATGTAATAGCTTTGAATTGAACATTGAATGCAGCTGCTTCATGCTTATTGATACATGAAGATGATAGAAGATTTCAACTTTGACAGTGATTTGATAAGATTTTAGCTGTTTATCTTTCAAATTCTTACATGATCTAGTTGTCTTTATGTTTCTAAAGAATAATCAAACTCAGTCGTTTACTTCATAAATGACATCTCATTTATGTTTATTGATCTGAACTTTGATGATCTGCTTCGTCTTTTTCAATTGCTGATGATCAAAGATAAGAAACTCTTTCATTTGAATGATAATATCGTTGACTTTTCTAGCTTCAAGACATTTGCAAGTTATCTTGTAGTCAGTTGTATTTGAATTGAAACTCATTCAAGAGTGAAAATCTTTATTGAAGTAGAATAAGATCATTGATATGATCAAGAAAATATTGAAATTTTCGCTGAATTTCATCATTGATAGTCATTTTGCTCAGTCGTTCTGCATGTAGTTACAGTAAATTCTTAATTCGCGTTCAACATCTTGATTAGCTTTTTTTGATTAATCATTGATTTCAGAATGATAAATTGTTAATAAACTAGCTGTGATTCTTAGTTGCTTACAAAGACTCTGTCACATTGTTGATATGAATTGAAAGTTTCTGTTTGAAACAATAAAACTAAATAGATTATGAAGTTGATAGACATTTCATAGCATGATTCAAATCGTTTCTTCGACTGAGATATCTTCGTCTTCTCAATGATAGAAAACATAGTGATGTTTCTTGATGAGTTAACATATGATTATGCAAATAATGTTATAATCTTCTGATAGAGATAGCTCAGTGATGAAGTTTATAACTATATCTTTTCAGCGTTTCTGTGAAATCAAAAGAGAATGAAGAAGTTCATTGATGCTATCTTTAAATGTTTTGCTTCGTTGATAAACATGATAGTTTTGAATGTAATGTTTAATCGTTGCTCAATGATCTGATCAATAGTAGAAATGTTGAACTAGATCAATAGTTCTTTGATTGTCAGAGTGAAAGATGAAAGACTGATCATGAATTTTCTTTAGCAATTTCATATGCATATTCTCAGAAACTCATAGTAAATCTTTTTTAAACAGAACGTCGTCAATGATTTTGCAATGCTTCAATTCAATGCTATGTAGATTGAGCTTATTTTCACTTATAGCTTGTTTATATTCATTGCAAAACTCATTCATCTTGTTGACATCTTTTACTCACTGATAGAGATCAACTTTGAATTCAATAGCTAAAATATTTATTCTATCAAGTGTCAAAATGATCTGATAGCGATCTTTAATACGCTGAGTTGATTCAGAAACATTGATCAAAGACATTCTGATTAAAGCATTGACTTTAGTGTTCATTTTTGTTACGATTCTAGCTACGCATCTATGTTGATAGCTATGTTGATGACTATGTTGATGACTATGTTTCTGACTATCGTCGATCGCTCGTCACTAGACTATCGAGTTGTTTCAAAGTCAATTCTATTCAGAGTTAACTTATGTTCTTCTGAGTCATATAGATAGTCGATTCTTTTCTTCTAGATACTTTTCTTTCTTAGCATTTATATACTCGTTACATTACATTCATATGACTCGCTCTATGCTGATCTCTAACATTATATAAATGCTTCTTCGTTACAGGCGAAGTGAAATAATCTGCATCGATTTCTTCAAGTGCTTCTGCTAGTAGTTCTTCAACCCTCTATCGACTTTGATCTAGCGACTTGCGTTCGTGCAGCAGCACTCATCTTTCTTCTCTCGTGAGCTGATTCAGCGAGAATAAACAAAAGATTCGAACTCGTGCGCTGATCAGCGAGTATAAACAAACGATTGAAATCATTCAACTAGGTCAAAGATCAGCGAATTAATCGTTCATTCAGATTCGCAAGAAATTCTTCGAATTTGTTGAACAATCATCGAAGTCAGTCATAGAACTGTGTCGAAGTCTCTATCTCAGAAGCAAACCTCACAGTGAGTCTGCTTCAATGACACTTCATCGTCAATGCAATGATCTATCTTCTCATTGTTCTACTCATCAGTGAATCTGATCATATGTTCATGTGCAACTAGTGAGTCTGCTACAATGGCACGATAATGTCTTCGACAACAAGCAAATCTTTGAGCTTGTTTCTATATTGAAATCTCAGTGAGTCTGCTTCAACGACACTCTCAATGCAATGATCTACTCATTCTCATCGCTCTATCTATCAGTGAATCTGACTCGTCATCGAGTTCACGTGCAACTAGTGAGTCTGCTTCAATGACATCTTTCGTCAATGCGATGACTCAGCTACTCTCATCGTTCTACTCATCAGTGAATCTGGTCAAACGTTCACGTGCAACTAGTGAGTCTGCTTCAATGACATCTATTCTCAATGCAATGATCTACTCGCTCTCATCGTTCTACTCATCAGTGAACCTGATCATACATTCACGTGCAACTAGTGAGTCTGCTACAATGACGAGTTCAAAGTTGACCTCTTCGATGAGCAAGTCGATCAGTGAGTCTGCTTCAATGACATCGTCAATGCGATGATCTTCTCATCGCTCTACCTATCAGTGAATCGATTCGTCTATCAGTTCACGTGCAACTAGTGAGCCTGCTTCAATGACGAGCTCAAAGTCGATCTCTTCGATGAGCAAGTCAATCAGTGAGTCTGCTTCAATGACATCAGTCAATAGTCGATCTCTTCGCTGAGCTAGTCGATTCTCTTCTAGTGAGCCTGCTTCAATGACATCAGTCAATAGTCGATCTCTTCGCTGAGCAAGTCGATTTCTCTCTACATAGCTAGTCTGCTACAATAGACATTTCGATTCTACACAAGACTAAGAAAATACATTCATGCGAACATGAATCGTTGAAGAAAGAAAGTACTGTTACGATTCTAGCTACGCATCTATGTTGATAGCTATGTTGATAACTATGTTGATGACTATGTTCCTGACTATCGTCGATCGCTCGTCACTAGACTATCGAGTTGTTTCGAAGTCAATCATATTCAGAGTTAGCTTATGTTCTTCTGAGTCATATAGATAGTCAACCCTTCTCTTCTAGATACTTTTCTTTCTTAGCATTTATATACTCGTTACATTACACTCATATGACTCGCTCTATGCTGATCTCTAACAATTTTGCCTGATTAAAAAATGATCTGAAAGTTAAACTTGAATAGAATGTCTAAATAATTGACTTGACGTCGAGTTAACTGTTTATTTTTCATAAAGATCTTCAAAGTCTGATGATCAATGAACATCTGAATGAGCAGCTCTGTGCATTCTAGCTTGAGTCTTCAGTGTTCAAAACATCGAATAATGACTAGCAATTTCTTGTCATAGATGTGATAATTGCATTCAGCGAGAATCATGCTCTTGCTGTAGAATGCTATTGAGTGAAAAACACTCTCATCATTGTACTGTGATAGTATTTCATCTTTGACGTAGTCAGATGCATCAATTTTCAGAATAGTTTATCGTTTTGAATTGAAATGTCATAAGACTGAGATCGAGCTGACTTGTTTCTTTAGATCATCAAAAGCTTGAACACAGACTTCATTTCAAACAAAAGATGTGTCTTTTCTAGTCAGCTGAGTGAATGATTTGACTAGCTTTAAAAAGTCTTTAATGAAATGACAATAGAAGTTAATGAATTTCACGAAGTTCTGATTTTCTTTTAAATTGATCGACGTAACTCAGTTAACTATGACTTTCACTTTGATAGAATTCATACAAAGATTTTGTTTTGAAACTATGACTTCTAAGAAAACAGTTTCTTCTACGTTGAATTTGCACTTTCAAATATCTACTTGTAGATCAGCTTCTTGTAAATGATTTAATATCATCTTGACATGTTGTTTATGTTCTCGTTAAGTTTTGCTGTAGATCAGAATGTCATCTAGATAGACTTGACAAAAGTCATTTAGAAAGTCTCATAGAACATCATTTATATACTGCTGAAACAAGGCAGAATCATTGATAAGTTTGAAGAATAGCACTTTTGACTTATATGCTTCTAACGCGATAATAAAGATAGTGTAGTTCTCACTATCAGAGTGCATTCATAGTTTGTTGAATGTTGAAATGATATTTAATTGAGTCAGATGTTTGCAATTAACTATTTTGTCAATTACTTCGTTTATGAGCGATAAAAAGTAGTGATTTCTTTTGATAATAGCATTGAGCTTTTGATAGTCAACACAGAATTGTAGATCTTCATTTGCTTTTAAGATGAACAGAATGAGTGAGAAATAAGAAGCTTTGCTAAAGATTATAAATTCTTTGAAAAGATTCTCATTCAGATATTTCTTTACTTTCTGAAGTTTGTAAAGAAACATTCAATATGCTCGACAGCAAAGTGATGTTACGTCACTAGTAAGCTTTATCTTATGATCATACAAATGATGAGACGATAGCTTGTCTGCTTGAGCTCGATCAAAGATGTTTAGAAAATTCTGATATTTCGATGATAGCTTAACTTTAATATCTTCTAGATTCTGAGTCGTTTCATTGACTGAGAAAATGTTTATGACATCTAGTTTGCATTGAGTATTGTAAACGATTTTTCTATCAATGTCTTTGATGAACATAGCAAAAATCTTTGTCTGATTCTTCTTTTTTCGTTTTACTAAAGCTTGAAAAGAGACAATGTCTATGTTTTGAATCAAGAATGACTTTTTCTGAAAGAATGAAACTGAATGCTTAAGCATCTTAAAGATCTTGCTGTGAGCTGCTGAAAAGATCAAAGTTGATCATGATCAACTTGAGTGCTTTGTATTTAACGAGATTGAAAAAATCGAAATCGAAATATCTAATTGATCGAAAAATACGATAGTATCATATCTCATGTTCAATAATATCTCATTTTTGTTCATTCAGAGTTTGCTCAATATAGCTTCATGATGCTTGATATCAGCTATCAGCATTGACATAGTCAATTTCTTATGACTTTTGATCATGAGATTGAATAAAATCTTATGAGTAATAGTCTTTCTAGTTAGCTTTTCATCATAGTCTCATATTAACTTCTCTTTTGCTAGTGATATAAATTGTATTTCAAGTTTCTGACATACTTTATCAACTAGCTTGTCATGTATCAGCATGTAAATGATGAAATCACTATTTATTAAAAAGCAAAGACTGAAAGAATTGCTCTGAAAGATAAGAGAAGCATTGATCAGAAATGACTTTTCAAAATAGTTTTCTTTTAATAGAACTTCGATTTGACTGCACAAAGATATGATTTCTATTTCTTTGATGATTCTGAAAAAGATAGTTAGTTTTTTGAATCAAAATCAAACTCAGAGTTCAATGTAAATTAATCAAACTCATCATCTTTTAATGCATTGACTTTCGATTGATCAGAGCACTCTCTAGAAGTATGATCTGATTTGTGACAGATGAAACAGATTTCAGCTTGTAAATCAATGTCTTTGATGTTAGTTAAAATTACGTCGTGCAACTTTGAATAATCAATGAGTGTAGTGACTTCGATCTTTCTATAAAGATTCAATGAATCTCATTTCTCAGCAAAAATGACTTGCTTTTTGACTTTGATCAAGAATTTCTTTTCTTTGATGTCATTCATGACTCAATGCTCATTGTTCAAATGAATCAAATAACTACAAATTTCATTAAAAGATTCAAGCTGAATCAGCTGACTACTTCAAGTTGCATGAAGATGATAAACTATCTTGTCTCGTAGATCAATGATCAATTGCTTTTCATGATACTTTAAATAAAAGAACAGATGTTGAAATATTGAATAGAAGTCGTTGAATTTGCTCTTTTCTTGAATGAAATTAACATATTTTCTTCGAAAGTTTGTCTCTTTGTTGAGATCATCATATAGCTGAGTAAGTTCATCTAACAAATCATTGATCATTTTATAAAGATTCAATGAATTGTGTTGACATCAAGCTAAAGTAACTTTGACTGCGTTTTCATTGATTCTGAAGTGAATATAAATCAGTATGATTCTATCAGTATCAAAATAATCGATGTTGATTTTTAGCTTATCACGAATCTTTTCTTGTCAATTATTTCAGAAAGATTCTTTTTCATCAGTAAATAAAGATGAATTCAAAAGCTTTTGAAATCACTTGAATGAATTGAACATGATGAAAGAAGTAGAAGTATCTTCTTTAGTCAATTGCAGTCAATGTTGTAGTTTCATCATTTGATCTTGAAGCTTTTTAAGATTTAGATTCGATCATTCTTTTGCTTGATCAATTTCTTTGAAACGAGTTTTTCATATCTGTTCGCTGAATATTCTATCAAATAGCTCACAAGCTTCTACATTTAAATGTTATGAAGTGTGTCAACATTGAATAGAGTCTAGTCAATAGACTCTAGAGATTTCAATATGTGAACAAGAAACAATGATGTTTCAAATCAAAATATGCTGAAACATTTCATCTATTTGAGCTTTAGCAAATCAACTACTTCATCTCTTTGTTCGCTCTACTATAAATACAGCTTGAAACTGTCTTCTTTCTTCTGTATTCTTAGTTTTCTAGTTAGAGCTACCTCTATTGATCAAACATTCTATTCAGCTACGCACTATCTCGCTGCAGTGTGATTAGATTCTAGACATGATCTCAACATTAAACTAAGAATTCGTTTATCACATGATATCAATTTCATTACTCATTCAAGCTACTTGATGAACAACGAAACAAGTATAAAGAAATTTGTTTACCTGATGATCGACAACATCAAAAGACAGAACAACATCAGAAAATCAATAGAATCAATGACAAGACTGTTGATGTTAGAAATCAGCATAGAGCGAGTCATATGAGTGTAATGTAACGAGTATATAAATGCTAAGAAAGAAAAGTATCTAAAAGAAAAGAATCGACTATCTATATGACTCAGAAGAACATAAGCTAATTCTGAATAGAGTTGACTTCGAAACAACTCGATAGTCTAGTGACGAGCGATCGACGATAGTCAGAAACATAGTCATCAACATAGTCATCAACATAGCTATCAACATAGATGCGTAGCTAGAATCGTAACAGTATTCTCTTCTTCAACGATTCATGTTCGCATGAATGTATTTTCTTAGCCTTGTGTAGAATCGAAATGCCTATTGTAGCAGACTCACTATGCAAGGTAGAAGTGTCATTGAAGCAGACTCACTAGTTGCACAGAAACTCGAGGTAGATCGATTCACTGATAGGTAGAGCGATGTGAATAGATAGATCATCGCATTGATCGTGTCATTGAAGCAGACTCACTTCTGATTCAGATCTACTACATAGTAGAACTTGTTTCGTTCGTTGATCGACTCAATCAAGAGATCAATCGTTGTCTGTCTTTGTAGCAGGCTCACTTCGAGTGCCGTTCAAGCAGACTCACTATCGAACGTGTCATTGAAGCAGACTCACTAGTTGGCACAGAAACTCGAGGTAGGTCGATTCACTGATAGGTAGAGCGATGTGCTTGTAGATCATTGCATTGACGAAAGATGTCATTGAAGCAGACTCACTAGTTGCACGTGAACTGATAGGCGAATCGATTCACTGGTAGGTAGAGCGATGAGAAGATAGATCATCGCATTGACGATGTCATTGAAGCAGACTCACTGAGGATTTCGATGTAGAAACAAGCTCATAGGTTTGCTTGTTACCGAAGATATTATCGTGTCATTGAAGCAGGCTCACTAGTTGCACGTGAACGAGTCGACAGATCGATTCACTGATGAGTAGAGCGATGAGAATGAGTACATCATCGCATTGACGACATCATTGTAGCAGACTCACTATGAGGTTTGCTTCTGAGATAGAGACTTCGACACAGTTCTATGACTGATCTCGTTTGATTGTTCAACAAATTCGAAGAATCTCTTGCGAATCTGAATGAACGATTAATTCGCTGATCTTTGACCTAGTCGAATGGTTTCAATCGTTTGTTTATACTCGCTGATCAGCGCACGAGTTCAAATCTTTTGTTTATTCTCGCTGAATCAGCTCACGAGAGAAGAAAGATGAGTGCTGCTGCACGAACGCAAGTCGCTAGATCAAAGTCGATAGAGGATTGAAGAACTACTAGCAGAAGCACTCGAAGAAATCGATGCAGATTATTTCACTTCGCCTGTAACGAAGAAGCATTTATATAATGTTAGAGATCAGCATAGAGCGAGTCATATGAGTGTAATGTAACGAGTATATAAATGCTAAGAAAGAAAAGTATCTAGAAGAGAAGAATCGACTATCTATATGACTCAGAAGAACATAAGCTAATTCTGAATAGAGTTGACTTCGAAACAACTCAATAGTCTAGTGACGAGCGATCGACGATAGTCAGAAACATAGTCATCAACATAGTCATCAACATAGCTATCAACATAGATGCGTAGCTAGAATCGTAACAGTTGAATTGCTAGAGAATCTATCGCTCATTCAGTAGCATTGATTCACTCAATCAATAGAATCAATGAAAACATATGATCATTGATTGCTAGAGAATCACAAATCTTTCCCTCTTTCAAAAAACTTATGAATCAGTTGAGTCAAAATAATCTGTGTCATCAAATTTGATTCAACTCAATTTGAATTCAGATCAATTTAGTGAGTCTGCTACAAAGACAAGTCAATAGTTGATCTCTTTGATGAGTTAGTCAATTCTCTTCTAGTGAGTCTGCTACAAAGACACTGTCAATGTGATGATCTATTTACTCACATCGCTTTATTTATCAGTGAATTGATCTATCTTGTGTTTCTGTGTCAATTTAGTGAGTCTGCTACAAAGACAAGTCGATGAGAATCAATCTCTTCAATGAGCAAGTCGACTAGTGAGTCTGCTTCAATGACACTCTTCATCAATGCAATGACTCACTCATTCTCATCGTTCTATTTCTTTAGTGAGTCTGCTTCAATGACACGATCAGAATCAATCTCTTCAATGAGCAAGTCAATCTTTACATAGTGAGTTGACTACAATAGATATTTCGATGATCTGAAAGATCAATAGAAAGATTGATAGAAAGACTGACATCAGAGCTTTCTAGTCGCTGTCGCTATGAGCTACACTACAAGTCATAGAAACATGACTTTTAAAGAGAAGAGAATAATGTTACAAAGCATGTTGACATTGAATAGAGTTTAGTCAATAGACTCTAGAGATTTTGATATGTGAACAAGAAACAATGATGTTTCAAATTGAAATATGCTGAAACATTTCATTTATTTGAGTTCTAGCAAATCAACTACTTCGCTTCTTTGTTCGCTCTACTATAGATACAGCTCGAAACTGTCTTCTTTCTTCTGTATTCTTAGTTTTCTAGTTAGAGCTATCTCTATTGATCAAACATTCTATTCAGCTACGCACTATCTTGCTACAGTGTGATTAAATTCTAAACATGATTTCAACATTAAATCTTGTTGAGTTTGAAGATTGTTTAGATCTTCTAGAAAAACTTCTGAATCTTGTTCAATTCAATGTTGTAACTGCTTTACATTTTTGATATTTCAGAAAGTAGAGACTTTCAGAAATTCATTAAGTGTCTGAGAATGAGACAAGAATTGATGATGTTTTCATATGAAGTCAGTTCTTAGAAATTTCAATAAATGAGAAGATAACTTGAGATAAATGATTGAATCGAGACTTTAATTATTCTCTGAGAAATCGAGTTGAGTATTCACAGATGATTGAATCATGATGAAGATTTTGATGATCAAGCGAATGATGATGCTCAACAGTAGATAGTGAGATCATTTGTTAAAGTGTTTAGTTTTCAGAAAAGAGTGTTGCTGATTTGAAAAGAGTTTTTTGTGATTCTCAAGCAATCAATGAAGATTCTTTATTATTGATTCTATTAATTGATTTGAACTGATGCTACTGACTGAGCGATAGATTCTCTAGCAATCACATGATCATATGTTCTCATTGATTCTATTGATTTCTTGATGTTGTTCTGTCTTTCAATGTTGTTGATCATCAGATACACAAATTTCTTTATACTTGTTTCGTTGTCAGTTGAGTGAATTTAAATGAATATAGAAATCAGTATCATGTGATTAATGAATTCTTAAAGTAATGTTGAGATCATGTCTAGAAACTAATCAGAGTGCGTGCGTGACTAGAATGTTTAATCGATAGAGATAGTTATAACTAAAACTTTAAGAATACAGAAGAAAGAAGATACAAAAGACAAGAAGAACACACTCTATATAGTAGTTACTCAAATCAACTCTAGTTTCAAAGAAGACGTGTTGAAACACAAGAAAGATGTTGATCTGAAAGATGTTTGCAACACAAAGAAATGTGTTTATCATAGAAATCTGTTGATCATTCATAACACAAAGAAGTGTGTTTGTCTAGAAGACAATAGAAGCTGATTAGAAGATGCTAGAAAAGAAAAAAGATGCTTGATCATATTTGAGTCAAATTTGAGTCAGATCTTAACTAAATCATTGACTAGTTCTAATCAATTCTGACACATTCGTAACATTTATGACTGTCAGAATCGCGTTGTTTTCATCATTTTCTGATAAATCAATAATGAAGTTTAATGATATGTTCTGTCATTACTGCTCAAGTATGAGTAATGACTTCAGCAGTTCATTGATTTAATCTCTTGATGCTTTTGATCTATGACAAACGTAACAGTTTTGAATGTAATGCTTGATCATCATTCTCATCTTTGATCAGCAATATGATCATCTTAACAAGTTCAATGTTTGATTCATGTCAGAGTGATTACTGATTGAAAAATCATGTGCTTCTCTTATTAATTGAATGATCATTGACTGAGAAACTTATAATCTATCATCTTTTCAGAGTACTTCATCAAGTACTTTGCAATTGTCTAGATTAATATCTTGACAAGTTCTTCTGTTTTGTTTCATGACTATTCAAATATCAAAGCACAGTTGATTCGTTCAATTTTCAACTATAATTTAATTCTGAATAGAAATCATCTTTTTAATCAAATTTTCGTTAATGTTCAATTCTTTTATTTTAAATCTGAGTCAAATTTGAGCAAGATTTGAGTCAGATTTTAATCAGCTTTCTGATCATCTTCTTGATCAGCTTTTATTGACTGCAGCTTAAATTTGCCTTCTGACAATAGTATTTGATGCTGATATAGCTTTTGATTATCATTTACTTCAACTGACTTAACGTCTGACATTCTGATCAATGCATTGACTTTCAGATTCTGTTTTTTCGACTGATATATGATCTTGAAGTTATATTCAGATAACTTTTCAGTTCATTTAGCTTGTTGTTGAGTCAGTTCTTTAATGATCATGAAGTACTTTAAATTCAGATGATTGATGAAAATTTTAATCGAAATATTCATACATTTCAATTTGAAGCATCAATGTTTCAAACAATGAATAATGATCAGCAGTTCTTTGTCATAAATCTCGTAGTTGCATTCTGTGAAAATCATGTTCTTACTATAGAAGATCATTGAATGTAGAATGTTTTCATCATCATACTGAGACAATACTTCGTCGTTCACATAGTTTAAGAAGTTCGTTTTTAGAATAACTTCTCTGATTGAGTTAAAATGCTTCAGAATGACAGCTATCATCATTTGTTACTTTAGTTTTTCAAAGATCATCTGACAGATCTTTGTTCATTTAAAAAGATGATCTTTTTGAGTCAGCTTTATTATGAGTTGAATGATCTTTGAGAAGTTCTTTATGAATCATTGATAGAAATTGCAGATGTCAATGAAGATCTGCATATGAATCAATGATCGCGACACTTCTCAGCTTCGAATCACATCTACTTTTCAATAATTCATTCGTAAATCATTGATGAATATCAATAGTTTAAGAAACAAGATTTTCTGAATCTTGAATTTGCACTTGTTAATGTTTATCTGCAAGTTAACTTCACGAAGCTTGTTTAGCACTTCTTTCACATAAATTTTATGTTTCTTTAAGATTTTACTGTAAATAAGAATATCATTCAAATATGTCTGACAGAATTTATGCAGACATTTGAACAATACATCGTTGATATAGTGCTGAAAAAACGTAGATTTATTGATCAATTTGAAGAGCATTACTTTATACTTGTAAACATTGAAGAAAGTAACAAAAGTAGTTAAATTCTCGCTTTCTGAACTCATTTGTAGTTTATTGAATGCAACAATAATGTTAAGTTAAGTCAGATACTTACTATCTTGAATTCAAGCTAGTACTTCGTTTATCAAGAGTAGTATTGAATAACGATTTCTTTTAATCAAAGCATTCAGTTTTCAATAGTTTACATAAAAGCATAAACTATCATTTTTCTTTTCAACAAATAGTATTGATGAAGCGAAGAGAGCTTTGCTGAGTGTGATAAACTTCTTCTTCAAGTTTTCTTCTAAATACTTCTTGATTTTCTGCAATTTGTAACTCGACATGAAATACAATTGACTTTTAGAAAACTGACTCTCATTTTCTAATTCAATCTTATGATCATATGATTGATGCAGAGACAACTACGTTGTCTTTTCTTTATCAAAAACATTCAGAAAGTCGTGATAAATTATTGAAAGCTTCTTCTTCAGTTCATTTAATGACATTACAAAGATTATTTCATTCAGTTTCGCGAAATTTTCGACTGAGCTAAGCGCTTTGTTGATTTCACTAATGATCAAGAAGAAGATCTTGATCTTTTTATTCTTGACGAGAGTTTAATATGCAGTGACTTCGATCATGACAATATTAATGAGTTTCTTTTTCTCAGTTGATTGAAAGAGACGAAGTTGATCGAGATCAACTTAAGTGCTTTGCTTTGCTATGAAGACAGATTCAATGAATCTATTCACTGATTTCTGATTCAAAAGTCTCTTCAAGATGATTATTAATATAACAATTAAGTTCAAGTTCTTTCATTTCATTTTACAGATTTCATTTGATTCAAATTTGTGAAATGTTGATTGACTGCTTGCTTTTGAAACAACAGATTTCAATGTTTGAATCTTCAATAATGATATTAATCAATTGTTTGCAAAATTTATTAAAATTTGCTTTTTTTTAATTGAAAGTTTTCAATGATTATCTTGTGCTGATCTAGACAAGTTATCAATAAAAACATCATTTCATTCTTATGTTCTTATATCATGATTGATGTATACAGAGCATGTGTAATCAACTTTTGATCAGAAATTTCATTATACAATCAAATTAACTTTGATTTTGACAATGATATTGACTGAATATTAAAGCATTCACATAATTCTGACATCAAAGATTCATCAATGAAAGTCATGTCAATGACTTCAGTATTTATCAAAGTGAAAGATTTAAATATTTTTTCTAGACTACTTAAAATGACATCAACAATGAACGACTTGAAATCAAATGAATCATCAGACATGCTGATGAAACAAAATATGAGTATATTACTCTCAATCACTACTTTGATGAAAGCAGATTGTTTTTCAAATTCGCAATGATCTCATGCACTTGAATCATCTTAAGATAGTCATATGCTCTATGTTCTGATTTCTTGCATTTGAAGCAGAGTTCTTTCTTAAATAACTCTTTCTGAATGAAATCAAGATTCAATCTTCTGAGTTTTTTTCAGACAGAGATTGATGACGTGAATCGAGCAGACAAAGTGCTAGCGACAGAGTGAGCAACTGAGATTGCTGAAACTTTGACGATTGATTGAACATTCAATTCAGTCAATTTAACATTGATTTGCATGCAGATGTTGATAAACTCATTCAAATTTGTGATTCATTCATTGAGCATTGCTTGTTGAAGATCTGAGCTAATCTTATGCTGAAGATCATTTAGTAAAGTCTCATTATTGTACTTTAGTTCTGCATTGAATCTTTGAAATTTCATTTAAAATTCATGAAAGAAGATCTTGTTTTGATACAGCTTCAAGTACTGTTGTTGAGTTGTATGATGATGATTAAAATCATCATACATTTTATTAATAATTAATAGTACTTCTTCAACTTCTAGAAATGAGTTTAAGAAGATATTTTGCATGCAAGAAGCTATGTGCTTAGTTGCAGCTTCATTGACTCGACTTTCAATGTAAACAATCTTCAACTCTTTGATAGAAAAGTGATTCTTGTTTGTCTTTAGCTTATTTTGCATTCGCGATAGTTAATTGTTTACATTCTGCAATGAATCTTCAAACAGTGAAGAATTTGATAATTTGATCAATTTCAAGAAATGATCTTCAGAAATTGAAGTGCTTTACTGACTTAATGCAATTTCTAAATAATGTATAATCATGTTCTTGTTTCTCATCTCTTTCTGCAAACGCATTTGTGCAGCTTTCAATGTGATGTTTATCTCGTTGACATCTTTTAACATCTGAATCATGTCATTGTGAATCTTGATTTCAATGTCATGCTGTTGACATATGTATTTGATAAAGACAATGATGTCACTTACTTCATAAACACTTATTTAAGCATTTAATTCAGTGCTGATGCTGATCTTGATCATTTCATGATCAAAAAACAATATGTTCATGTTCTTTTCTTCTGTATCTGATGACACATTCATGTCTTCTTCTTCTGATGCTGTTTGATTCTGTGATAAAAGTGATTCTCTTCTAACATTTTGAAAGTCATAGTGAGCAATGCTCATTGATTCTGATTCTGTGCTTCTAATCATGATATGAATAGAAAATTGCTGATCGAAATTCTGATGTTACTTTATTGAACTTTCTGAGTTTAAGCAATGACTAGTACTTTATTGAACTTTCTGAGTTCAAGTACTGCTAAAATTTCTGATTTCTGATGATGAGCTCAATAAAGAGTTAGTCAAGAGCAACATGTTCATGTTCTTTGATTCTGATTCTATCAAAATTTCTGATTTCAAATCAAGATTCTTCTTTAGAAATTTCTGGTTTCTATCAAGCTTTCTGAGCTCAAGTTCTGATTCTGCTGTTGAAATTTCTGATTTGAATTATGTAGCTTATTTTTATATCATCTACACGTCGATAGCAAGATTAATGAGCTTTGAACTAATATTATGAGTCTGCATAAAGCGAATCATATGAGTGTATTCTAACTAAAAGTTCAAAGCTAAAGAAGAAAGAAAATGAAATACATCAAAAGTCTTATACTCACGAAGGCGCGCTAGATCACTAGCGTGTCAACATCAGCTCTATACTAGTTTATGATAGTTTAACATGATTTATGTTAGGCTAACTTGAGATGCATGCTTGCAACAATCTGATTCTTCTTTTTTCGTTTTATGAATGCTTGAAAAAAGATGACATCTATGTTTTGAATCAAGAATGACTCTTTCTGAATGAATGAAACTGAGTGCTTGAACATCTTAAAGATCTTGCTGTGAGCTGCTGAAGAGATCAAAGTTGATCGCGATTAATTTGAGTGCTTCATATTTGACGAGATTCAAAAAATCGAAAACGAAATATTTAATTGATCAGAGAATATGATAGTATCATGTCTCATGTTCAATAATATTTCATTTTTGTTCATTCAAAGTTTGCTCAATATGACTTCGTCTTCATGATGCTCAATATCAACTATCAGCATTGACATAGTCAATTTCTTATGACTTTCAATCATAAGATTAAGCAGAATCTTATGAGTAATAGTCTTTCTAACTAACTTCTCATTATAGTCTCATATTAACTTCTCTTTTGCTAGTAATATAAATTGTATTTCAAGTTTCTGATATATCTTATTGACTAGCTTGTCATGTATCAGCATGTAAACGATGAAATCACTATTTATCAAAGAGCGAAGATTGAAAGAATTGCTCTGAGAGATAAAAGAAGCATTGATCAGAAATGACTTTTCAAAATAGTTTTCTTTCAATAGAACTTTGATTTGACTGCACAAAAATATGATCTTTATTTCTTCAATAATTCTGAAAGAGATAGTTAGTTTTTTAAATCAGAATCAAACTCAGAGTTCAATGTAAATTGATCAAACTCATCATCTTTTAATGCATTGACTTTCAAAGTTCAATCAGAGCACTCTTTAAAAGTATGATTTGATTTGTGACAGATGAAACAGATTTCAGCTTGTAAATTAATGTCTTTAACATTAGTTAAAATCGCGTTGCATGATTTTGAATGATCAATGAAAATAGTGACTTTGATTTTTCTATAAAGATTCAATGAATCTCATTTCTCAGCAAAGATGACTTGCTTTTAAATCTTGTTCAGAAATTTCTTTTTCTTGATGTCACTTATGACTTGATGCTCATTGTTCAAATAAATCAAATAATTATGAATTTCATTCAAAGATTCTGACTGAATCAATTGACTACTTTAAGCTGCATGAAAACAATAAACTATCTTGTCTTATAAATTAACTATTAATTGCTTTTCGTGATACTTTAGATAAAAGAACAAACGTTGAAACATTGAATAGAAATTGCTGAATTTGCTCTTTTCTTGAGAGAAATTAACATACTTTCTTCAAAAGTTTGTCTCTTTGTCGAGATTATTATAAAGTTGAGCAAGTTCATTTAACAGATCATCAACTGTAACATAAAAGTTCAATGAATTTTGTTGACATTAAGTTAAAGTAGCTTTAACTTCGTCTTCTTTGATTCTGAAGTAAACGTAGATCAGAATAGTTTTATTAATATTGAAATGATTGATGTTAATTTCTAGCTTGTCAATCATCTTTTCTTGTCAATCATCTCAGATAGATTCTTTTTCATCAGTAAACAGAGATGAATTTGAAAGCTTTTGAAATCACTTGAAGAAATTGAACAAAGTAGAAGAGAAAGAAGTGATCTCTTTAAAAGATTGCAATTAATATTGTAATTCAGTCACTTGATTTTAAAACATCTGATTTAATTGATTCAAGCATTCTTTGACTTTATTTATTTTCTTGAAATGAGTCTTTCATATTTGTTCACTTGATATCTTGTTAAATAACTCACAGACTTTCACATTTAAATCTTGTTGAGTTTGAAGATTGTTCAAATCTTCTAGAAAAACTTCTGAATCTTGTTTGACTTAATGTTGTAACTGCTTTACATTTTTTATATTTCATGAAGTAGAAGCTTTATAAGATTCATTGAGAATTTGAGAATGAGACAAAAAGTATTGATGTTTTCATACAACATTGATTCTAAAATATTTTGATATGCAAGATGATAGCTCAGAATAAATAACTGAATCTGTAGTGTCAGAAGAATAAGAACTTTGATTATTCTTGAAGAGATTGTTCACAGATGATTGAGTCATAGCAAAGAATTGATGATCAAGCGAAAAACGATGCTTGATAGTATGTAGTGAGATTGTTTGTTAAAGTGTTTAATCTTTAAAGAAGAATGTTGCTGATTTGAGAGTTTTTTTGATGATTCTTAAGCAATCAAGATTTTAATTTCTTGATTTTATTAATTGATTTGAACTGATGCTACTGACTGAGCGATATATTCTTTAGCAATCACATGATCATATGTTTTTGTTGATTCTATTGATTTCTTGATGTTGTTCTGTCTTTCAATGTTGTTGATCATCAGATACACAAATTTCTTTATACTCATCTCATTGTCAGTTAAGTGAATTTGAATGAATATAGAAATCAGTATTATGTGATTAATGAATTCTTAAAGTAATGTTGAGATCATGTCTAGAAACTAATCAGAGTGTATACATGACTAAAATGTTTAATTTATAAAGATAGTTATAACTAAGACTTTAAGAATACAGAAGAAAGAAGATACAAAAGACAAGAAGAATACACTTTATATAGTAGTTATTCAGATTTGATGCTAGTCTCGAAGAAAATGTGTTGAAACACAAGAAAGATGTTTGCGACACAAAGAAATGTGTTTGCCATAGACATCTGTTAACTACTCGTAACACAAAGAAGTGTGTTTGTCTAGAAGGCAATAGAAGCTGATTAGAAGGTGCTAGGGAAGGGAAAAAGATGCTGGGCCATATCTGGGTCATATCTGGGCCAAACCTGGGCCAGATCTCGACTAGATCTTGGCTAGCCCTAATCATTACGCAGAGAACTCGCTAGCGTTCACTGCGAATTGATTAGGGCTTCAGCCTTGTTCAGCCTTGTTCGGCCTTGGTACGCTCGTAACAAAATGTCAACTTGAAACTCAACTTGATGATCAGTCTACTAAAGAATACATTTATTATAGTGATATATCAGTCAATCTCTTCGCATGCAGAACGCTCACATGAAGGTAAAATAGTGATAATAAGATGAAATTCTGAATATATGATGAATGCGAATAAATCACATTAGTAGTCATACAATAGTCAATTGCAAAATTCGAATACTTTCTTTTCTGATCTCATAAAGTGACTTGCGAAAGGTTCGATCGAGCTCTTTTAGCCATCAAAAGCCGTCGACGCTTAGTTTCTTGAAATGTCGATGATACTTATGATTATCTTCAATTACAAACAGTCTTGCGTAGAGTCGATAGAGCAGAACTATAATTGGGAAACAATATTACACAATTCTTCGATGGGTAGAATGGCTTCGCCTTCGAACGGCGCTTGCTTTCTGCTCGAAGTCGAAGAGCAGGCTCAATAATCACTGTCTTTTAAAGGATCTGGTAGGAACATGGTGAGATCTAGACTCCTTGCCTCAAAAGCAAACTCTAGGCGACGTCAGATTAGTCTTACTAGAGGTCCCTCAAGACATGCCAAAGATTCATCATCGACAGTCGTCAATTAGAAATGTCATCACTACATCGATGCCTAAAAGACCTGTCTTTGTATTAGGCGGGATCTCACGCTCTGACCGGCAGGAACGCAACAGCGTCAACCTGGACATATGCCCTTCACTAGTGTTGGATTTGACGGCATGAAAAGGGTTTCGTTGCTGCTTCAGAATGTTACACATGTATGGAAAGTACTCGAAGGAGAAGCGTCGAGAGGAGAAATTATCAGTAGCTTTGTATCATACATCTCTTACTATATAGTATGATACGATCCCGAATCAAGCTCTTCTGTTCATTGCATGATATTTATAACATCTGCGAAATTATTGTACTGTTCAGTATACTCATACCGCAAGATCGAGGTTAAATTTTATCACGGCGAAATCTACCAGAACAGGCAACCTAAGTAACATGAAGTACTCGTCTTGAGAGTTAGATTTCTGTGAAGGTTTTGGTCGGCAAGCCATCGTTTCCGAGATGAGCAGAGGAACGAACCCCTTGCAAACATTCCTCTTGTGATAGGTTGTAGATAGACATAACGTGATAAGGTAGCCTGCAAGGATGTATTGTCTGTCACCTTGGACACGCGCTCGAGCAACCTCACGCCATGTAGGCCAACCAAACCGATGGCGACGTCCGTAGCGCTCCATAGATGCTGGCGACAGGAACAGACGTGAGCCCCGGTCAGACGCCCTGCAATAAATCGAACGTGTTGCGGACCTTATGGGTTGCTTTCATAAGCATGAGGATTGCGGGCAAGTCATAAACACAGGCTCCTATAATCGCGGAGGATGTGTGGGTGATCATATGGTTCTGGCATTCTATGCATAGTTAGAACTTGCTATTCTTATAAGACCGTAGAGACCTGAGTTATGATTAGCCAGAAGACAGTCAGGATCGACTAGTGTTCGAAGATCCTACCATCGCTGTAACCGTAAGAGAAATTCCAGATCGAGACGAGTATTTGGGGAGGTTTTAATCCTGGGCGTATCACAGGATACAAAGTATACCTCGTAAAGAGACTGGGTATGCTGTATGGTTTTCAGAGATAGGACTGCTGTCTCTTTGATTGTATCACTGGCAAGAAGGCTAGACTGTTAGGACTTTAGGGGATGTTCAAAATGATATCTTCTTCTAAATAGATTGAACAACAGAAATTCGATGGTCCCACGAAGCAAGGTAGGATCATAGCAGAAGAGATCATGAAGATTCATGGTATCAAGTTCTTTGAGTTTTATAGCGGATGTTGGGATGGGACTAAAGGGATTTCGTAAGGTACAGCAAAGATGGATCCACTCAAGACTCCCCAAAGTCGTATTTATGCAGTGGCGTGGGTGTGTTCATTCTCATTTCCGACAATCCTCCAACGCTTGCTGAGTGTGAGTTCTGTTCTCCTGCCAAGACCTCCGCCAAATGCAATATTCCATCGAATCGAGTACAGAGGCCGCCGATGGTCTAGTATTGACACCTCAAAGATATGGTATGCTACATCACCAAGATTGATCAGTCATACCCAGCATTCTTCTATAGCCCACCAAGCAGACGGAGAGATGGAAACCATAGTCTCTCTGGTGGCAGAAATGAGTGACGTCGGCTTGCCCTGCTGAGTGGGTATGCAAGAAACCATTCGGACTCGTCCATAATGTTCCGAACGGCACCATCGGTTGTTACTCTGGTGCAACGACAATAGCAGTGAAGAGACACAGTGGCCTATGCTTGAGAAAGAAGCTGATATAACGAAAAACGCTGATGTTGGTATTACTGGGCTGTACCAGTCTATTGGTCGAGATGTCTCGAAATAGGCCATCGAGACATTAGTATCTAGTCTACCTAGACTTGACTGGACTTGACTGGACTTGCTCAAGTTTTTGAACGTTCGATCACGAATAATTTTCGCACCTCTTCGCTCATTGACCGGGATATTGTACTATCCAGCTCGAAAGTAATGGTGTTGTGAGACTTCGTTGCTGCTGCCAGAATGGAACAGGGTCCGCCGAAGGAGTTTTGTTCGAGGTCTATCCGATGTAACAACGCAACGCTACCATCTACGCAAACGCTCTTTCGAGGTACACCACCCTAGGTCAATCAGATAGGTTTTATCGTAATTCAACTATTCCACTCCCTATTTCTCATGATGATATGCAAATATATTCTTGATTGCCACATTCCATTTCACTCGTCATCCAGATCAACATCGAGCGCATCAGGGTTAGCAGTCACCGCCGGAGATAGCTCCATTGGCTTCGCGTTGCCGGCCTCCAGTCCACTGCTAGCTGCAACGAAGCCTAAAGGTGCACGAGCCTGGCGTTCAAGGGCTGCCATGGCATCGGCTTGCTCATTGTTCTCGCCGTCACCTTCTTCCGTCGTGGTCTCTTCTGGCTGCTGTAGACTTCGAGCGAGGGCTTGAGACGCAATAAAATTTACATCGGTGCTTTGTAATGTTAGTACGGTTCTAGGGCTTATAAATCAGGTTTTCGACTTACTTGTATTGTGCTTGTACACTTCGCTTAATGCGAAGCATCTCTTTGAAAGTGTCTTCATTACCGTGTTGCACCTCAAAGTTCTCCCATTTCGACCAAAAAGTCGGCGTAGTGCGCGGATCACAGAACTGTGATGCATGCCCGTAAATGGATCTTGCTCGATCAATTTCCCCAAGTCTTCGCTCCATCTCAGCGAATTTGAGACACATGTCCCGAGCTTCTTTATCCGGCAAAGCTGCAATCGCTCTCTCATAGATAGGACGCGTTGAGGTAAGACCAAAATTGGATGCTGATTTGGTGATGTAGAAGTTGAACATTTCGAATCTGTCTTCATCCGAGACTGCACGTGTTGCCCGTTCATAGATACGCATGGCATGCCTTGCGAGTCCACGTTCCTCTTCCAGGCTGCCATACATAAGATACAAGATCTTGGCGAACTTCGAAGGACAGCCCTCGACCGCTTGCTCAAATAAATCTCGTAGTCGTTCAATGCCGATTTTACGGTCCACCGCCTTTGTCAGGTACAAGTTCCACAATTCGAATGCGACGGGGTAATTGAACAGGTCCAGACCTCGCTCGTAGACCTTAAAAGACTCTTCAAAGTACTTGTTTTCTTCAAGTAGGTTCGCAAAGTTGACTACTGTCTGCGGCGTTGCTATCCGTATTTCGAAGATTCTCTCGTAAACCTTTTTCGTTTCTTCGAGAGTACTTACACTCTCAACTAGATCGACATAAAAGCTCCATAGTTTCCAGCTTTTATGAACTCTTTGCTGCGGTGACAGTGACTCGTCGAAGTAATCCACAGTAGATCGTTTTGGGGCCTGGCATGCCTTCGCCATAATATTCACCGCCCGGTCGAAATCCTCATTTCTCAATTCCATCTCGGCCCACGCACACCACATCTCAGCAAGTTCTGCGACCGACTTGAATGGCACTTTGATTCCCTTTTCCATGATTACACGTGCGGTCCGTAAGTCGCCCCCTTGCTCGTAGAATTTTGCGTAGTTTGCCCAAAGTTCGTGGAACTTGCCAACCGCCTTACGGGGTTGTACCGCCGAAATAGCATCAGTATATGTCTGTACGACCTCTTTTTTATTGCCGGCCCAAAGTGCAACCCTCTTCTCCCACTCTACAACGTTGTTGGGGTTCTGCCGCAAAAGCACATCGTTCACCAGAAATGGTCGCCGATCCATAAGTTGCTCAAAGCGCATCATGCGAATGTCCAAATCAAAATCTGCATCCTCGTTGATCTTACCTGTCTCTGATCGTATTGCCGCAGCATCCATGAGGTTCCCGATGATGGATTCTTCAAATTCAGCGTAAGAGTCAAATACTAGAGTGAAGTCTCGAACGGTCATGACGGTTGTAACTCCCTCCTCAAAAATGTCTCGTGCCCTCTCAAAGTTGCCTTTTGTAATCCAGTATGTTGCCAGACCTGCCCATAATTTCCCTCTCTGGTCCGCAAATCGTTCGATCCCACTTCGCACAATAATCTCAACATCAATACCCGCAGTACGCCCGGTTTCTATCTCTTTAGCATACGTTACTAATAAATCCACCATTTCAGTCCAAAGCTGGAATTCACTCTTCCCATTCTTGCTCCGAAATCTGGGATTATTCAGTATGTCCATGTATTTCTTTACAGCTTCCGTGTATTTGTGCATCTCCACCAGAAGATCGATAAAGTCCTCAGCATCCTCCGGGTGGATCTGCATGTAGCGTCTCCATATCTTTACCGCGGTGTCACCAGAGGCAGAATTGGCAAAAGGTCGGTACAGGGCCCATACGCGATTATGCTGGGTCATTGGTAAAGATCGCAGTGCTCTGTCAAAGGTCCGACGGGTAGATGTTACCAAAGGCTGTTGCATCAGGAAGGAAAGGTACATTTCCCAGATTCTTGGCATTTTATTTAACAGGATGAGCGCGCGCTCGAATAAAGCATTGACTTTGGCGTACTCTGATGCATGGATAGCAGGATTCTTGTTCCGTAAGTGCTTCACACGTAATTCAAGGTACATCTTCCACAACTTGTAGGAACGCGGCAACTGCGTGCAAGCACGCTGTAACACAAACGCCTGTTCCAGAAGATTTCCATGCTGGTGTTTGTAATCCACATATATGAGCCATGGCTTGATTCTTCCTGGATCACGTAGAATATCCTGCTCGTAGACTACGTCGTCCGAAGAAACTAGGTACAAGCCTAGATCTGTGTTCAGAGCGCCGAACTTTGGGTTAGGTTTGCTAATGAACATCGTCCGTAAGAGTTCCCCAGGCATAGTGTGACCGGTGTGCTTGCACTCTGGGAACCACCGTGCGCGAAATTTCGGATGTTTTGACGCGAGAATTATCTAAGGTACCTTATTTGGAACAGAGTCTATGCCGAAGCAGGACCGCGGGCGCTAACGTTAGAAGGGTTCACCTAGCACTCGGCTAAACCTAGCAGTCGGACAGCCCTATAGGGCTGAATATCCACATATCATTTTTTATTGCTTCAACGATTCGTTTTAGGTGAACTACGTAGCTAATAGGACCTCTTTGGGGCCCTTCTGATACGCATGCCTCGCCCTGATTGGTCAGTTGTAGATATCACGTTATTCCTTTGCTTCTGCTCCTGCTTCTGCTCCTGCTTCAGCTGTCTGACCCGTAGGCTTCCGACTGGCTTATCGTCACCCTTTTTTATTAGTAGTTCTTTGGCTATTGAACGTACTTGCTCCACACGAGGAGGCCAGCCCCAAGCCTGAAGACGTAGGATCCAGGCACATATAGCTTCTTCTTCTTCTTGGCTAAGTCTTTGAAATTGCTGATTGCGTGCAGCAGCAGTCTTTCGACCATTGATCCGATCCCAAAGAGTACTAGTTGGTATTCCATATTGACGAGCGATTTTTGCTTGGGAAGGATTTTCGTTGGCTGCTGAAGCCTCGTTCCAACGGGCGTGAGCAAGCGTTATGCGCTCTTCCTGTGAAAGTTCTATATCTTCAGAAGGTATGAAGGACATAGGGGGGGTGGGGGGGGTGGCTGCCATCGTTTTGCTGATATGTTGAAGAATTATACCAATAAAAAATGAAATGTGGATATTCAGCCCTATAGGGCTGTCCACTGCTAGGTTTAGCCGAGTGCTAGGTGAACCCTTTTAGTGCCCCTCGATCGTGAGGTGCTCCTTCTACAGTATTCAACGAAACACAGTCAGATTTGTAGCAGTTTTGTGTGCTACTGTAATTCCCTCGTTTATTAGGTTTCGCCCAAAATGTCAGGTGCTGGAGTTAGTCAAGCATGCTAGATCCTGATACTGTGCCAATGCTGATGGGGCGGGACGTTATAGGATAGGGAAGCTGTCTTCCCAACACGACAGTCCTTAGGAGCTATGAAGAGCAAGTTAAAGGGTGCGGAGACGGGCCACAGCCTGCTGAAGAGGAAAAGCGAGGCATTGACAAAGTGCGTCCCATAAAGGTTCATAGCGAATGAAGCTAACAGTGCACTGTAGACGATTTCGAGGTACGGTATCAGGCGTCGAAGCAAGTTGCTCGCACTAAGGTATGGCAGAAATTACAAGGCGTATTGATGAAGCCAAGCGAAAGATGGGCCGTGTGATGCAGATAGCGGCTTTCTCGTTGGCAGAGGTCACGTACGCTGTGGGTGGAGATATAGGCTATCAAATCCAGGAATCTGCAAAATCTGCACGGTTCCGAGTGAGAACGAAACAAGAAAACGTGTCTGGTGTTTTCTTACCTCGATTCGAAAGTCACACCACAGAAGGGAACAACGATTTTGGCTTGACGGGCCTGGGAAAAGGAGGGCAGCAAGTCCAGCGCTGCAGGGAGACTTATGCAAGAGCTGTGGAAACGCTCGTGGAGTTAGCAAGCTTACAAGTATGTTATGTAGCACGACTAATTCTCATCCGTACTAAGGACGTTCACATCAGACAGCATTCGTGATCCTGGACGAAGTCATCAAGGTCGTGAACAGACGAGGTAGTACTCCTTTGCCATTATCTCAAATATGTGTGGCTAATGCAGACCTAACGTAGTAAATGCGATGTACGTTTAACCACCGATAGCTATGTAAATACATCTACTAACCGCCGCTGTCCTTTCAACGCAGTGAACACGTAGGCACCTGGGCTACCTAAGTCCTTCGGTATTCTGACTCTAATTTACAGGTCATCATACCGCGCACAGAGAACACCATCAAGTGTAGGGGCACACATGGACGTACCGACTTATAAGCTCGCTAACAACTAGCAGACATCAACTCGGAGTTGGATGAACTTGACAGAGAAGAGTTCTATCGACTGAAAAAGGTAATTAAGACGGCCAGCTTCTGGGTAGCGAGTCAAGAGCGCTCGCTGATACATCCATTATTAGGTGAAAAACAATAAGACACGAGATAATGAGAGAGCAGATCAGGAAAATGCTGCCAAACAACGCGACAGTGACAAGGAGAATAGTGAAGGCTCAGGCTCTACCGATGTCCTCGGCGAACAAGAGGACCAAGATGTCATCTTCTAGTAACTTCTTAGCATTTTGATTTGTCATCAGTCGAGAAAACCGATCGCTTTCGGAATTCGGTTTTTCAAATTTTCTGGCGATTGCTCCTGCATAATGCGTTCCACCTTTTACGAGGCGCCAGGACTGTTACGTGTAAAAGACAATGATCAACGAGTTTTCCTGAAGCGGTCAACTGTCATTTGCGGACTGGGTATCTAAGTCAACCTTGAAAGAAGGAGCTATACGCCAAGGCTTTATTGACGTTGGTAAACGACTTTAATGGACTTCTGCTCCTCCCCTAAAGCCATTCCGGCCGTAGCTTGCTTAGCACTTATAGCTCCCGCCTCTGCTTCATACTCAATAAAAGCAATTCCCTTTCTGCCCGGCACCAGTCGCACCTCCCTAAAACCTTCGAATCTACCGAAAATCACAGTGAGCCCTTCAACCTCGTAGTCTTCTGGTAGGTTCTGCACGAAGAGGATCTTGTTAGGCGGTAAATACTCTTCTGGTACCACTGCCCCTGCTGCAGGATTTGACGATTTAAGACCAGCACCGCGCGCTGCTTTGACTGGTCGTGCGTTGCCAGCGTCGGGGCCATTTGCAGCGGATGGCCGCTTGAGCTTCTTTTGTGCTTCTGCAGCTTCTGCAGCCTGTTTTCTTTCTAGAACAGTTCAAATTCGAGATCAGCCATCACATAGTGCCCAGCGGAACGTGCATGGAAAACGCTACCCTTTTCAGCCAACCTCTGCCGTTTGTGTTGCTCGAAATCATCCGAACTTCCTCCCTTCTGTACCGTAGCGTCACTCTTTGTCTTAGCATAATCAAGCACCATAGGTTTCTCGAAAAGCTCAAAGCCTTGCACCTCCTTGATGGCGCGCTCGGCGGCTTCAGTATCATCGAAGACTATAAAAGCCTGACCTCTGGCCTTCAAGTTCTTCTTAGCTACGATGTCGATAATGTTACCATATTCAGAGAAAACTTCGGTGAGCGCCTCTTTGAGTGGGTCGATCTTGATGGCCTCCTCCAGGTTCTTCACCTATGCTCAAGGTCAGTCCAAATAGTTCAACCAGGCCGTGGCTGATAAAGACGAACGTAAATACTAGTATCAATCAGCCAAGGTACAATGGCTGATGGACACCTGTTTAACATACGTCGAGTTTGGTGCGTTCATGCCACCCATCTGAACTGCTGCCACAGCCATGATGTGAAAACCGTACGGTGCGCAAGAGTACAGTAAGTCATCTATGAAGCTCGCTTCGCTTTCCACCTTTGACCTAAGTCTAGCGGGATAGCCGCCCGACCGCATGCGATACCCGCAAGCGACTGTCTACGTTATATTGAGTACTCGTATAAACGGGGTTCCCCCGCAAACCTTAGGCGAATTTGGCGGTTTCGATATACTGTGTTCACACTATATTGACACTATACCAAGAAAATAGACATGCTAGCATCATATCATAGTAGAATTCAATAGCGGCACTATATCTCGTGCAAATTTGTGAAATTCTGCGTCATGACTTTTCATGAGAACTATTTTCACTCAAGGAACAAGATAGATCGCATAAAAAAGTAAACATGTGTATCTAAGTAAGCGCGAATATCAAGTATTACTATTAAATGCTGAAATTGCGTGCACACACTGTATTTCAATCTCATCGTATTAGATTTACCTTTGACTCGAGCAGTGTATCTATCGAAACATCTTGAGTGTTCAGAACAGAATCAGAATTCAGAAGTAATAGAATTTGAGTGATTTATTTGACTGAATCAAATTCTAGTGAAAGCTATTTATCTTAAGAAAGAATCTTGAGAATGTCAGTTCAGTTCAGTCGCTGCAAATGAAATATCAAAAAATCAACACAAACGTCTTTCTTGTTTCATCATTAGAGAGAACTGTACAAGCAAAAAAAGAAATCTTTTAAATGAACACAAGTGAACATATCAATCAGCAAACACATCAACTTGATCATCGTCTGCTCAATTGAAATCATCTTCAGTCAATTTCTGAACTTCGATCAGAAGTCTTCATCTAAATGAGAACGACTGTCGATAGTTGCAAGTTTCACAGAACATCAAGTCGAATTCTTGAAAAGCAGCAACTTCTTCGACTTCGTCAATGAAGTGATCTGATTGACTTTTTGTGCAATCAGCTCACAAAATTGACTCTTGTTTACATCATTGTAATCTGAGTGAAGCGAGAGCGTGTCTCAAAGATTAAGAACATACGTGATTCAATAATCGATCTTTTTCTGTTCAATCTTCTCAATCAAGTTCATGAATAACTTGACTTGAACTGTCAAGTTTTCTCAAATTTCTATGCACGTTAGTTAGATATGTATCAATTGATCATTGATGTTGACATATCTTTGAAATACTTCTTGCTCAAGTCGAAACTCTTGCTCTGAGATACATTTATGTAGTTGTTCATAAAGTAAAACACTTTACAGAAGTTTTTCAAGTTGAACAAGAACACAAAAAAATCAATAAGAGTATTGATATCAAAAGATTTTGCAATCGAGTCAGACTTGCCTGATTCATTCTGTTTAATCTTCTTGACAAAGATTTAACAGTTCATTAGAAGAGCTTTTTGAAGACAATGAGATTTTCAATGTTTACAATCATTCATTTCAGTGTTCTAGACTTGTACTGCCGATTATGCTCAGTAAGATGTCATCACGCAAAGTCATAGTTAAATTCATCAGAATCTACATCGACTTTGAATACAGACTTTATCAACTTGTTTGCATTCTCTTTCGACCAGGCAAAATGCAACATGATCATTCAATGTTTCTTTCTGTCTATGATATTTATCAAGCGTAAGCTCTCATTCTCTTCAATGAGCGCAGACTTTGCTTTAGCTCTTCTATGATGCTTCTTTGAAAGATCGATGATTTTGCGAACTCACTTTCGTGATTCTGTTTCAGAAGAAACAATTGAGTCAAACTCTGATGAAGAATCTTGCGAAGAGATAAAAGAATCGAGAAAAATTATCTAGAACATATCAGCGATTTGTATCAATCTTTGACATTAGAATCAGTTATGTTAGAAATCAGCATAGAGCGAGTCAATATGAGTGTCATTTAACTAGAAGATAAATGCTAAGAAAGAAAGATAGCTACAGAAAAGAAGCTGGCTACATATATGTATTTCTCAGTCGACGCTAGACTCAATAGAAACTAGTCAAGATAACGAAGCGAGAATAGATCTGACAAGACTAGAAGACTGAGTCTGACAAGGCTAGAATCATGACATTATCTTCTCTCTTCGACAATTCATGTTCGCATGAATGTATTTTCTGCTTGATTCTGTTGATTGACTGAATAGTTGAAAGCGCTTCTAACGCGATTTGTTCGAATATTGAATATGAAAATCATCAACTATCTTCTGAGTGTTCATAAATTTGTCGTCATCAGCGTTGTATCAATTGAGATCATTGTCATAGTCATTTCATTTGACTCTATACTGAAGTCATCTTCAATATCGACGAAAATTCAATATATCGTCGATTTTTCATTCGTTTTCGTCGTTTATCACTATTGACTCAAGAGACTCATTCTTTTGATCAGGCAAGAGATCATCGACGACGAGACGAAGCAGATCAGAATGAAATACGTCATGAACATACATAGTCTCTGATAATTTCAGCTTATATGACGAGTCGACGAGTTCTAGATTGATGAAGAAATCGAGCATTTTGTCGTCTAGCTTCTTGAAAGATCTCGCTGTAACGATGTTTCATTCATTCAGAAACATCTTTGATTTGATCTCATAATTGATCTTCTTTCTATGCTTGTTAGCTTGATTCATCATTTGTTTTCGTGTTTTGACCAGAGCTTTATGAGCGAAGATCAATGTCTTGTTCATTTGTTCAGATATATTCTTGACTTGATTGATCTACAAGCGTTCGCGAGTGCTTTCATACTCGATGATGTCAGAGTCGAAGCTCATACAAGAATGAAAACCCTTGTTCATAAAGAAGAAAATCAAGAAGATGACTGAGAACAAGACGTTATTGTCAACAAACTTGATCATAAGTAGTCACTTAGATCAGTTATCTTGCATATATGAACAGAAGAATCGAAGATATCTTTCGATGTTCTGATTGACTCGTTCACTTTGATTGTTGATCTGAGAGTGATAGACTGTAGAGAGTCGAAGATTAATGTCTAGTCTTTTGCAAAGCGACTTTCATAGAATGAAGATAAATTGCAAACCTCGATCAGATATTATGAAGCTTAATAGATCATGAGTTCAATATACTCATTGAATCAGCATTTCAGCTGTCTTTTTGACAGTGATATCTTCATTCTCAGTGATGCAAGAAATATAATGTCTTTCTTTTGACAATCTGCAAATGATCGTCAGAATAGCGTTGTACTCGCTTGAATCAGATAGATTAATAATAAAGTTCATTGCTATGTCTTGTCATCGCTGTTTAAATATTGATAGAGGTTGAAGCAAGTCATTTGATTTATTTCTAGATGTCTTTGAACGTTGACAGATATAGCAGTTTCAAATATATCAATCTATCGTTTTTTGCATGAATGATTAATAGTAGTTTCGCTTTATGATCTTTACAGTTCTAAAAATATCAGAATGATCAACTGATGATTGATCATGTATCTTACGAATCAGATTCATTTGTAGAAGCTCGTTGAATGAGACTCATAGCTGACTATCATGATACAAGATTTCATTCTGAGTTTAACAATTCTTCAATTTGATATCTTCATATTGTGTCTCGTCTCTTGCTATTGCTTCGTGAAGTAGTGTACAACTCTCATCGATTTCATTAATCTCAAGAATCTGTTTATAGATTGATTTCTTGATGTTCTTCTTTAAATCAGCAATTTTCATTTGATTTGAAGTCAGAATAGTGATTCATTGATAGCAAATGCACTCATCTTCTGAGCTTCTAGAAACTGAATCAACTCGACGAGTCAATGCATCAACTTTGATGTTTTGTTTATCTGAGCAATACATGATTTTGAAGTTGAAGTTGACGAGCTTTTGTACTCAGCGCATTTGACATCTACTTAGCTCTTTATCTTTCATTAATGACGTTAAAGCTTGATGATCAGTGAACATCTTGATGAATAACTCAGTCAATTTCAGCTCAGATCATCAATGCTTGAAGACATGAATGATTGCTAGTAGTTTCTTGTCATAGATCTTGTAATTGCACTCAGTGAGACTCAGATTCTTGCTGTAGTAAATCATTGAATGCAATGTTTCTTCATCATCGTACTGAGAAAGTATGTCATCATTGACGTAGTCAAATGAGTCTGTTTCAAGAATAGTTTTTTTATTCTGATCAAAATAACGAAGAATAAAGACTTCAGTCATTCATTTCTTTATATGATCAAAGATCATTTGACAAGCTTGATCTCATTCAAATATCATCTCTTTTTGAGTTAGTTGAATCAGAGAATGAACAATCTTCGAAAAGTTCTTTATAAAACATTGATAGAAGTTGCAGAAGTTGACGAAGAACTGCATTTGATGAGATTTGTAGAAGTAGATCATTCGACTACTGCTTGTACTTTTCTGAAATTCATCTTTAGTTCTTCAATGAATAGCAATAGTTTCAGAAAGAAGATCTTCTGAACATGAAACTTGCATTTGTTTATATTCATCTGTAAATTGATTTCTCATAGTCTATGTAGAACTAGTCGTATGTGTTTCTTATATTTCTTCAGTGTTTTGCTGTAAATGATAATGTCATCTAGATAAATCTGACAAAACTGATGTAGATAATCAAACAGCACGTCGTTCATATAGTATTGATAGAAAGTCGAGTCGTTGATTAATTCAAAAGACATCACGTGATATTTGTAGAAGTCAAAAGAGATAATAAAGATAGTCAAATTCTCGCTACTCAAATGCATGCATAGTTTGTTGAAGATGACTATTATATTCAATCGAGTCAGATACTTGCTATCTTGAATACGAGCGAGAGTTTCGTCTATTAAGAGTAGAAAATAGCGATCTCGTTTGATCAAAGCATTGAGCTTTCTATAATCAACGCAAAAACACAGACTATCATCTTTCTTTTCAATGAATAGTATGAGCGAAGCATATGAGATTGAGCTGAAAGATATAAAGCTCTTATTCAGATGTTCAATCAGATAATTCTTCATCTTTTGAAGCTTGTAGTCAGACATATGATAGAGACGACTTCGAGAAAACATTTTCTCGTCTGTCAACTCAATTTTGTGATCATAGAGATGATGAGAGAGTAGTTGATCAGTCATAGCTCGATCAAACATATTCAGATAGTCATGATATTTCAAAGAAAGCTTAGTTTTGACTTCTTTCAAGATTTCTTCGTGTGAAAGCTCTTGTAGATCTACATCTTCGAGTTTATTTCTAGCTGTTTTTAGAAGTCGATCGATTTTCGTGATGATGATCGCGAAAGTAGTCACATTCAATCATTTGACTAGTGATTTATATGCTGCAGTCTCTATCATTGCTATGTTCATTGAATCGAAAGACGAAGTGAAGTTGACTGAATTAAATGATTTCACGATTTTGAATGAAGATGACTTCTCGCTGAGTTGAATGACAACAGAAGAGATAAATCTCTTTAGTATTTGAGTAGAGATTGAACTCTTCTGTTTTATCACAATTTTCTTGATGACAGAAAGAGAGATTGAGCTAGCATTAATATGAGTCTTTGAATCAGAAAATTGAAGACGATCGTTTCTCATATCAATTGTTATCTCAATCTTATTCATTCATGTTTTTTCAAGAATCATCTGATGCTGACTCAATCAAGTAATCAGCATAAAGATGAAACGTTTCATATGATCTTGAACAGTCAGATTCAAATAAATTGCATGAATAATGAGCTTTTTTGCATAATGATCATTGAATTTTCTTATTGACTTAAGCTTGATTAAAGATAACGATTTGATTTGCAAATGATCACAAACATTCTGCGCGATTAATTCATCAATAAATGAATAGTCAGCTGCTTCAGTGTCAATCAATGACTTTAATGAGTAACTAATTTCATTGCTAGATAATACACATTCAATAGTCAAAGATTTCGAAGCAAAGAAATCATTTGAACTGCTCATTGTTGAAGAAATTAACACATCTTTCATCACGTCTTTGATGAAAGTCACTAGTTTTTTGTCTCATTCTTTGATCTCTCTGTAAATAATTTCTTCTCTTCTTTCAACATAATGATCTCATTGAGATGAGAAATGAATGCACAAGATGTCAAAGTACTAGTCTTCAGCTGAGAGCAATTCTTTGAAAGATGACTCGAAACTTTGCAGTTGAAGCAGATGATTGACATTCTTGATCATTCAGATTCAAGAATGAAAAAAGTAGCGAGTTGAACATAGCTAGTAGTCAAGACTGAAGCTGATGTCAATGAAGAACTAAAACGTTTTTTCGAAGCTGCTATCAATTTGACTGTTCATTGCTCGTCACGTAGCTGATAATTGACTCATTGTTTTTTATTCACATCTTGAAGAAAAATCTTGAGCTTATCAAGTGAGCTAAACTTTATGAGGCAAACTGACAATGCATTCTGAAGATGATTGTTGATTTTATTCTGAATGTTGTTCATCAGAATGATATCATCGTAGTTCAGAAAGCTGAATATTCTAGTGAATTTTAAATAGAAAGAGCTGAAGAGCTTGTTGAGCTGCTTTAGAGCGATGTATTTGCAATGACACTTTCAAATCAGATTCTGATCTTCATAAATTTCTTTCAGATGTTTCAGTAGCTCTAATAGTGACTGATAAAGTGAGAAAGCATCAACATGATGCTTTGCATAGATTTGCTGATCAGCATCGTCTTCTAGTCTGAAAATCACATAGACAATATGAATCTTTTCAGTATAGTAATGATTCGCGTTGACATCGAGCTTGTCAGCTATTTTGATGTTTCATGTCTCTCAGATAAAATCATCTGTTTCAATGAAGATGAGTGAATTCGAAAGCTTGATGAACTTGTGATGATCATTCTCGTTTTCATTATCAGATAAAGTAGAAGATTCTCGTTGAGAGTGAGCTTCAAAAGTCGAGCTTCGTTCAACTTCAGAGCGACGAATCAAAACTGAGATCGTAGAAGCTTCTTTCTGATTGACTTGTTGCTCAGCTGACTGAGTATCTTGACGAGACATAGATTGATCAGCTTGACGTTGTTTCGCTCTGAAGTTCAATCGCTCGCCTTGTAGCTGACTGATCTTTTTCTCTAGTTCATCATTCTTATCAAAAGCGACTTTTAGTTGTTTCGCTCTTTTTTTGTGATCTTCTTGTATGAGAAGTCAGTGTTCATTGAGTTGTAGAGTCAAGTCTCGCTGACTTCGAAACTCGTTCAGCATATTGATGACTTCGTCAAGTTGATTGCTGACTCAATGAAGCAGTTGTTTCTTGATGTTTATGTTTCATGCAATGACAGCTTTCTCAGCTTCGACTGAAGCATTGATGAGTAGAAGTGAAACTCTTCTATTGACAGTGCTTCTAAGCAGACGAGTTGTTCAAGACTCAACTGACTCAACGTCACATGTCATGATGAGAGAAGATAGAAGTTGTTGAGATAAGAATAGATGAGAGATTGATGTTTTTTGATGAGTGAAAATTCAAAGAATTTCTTGTGAATTTCAGATAATAATTGAGTGCTTTATTTGAAGAATTTCTTGCAAATAAAATGATGAAAATGAGTGTAGAATCGAAGAATTTCTTGCAATCTAAAATGATGATGCAAATTTGAAGAATCTCTTGCAAATTTTCCTTACTGAATAGATTGTTTCATATTATCTATTTGTTGATAGCAGAGTAGATGATGAGCATTTATTTAATGTTAGAGATCAGCATAAAACGAGTCAATATGAGTGTCATTTAACTAGAAGATAAATGCTAAGAAAGAAAGATAGCTACAGAAAAGAAGCTGACTACATATATGTGTTTCTCAGTCGACGCTAGGCTCAATAGAGACTAGTCAAGATGACGAAGCGAGAATAAATCTGACAAGGCTAGAAGACTAAGTCTGACAAGACTAGAATCGTGACAAGTTACTGACAGTTTCAAGCGAGTCTGTAATCATCATTTGTACTACGCAGATCTGATGTACTTGAGAACTCAATGAAAGACAACTTAAAGATCATTAAATAGAAGATAAAATGTCTATGAAACTGCTTGAGTTATCAGATCTCAGACAAAGAAAAAGACTTGATGTGTAAAGAGTGAATAAAAAAGAGAAAATTTCTCTGTCATGTGAGATGAAGTAAGATATTATTTTGCACTTTAGATGAAGAGCAAGATTTCTTACATTCACATTCTGAACTTTGTTCTTCTTGTGCTTTCTCTGAAGATCATGCATTTCTCTTCTTAAAGCTTCGTCTGTCATTCAAGAACTCTGTGTCGCTGTCGCTTGAGTATTCAAATCTAAGTCTATCAACACTCTAAAACTCTGCAATGCTCTTCAAACAATTCTCATCACTCTTCAATCAGAAAGCTGTGCGAATTAAGATATTGTATAATTTCTCTGCAATTTCTATTATTATACAATGCTTCGCTAACTTTACGTTCATCAGCTGATTTAACATTTCTTCAGTTCAAAACTTATTTTAATTTCATGCGAAATAAATGTGCTCTTCTCAAGTCGTTGCAGTTATTCAAGTCATTGATTCAGCTCTGTTCAATTCTGCAAGTCTTTGAATTGATTCTGCTTAATTCTTTGAGTCTGATTGATAATCATGTCTCTTCGACGTTTATTGCTCAGAAATGTTCTGCATGCTTCAGTCAAGCAGTCGTATTCTCTTAGATCAATACGATCATCAGAACAATCTGAGACAATGCAGCGAAGAAACTTGAAGAATACATTTGATGCAAAAGAAGATGCTCAGAATGATGATATGAAGATGAAGATTGCAACGAGTGTAGAAAAGAAAGACGACGAGAATATCTTAAAGATCATGAGATCAGAGTCTATAACACAGATGAAGAAGAGTGTCAAACTACAAGAAGAAGTGAAATACATCATTGTTGACTGTGAACTGCTTTTATGCTAACGCGCATGTCATAGATGCTTGCAGAAACATTCGACAATATTGCGCTTTCTAATATCAGCGAAGAAGCTCAGATTCTACGACAGCTCAACATTGATGTTGAGATCAATGACATTTACGACACATTCTTTACTGTCATGAGCGTATTCAATTTCATCAGCTCACAGCTGATCAATTTTGATGCTATGTCTTCACTCGATCATCGTTCTTTCACTGACTTTCTTCTCGACACATTTCAGACTGTTTCTCAGCGAAGAACTATACTGCTTAAAAGAAATTTTGAGTTTGTCTTAGATCTTTGAATCACTGAGACTGACATCACGATGAATAGTTATATCGCTTTATTGAAGATTCTGCAAACTATGAACAATATTTCAAAGATCAGATACTTGTCAAAAGTGTTAATCACTCTGAAACATAATACAAGAGCGCATTTTTCACTTATGAAAATGCGAAAGAAAGAAATCTCAGTGATATTCGAAAAATTACTCACAGAACATTCTGCTGCAAATGCATTGTTGACTTGACTGTATTGATTTGATTCGCTGAATCTTGTCAAGATCATGTTATCAGCTCAAGAATTTATGACTAAATTACATGTTGATCTAGCAGAATTTGTAGATTCATCTTCAGAATTGTGACATTTGCATAGTTGAACTACGTCTATTTGAAGTTGCTTAGAAGACTTTGCAAAATATGCTGATTCAAATGATGATTTCATTTTTCTCTTGAATATTGTGTATTACAAATGTTACAACTTATTTTGTCATTGCGAAGCTAAGTCTCATATTGAACGAGTGCACGCAATTGCAAGAGATTGATTCAAATTCGTGAAGACTTTAAGAGAAATCACTCTCAAGTGTTACGATTCTAGCTACGCATCTATGTTAATAGCTATGTTGATGACTATGTTGATGACTATGTTCCTGACTATCGCCGATCGCTCGTCACTAGACTATCAAGTTGTTTCGAAGTCAACTCTATTCAGAGTTAGCTTATGTTCTTCTGAGTCATATAGATAGTCGACTCTTCTCTTCTAGATACTTTTCTTTCTTAGCATTTATATACTCGTTATCTTACACTCATATGACTCGCTCTATGCTGGTCCCTAACATTAAGCTTCAATCGCTTATTCAATTTGATGCAACTCAACTTTTTCAGAACATTATTGATGCTTTAAATGAGTCATTGAATTTCAGAAAGTTGTTGTGCATCGAAGATCAGCATTATTACGTATCTGAAGTCATGATCATGAGTAGAGAGTCATCAGTTTATCTGAATTATGAATTTCAATCTTGAGTATCTGATCTCACATCAGAGCAGCTTGAACATCATAAAGAGAAGATAACACTTTCAGCAGCTCAAAGACTGAATCTTGAACATTATGATAAGTTTCTGATTCGTCGTATTCTAAACATCAAAAAAAGAACAATACGTTTGCTTCAGCTTTTCTCTTCACTTCAAGCGAAATTAGAAATAGCAGCATTTGAAAGACAATACTTGATTGATTTCTTTCAAAACAAGTCAATCTCACTGTTTTTACTTTTCTTCATAGACGATTTTAACTTATATCGTAATATGTATTGATCTTTACTCGAAATATATTTGATCTGTGAAGTTATGAACTGTGAGAAACAGTCGCGATGCTCAAATGTTCTGCCTTTAACATTAAACTCTCATGCAAGCAATTTTGAGAATGTCATAACGATGCTGTCTTTCTTGATGTGTTTATTGAATCAAGATACAACTTTCATGATCAATGATGAAGAAACATTTGTGTGCATCTTCACACTCGCTTTTATCAAAGACATGTTGCAGCAGCAGATCAATGCTAACTGTAAAAGTATTGAAGCAGATAAAGACTGCAGATTCTGCTTGATTTCTATCAAGAAGCAAGATAATCTAACTTATGATGACATCAACAATGAATGATATCACTATCAAACACTTGCTCTGCGAAGAAACGACAATCTTATGATCAAGATTAAAAAAAAGAAATTCTTTTAAGAGTAAGAACTTAGTATGAATCAATCTTTTTTAGTTCAAATGACATCAGCACTCGATATAATTCTCACAAGATTAACAAATTCAGCGCATTTTAAATACGCAGACATGACAAATCAATCTCATCATCTGTTGCTAGAAGCAGTTTTAATCATTCAAAGTTGCAAAGAATACACGCTGCAGCTACAAAAATTCTAATTTTCGTCAGACTGAGATCGTTTACAATCTTCTTTTTTTCATCTTCAAAGTTACAGAATGCAAGAACATGCTTGCGTCTCAATCATCATATCTCTGCTATTAAGAATGTGATTAAAGAAACGATGTATTAAATTCAAGTATTTGCAAGCGACTCAACGTTTATTCTCAGACTGAATGAACAAGATTGAAAGAAGCATCGTTGATGTCATTGTTGCAACTTATGCTTCAATGATGAAAAGCAATATCTTGCTTATGTCTTGAAGTATGAACTCAGCAGATTGAATTCAGTTGCAAAGCATTATCGTGACAGCTTGCAGAATGTATCAAAAGCTCGCAGAATGTGCAGCATCAACGATCAAGTTTAATGAGTGTTCTCAATCTCAAACACGAAGTCTCTCGTCTGTCTTGCATATTCAAAACTCTCGACGTCGACAAGAAAGTGTTGACAGCAATGTATTCATTGCTTCTAATGTTTCTGAAAAGTCACAAGTCAATGAATTCAAGCTATTCATGTGTGTAATCTTTGACAAGAAGAGAAAGAGAGAAAATAAGATTGTTGCTGAAGCATTCAATGAATGACTCAGTTGAATCAGTCATTTCAATGTACATGTTGACATACATTACGAGAGACTGTCAGATGAATATGAAACTGTTTACATATGCAACGTGCTGACGAGTGAGATGACATACAAGTGAGTTTCAATCTCTGATATCTGATGTCTGAATTCTTGAGTTGCTAATTCATAATTTGTGTTCATGTCAAATTTTACAAGAAGATTGTGATATAAACAAATCATTGCAACATGAAATGAGCTCTTCTATCTAGATTCAATCTTCAACAAACTGTTCAATTTATGCTTGCGAGTTCTCATTTTCAAGATGAGTCAGAATTAACAGCACAACTTGTATGCTTACAAGACTTATGTTTCGCTTTATTTTCTATTGTTCTTTCTTTCTCAGAGCGCACTTTAGAAGTTAAAGATTCTGAAGACAATGATCTAAAAAGTGATGCAAATCATTTAAAGTCAATGATTCATCAACGACTCTCAAAAGAAAGTGCAAGCAGAATTGAACTATCATCTCGCCTCACTGATTTTGTTGACATTGACTGACGTTTATCAAGTTTACGCTTAGTTTATGCTTGAGATTATGAACGATCTGAGATTCAACAGATCGAGAGAATTTCTCTTGCTTGACATGATTGATTTAGCTTTGTTGATGTGTAAGTTACTGCTTCATCTCTTTTCATGCTTCTTCTCAACATCAATATTATGATAATGTTCTCTGACTTCTTGATACAGATTCACTAATCATAGCATCACTTTTCACATGAGAGATTACTTTCATGTGCATGACTTGAACCTTGTATACAGTCTAGATGCAATCTTTATTCATGAAATTCTATGTGATAATTGCAGACTCTTTGTCATAGCTATCAAACTTTAAGCTTGAAACAATTGAAGAGATGATGTGCTGAATCTTTTCTTTCTTGAAAGAACAGAGAGAAGATTAATACTAGAACTCTCTGTCATAGACAGTAGAAAGTCATATGTGCTGAATTTGTCTTTCAAAGCAGATGAAGACAAATCAGAAGAATTGCTACACTGTACATGAAATATTAAATTTCTATGAAGCTGTATTCTTAGAGTTAACTAATATTTACTGTTCGCTTGTAAAGTTGCATTTGATAATGAAATTAAATAAATGAACTGCGTGTTGAACTTGAGATGATGTGAATAAAATTTCAAATGCGTTGATGTCATGTGATTTAAGAAGTTTAATTTCATCTTCATTCAACTCGCAACACTCATTCTGCACATTATTCACATCTTTGTTGATCTCGTTAAAGATTACTCATTCAAGTGCAAAGCAATACGCTTTATGTGATCATCATGTAGACGCTTTCGTAAAGATTTAAGCTTTTGTGAAAACTGATAGTTGCACAACAGAGATTTCATGTAAACAGAAATCTTCTTCTCTTTCTTATTATTATTCTGAGTTCTGTTTATTCTTATTTTATACTACTCAAGCTATAGAATTTTATCTTCAAGACTATTATAATAATCTTGAAGCACATGACTATCAACTCTTACAGAATCTTCAAGACAACGCTGCAAAAGTCTCATTCACATCTTCTTTTAATGATTTCTTCTTATTCTTATTCTTTTCTTTTATCACTTGCAGTTCTTTGAACATTTGATAAGTTTCTGTCTTGATCTGTAGTTGATTTATATCGCTTTGTTACATACTTAGAGAATCTGCAATTGTGACATGTAACATGATTGATGACTGTAAATATCTCTTTAAATCTTTTGATCAGCACAATCTTTCACGTCAAGCACAACAGTCATGAACATAAGCGAGAAGATTTAAAGAAAGATCTACTGAGTTATGAAATGCATTTCAGAGATTGCAGAAGATAAGCTTTGAAATGTCTGAAGATGATGATATTATGATCTGCGAGCTAATGTCTGAAAATTGTAGATTTTAGCTATCAGTGTCTTTTACTGCTGCATTTACATTCGATACGTCATCTATCTAGTGCGTTGCGCAACTCGCTGACAGAATTGATGCTTTAGATTTCAGAATGATCACGCAAGAATCATGAAGTTTCGACATTAAAGTTGAGTATGATGCGTCGCTTGATGTACTTTCTGTTTTCATGAGTCTTACATCTTTTAATCAGCTTCGCATCTCTTCTGCGCTTCACACACATGTTGATCTCGACGCTCTCGCTTTCTCACTGCTCTTCGCTTCTCTTTGCAATCTCATTCATCTATCACAATAATCATCTTCAAGATATTCTAGTAACAAAGAAGTGGTAGCACAAAGTTGAACTTGATTGAATAAAAGAAACAACATTGAGTATCTATGAATTATAATTTAGCGAGCTATCAGATGATGAACTGATGATTGGGGAAAATAATATTAGATATCGATAACATCAATTATGTATGATGTAACCTAGTGTAACTTCAATCGCGATCCGTTTCTGCCAAATACACATGTTCAGAACATAGCGGCAGCATAGCACGATTTGAAGTACGTGTTCATGTTCGAAACGTTGCTCAAGTTACATGTTTAAGTGCTGAACACGTATTCAAATCTACATGAGTAGACAGTCACACGAAAAGAATATATTAACGTTTAAAATTCTACATGCTTAATTTTTGACATGCTTATTTGATCGAACATGCTAATAAGATTAAACATGTACGCTAAAGCACCCTGTCAATTGACCTCTTTGAGCATATCTATGAAATTTTAAAATATGGTGCTAACATAAGCTGAACATAGTGTATTGGGACCGCCAAATTCGCCTAAGGAACGAGGTTTCTGCGCACTCTAACCTAGAAAGGTTAGCAACAGATAGTATCGGGTTTAGCGTGCTAAAAATGGCACTAATATAAATAGTTTTAGTTAGCGTGCGCAGAAACCCCGTTTGCGCGGGAACCCCGTTTATACGAGTACATTCATGTATCTTGCCGAGGGTGAGTCAACGCTAACACAAGTTTATAGTCCCGTACCAAAGGAGTGTCCTGGCAAGAAACCTACACAACCTACAGCCCGAGTTGTTCAAATAATGAATACCAATATGTGCCTACTCTAATTTTTAATAAGTTCTATTGGTGCATTGCTATATGAGTGTCAAATGATATACATGTAAATGCTTCCTTTTCGATCAATCCCAAATGGTTCACGACTTTGCTATGCATCTAGAAATAGGGTTTCAGCTTTACATAGAAAAACCATGGCAAAAATCATTCGATTGACAGATCAAGAGGCGCTTTTGCGTCAACTCTTATTGGAGGTTTCCTCTTATATCGATACGCTGGGAGAATACACAAAACCTGAATTGAGATTTACTGGAGGCTGGGTTCGGGACAAGCTTTTAGGGTCTACGAGCAATGACATCGATATCAGTATCAGTTCGATGACAGGGTATACGTTTGGAACTCTGATGAAGGAGTATCTGGCGCAAGATGAGGGTAGAGCCAAATACAATGAAGGTGTCGTTGGTAAATTGGCTAAGATAGAGTCGAATCCGGAGAAATCGAAACATCTTGAAACTGTTACGACGAAGATCCTTGGCCTTGACATAGACCTGGTAAACTTGCGGAAAGAAACATATGCCGATGATAGTCGGAATCCTACCATGGAGTTCGGAACTCCTGAAGACGACGCTTTTCGTCGTGACGCCACGGTAAACGCTATGTTTTACAATCTCTCTACCGCCAGCATTGAGGACTACACAGCACGAGGCTTTAAGGACATGGAGGCCAAAGTCATCAAAACCCCACTGGCCCCATTTCAAACATTCAAGGACGATCCTCTACGGGTTTTGAGAAGCATACGTTTTGCAAGCAGACTAGGTTATACGATAGCCCAAGAGGACGAGCAAGCTATGAGCGATAAAACCATTCGAGAAGCTTTAAGGCTGAAGATTCGCCGGGAAAGGGTAGGTGTTGAGATCGTTAAGATGCTCAAGGGTAGGTGTCAATCAAGACTGACAACAATCTTTTATCTGACTCTCCGTTCAAGGGCCTGACCCCCGTACGGCGCTACGTCTCATCGATCGCCTAGGCTTATACAATACAATCTTTACCAACCCCACCCTTAAAAATTTCAACTTGGTTGGCACCGAAAACTGGGCCCTAGCATACGATCAGCTTTTAGCGATCATGCAAGCCGCTTCTGACAAAAACGATGTGTCTGGATCACTGCTTCTGATACTGGAGGTATTATTGCCGGATTCGCAGCATGTGTACCTAGCTTGGCTTCTTTGTGCCTTTGTACCCTGGGCTAGAGCAGTTCCAGAGGCTTCAAAGAAACCCAAAGCGAAGGCTCCGCCAACCGTGGCAGCTACTGTAGCTAGAGAGGGTATCAAAGCGAACAATTCAGAAACCAAGATTGTCGAGAACGCAGTAATAACTCTGCCGGATATCGTGACGACAAGAGAAGTCATTAAGGACCAAGAAGATGCCACCACGTCACCTCTGAAGCGGAAGAAATATTCGGCTTTACGTGAGGCTCAAGGTATGGCAATCCGCCGCTGGGGTGTAAATTGGCGGAGTAGCGTCATGTATACCTTTTTAGTGGAAGTTATGGAGACCGGAGAAGCAAATGGTATGTCGCGGATCTATCCGTTATGCGTGACAAAGCTGATTTTCGAAGATCGCCAGCAACTAGTAGATAGCTATGCTAAGTGGTTATCAAGAATCAAGGAGTTGGATCTGCTAGATGCTCCTTCACTAAAACCAATGGTGGACGGAAAGCAACTATGCGATGCCTTAGAGGCACAGAATGGTCCTTGGGTAAAGAAGGCCCTTGACAGTTTAATAGAGTGGCAGCTCCAAAATCCAGATGAAACGGATACCGATAGAGCCATCGAAGAAGTAAAGCGAAGGAAAAAGGAATTCGGCCCTTTTTGATGCTTTGTTATTTTACTGCCCGGGGGAACAACCAATTTGGACTCAAGCAACAGGCCACCTTATACTATAGACTTCGGTATCAGCTCATCCTTAGAAAACGGACGGATATGGTGCCAGGTATTAGAGAGCGACAACTTGGACGACGATTCGGACTCGAGGAACTAGCATAGTCCCTAGCGCAATCTTGAAAACTTAGGCTGCGGTTTTCCAGCCAAAGACAACAGAGCGGCTACATCGTACTATTCTGATTCGACGACTTGAGCTGACCAGTTCGCGTACTTCCTTTACAAAACGCCAAAAGAAAAGGTTAGCGATGGGGCACCTAGAGACGGAGTCGAGGGCCTATGCATTGCCGTGCTTAAGAGCAGACACAACCCTGTAAAACCTTTGAGATTGTGGTAGGACCTGGTATCCAATTTCAATCATGAGTTAGGTAGAACAACATGTAATGAAATCGCTAGGCATATCTGGGCTGCGGCTGGCGCTTAGCTCAATTGGCGCTCGCTTATGAACAGAAGCTGAAGATATATATCGTTTTCTTCTACACCATGAAGTTTATGTTTCACTCAATGTGACGAACAGGAAATTGTCGCCATTAGCCTTGTAAGCCGACCCCGAGTGCATGAAGATTTCACAACAGTGACAGCTCAGAGATTGAAGATCTATGTCATGGATCTACGCTCCTTACGTAAAGCTACCCGGAAGCATGTTCAAGATATCGTCCTGAGAGCAGAAACGCCAGCTTGCCTTTCAAGCACAGGCCTTTCCGAATCCATACAATTTGATTTTGTAATCAAGAATATTCATCCATCCAACGACAAGAGGAGTATCCCAGTATGTCAGTCTCGACATCTGTCTAACATCAAAATTCGTTGACTTGCTTTGAGTTGCATGAAGATATCGTTCTAGTTGAGGCATACTTGCGATATTCAGTGCAGACTTACACTGTCCCCGCGCTTCGATATGTGCAGGACTGGGCAGCAAATGCTATTCTTCCGCTCGAGATCTTTGCCGAAAGGGTGCCGTTCTCTAATTGTAACGCTTATCTCGACGGGAGGGTTTGTTTGACCGGACAGCTAATTTCTTTTCATAGATAATGACTCGGAGGCAAATCCAGCTACGCTAAGGAGACTTCGAGCCATGTATTTAGCTGGGTTGCGACTATTGTCCCACATACAGAATTTGCTAGCAGTTGAAGACACAGATTCAACAGTAGAGTATGTCATGTGTCTAGCATCTTTCACGGATCAACGAGACCCATGGACAAGCCCAGAGGCCTTCAGTGAAGCCAACCCTCTTTTAGGCCAATACTTCGAGGTCATCAAAGCTAGCCCAAAAGACTCTCATATCCTCCTGACTAGACTACTTCGAGAGAAAATCAAGCCTCTCTTTGTAAAATCCAGAAGCAGAGAAATTACAGAGCAAGGGCGAAAGGCAGTAAGTCCACTACCTGGAGCTTTCGTGTCTAGCGATCTTGAGGCCACGGAGAAGCCTTGGAAGTTCCGCAATGTTTATGTCGTTACGGTGGTCAAATGGGTTTTGGAGCATCTAGATGTACTAACCAAAAACTCATACCTTCTACATAAGTAATTGAACTAATCCCAGAGATCAGGCATCCCAAATAGAAGCCAATTGGCCCCTAATCATCCCCCCGCTCCTGACAATGGTCGACGACTCCTCAACAGCTTACAAGGTCAAAGGCTGCGAGATACTGACCAAATTCTTAAAGACAGCTCCAACACAGATGCTCGAGCGTACAGGTCTCGGCGAAGTCTTTCAGAATGCATTGATGCCTTATCTCCTTTACTTGCCAACTCTGACGCCCGAGAAGGAGTCTCTGCAGTTGTTGAGTGCAGTATATCCGACGCTTATCGCCCTTACGAATGCCCGATTCGCTGAAGAGAAGGACCTGGCGTCGAGAACGAAAGCTTTTGATCAGCTATTCCGGTACGGAGTGTTCAAGGGCTACACTCATGCTGGGGAGAATGTGAGGATTGCGGAGTTCCTAGTGTATAGAACTACGGATCTGGTTAAAGAGATGGGGATTGCGTCTCTTAAGCACTTAAAGGTAAGGGAGGTGGAAGGTAGTCTCTCGAAATGGTCGCTAAAGTTCGCTCTTAGCACATACTTCCTCTCCTCTCGAGGTTATTGACAGCTCCTTTCGCAACCGCGTATCCTCGACTGCTACAAGCGGCATTGCAAGCATTCAATGCTATTGTCTCAAATGGCTGGCCCCGAGTTGCGTTCCACAGAGGCGAAATCCTAGAAGGACTCATCGTATGCTGGTGTAGCATCCAAGGAGAGTCATTGTCTAGCGATCTTGAGCCAGTGATGGACAGCTTACAACATACTGTAAAGATACTAACAGCTATCTTACAGGAAAGCATTAACGTTGAAGAAGAATACCGGGTATTGATAGACAGCGACAGTAGGCTTCGCGATCTGCTGATCGTCTAGAATAAGCGGATAATAATCCAGTATTAAAATCCGGCTGGCGACGATGTCTATTCCAGCAAATCCGGGGTGACCATGCTGGCCCTTTGTAGTCAAACCGTCAGAACTTTCCAATCCATTCTATTCGTTCAATGATAGTAGGGAGAGCCTCATAGCAACTCCGCCTACCGCACAGCTCAAAAGACCCCATCCAATAGAGCCATTGAATGAACTCACCACCTGCATGAAAATCGCAGCCCGGAAAAGCCTGTCTCAAGCATCTATACGCTGCTGCTTGAACAAAGACTTCCCTTTCAACCACTGCCGATAAGCTTTGTACCGCTTCTTCGGCGTGTCCGCGTCGGTGACAGTCAATGGGTCCTCCCCCACATCAAGAAATTCAGTGTAATCTGCGATATCATCTTCGGTGGAATGCGTGTTCGCTACGGTATTCGGTGATATGCTGTTGATATAGCCAAGGAACTCTAGATTCGTATTCGCCGGTACTTCGTTTGAGACTACCAGGGGAAGGTTTTGGGGGTGGTTGATGTAACGCTGATATTCGCGCGCCTCAGTGTCCGCTACCGAAGGGTTTAGTGAGTTGGTGACAAATTGGTCGAAGGTCCATTGTGTGACTGCGGACTTGTCCTTCAGTGGTTTGTTCTCCTTGGGTAGGTCTGCATGATCCTGGGTTTCACGGCTACGATCTAGCGAAGGCTCTTTCAAAATGCTCTGATGTAGCGGAGATTGCTCATTTAGCTGGGTCTGTAACCACCCTGGCAATGCCGGGCGCTTTGACGGCAAAGAATTTGGGAAAGCTTGAGAAGAGTCATCCCTGAGAAGATCTTCCCGAGGGTCTACAATCGTAACTCCCTTCCTTGACCGTCCCTTGAGAGGAGAGTCATACTCGTTCCCGGTTCTAACTCGAAACGGGCTAAGGTCGTACTTACCCTCTTGAGTGGATTTGAAAGGAGTGTACCTCAGAGAGGAATTCATCCTGAAGGAGAAAATCTTCTCGAACGAAGATATAGCGAGAGGGCGGTAGTACTCAAGCCAGTAATCGTCAAAGAATTGGATGGGCTTTAAAGCTAGGACTCCTTGGGGCTGCGTGGTTCCCAGCATGTCCCGTGGTAAGAGGTGATCAGCTGTGTACCAATCAACGTAGCTTTTCCGCAGTTTCGCATGCCAAGCCCGCGGGTCTGCATGATGGAGGTAGTAATCTGTGGAGAGGTCCCATAGCATCGGTTGTCCTTGGGTAAATATATAATTCCCCAGGAACAGGTTGTATGCCTCCTGCCGTTGTCGATCGAGAAATGAGTTGTTGTAATATCGTTTAAAGCTTTCCACCATGTCTCGAGAGTGACTGGTCCATTGGTTGATTTTCCTATACGTCTCCATTGTGTTCACAAGATGTGAGCCACCGTATTGAATGGCAATGGTGTCGCCATGGTCATGGTACCTGATATCATTTGACCTGATCAGCTAATCCAGAACGAGTAAGGTCTAGGGGAACTCACATATGTGTAAAAAGGTTTACCGCATCGGTGTCATAATCGATTGAAGTGTCACTGATGACACCTAGTGCATGCAGTTGATAACCCAACGCACGTTTACCAATCACGAATTGAGCAGCATTTGTTCTATCTAAGCAGTCAATACAATTTGTTCTTGCAACACCATTCTGCATCCGAGTCTCAACATATCGACCGTCGCCATTGTGGAAGAAGCCAGTCGATATCATCACATCCTCTGCAATGGACTCCAACGTGCCAATGACATCCTGATCTCGGCTAGGAGTAAATTAATCGGTCACTCGTACCTCTTCTACGGAGCGATAGCATACCTCTTCGAAGCTCGGCTCATATCCCACGCTCGATATACGATTTCCTTACCTTGGGGCAAAAACTGGTTAAGATACGTAATGGCGTCTGTATATTCTTTAAGCAGAATGGACTCTCGGGGAGTCCGCTCCCGTGACTGAATACATCAGCATTTCCTCGCTTTGTGGCTATCAAGAAGAACGCGCCTTCACTAGATTCAGCACAAATAGTGGCGCCCCATACCGCCCGAAGAGATCGTCAAAGTGGAGAGCTGCGGCGCTGTAAAAGGGGTCCACAAGATTCACTGCAAGCTTTCAGTGGAATATGTTAGTGAGATAAGCGCTACTTACGCTCAATGTCAGGCTTCGGCGTGACTCCGGTGTTATCTTGGGTCCAATATAGAGGGATGCTGCCACGATGCTGCACATATGAAGTGTAATTGGGATTCGCATACAGCTCTGGCCCTGGTGCGTGGAACGAGGTTGTTAGCATTTCCGAAACTATTTGCTCGGTCTCAACATCATTGGCGACGTAACCCTGAATATAGTTTTAGCTATTTGTAGCAGCTCTGACGCTCTATAACGTACCAGGTCGTTTGCGCCACGTTTCAAGAACCTTGCACCGGCAAAGAATCTTGATCGCCTTGCGATGATAGTAATATAAACAGTTCGCCCGTATATTGAGAGAGCTAACCAGTCACTCAGCACAGCACGTTTAATTTTGTAGGTGCCATTTACTAGCTTGATCAACGAAACCATGCACGATGGGTAGGCACCAGTCATATGTGTTCTTTAACGCCTCCAATGCTGGATCGAGGAGATAGTGATTCCATACAAACATTGGATTTTGAAACTGCTGAGGTGCATTAATCCGGCCTTGTTGTAAAGCACGGCGTTCACACACGACATTGTGCTGCAAGGTACGCGTAATATCATAAGAGTAGCTGAAATAGAATGAACGTGAGAGATCAAGATTATTGAGAATTCCGATAAAACGAGATTCATCCGAGTCTCGGTCAAGTTTGAAACGAGCCGAAGACAAAGTGTTCAAAGAAACAAGGTCCGTTCCATCAACTTGGTAGATGTAGTGGCCTCCGATCATGGCCACTTGACTTCTTTTGGTGATGAGAAGCATGTAGTATGCACCGGTAAACCTTATGAATCCCAAAAGACCCCAGGTACTACACTTGAGCTTCAGCCCCCCAGATATCTTATTACCTTCATCGATGGCATTCAGGAGCTGGTTCATTTCCTTCTTGGTGTATATGATATCATCTTCAGCAATACTCAAATCCCCGGTCTCAGCAGTCCGATCTATTTTCAAAACTCTGAACTTTTGATCTACGATATCTCCTCCTACCAAATAGTATCGGCTGGCTGTTTCGTACAGCGAGAACTTGTGCATTTTACAGACCCCTTCTTCGCCAACTTTCTGGTACTCTGCGTCTTTGTTCCTCTGCGCTGCTGAGGTGGGACTAGTGGAACGTTGAAAGCTTTTCGCTGTTGCAGGCTCTTCATCATCGCTTTGTACAAAGTGGGACTTCGGGATGGTCTTAGCAGCTATTGGTATGTTGTTGGATAGGTGAGGAAACGTCAGGGTCTCTTGCTCCAGCGTATTCTTCTTGCTTCGAGCTTCATCCTTGACCATCGGCCGCTCCGAATAATTGAAGGGTTCCATATAAGCCTTTTCCGATTTTGATGACACTGTGTTTGATCAGGATTGTACAACAAAACCTGATAGATTGCAACCAGTTGTAATTAAAGTGTGATTTATGTCAATGATATTACCATCATGATTAATCAGTGAAACATGTAATTATTATTAGTGTTAAAAACAGCAGTATTTCTTCTCTTTATTAAAACATGCTGTCTATGATTATAGCATTATCAAAGTACTATTTAAAAATTACTAAATTAATATAATAGTATTATTTTTTAGTTAATTTAAGGGAACCAATATTTGCACACCCAGTTTCCATATATAAACACCCATTCCAATTAGAATTACCTAGTTACCGATACCTCGGTCGCCTAGAAATACCTTTATTTGTATGAGTGCCCCATCAAGAATTAAGTACCTCCTCCATCAAATTTATCGCGTTACACATGCAACATCTAACATAAGGTACCTTAGCGGACTAACACCAAAGCTTTTTACGGTTTGAGATCGACCCAGCAGTGGAACACGTCAAGCAGTCAAAACAACTGTGAACAAACCGTAAAAAAACGCTTAAACTCGTAATCAAACGGTAATTCTACGAGGTCAACTGTTCATGTTAGTGGATTGATCTTAAACCGTTAAAACCTACTACCTTGGTCTGCTAAGGTATTACCACTGATAAACAAATCGAAATTGTGAAAGCTAATCACTTCGACGTAAGCTTTCAAATTGAATGTTTGACTGTTGTTTGACCATCTAGCTGGCAGAGCTAGATGAGCTTTTGCTGTTTGATCATCTAGCTGAACGGGCTAGGTAGGCTTTGGTCTATGTATGTGGAAGCTGGCCACTTCGACGTGGGCTTCCGTTCGCTGTTTGGCCACATGATCATCTAGCCACGTGGGCTTGTTATTTGTGAGCATCGGGACGCGACGCTCGGTCTCAATCGACATGTCGATTTGTCTGTTTGATAACCTCTAGGCTCTTCTGTAACTAGACAGAAGGTTCGTAGCCAGCACCGCGTACAGGTGGGTTCCATCGCTGGCCGATAGTACCGTGTTTCATAGCCTTAGGCTACATGAGCACGTAAAAGTTGAAGGGAAAAAAAGAAGGAAAAAACTACGCTACAGTGCTACTATTTAGGTAGATAGCACCGTGTCTCATAGTCTTAGGCTGCATAAGCACGTAAAACTTGAAGAAGAAAAAAGAACTTTGAAAACTTTTTTATAATATTATCTTTATCTTTATCTTTATCTTTATCTTTTATCTTTTATCTTTTATCTTTTATCTTTTATCTTTTATGAGTAAAAATAAAGACACATATTGTAATTCATTATTCAAGTAGAATTTTGTTTATAACCTGTTATTAATTATATTAATTATGAAGTTCTTTAATAATAATTATTTTGCTTCACTTGTTAAGTAACAATAATTGTATGTTATAAAGATTGAAATTATTTAAGAGCTAGCGTTAGGAAATTGATACATATGCATCGAGAACTGCTTCTTGATATTGAAGCGTTCGTCAAGGCGTTGAGCTCTGTATCTGTGAGATTGTCAAAGCTGCAATGCCTCGAATAGCTGAGCTCCTTCTGCGATGGAGTTGCGGTGTGCGGCGCGGACCAGTTCAGCTATGGTGGCTGCCGATGGCCAAGGAACCCCCGAGTATATCAAGAAGACCATGTAAGGCCGGTTGCCTCCAAGTGTAAAAGAACATCGACAAATGGTAGTATTTGCTTACTACGTATCGTGAAGGTGCCTTGAATCTTCTTCGTGATCTGTGGTATAGCGGGGATGGTTAGTTTCAAGACCATTGACCAAAGATTAAAAAGGTCAGTGCACTAAGATGCGGCCGTAAGTCTGTAAAACGACAACGGCTTGGTAAAATTGCCTGAGCTGTCTTTTTAGCAGTGTGTAGGTCTTAAGACCTCTTTTGGGCAATCCCGCGAAGCGTTTATGACCGAAGACTTTTCGAAAATCGAAACGCAACGAAGGCCTACGTCTTTTCCACCGTACTTCGTACGATGAGGGAGAGCTGACTCAGAATATCCCCTCGAGGGGTTATTGATTCATCAGTTCTCAGTAGCATCCTACCCCTGGTTCTTGGAGGGAAACTTCCGAGCTTGACGGGGAGGTCTTTGGCGGTGAGCTGGAACCTGTAATTGGAACAAGGGGTTGTGTGCACAGGGGAACCTGCATGATACGCTTGCATGCCCTGCATCACAAGTGATATCTTTTGGTTGTCTAATGCAGAAAACTCATACAATTGCCGCTTAAACCTCTGCGTGCTAATATAGCAAATGTCGATATAGGACAACACACAAACGTGCAGGTGTCACTCAAACCCGTCGTCATTCGGTTGCCCATTGTTATGAAGTATGCCCGATAAGCTAAGCCTCTGAATGCCCAGATCATGAAAGTCTCGTGAAACAGTCCTTTCCAAGCCTGACGATAGACGGGCAATCGAATCAAGGTGTTCGCTCTCATCGCCTGTTATCGAATTGTTCTGAAATTTGTAAGTCATTCTGTCTGAGTATTCCGGCCAGGGAACCTGGTTCATAGCGTCTACCTGTTGCTCCAAATGATTCCAAAACGCTTGCATACTTGGAAACGGCACACTGCCACCCTGAGAAGCGGAATCCGCGCCATAAGAAACCCTGGCCTCTTGCAGTCGTCGTTGTGTACGACCAAGAATCCCGAGCCTGGTCCAACTCGCTGCGGACATAAGACTCCAGAATGCAGTCTGTCTGGTGTGAGATCCCAATCCAAGCAGACCCGCCCCTTTACGAGACCTGTAGCAGTCTGCCATGCGCTCTGTGAGGAAAGCTTGGCCGAAGGAGCTCAAGACACCAAGTTCAAGCAATTTACCACCCCACCTTGCAGCATCTTGTGCAGCGGTCGAACCACGACTTCTGAGGAGCTCCATTGCAACTGTAATGCATCGTATGACACCATGGGGCATTGAGGATCTGGTTAGATATGAATATAACGCAGCTTCGAGAAGCTGGTCAACAGTGTCTGACCTTGATCTCAAACTCATTGATTGTGGTATCAACAAGAAACTGATTGCTGCCATCTCGTTCGCCGCTGCATGGTACTTCCAGGCTTTGTCGTTGCCGAAGTCTGTCCGTAGAATCTCATAGGTACTGTAAGCCAGTTTCCAGTCTCGTAGCATGAAAGCGTAATCGGCAAGCTGCCGCATGGTCGCCTCAGGGGTTTCTGGTGGGTAGAAGCCTCTTACAGGATCATAACTGCTTCCAGATGGGTTTAGACCTCCACCAACAGAAACCGTGCCTCTTCCAGACCCAAACCCGGTCCAGCGTTTTGACAAAGACATGAAACGTCCGCTAATACCACGCCGTCTAGAAGCCACTTGGTCATTCCAAGTCACAACCCGACCTTCCATGAATGGAATAATGGATTGAGTCACCATTTCCCGGAGAAAACCTTTGATGGCGGTCGAATCAGAATCAAGGATGTACCTTTCTAAAATTCCAACACTATCGGTACGATCTGAAAAGATTAGAGCCGAATCAACATCAGTGAACCAAGAACATACCTCTCATCTGAATCTGAGCCAATTCTTCTTCTGCGGAGAGCCAGTCACACGGAGGGACTGGGATGCTGTCATCATCCGTCTGGACGCATTCGGAACTTCTAAGCCGAAGAAGGTGGCAGTTGAGTCCGAAATGTCGTTTCATCAGATCGAAAAGTGCAGTGGATTTGGTAATATCATCTTTTTCTTCGTCGTGGATAAGAACATAGTACCGTAGATAATCGCTGCCAAGCCATGCAGGCGTACTATTACCACTGCGACGAGTGTTCGCATACAGTTGACGAAGGGCTTCTATAGGTCCTGGGCTATGTGAGCTGACCGCAATGACACACGCAACAGGATGTGAGAATGTCTCGTAGGGGACTAAGGGCATGCTTGACAAGAGCTTCCGAAGGTAAAGTGAATAGACTGAAGATGTTCCACATGGTTGCCTTTGCGAATTGTCTTCGGATCCACGATGACCATTCAGTTGGTTGAACGACTGGATATCTTCTGATCTGAGTTGGTGCTCTACAATCGTATCAATAGGCGCGGCCAATTCGTGATCATACTTCGGGATTCGCTGGCCGGAGTCATACTGGGAGCCGTTGGCTTGCACAATGGCTTCCCCGTGGAAGGGTGATCCGCTTGAATGTTGCTTTTCTGGGTGCTGCACAGATTCAAATTCGATAAATCTTATACCGAAATCTTCCCACCCTCTGCTGGAACCCACGCTGTCCCGTACAACGACCTTACCTTGTATTCGTTCCCCGAAAGGCCTCAACAATCCCTTGAACCCCTCATTGAACCCTTTGCACTTAATGAAGGTTTCGGCATCCGCCGACGCATATACTGCAATGCGGGGCGCGAATGACCTCAATATAATCTGCCGAGGGTCTTCATCGCCATCACGGAGCATCACGGAGGAGAATGACCTAGCACTGATGCTTGGTGAACGCTCATAATCATGCAAACGGGGTCGATGCGGTGATCTAGACTCCGGCTGAGACAGTTCAGGTGTAGAGGAGGATATTTCTGGGCGCCCACGGGTCCTTGAGCTTTCCATATCTGATAAATTACTTGCTGAATGTGATTGCGGCAGCATGTGGGACCGTTCCGTCGCTTTAGGCGGCGGAAAGGCTTTGAGCGGCGCATTTCCTATGCCTGAAGATTGTGTCATGGATATCTACAATGGAAAATGTACAGTCACTCCAGCATCTTGAAGGCTTTCCGACAGCTTGAAATAAGGTGATATGGCGTTGAGTGGGCGCTGAAAGTAACAGAGTATATCGTGGTATTCTGCAGAGAACGCCAGGCATCCTGCATTAGAACTTCATCTTGAGAGTTCTTTTGATTGTTTCGGCTAACTGCTGCTTCGGTAATCATAGAAAACCACGAGGACCATAAATTATCAATTTGAAGGAGAGTAGGATAGCAGGGCATACCTTACCCACGATGAAAACCGTTCGCTTCCGCCTGACGTCTAGACGTGGTACATATATAGTTTGCAGCCAGCAATAAGCGGTTCTCGCTTAATTTTAGTGGTGGAATCTGGTGAGGAGCGCTTACTGCTGGCTGTAAAGTAAGAGGCCGCTTGTTATTGTTTATTGACTTTTGACGCCGGTTGGTGCGAGTATGTACCTTGCCCTTTATCTGCGGACGTAGCTTAAATCCGTACACAGCAACTTAGTACGTTTACATTGTCAGGTAGTTCTTTCTTGCTTGCTGTACCATCAGCAAGACTCAGCGCAGCATGGGTGAGCTCTTAGAATCCATACTGAATCAGGGAGAAGACTTTAGCAGGTCAGGTTTCTCTTTTGACAGCTTGAACCCAACTAACGATGCAAAAAGAGCACGCTTGCCGTCGCTGTACTCCGACTTTACACTTCAACGGCATACCAATCCTGATGGATATGCTGCTAATGTGGCAGCATGGGAAAGAGCTCTACAGAAAGCCGCCAAAGCCGGGCTAATCCCTACGCCTGGTGATATGCACGACACATTATCCATAAGGACAGGTGAAGATCTCTTGCGGTCTCTGGAGACTAAGGAGTGGGGCAGGCCGCTCGCCTTAGAGAGGGTCATTGTAGGCAAACGCCTCTCATCAGCTTGTCTCTAAATCGTCATCTAAACAGTCGGTTTGTAGGACGAAGCGATTAACACGCGGCACATGATACCTTTCCAGGAGTTCCTGGATTCTCCAACCAGCATCTATAATCCGAAATGGGCACCTTGGCTTCTCTCTTGGTGTTTACAGCAGCTGGGCTTTAGTAAAAGGGCATCCGCAAATGGATCGCTAAGGAATGCACGTATTGTCATGCTGCCAAACGTGGAAGTACGCTCATGGTTCCACCTTAAATGAACTACCACTCACGTACGATCTAGGAGGCTGCTACCAAGGTTATATCAAGGATGTCATTCAAAAGCAATCTGGTTGATCGGATACATCCATTAGAAGCATTCCGCAAGGAAGCAGCCCATGCAATCAACATCACAGATGGGTTGACCGACGGTGACCTCAACATCATCATCATCTATCTAGCACGAGACAGGAGGCAAATAGTTTTTGATCGCGAGGCAAGTTCACTTCGCACTTCATTGGAACAAGGCTAATACGATCCTTCCAGACTATCAAGTTTAAGGGTCCGGGAGAGGAGTCTTTAACGATATCGAGTCACGATAGAACTATAGCGTCTCTCAAATCTCTAATCGCTGACGTAAAGCAGCAGATTGCCTCAATTGCAATGAAGGTTAATAGTTTATCGAAGAACGCGCAAGAAGCAGTACTTCTAAAGAATCGTGTGTCTGCGCTGGCCGCGCTTCGATCAAGAAAGGCAGCTGAGGCCACTTTAGCGCAGAGGCTGGACACTTTATCACAACTCGAAGGGGTCTATGATAAGATCGAGCAAGCTGTAGATCAAGTCACGCTGGTTCGTGTGATGGAAGCGAGCACCGGAGTTCTCCGAAGTCTGCATGCGGAGGTGGATGGGGTTGTTAGCGTGGAGAACGTCATGGAAAATCTTAGGGATGAGATGGACAAAGTTGATGATATCGGTAACGCTATCGAGGTAGCTGGACAAGGAGATGCCGCCATTGACGAAAGTGCTATCGATAACGAGTTGGAGGCTTTAGTCCGGCAGAGTCAGCTCGAGAACGAAGAGAAGGAAGCATTTCGCACACGGCAAAGGCTTGCCACTGTTGAGGTTCCGGAGGATGCAAACGAAGCTGCTCGACTTCTTGACAAGCAAAAGAATATCAAAGAAAGACGGCCAGCAATATTGGCGCCCAGCAGTGCTGATACTTCAGCTGTCGACCCTTTGGATCGCATCTCCTTGGACGAGATTCAAGCCCCCAAAATAGAGAATAGCCAAGCACAGACTAAAATGGCCGAGTCATTACCCAGTGGCGTTGCCGGAGGCTGAACAAACTGCAGCTGACTTTGTCCAACCTATAACCTACGTGGTCTTACCGCAAGATATAGAAAATGCGGTCTCCTGCATTACCCGGTCATCCTATCAGCACTCCAATACCGGCTGTCTCGACTGGGTATACCTGTGTATTTCCATGCACTCAACCCAATGGAATCTGCAAGCGGATGGGATAGTTGTAGCCCAGCAGGCGGCTGACGCGGGACTTCCATATCTCCTTGCTACAAAAGCAATTCGCTGTCTCTCAATCCTCAAGGTCAACAACTGTGTCCCACGATTGCCGAATACCCACGCCACTACTTGGATTGTTGTTTTGTAAATGCGAATCCTGAACAACAGATCCATTGGACGAAGGTTTTGCTGACTGATGTTGAGAATCATTGGAGATATCGATACCTCGTGCGTTGAAGTTCTGGGACTGATCTGGGTGAGAGTGATTAGAATTGGGAGGGTCGTTCGTGGTTACAGCTGTCTTCGTATTTGACTCATCACTACACACAGTTCTCGGCCGGGCTTGACTTATGAGTCTCAGGAAGTCATCGTTGTGGTTAGCAGCCCAGGCTACGCTGTCGAAATCCTTCCTCATGACAACATTACTGTCATTTGAACCTGACATCCCAGTCGATATTTGACGACCTTGACTGCGGTCCCAAACATCGAGGTCTTTCAGTAGCTCGCGCTTCATTCTTGGTTTGTTGGAATCGCAGTTAGCATTCACAAGGTTTACCCATTCCACATGTCGTTTTTCCAGTAGTGTTCTAGGGCCTCCGTTGGGGATTCCGAGTCCCGTCAGCTTTTTCCGCAGAGCGTTGTCGTTCATCAAGGAATAGTTGAGCTGCGGAAGACGTTCCATTGGCTTTGCAGTCTGGCGAGGTCTAGATGTAAGGTCGATGGCAGGAGAGCGTCTAAGTGGTGTAGTCAGTATCGCATTCATGTCTCTTGCAGCGATTTCTATTATACCTCGCTGTTTTGGTGTGGTTGGATTCGCTGTGTATATCTAGATGGGTAAAGACTTCTTCCACTTTCATCCTTTGATTGCAAATAGGGCATGCACTCAGCCCATCTTCTACGCTTCTCATCAGTATTATTAACATAAAGCAAACCAATTAAGGACGAGCCGGGCTCATAGTTTACCATCTCGTTCATCGTCGGTTGTGGAACTCGACGGCAGCTGCTGAGAATTCGATTCCCTTCTCCTCTGAGACCTTGTCCTTCGCACAGGTTTGCCCTCCTCTTCCGGGCCATGCTTCTCTATATCTGTATCATCCAGTTTCCGTTTTCCGTTCATCTGCCACGTCGTTCCGCTTGTAGCCTTGGTAGCTTGCCCCAATTGTAGAATGGCCGGCCTAGCTATCTTAAAAGCATCCACTATTTCCTGGACTGTCCAATTCCTTCGGAGTCGAAGCTCCTGATCGGATGCTCGGCAGGCCGGGCATTTACCATCGTTAGTTAAACAACGGCGGATGCATAACGAGCAAAAGGTGTGTGAGCACGATGTGATCATAGGCGTGTCAAAAAAGTCTTTGCACACTTGGCAGCGCAAAGCTGCTTCGACTGGGCGTAGCTGTATTACAGATGTATCCAGCCAGTCAGAAGGATCTGGGACATCATAGGAGCTGTCCATAAGTTGTTGTGGCGGGAATCGTAGCCCCGAAAACCGCAGAGTTGTTCTGCAGATGAAGCTTCCAGTCGCCTTCATTTAGTGTATGTAATATATCTCGCGTATACGGTGGTAGTGGTTTTCAAATCGCGTCCGAGGGCCGCTAAAGGGTGCGCCGTGCGCAGGTACAATGCCAATTGACCTAGCGACTTGTATCTGGAGATAACAAATTGCGAGTGGGCTTTACTGCTTCACAATGAGTTCGGATTCCAGGACATTTCTTTCTGCAACTGTTTTGAACCATGGAAGAATCGTGTGTGCCTTTCTCATTCTTCGTAATCCTTCGCTGACCAAATTTTACCAGGTATCATACCGATCCCTCAGTAGAGAGACCAAGGTGCACAACAATGTTGCAAAGCAGTAAGCAGCATCTCTATCAGCGGAAAGGATGGTTTCTTACAGTATTTCAGGGTGCTCTATGATTTCTACCACCACCAAACTGCTAAGAAGCCGGGGTCTGTCCATGCAACCTACCTCATGAGCGGCATACTTATTCCTGCGGACGTCCCATGCAATGGCAATAACCAGCAAGAAGATGGCGATGATGCACTCATGCAAAGCAGTCCTTTCGTGAGCAGTCAAGTCCAGGCGGAAGAGGACACCGAAATACCCCCTCCAGTAAAACTTATAACGTTGGTACGGGAGGAGGATCTTGAAGGTACGGGTTAGCTTGCCGGCTGCTGGGTGAATCTAATTGTGGTTCACATCACAGTCATGGTTCACTACTTGCATAATGCTAAGGTACTTGACTAGAGGCGAAATCTCGATATGATCAGAAACCGTCGATCCATATCTATAGCTTGGGTCCGAGTACAAGTCAGGCAGGTGCCCAGCCTGCTTGCGTCCGTCAACCTAATCCTCTAACATCCGGTTCTTGCATTTCTAGAACCTCCAAATCTTATCAGACTGCAATCGTGCAATATCAGAAAAATTTGCTACGGAAGACCCTTTGGTACATGGTAAACAATATGGAGTTATACAGAATTGTCGAGTCAAGGTCAGTTTGGAATGGCTCATTTCTACAAGTTAGCTAACTCTTTCAATCTTCAGCGGAGGTCAGGACGACGACCCATTATATCAAGCGCGCCGGAGAATACAGCCAAAGCTGAAAAACAAGCGTTTAGCTCGCAAGAGACTGGGAAATTAATTTTGAATGATGTCAAGGCCTCCACTGTGGAGCCTTCTGCCTGCAGCCAAACGGGAGGCGAAGCACAACCAAGGTCCTCGGCCAAAACCGAAGAGCCAAGAAGTAGCGACAAGAAGACAACGATAAGGCCTCCTATAATGAGGAAAGAGCAGTCCGATATCTTCAAGTCATTCTCGAAGCCCAAAGCTAAGCTCAACCGGGAGGATACTGGCAGCTCCGCTGGTGCATCTCCTGCTGCTAGTACTGCCCCTATATTGAAACAGGTAAGACTCGATCCACTTTTATACAACCCAGATAGTTTACGATGCGGCATAGGATGACTCAATCGTACAGGAAGATGGCAAGTATCGGGTCTTGCCTTGTGGAGCTACTCATTCTAATAACTTCCACAGAACCGATGGAAGATGCTTCCGAAGACGAACAAGAAGATGATCTGATCTCCAAACCCACCAGAAACCTAGATCCGAAAAAGTCAAGAGCCGAGCGCACAGAGCAACTACGAAAAATGATGGAAGACGAAGGTAAAACTACCCCACCCTTACCTTAAAAATTTAAGCTGATATACCCTAGACGAAGAAACGGAAACCGCCCCGGAAGACCTCAGTTCCCCTTCCCAAGACTCCATGCCCCTAGACGCACCCCCATCTCGAACAGGATCTTCGCCCGAGCCTCCTGTCGTGGTTACCGGAGGCCGGAGGAGAGGAAGACGTAAGGTGACGAAGAAGAAGACGATCAAGGACGAAGAGGGGTATTTAGGTTCGTCGAATCTCATTACATTTCAAACTCCCTAGAGAGTAGAACGCTGATCAGCTACTACGTACAGTGACCAAAGAGGAACCAGCGTGGGAATCCTTTTCAGAGGATGAACCACCTCCGCAGAAAGACAAGACACCGACTTCGACGGCTTCGAGTATGGGAAAGGGGAAGAAGGGTGGGGGCAAAGTGGGGCAGGGGAATATCATGAGTTTCTTCGGGAAGAAGTAGAGGGAGGGCTGGATACTTGAGATGAGGTGCCTTGATACGTTGTTTCTGGTTCGGGTGGTTTCGACAGGCAAAGTCTTCTGAATGGGCAGAGTGATGTTGAGTGCAAAATATATGAATTCATTCAGGAGTATTCCAACTGTCATCAATTATTACCACATACGTTGCAGTAAGTACAGGGTGATCAGAGGGGACAAAGTCGTGGTTAACCCTAATCCTCGAATTTAAACCCATCAAAAGTGGCTATACATCAACCTATCGTCAGATGTTCGTCTGTCTGTTGGTATGTTCAGAGCTTTTCGCAAGGCAACAGTGCTCTCTAGATGCTGGTAATGATAACGCCCGAGTATCATGGTTTCTCAGCCCACCGTACTAACCCACGACCAATGGGAATGCTATTCTACGTAATGTCACACAAAACTAAACCAATTCAGTATTCGCACATGGATTTCTCATGAGCATACTAAAATCTTGATTCCCTATGAGTAGACGCTAATACTACAAATCCGCCCTGCCTATCCTCAAGACTAAACGACTAAGCACAGAGCAGGTCACGATTGCGACAAGCATTTGGCAATGTAAAAGGATCTACTCCATAAATCCCTTCTTTCCATCGCCGTCGGTATCCTTCATAGGGTTCAGTCGGTCCATAAGACCAGGCTTCTTACCTGTAGTGGACGTCCCTGTTGTGCCGCTGGAGCCAGTTCCTCTCATTGCGCCATCTGTACCGTACCCTGAGCCAGTAGTGCCCGAACCGTATCCAGTGCCGGTACTGCCGGTGCCAGCATTACCACCAACCCTACGCGAGCCGTCCATGTCTGAGTCGACGCGAGGGTCGAGTTTATTATCAAGGTTCGATGAATGTGGACCAGCAGTGTTGTGGCCATGGCTGCCAGTCATGCCGGTACCGGTGGTAGAGGAGCCGCTAAGAGCACCACCCACTGCTCTTGGTTCACCCTCGAAACCATCATAGCGCTCCTCACGACCACTCAAGCTACCACCTTGTTTCTTAAAGTCAGCCATGCTGACAGCAGGGAGAGCTGATGCAGCGTGATGCTTTGCTTCATTTTGGTGAATCTCATGAATAGGAACAGTAGTGTGGACAACTGATGGTTGGATCGTCTCCTTCTGGATGACTGGCTGGATGGTCTGTACACGCTGTTAGTAAGCTGTTTCTCGATGGACAGATGAGCTACATACCTCATGCACATGGTGATGTTTGTGTTCTCCAGCAATGACGGGTGCAACCGAGTGGCTTTCAGGTGCAACAGTCTCAGTGCGAGTGTCACGGAATTGTTGACGCTCTTGTTCAAGTCGAGCCTCGACGGCACGAGCATCGCCATGACGGTGTTCGCGGGTCTCGACGGCGGCCATGCGATGTTGGTGCTGCTCTGACAAAACCTCGCGGTCCTTTACTGGCTGAATAGAGGTATGGTAATGGTCCTGGTGAACCTCACGATCAATGGCAGTCTGAGCTTCCTCATGACGCTGCTTGACAATGTTCTCTTGAACAACGGCAGGAGCAACTTTCTCGTGGACTGTGGTGTCATGATGACCAGACTTGTGCCTACACATTCAAGTTAGCAATGTGGGTAAAGAAACCTGGTTGTGGGTACAACGAAAGCCCATGAGAGACAGACTGAGACCCCAAATCACCCAGAAATGAATCAAGTGAAGAGGACGTAGTGGACTGAAACAAGTGAGCACCATGTACTGGTGGTTAGACTTACATGAAATCACTGACGGCAGCCTTAGCTTTGTCCATTGTTGCGGATGTTTTGTTCTTGATGTTTTATGTGTGTGTAGGAAGAAGAAGATGTAGATGTAAAGGTATGGGAGTTTGGTGAGAGCAGAAGATGGTTTGGTAGATGATGAAGGAAGTGATGGTTGTGTTGGAGAGAATGTGGGCAGGAGCGGGGGTGAGTAAAGTAAATAAAGTACTCAGTGGGTGAATGCGGAAGGGCCAGCAGTGAACAAACAGGAAGTACATCACATCATCGATTCAAGCTTGGGGCTTTGCATCTACTGTGGTCCATCCCGGAACGATGTCATACTCAGCCACAGGTGCGCAATTTCCAAGATTTCTATACTGCGAAGTGCAGTAGGTACTACTACCTTACTGGTGTACTACACTACCACTGGTTGCATGTTTACGGCTCTTTGCGGTGGCGTCTACGTCAAGAGACCCAGATCGACAACCCTTGATTTCTTTAGGAAGCCAAATCAACAACCTGTTGTTGATCGTTGCTCGTTTGTAATTCAGGATCGAGGCCCATTCGGAACCCTGTGGATGTGCTTGTTATCTAATCCGAGTCGATATCTGCAAAGTGTAAGATTGTATTATTATTATTCCGTAGGTGGGGGTGATGATTCGATAAGGATGTGTGACGTACATACATGAATGAAAGCACGCGGTGGGGCAATGTCGTGGCATGACGTCATCCGATCCTACCGGAGATCCATCTACCACTACGGAAGTACTAGGGTGGCCATGGAACTACTGTACGGAATACCCCCGACAGAATCCATAAGCTGCGGTAGCGTTAATAGGCAAACACCTTTCGCTATGGCTTTGTCGTTGCGGCTTGCCTAGATGCAGCTACTGAGATACCTTACCTACTCGTACTGCTGTGGTACATTACGGTATTGCGGCGTTCTTCAACCTTCATTTGTGTGTGTTGGTATTTCGACCGTATTTTCATGCGATCAATTGAGACAGACTTCTTCAAGTGATATACTATATAGATTATACCGCCCGAAGCATCAATGCTTAAACCTGCACCTATCAAATATTCAGACTTTGGGTCGTAGTCGACAGACAACTCGAGAATCGAGAAAATGTCAGTAAAGTAGACAGCCAACAGCTTTTGTTGAAACTCCTCGTCTTCGTTAGATCATTGAGAGAAGCTAGAGCGGTGGACATATTGAAAATCACGAGTCGGTAAGGCATAGGTTGCCTACACGATGACGAGGTGGTTAGAGCAAGTCTACCGCTTGTTTCCAAGTTCAGGGTTGACATGACGGGAATTGTGAATTGTATATTGTGATCGTTTGACTTCAAATACTTGCCAAATAAATCCGTGGATGAGGCTGTACCAGACTTCCCATAGAGATCCTTCAGCTTTAGGAATCTGACATCTGTTGATTTTGTTCCGCATTTTTTGCGGCATTGAGCATCCTCAAACAGAGTGCAGTACTAATCTCCCCTTGCAAGTCATGGCCTCCCGACTGAAGAAGATATTGCACCGCAAGAGCCAAAATCTCCAACCCGACTCATTACAAGGTGAAAATATGTCTACAGGAGGACCCAGCGACCCAGCACTTCGTGCCACTCCCTACGATGCTACAGCACCTGGAGGTTTGCCAGAAACGGGTGCTTATCCAATTAGAGCAGACGGAAGCTCCACTGCAGTGCAGGGAAATGTACATTCCAGCTACAACAGAGGTCACCAGGGTGCGCGCAATGATTCGACATATCCAACATCGACTTCCAGTCAACCTACGGCACCGCAAGAACCCCTTCATTCAACTGTGGACCCAAGAATCGATCGTTCATATCCCCGTTCCTCCAGTAATGCTCCATCCAGCACCTTCCCGGTGAGGGATCGTCCTAGAGGACGGGATTTGGCAGCAGAAACACCTCTTGCGCAAGAGTTCTCAGGATTGAGTCTCGGTGACGGTGATGGTCAGTGACGGTTCAGGTGTCTTTCATGTATGTAAACTGACTAGTGTGTAGCCCGAGCAACCCAAACTCCGCCTCGAAGGAGCTTTCAGGCACCTGGTAATTTGGATGGATTATATTCTGAGCAACATGCCACCGATCAAACCTCATCTACTGGGGTGTATGGACAGGACAGCTCGCCACACACATCATACAATACCACTTCCACTGGAGCTTACACTCCCGCTCGTGATACAAGACAACGCCCGAGCAATGAATTCCAAGACGATCCGGACTTGAGAAGGCGGACTTCTATTCCGAGGAAGCAAGTTGGAAGCTCTCCAAAGGCACCTTATTCTGATAACGCTTCCCCTACTGCGCCAACTGCGTTTTCAGGTCACGATCCGCGAACCAGTGTTGAGAAGCCATTACCCTCAGCTCCTGCTTCCAATTACAACTCTTACCAACCTGGAAGAAGGGAAGACCTAATCCACCCTCCAAGCGTTCTTGATAGATCCAGACCAATATCAAGAAATACAGGAGGAGGAGGAGGAGGAGGAGCATATGCCGCCGAAGACATAGTTCAGCGAGCGCAACACGACTCTGCTGATACTGAAGTCATTGAGAGAATTGCACCTGGTCAGTCTCACCGACGCCCAACGAGTATTCTTTTCCTGAAGCTAATGCTGTGTTCAGCCGTTGTGCACGAAAATTTCCAAAATCAAGTTCACCATATTCGGGAGGAGGTGATCACACGTGAGATACACGATCATGACATCTACCACCGAATTCTGCCTGTGGTTGACGTCGAAGTGCTTCCACCGCGCCATTTCCTGCCAGTGGAAGGGGGCGGGCTTGTGGAGGTCAGTGCATCAGAAGTGCCTGGTCGAGGGAAAAATTGGGTGATTGCGGAAACAGCCTCTAAGATACCTTCTGACCAAGCTGCGCCCATGGTCCCCACCCGTTTCTCTGCGCGTGAATTCTATGGGACTGAAGGCGACACGAAAAGATACGAGACGCCTGAAGGAACTGAAAAAACCGAGCAGACCTGGATCCACCCGCCTGAATTGGAAACCGGAGGCCGTGACAGTGACCAGACGTGGCCAATGGTATTTGGCGATGCAGCACCAGGCAAACATCGTCGAGGACCTTCGTCTGGGACACCACAGAATACCAAGGGTCACAGAAAAAGCTCGTCTAAGAGCTCGATGCCTCTGGCCGGTGCTGATCAACCAGGTCGTGCTAAATAGTGAACTTCCGCCGGGTAATCCATGTGTTTTTGCATTCGTGCTTCTACAAGCGAATTTCAGCGCCCACATTCTCGGTTGTACAGCATTACTTTCTGAGCGTTCAAGCGACAAAAGTCATTGTAACAGGGCGTTTGGTTGGGCATGGTGCGGCATGATGTTCCATTCTCTCTCAGACTTATTTAGCCAAAAAGGAGCATGTCGCCAACGTGTACAGCATCGACCGGTTTTCATTAATGTACCTGTAGCATCATCTTGACCCCGCTGGCATTGCAACAAGCAAGCCCGACCATTCGGTAAACGGTCTTGGATCCTGAATGTGCTGATATTACTACGAGATACAAACTTGGTACATAGGCCTTTTAAGGACATGAGAACTCCAGTATTCCTATATAATATCTACTAGGCTTCATCGTAATCTCTGATTCTCATTAGGTGACGATGGGTACTTTCGCTCTGACGAGACAATCCATACTTTTCGAGCCAAGAGGCATCTTCGGCGAGATGGTGCCTTTTCAGGTCATGTCCGGGTATCAGCCAAGGTGGGGTGGTCAGCAAGTCGAAACAGGCGGCCACAGTTTCAACATCTCCTGTGGTAAGGTATGATGGCGTCTAAAACAATTGCCGATTGGATCTCATCTTCCGAAGATGAAGCTGCTCCAGTGAAGACTGGTAATCATGGCACCTTTGATTTGAAGGACCCATGACTTCTCCAGCCTTTGAGGCAACCACGAGTGTTTCTGATATCCTACCAAGCCTTACTGAACGATCATGATAGAGGGTGTAGAAAAGATAGGGTAGATGGCAAGAATCCATCGGCGCAGCAAACCGAACAACCGCAGTGGAGGAGGCCTGGAGACCCCATGTAATGGAACGAGGCTCGCTGTGGCATGTGTGAGTGGGTCGGTCATCATGGATGAAGTACCTTAATGGCCGGGACGCCTTGAAGGAGATGTTGGGTTTCAGCCAGAAGGGGGAGGATTGTCACGATACGGTTGTGCAATCACAAACCCACCCTTGTTTGTGCATGTACTTACGGAAGTACTATTCTAAGTGTATACAGTACCTTACCGCGCTTACCTAGTACCTACCTATCGTCGGCCAAGTTCCGTGAGACCGTGAGATTCCCGTTACCTTCCTCGTCAGTAGCGTAAGTTCGTAACACACCTGCAGGGGGTGGTTTCGGCAGCGTTGGAGTTAATCGGGTCTTCTCATTGGCTCCCTTCCCGCCTTGTGCTTTGTAGAATAAGTGTAATTGTTCCTCGTCCCGAATTCCGCCCCTTGATGATATGTACCAGTACGGAATACTTCGTTCTACATATGCATCCTGAAGCCCCTGGACCCTATCGAAGAGAGTGGAAAGAGTATTCCGTAACCCACCCCGAAATCTGATCTGTCGGGCCTCTCGGCGTCGGGTTGACGCCATGTACCGTACGGAGTATGAGACAATAGTCGAGACCCCCTAGCCCAGCTTGGGTCTTGGCAATTGGTCCTTGACTGGATGCTTCCAATCTGACAGCTGTTGCCCTGGCTTTCCCCAACAACACTCGACCTGACTTGCGACTACTTCTTCTTCTTCTTCTTCTTCTTTGTCTCATCTTCTTCGTTCTTTATGCCCTGCTTTGCTGACTACCGACTTCGCCGCGTGTCTGATTCAAACAATAACAATAATAACAGCATGAACAATTCACTCTTTTAATCTTTGTTCACTTCCTGCAAAGTAAACAAATACAACAGCCAGGCCTGTTCGTTTCACAGACACTCTTTAACTTGCTAATCTTCAATCCTTTCATTCACCAACCTGAAGCTTCACTTGATTCCATTCTCTGCTGATCCAACAGTCACTTGACGTGGTCTGCTACAAATACCCACCATAACCCTGTCAGCGTGATTCGGCTTCTGCAGCATGCACTACCCAGCGAGCTTGTTGCTCGCCATCGCTCTCTTGTTCGCCGCAGCTTCTACAGCTCCGATAGAACCACAAGCTACAGCTCCGACACAACTACAAGGCCGGTCCTTCAAAATCCAACGGCAGCGCCGGGATCTAGGTGGTGTTCCCGATGGCGGGGCGGCTTTGGACAAAGCATACCGGAAATATGGGTGGACAACCGTTGATAAGACGGCCGTCATCGATGTGGCACCAATTGCTGGCACTAAACAGTTGAGCGCCGCAACTGGACAACAGGAGACTGGCAGCGTCTCGGCTGCTCAACCGGCCCAAGGTGACGCCGAATTCTTGTCTCCCGTCACCATTGGGGGGCAGCAATTCAGCATGGACTTTGACACTGGCTCTTCGGATCTGTGGATCTTCAACACCAAACTGCCTGCCGCCGTGCTTAGTGCTCGAAAACGACCCAATGTTTACGATCCTTCCAAATCCACGACTTTCAAGAGCGTACCAGGCGCTGCTTTTGCCATCCACTACGGCGACAAGTCCAAGGCAAGTGGCGAAGTTGGCGTCGACACCATTAACATCGGAGGTGCAACAGTCCCGGCCCAAGCCATTGAACTGGCTACATCAGTGACCGATGGCTTTATCCAAGACGCCAATGCCGACGGACTCCTCGGCCTCGGGTTCTCCAACATCAACACCATCACCATGAATGGACAGAGACAACCACAGCCAACCTTCTTCGACAACGTGATGCCCACCCTCCAAGAGCCAGTCTTCACTGCCAACCTCAAACACTCCACCGTAGGCGCCTACGAGTTTGGCACGGTCGATAGCACGCAATTCACCGGCACTGTCCAATTCACACCAATCGATAAATCCCAAGGCTTCTGGCAATTTACCTCCAACAGCTTCGCGGTCGGCAGCGGCCAAGTCCAAAGCAACCCCCAAGCTCACCCGGCAATCGCCGACACCGGAACTACTCTCCTGCTGCTCGACGATTTCGCTGTCCAAGGCTACTATTCCGCCGTCCCAGGCCACGTTTTCGACCAAACCCAGAGAAGCCACAACTTCCCCTGCGATACCAAGCTCCCTGATTTCCACATCGGACTTGGCGACAGCTACATGGGTACGATCCCTGGTCTGCTGCTCAACTTTGCGCCTGCGTCGGGGGGCAATAACATGTGCCAGGGGGCCATTCAGTCCAATGATGGGAACCCTCTGCAGATTCTCGGAGATATCATGTTCAAAGCGCAATTCGTCGTTTTTGACGGCGGGAATACGCGTATTGGGTTTGCACCGCATGCTACGGGGAATTAGACGGTGGAATTCTTAAAGGCATCCAGCGAGCGATTCTTCCCAATATGCTTAGAAGTGCTAGATTACTAGATTAATAATCGCTTTGCACGCTGATAGGCGTGAGGCGACAGTGGCAATCTGAACAACATCCTAAAACCCTTTATGAATATTTTTCTTGCGGCTTGGCCAAAGATACTCTGCGGCTGTGGAATTAATTCCAGTTTCTCGGTCTTGGTGCATCCATTGTGCTATCATGAAATTCGATTTCTTTAATCCTCAACAAGCAGTTCCCTCGTCCCTTTCTTTTCTCTGCAGTTTTGTAAAATCCTACCAAAAGACCACCTTTCTTCCCCTCCCAACAGCTCCACTCCACCCCCTTGACCAATTCTTTAACCAAGACATCTACCGTCCTTTCTCACACCATCTCCATGTCTTTCCGAAGCACGCTGCCGTTTCCCCTACCCGGTCAGGTCCAGCATCCTGCTTCTCATTGAGTCGGTGGTAATTTTCTTTCTCCACCTCTATCACACTGTCCGTAATTCCACCAAAGCTAAAACCTCCGTCACGAAAAAGTTCCTGCTTTCCGTCTGTGCTATCTCGGTGCTTTACCGAAGCCAGTTCAAACGAGGTGGCTCGCATCTGTCCTAATGAGATGATAAAATGGACATGTTCTGGGAGAAGGCTAGCTTTCATTTTCAAGACCCCGAAGAAATCGACTCCTTGGACAAGTTCTGTGCTCTCTGTTCCCGGAGAACTTCGGTCCTGGAAGATATCAAGGAAATGGCTGGAGAATTGGTCGTTGAATACAAACCCGCATTTCTGCAGGCCTTTTTAAATCAAAGAATTATCTGTTTCAATTCAGAGCCAGCTTCCATAGTTCTTTCTCCTGAGGACTGACAGCTATGGAAATCATCGCTGATGTCATTGCTCGTGACGGTCCCATATCCTTTGTTTAGGGCTCGAAACATGTCGAGTCCGATGTTGGAGACTGGGCTTTCTGGATGGATGTCGGCTTTGCCGATGAAAGAAACTGATTTTCAGCGCTACACAATTCTTAGAGGGAGGATTCTGCTTCCATAGGATAAGTCAACTCTTCAGGTGCTTGTTTCCCAGGTTGAAATTCTTGGCTTTTCACATGAAAGGGATGGTTGAGATATTGGAGGGTGTGCTTGGCAAGTGTGGTGGACATTTCACATGCGGCGAATAGGCAACGGATGTGACGATAAACTTTCTTATATTCAAGCCTACCGGCAGTCAATTGGAGCAAGAATGCAAGAAAGAATGAGCGTTGGCATAGCGCCCAGCTGTACTGAAGGTTGGGACGTAAGTTGACATCCTTTGTATTTCCGTTATCATTCCTCTTCAGAAATACTGAGTATACAATTTCTTAGGCTTCACCCTAATGGATAACGAACATAAACCACATTAAGCCAGTGTCCTACTTTCCCTACTGATAAGGTGTCTTGATATATTATTTACATTTCTTATCTCCTTTTTGTGCAGAACTTCTACTGATTTGCCGACCTTAACGTCGCCGCCGCGGCCGGCACCACTTCATCCTTTGGTAAAATATCCGGCACGGGCCCCACAGGCGTAATACTAAACGGGTTGATCTGCTTGTGACTCTTCGTATAGTGCTTCTTTATATGTTCAAACTGTGTCGTCTTCCCAAACGCGGGTACGTCCCAATAGAGCTTCCTCAACCAATCATGCAGCTTCGGATACCCACTCCTGATGTCTCTGATATTGCACTTGAAGTGCTGGACGTAGACAGGGTCGAAGCGTACGATCGTGGTGTAGAGACGGATATCGGCTTCGGTGATGTTGGAGCCAAAGTAGTATGGCGAGGCGTGGGAGGCGAGGTGGGCTTCGGCGCGGTCTAAGGAGCGGAAGAGGGGTTCAACAGCTTTCTCGTAGGCCTCTTGGGTTCTGGAGGGCTGATCAGCTATATTGACTGAAGAAGAGGCGGTAAAGGGAACACAAGGGCGGTTTACGTGGCAAAGCCGGACTTGTAAACGCCATTATTGATGTCGTTGTATGTCCATTCATTGGTGTCTTCGATCTGCTTTCTTAAGTTTTCGGGGAAAAGGTCGACCTTGGCGTACTTCTCCGGGATGATGTCGTCGAATTCGGTGCAGAACATGCGTATGATCTCGCTTGACTGCGCGTACAACCTGTCAGAACTCAAGCTGGAAATCTCGACCTGGTTTCTGCGGGGATGCAAAACGACGTACTTCATTGCTGACAATCTTTCCCTGCTTCACGTCATATAATGTCGGGACAGTAAAGCGCCCTTTATATTCCGGGTCGACCTTGAAATATATTTCTCGAAGATGGGTAAAGTCCTTGTGTATGGGATCAGGGGTTGCATTGTCGCCAGGAATATTCTCATCAGGTTTGACAAAGCGCCAGCCTGTTCCAGACATCAACGATCATGACAGTTTGGGCCAATTGGACCGATAAAAGGGCGAGCTACCTTCTGCTAGCATTTCCCAGTGGACTGAAGTGTAAGGAATGATGTCCTCTAGGCCCTTGAGCTTGCGGACGATCAGTGTCCGGTGAGCTAAAACCAACGTTAGCAGTGCCTTTCGTCAATACATTGCACGACAGTTCTGACCCCATGGGCAAGCGTGGGACACATAGAGGTGGTACCTCCCCTTCTCTGCGGGAAATTCGGAGCCTGGTTTCTTTGATATCGAATTTCGGAATTGGGATTGACCTCTTTTGAACTCCCCCGTCTTGTCAGCCCAGTTGGTGATTTTCTCTTCGTTGCCTGTCTATTGACCATTCTCTATTAGACATCGGAAGTTGAAGGTTATCAGTACATCTTACCGCCATAGTAAATGCGGAGGTGTAGGCTCGGGAGTGATGAGAAACACGAAGATGGCTGTTGATCAGACGGATTCTAGAAATATAAATGTTCATAGGAGAATAGGAGGTTGAAATGTCTGTAGTGGGGTGGAATGGGGGAAGTAACGCCCGCCTTATGTCATCGCTACACAGGTTTCTAGCGGTGCTTGGCATCTTACGACCGAATCAGAAGGACCAGGACGAACCAATGTGTAAGCAACTAGAAGAGGATGCAATCCTTTTGGTGAAGATGCTGTATATTTTACTTTGGCGGAAGAGTAGAAAGAGTACAGTCGGGGAGGCCGCGCTATGCTCCACCGACATCGATCTAAACGTTGTCTAATACGACTGTACCTCCTGAAGCCCCGTGAACCCCTTTACCCTCGACCGAGAAGCATTAAAAAATCTCCTATTTGCGCAGCTTCAGCATGACATACGGAACCTCTACATCTTCCTCTGTCTGGTCCTCGACGGTCATCTCGAAGATGACGTTTTTCTGGTGGCCCGGAATTGGTTTCTTACTGATCGTCTCCACAAGCTCACTGAGTCTAGCGCAACGGTTGTTAGTAAGAATGCCTTTGAACGACCAAGGTTGACTTACTTGAGGCCCAATCTGTCCTTGAGCTTGCTTGGCGGATAGAAGCTCGCATACAGCAGGCTAACACCCGAGCTTAGCATCATGATGTCCAGTCCTTGCTCTTTGAAATGATCCAAGAATTGCTGTAGAGTGATATCCGCCACCTCAAACCGATCCCAAAGCTTGTCGATTGTGACCTCACCATTTGTACCCATATATTTCCCCTTTGGACTGGCAATCGGTTCACTAAACCCGAAAAACGGAAGAGCTAGGTTGATAAACCCATTTTTGTATTGCTCGAGGTCAGTCTTGCCGTCAACGATTTTGTACATTTCCAAAACAACCAAGCCAGTAACTAACGCAGTGGTTGTGGCAATGGCTGGGATAATCTTTCCCGCAATGAACTTTGTCTTGTGTCGATCAGCTTCAGGAATGGCATAGTTCTCAGCTCTCAAGTTGCTTGCCGCAGTAATGAAGTCGATGTGGTGATTCGAATCGTCATCCTTTTCGAATTCAACAGGCTCGAGCTTGAAGCCTGGTAGAGATTTTGGCGGAGGTAGTTGTGAAACTATTTGCTCAAGCTCGCTGTTGTCATCAAAGTTAGATCTATTGGCTTGGGCGTTTGGGTCCGGGTCATTGTCGTCAGCCTGAATCTTTACAGCAGGGTTTGGAGAGAATTCTGGAATGATCATATTGTCCATGACTTTGATGTACTGATCCTTCTCGATCGTACTAGGTCCCTTTATTCCGTAATTATAGGCGTGCAGGTTGGCGCCCGCGATGACGAAGCCAATGTGGGCAGGGTTAGCAGCATTGAATTTTAGGGGTTTAGGGGCTCGCTTAGGTCCAGACCAGAACGGTGCACCGCTTGCGGTTGTCGAGTCCTTAGGGAAGTTGTATAAGAGCTGCTGAATAGCGTTGTTGTACTCTTTTTCAAACTGCATCCTGGCCCAGACTATGCAATCGTCGAAGCTCAGCGGCTTTTCTGTAACAAGGTAATCCCGGATGCTCTCTAGTGTTGGTACCTCATTGCCAGATTGCTTCAGCGTCTGCTCAACGTAGTTTGGCTGACTCAAATATAAATTCGCTGTCTCTGGGGGCCCAACAAAATATTGATGGAATTTCTCTTTCGCCCATGCAATGGTGTGCTCAATCTTGTTCGGGAAGCTGCGCAGCGTGCACTGAGGGAATGACTGCTCTGGGGGATCTTGAGAGCTCGAGTACGACTCGGTAAGATTTGGCAAGACAACCTGTGTGTTGCCCTTGGTACCGAGTGTTCCGCTGTCAAGTAAGGGCTTGCGGAAAAAGACACATCGGCGGTCAACGTATTGTCTTGCATCCACGTTGTCAAGAGCATTGGTGACCTGGTCAAGACCTTCCCAGAAATTTTCGTTGAATATGTGTTCGGTATCCGGACCAACCCTATCCGGAAGCGAGACTATCTTCCCTTCGAGATCTGGATTCATTGCTATGACAGCTGAAGCGGCGCATACGCTCTTTAGTTGACCCACATCCTTAGGACGAAATAAGAATTGCCGATTCAGGTTGCTCTTCTCGATCTGATCCATGTCCGTGATGGTTATTTTGCCGTTCTTGCCTGTCCCAAGACCGATCATTGCCCAATTCTTGAGCATTTCGCAGCCAATAGCGCCAGCACCAACAAGGAATTGATTGACGCTAGCAAGCTTCTTTTGATATTCCTTTCCGAAGACAGCAATCTGCCCGTCGTATCGGGTGTGCAGTGGCTTGCACTGCTCCTCGGACCGCTTGGCAGAGGTGGGTAGTGATTCCAGAGAGTCAAAGTAGAGCCACTGCACAATTGGATGGAATTTGCCAGAAACAGACTTCAGAACCTCTTGAGCGGCCAGTCCACCAAAGAAAGCTGCCATAGGAGCAAGATCCCCACGTGCTTGATAACTCAGTTCTCGTATCAACTTATCATCAAGCTCAACCGTCTCTTCTCCTTCCTTGGCTACAGCATGAGCATATTTGATGACTTCTGCGGCATCTTCATCGTTGTAAGGACGTGGCATATCGCCATTGTGATGGTTCGCAAACTCATGCAGTGCTTGAAAACCAAGGTGTAACTGCTGTGGTCGGTCGAATTTTGCAAAATCAGACATGAGAAGCTCCGGCTTCTTTAATTGCTCGCTTAGGGGCTGGAAGCTGATTGTTTTAGGCATCTTGACCTGTGTGTAGATGCCACCTCTTTGGTATTGGCCTAAATTTGATACTTCTCCAATCGAGAATGTATAAGGCCCTCTGACCTCAACCATGTGTGGCTCCGAATCGTTGAGCCCCTCCATGCCTTGCACTTCCTTGAAAGTCACAAAATTCCCATCTTCCAAACCGTGCCTCGTCTCATCAAGAGCGGAGACTAGGCCATCAGAGGTTATTCCAGCAACTATGCCGCTGAGTGGAGTCTCGCCCGTAGGGTCTGCTATGGCAAAGTCCTTCCCGAAATCTGTGAATATAGTACCAAAAAGCCCAAAGGTATCCACAATGACAACAAAGATTCCGTTCTTGTGGCAATATTCAGAAATAGTGAGCTGATCTTTCAAGGGAGTGCTGGTCAGCACTACAACTTGATACTGATTCAGCTGGCTAAGATCTGTCGTAAGACTTTTCGATGGGTGTTCGGACACAGGCGTGTATGCGTTCAGCTCTGCTACTCTTGGGACCGTGACTGAAGCCCGAGGCTTGCCAACATCCTCGGGGTGTAGGAAGAATTGCGAAGAAAGATCCGCAATGGCGGCTGGCGCTGGATCGAAAAGGGTCAAAGATTTCACCCCGGCAAGGGCAATGTTCTTGGCTGTTTGTGAGCATCTTAGCAGGTGTAGCAATAACGACAGGAACGCTCAGTACGGACCTATTTCTACGCCGAGTCCCTTGAGACCTGCTATCAGGACATGGGAAGCACTCATTCGCTTCATAGCTTCATGGCCGAGGACGTAGAGCTGCCGGCTATATAGTGACTCGTCGATATCTCCGTTTTTGAGCTGCCCTACATCCATGGAAGGGCCATCAATCTCCATCTTGTTATCCTACGAACCGAAGAGATCTTTAGTAAATGCCACGTTCTAATGTATACGCAGTTGAGAGGCTTTTGACGATGGCTGAGGGAATCACGGTAAGGGAGATGCCAGGTTTGAGATGTGCTAGTGGCTCTCCTTTAAGAAAAAGCTGCTTTCGTAGCCTTCCGTCGGAGAGAAATTGGAAACTCACCGTCATGATCTTCTTCTTCTCTGGGCGGATATGCTCGTCAGAGTCAGAAGCTTTCCTCTTACCCAGATTGGCCACCTCCGGTATGTCTGCGTGGGAGTGAATGGTGGATGACTGAGCAAATGCTTGCACGAGGCAAGCCTATGATGATGCGTAAAGTAAGGGTTTAGTACAGTGTATCATGTAAGACAGGAATTAACTCGTCCGGCAGCGGATCCTCTGACGGGAAAAAGGGTTGCTTGGTATAAGTAAAGACTTGGTGTTTGTATAGTTGTTCAGAAATCGTCAAAGCATCAAGTGGACTTCTATGTACTTCTAAACAATGATTAGTCAAACTGTGCAGTGGCTTCCATGGTACTGAAATGCATGTCAGAAGCCGATGGCGGCAGGCACGGACGCGATCTTTGATCGGCAGTAGGGATCAGCTTGACGAGGCCCTCGCCGATCTGGCCATACCTTTAAGGTACAGCTCCTCCGGTACAGCCATATCGCCTGTCAAAGAGGTATCTCTGCGCAATGTCGATGAACATAATAGCAGGTTTACTTGCCTACAGGTGGTACTCTGCAATGCCAGGCCTACGGTAGATGGATTTACCAAAGGTCCTCTAACGCGAGCTCTGGTACACTGCATCTAAAAGTTTCGGACATCGATCCACTTAGAAGAAGAGCAAGAATTCGAGGTAGCCCATCGCAAAGTCTGTCTAGGGCAATCATAGGAGCTATGTTCCTGCTCGTCACAGCGCTGCTACTGCTTGCAGGCAACTTCTTACACACACCCGGTCAAGCTGTCGGGGCAGCCAAGCCTGGCAATCAGGATGCACTAGGGTCTGGTATTGATCCAGAGAAATACAAACAAGCTTGTCCAGACTACCTCCACTACTCAGTGGTTGCACAGTACGTCCGAGGGATCAATTCCGCTCAGCGCCTCTTGATGACGCTGATTAGTCCTCCAGCCGGCCTCTGAGCCAAGGCCCTCTAGCCTTGCCATACCAGCGTCCATCTCCTCATTGTCGAACATTCTCTTCTCCCCTAGTAGAAAAAGTCATCCAAGATGTTACATCACGCATGGAAGATAAGGACCTTGCTCGGATCTTCGAAAATGCCTTCCCAAACACCCTCGACACGACAATTAGGTGGCACGTCGATGGGAGTACTAAGAGATCTACCAAGAAGTATTCGAAAATCTCACACAACGAGGGGCATTGGGAAGGTGTACAAAGCTTCATTGTCACGGGCGATATCAACGCAGAATGGTTGAGGGATTCTACGAATCAATTAAAGCAGTATCAACCTCTAGTGAAGAAAGAGAAGAAGCTAGAGACCCTTCTCCTAGGTGCCATCAATACCCAAGTTGAGTACGTGATCGAATCTCCTTATTGCAATGCCTTCCAGCCACCGCCGCCAAGTCGTCTACCAGCCGTGGCCAATGGACAGGATGATATGGTGCATCCAGTCTATGAACAGTCAAGGGTATTTGAATGCAAGTGGGAACTGGACTCGCTGGCTCATTTTCTTGCTTTGGGGAACCAATTTCATGAAAGCTCCGGCTCGAAAGATTTCCTGACTCCCAGATGGTTCACCGCTATAGACACCGTCTTGGAGGTTCTAGATCAGCAATCTAGACCGACTTTCAACTCCACAGGGAAATACGAAAGGAATGAATACATGTTCAGACGAAAGACAGTCTCAGGGACAGAAACCTTGAGTCTTGGAGGAATCGGCAATCCTCTTGCCGATGGCATAGGCCTTATTCGAAGTGCATTCCGACCAAGCGATGATACAACCATCTTCGGCTTCCTAATCCCCTCAAACGCGATGATGGCCGTCGAGCTGAAGCGGACAGCCGACCTAGTGAGATCGGCCGGCAAAGAAGACCTCGCCAAAACGCTGCTCGGGTGGTCCGAGGGCATTAAGAAGGGCATCTGGGAACACGGAATGGTTCACCACAAGAAATATGGCGACGTTTTTGCCTTTGAAGTAGATGGCTATGGATCATCTGTCATGATGGACGACGCCAATTCACCTTCATTGCTGGGGCTTCCATTGATGGGTTTTATTGATGTGAATCATAAGGTATATCAAAATACCCGAAAGATGATACTAGAGAAGTCGGGGAACCCGTATTATCTAAAAGGTAAGGGATTCTCTGGCATTGGAGGCCCACATATTGGGGTGCAGTATGCGTGGCCTATGAGCAGACTGGTGCAGGCAATGACGAGTGATGATGATGATGAGATTGACAATGCTCTAAAAGCGGTGCGAGATTCGAGTAGACTCGGGCTTGTGCATGAGAGTATCAATGTGGATCGTGTGGCTGATTATACTCGTAAATCTTCGAGACCTATCAATGCATACCTGACTGCTGATTATGACATAGGGCCTTGGTTTGCGTGGGCGAATTCTGTCTTTGCTCAGACAATTCTCGATGTGGCGGCAAGGAAGCCTCATCTGCTCTTTGGGAAGGGGGCTGCGCCTTATACGATATAATCGTTCTCTCGAACATCTCTTCGACTGCGTTTGGCGAGCATCTGCTTCTGGAGTTAAGATCATACTCCTATAGATGAGCCTCACTTAAATACCAGATATATGCTGAAGAGGGTTAAATAGCGCTCAATATGCTATCTTTCTTTTTTACAATGATAGCATCTGAATGTCTTTACCAACGGACTCTACGGACCCAATCTCTCAATCCTCCACCCCCCCGCCCCTTTTTCGTCCCGCGTATACCTAAAACGATCATGCAACCTACTCTCCCTCCCCTGCCAAAACTCCGCCATCTCCGGCACGACCCTCAGCCCCCCCCAAAACTCCGGCACCGGTATTTCTTCCTTCCCCTCAAACCTCCTCTCCACATCCTGAACCCTCCTTTCCAGCACCTCCCGGCCTCCTTCCTCCTCCGGCAACACCTTACTCTGCTCGCTGGCCCACGCCCCAATCCTACTCCCCCTTGCCCTCAAATCATAATACGCCTGGCTCTCCTCCTTTGTCAGCCTCTCCACCCGCCCCTCAACCCTGACTTGCCGCTCCAACTCATGCCACCAAAACGCCAAACTCGCCTGCGGATTGCTGCGCACGTCCGCGGCTTTCCGACTCGTGCCCCAGTTGCTGTAGATGACAAAACCCCGCTCGTCCAGTTCCTTGAGGTAGACGAAGCGCGAGGAGACGGAGCCGGACGGGAGGGAGGCGGTGGAGAGGCAGACGGTTTCGGGTTGGTGGACGCGGGCGGATTGGGCGTGGGTGAACCAGGTGTGGAATTGGGTGAAGGGGGAGGGGTCGAGCTGGGAGCGGTCTAGGGAGCCTTTTGTGTACTGGTCGGCTTGTTTGCTGGAGGGGTCGGAGGTTGGGGCGACTGTTGGGGGAGGGGGGGTTAGTGAGGGGGGAGGGGAAGAGGAGGGGGGGGGGTCAAGTGAGCCTACATATGAGTTTGGAAGATTGGGCGGAGGCCATTCGGTTTACTTGGAGGAGTCGGAGGGGTGATAGGCGCATGAGAGTAAAAGGACACCGCCAGTTGGTCTAATAATGAAAGGAATGTATTGGGAACAATAGCGGTCATCGATCACTAAACCCTAATCTCCATGTGACTTCCATCCGGGTACACCTTCAAGAACAGAGGCAATCGTATAATGAACACATGAAATGTTACCATACATTGATCGGTGGATCTGGAGTGATCCTACATATCCTAACGTACTGTACCGTAAGCTACCTAGATGCTCCGCATCTTCTATCTAGTTTGAGTCGAGATGTTCTATCCATAATAATACATATCCATTCCAGCAACGTGCTTCGTGTACCTTCCCCTTCAAAGTCTTCCATACCTCTCCCCTAAACGCCAGCTCAACCGTATTGGTACAGGAGCAATATAATCCAAACGCTGTGACAGATATCCCTCGTCCACTCCAGACAAAAACGCCGTAAGTACGGTCCACTTGTGTATGCACCAGGGTATTAAAAACCGAAAAGAAACCATAAAAAACTTTTTTGGCATCGACCAAGCCAAGTAAGGTGGGCAGGTCCATGTAGGTCAGGCCATGGGCCCAGACAGTGCTACACTGCTTCCTCGACTCATAACAGGACCAAGCAATTCCAGGATCTTCCCTGATACTGCTGATGGGTAGCCCCTCGACAACATCTCGTGCACAACTCCCATAGCACTCTCTCTGCCTTCGACAGTGAGGAAAGCTCTAGTCATAGCCTCATAGGTGCTAGGCTCTCTCTTCTCCAGCCCAACGTTCTCGTATACCGCTTTCGCTTTTGTAATGTTCTTTTCCATAGCCCAGCCATGGATCAAGGTGTTTGCAATATAAGGAGTTAACGCCACCTGCCTCGCAGACATATGATCGAGGAGTTCCTCCGTCTCGGCCACGGAGTGGTTGGCAACCATGGATTCAAACAAGGCCTGGTAAAGGCATGCCTGCGGGCGGATATCGGGGTTTGCGATTACCTCGTTGAAGTCCTGACGGGCACCAGCCATATCGTGAAGGGCGCAGCCTTTCGCGTGGATGAGCGAAGCATAGTGGACCGCCTCCGGACGTTGGCCTGAAGCACGAATTGTGTCCAGCACACCTTCGGCGGCTGGTAAGTTAATAGGATCAAGGGTGGCATATGTGTCTATCAGCAGCTTGTATGTGTGCATCGTAGGTTGTATACTTTTCGACTGCATGCGCTCGTAGTATGCAAGTACTTTGGCGCTATCACGTTTGGTAGTCAAAAAATATTGCATCAAGCTGTTGTAGGGCGCCGGGCGGGGCTTGTAGTTTGGCATGGACTCCATTTCATCGAATAACTCTTCCGCGAACCGTTCGTCACTAACTCTGCAAAGCGCATTGACAATCGTCCCGTACGTGACAGATGTGGGTCGGATTCCTAAGTTGCGCATTTCAGCGAAATAAAACAGGCAATCATCAATGCGTCGAGCTTTGCCAAGCTTTCCAATGAGTGCGTTGTAGAGGAAAGACGACGGCTCCACTTCTTCGGACTTGGCACGCTGAAATATTCTGACTGCCTCAGTAGCTTCGTCAAAGGTCTTTGTCGAGTCCTTTAATGTGGTGATGTAGAGTCCAAAAGTATTTGCCGTGGGAGCCGACCCCATATCAAGCAACTCCTGATGGAAACGTCCAGCCAAGGTCCGGTTACCAACTGTAAGGCAGGCGCCAACCATCGCATCTAAGATTGAAGACCATCCATGTCGGACAACCGCATATTGAGTGAAGAAGGGAATGTCTTGCCGTGCCATTCCATGGATATCATGAATCAAATTCGCTCGTCCTTCCTTTGCAGCAGCGGAGATGAGTTTTGCATACACAATATACCGTGGGTGCCGGCCAGCCCGGCGAATGTTTCTAAACCTCATAAGAGCCTCGTTGAGACCAGCGCCAGTCTTCGCACGGTGATTCTCTAGCTCCTCAATAATGATGGTCGAACCTCTGTAGTCTGTAGTAGCCGCGTATGGATCAAAAGTATCCGCGTAAGTACTAGGCATGGCTGCGGCGAGGCTGGGCGTTGGCGTGAATGGTTGAGGGGCGTAAGGTGCTTTGGCTGACAGGTGGTGTCGATAGCTTTGCCACCTCTCAGCCAAGTCTCGACGCTGATGTGATATCTTTGCCAGGGCCCGCTCAATAAGGTCTGAAGTGCGCTTGTCTGTAGTAATGCCGCTGCCAACGGTAGTTTCAAGAAGATTCGCAAACCTTGCCGAATGAGCAAGATCATGGGTAGTATTACCACTGCCGAGCATTTCAGCCTCAATCTGTAGTGCCAAGGTCAAATCCTGCCAGCTTAAACCAGAAATGTCTTCCGGACCGAGTCCTGCCAGCATTTGCTCAGCAACAGGGGAGACAAGACCACCGTTGTCGACCATTGCCCACAGAAAATTCATGCTAGCATTGGGCGAAGGCACAATCCTTTGGTCAGCGAGAAACCCGCCAATTGTTTCTATGGCCTCGTCGATCTCTTCCGTAATCTCGGACCGAGGCATTGCATCTTTGCTTGACGCACGAACACGCTCGAATACTTGTCTGGCCTCCATCAGACCTTCATCGACGTGACCGCTGCCGATTAAGGCCACGGCGTACATAGCCGTTGGTTCAATCATAGATTCATCAAGTTTTGCAGAAGTGGTCAAAGTAGACCAATAAGTTCGAGCTAGGTCAACTTTCCCTTGCCGGATATGGAGCGCAAGCATTGAGATTGCCACCATTGGTGCTCCAGCGGCGCCTGGGTGGATGTGTTGGTAGGTCTTTGTTGCGAGCTCAACATCACCATGATCGGCGGCAGTAGTACATACCCGGGCCATCGCTTCACTCCGGGCAGAATGTGTTAGGTTCCCTTTTTCTGCCATCTTCAGGGCAAGTTGCAGATCACCGGCATCTAGGCGTGCCTGGACGAGAGCGTTTACCACCACTATGTCTTGCATGTCCTCCAATCGTTCCATACGGTGATCTGTCACTACATCATAAGATTCAACAATCCTACCGAGGAACCTGTCACCGCCATCTGCTTTGCCGCAGATCGCATACGCTTTGACAAGGGAGGCATAAACTTCGTTGTCCTTACGCTGAATAATGGCCAGTTTACCGGCATCGTCGGCAACAGCTAAAGACTTGTATTCATTGTAGCATTCGACAGCACTGGCGAGTTCTCCAGCCACCGCGAAGGCATCGATCATCGGCGGAAACATAGTGGCGATAGGGATAATTTTGTGTGCTTCCATATGAGAATAGGTCCGAATCATATCGTCTACTCGCCTATGCAAAGCACAAGCAGTGACTAGAAGTCGATATGTCTCCGAAGAATAAAGACGCGTCTTTTGCGCTAAGACTGAAGAGTTGAAAATCTTCATTGCTGTGCTAAGTGCATCATCCTCAGCAAGAATGGCGAGTTCTGCCTCGTTCGAGCGGAACAGGAACTTTCCATTCTCCTTGAGACCTCCGAACCTCAATCGCTTTTTCTCCACCGTATCCCTCATAACAAATACTTCAAGTGCTCGGCAAGCAAGAACCTCGATAAGTGCAGTGTAGAAAGCGGTGTCCGGAGTTACCTTACGCCGAAGCATGTCAGAGTAGACTCCAAGAGCTTTAGGTACAACATGATGCTTGGCAACGGGCAAATGAATGGCGGCGGCGAGAAGTGCGTTGTAAGCTTCAGTGGTTGGCCGAAGGCCCTCGACGAGCATTGACTCAAAAACCGGGGGGATCTCGGCATATCGCTGTGCAGCGTTGAGGTTGCTGATGTGCTCACAGAAAGCCTGGGATTCTACATCTTGGGCCGAGGATAATGCAGTGGCAACGCTTGAAGTAGTGGAAGGAGTCGAAGCGTTAGCGGTGGTGCTTGGAAGCACGGACGTCGGCGCGACAGATTCGTCTGAATTGATTGAAGTCTGTTTTGTAGACTCGATCTGGGCATCCGAAGGAACGGGAGCTGATACCTGTTGGATATGGCTGATCTCCTCTGCAATAGCCTCATCAACTTTAGCAACCGCAATGGCTTCGGCAGCCTCGTCCTCAACTTGTTTAATCTCATCAACAGCACTGGTGCTGTAAGCTCGGTTTAGGCCTTCGCGCTCAACCTGAACCTCTGCCCGCAGACCAACATCTTCCCTCTCGTTTGCCTTCCTGTCAGGTACAACCGATGGTGCCTTCCATCCTATCCTCTTCGGAAACTGAAACTGCTTCCACTCTTTAATCTCGCCACCATGCTGTTGCTGATTCTGCCACGCTTCGTAATACGCCGCTAATCCTTCGTCATTACTCCCTGTGCCATTTTGGTCTCCATGGTTCGCCCTGTTCGAAGCCCCAGAAGAGCTCGAGGTATTATGGAAGGCAGTATGTAACTGTGCATGTTTACCGTGCCGATTAGTGGTGTGGATCCCATATGGTCCGAACGGAGTTGTTGATGATGCGTATGAAGATTGTGTAGCGGCAACGACTGATTGCGCGTAGCCGTGTGTAAAGGTCTTCACAAAACTTTGACGTGCGAGATGTGTGAATGGCTTGAAAACCATTTAGTGAACCGATATCCCCTCACGATGGAGATTCGAGTCTACTTCGAGATCGAGTCAGCTAGTTATGGCGAGCACCGCACGAGTAGTCAAGGATGCCACACGTAGCACAAGCATATTGAAGAGATGACCAACTCACTGTAGATGGATATGATGGATTGCAGGTTCATGTGACGACACTATAGTCGTCCAAGAACGCGCTATACTAAAAGATGCGAGGTAGGTCTAAGGTAGGCAGCCCGAAGGCGAAGTGCGGCTCAAGACGAGGAACGGAAAGGGTTGGATGTAGAACGTGAAGAGCGGCACAGGGTCATCAATTGCAAGACCATTTGTATCAACCCGGGGTAATAGATCGTAGGTGCTGAACCTAAGGTACGAAAGCGGTGGCCTAGAAACAATATAATATTTGAGTGAATGATGGATGACGAGATACCTCCTTGAGGTAGTAATTAGTAAGGCGGTATACTGGTTCGAAGCGGTGAACTAAAGACAGGTCATCTGCGCCGTCAATGCTGGGGGCAACGCAGACGTCAATTGGAGAAGTATAGAGGCAGGTAAGGAAGAAATCGAGGCTTTTGCTGGGTGGGGGATGTCAGCTCGAGAAGTCGAGAGAGACATTGGTGCCTGGCGAAAAGTGAGTCCGTATCATTTTCTTTCCGTCTTCGAGTCATTCCGGCTTGTAGCCGCGACCAGGGATGCGATTGGCTTGCTGGGTGCCTTACAAGGCTTAGCGTATCAAAGCCCTCCGACTCCAAACGGCAGATGCCGATGCGTGGATGTTTGGTGTAAGATACTTAACAGCTTTCTTTTGTTTCATACTCTGAGGTCACCGTCACAGGGCTTAAGCCGGCGTTGCGTCTCTCTTGGAAGGATCGCGATTAGTTTATGATGCACTTCTTAGAAGTTGGACATACTATGGATCAATAATCACTGCATGATGGGTCTTGCAGACGTGGCTGTTTCTGCCCCGGGCAAAGTCTTGCTAGCTGGAGGATACCTGGTTCTGGACAGAGACTACACTGGCCTGGTCTTCGGACTCGATGCACGCATCCACGTCCATATCAAGAACTTGTCAACCAGTCCCGGCTTGACTCTGTCCGAAATTATCGTGAGATCTCCTCAGTTCAAAGATGCAGAATGGAGATATGGATACCGCGAGACTGAAGAACATGGTGGTATTGAAGTGACACAGCTTAAAGGGTAATTACCACTTCCTACTTTGTGAACTCTCACTCCAGTTGACGAACGACTTCTTCCGTCCGGCTCTCTTCATAACGATCATTGACGTAATGAAACTCAACAAATGATCCATGTCTTTCGCTATTCTTCAGTCCGTTCTGCTCTTCCTTCTGCTTGGGTCCAAATGCCCTTTTGCATACACCAAGCGAGAGAAATGTACCTTGTCTAGCTGTTGCATCTCTTGCCAACCCGGCTGATACCGTCTCTTTGTGACAGCCATTCTACATCTTCGCAGTCCCGAAACAAGTTCGTTGAGACGGCGCTAGCATATGCATTGAGCTATGTTTCATCTCTCTCACGTTCCAAGATCGGACCAGCATCAATTACGATATTGGCTGACACAGACTATTACTCGCATGCTGGGTCTACCACCAATGCATCTCCCCGTTGGACCGATCAGCGTTTTCTTGATTTCAATGTGCCTCTGGCCAAGGCTCATAAAACAGGTCTTGGATCATCTGCAGCACTCGTGACTGCCTTTACAGCAGCTGTGTTCGCCCACTATATAGACCCTGAAGGGGCCTTCTTGAAATCTGGTGTCGGAAGAGCGCGTCTGCATAACCTGGCTCAAGCAGCCCACTGTGCAGCTCAAGGCAAAGTTGGATCGGGATTTGATGTTGCGGCTGCTGTCCACGGCTCCTGTGTCTATAAGCGCTTCTCGCCATCCATCCTGGAAGGGCTAGCTGATACGGGTACAGAAGGTTTTTCAACCCGCCTAAAAACGGTAGTCGAGGGTACTGATAGCTCTAACCAATGGGACACACAAATCCAGAAGTCTTCCGCTATCATGCCGGAAGGCCTTCGTCTAGTCATGTGCGATGTCGATTGTGGCTCTGCGACGGTGGGCATGGTCAAAAAAGTACTTTCGTGGAGGAAAGAGAGTCATAAGGAGGCGGCACTGCTTTGGAGAACACTACAAAAAGGAAACGAAGACCTTGTTGGAGAGCTTCAAAGGTTGTGTAGAGCCACCGGAGAGTCTCGATACGATTATGACGATTTAAGCACCATCATTGAGACTATTCGATCGTTGATCAGAGAGATGTCAATGAAGGCAGGGGTACCGATCGAGCCGAAAGTGCAGACGGAATTGCTAGACGCTTGCTGTCAGGTACCTGGTGTTGTCGGAGGAGTAGTTCCCGGTGCTGGTGGTTATGACGCTATTGCTTTATTGGTAGATGAAAGAAAGAGTGAAGTATTCGACGGCTTACATGGCCTATTGGATCACTATACGGTTGACGCTGAAGAAGTTGAAGGAGCCAGTATAGGTAAGGTCAGACTACTCAGCGTGAAGCAGGAAATGGAGGGAGTAAAGATGATGAATCCAACCAAGTATGAACATTGGACGAAATAACGCTTGAGAATTACCTCAACAGTTGGAGCAATGCTATTGTGGGCACGCACGGCACGATCCTGTGTGGCGGTTATGGTTCTACCTCAAGCATATCCTGAATAGGGGCGACAGCTATGTGGGAGTCTGGATTAATATTCTGCGTCGATTTACCCGGGCTTGAAAATGTTCTCTGCGTTGTGTCATGTTACCGATGGCTTAGATAGGTAAAAAGGATGTCTTCCGTCTCTTCCTGGAAGCAAACCCTAGTTCAAAGCCAGCCCTACCGTAGCTTCCGGAAGCTTAAAACCAGTATCTGTACATACTTCCGTACAGCTCCCCTTGGTCGTAGATGAAGAGCATCTTCAGAAGGCCACCCTTCACCTCTTGATTTCTGAAACACAATTGATTGATCTTGGGAATTTGTGACTTCATCATACTTGTATTCAAAGATATAGCATACCACGAACACGCTCGTTCCCAGCTTATATTTCGGAAGGTCTACCGACGATCGAGCCCTGTTTGACGACGGCACGCGGACATCGAGACCTGCTGCTTCTTCGAATTTACAGTGCCCTTCCCACTACCATCAAACTGATTCTTCGTCTGCAAACATCTGTAAATTGATTCCGCAATCAAGATCGTGTGCCCCGAGGATCTTGGAACAGCTTCCAACATTCTGACGTTCTGTGCGACCCGAGCGTTGCAATTTGCCACCATTGGAAAGTATCATCAGTTGAGCCGAGCTACCGCGACAGCTATAATATCCACGACTTTCTGCCGATATCCATATCACTGACTGAAGCACTCTATCCTTGAGGCGTTGTTCTGTACTCCGGTAGCTGGAACTTCACAATGGCTTCGGCGGATGGCCAAGGGACAGCACTGGCAAAAGATAGCACGCGAGAGCCTACAACTACACCCAACATACTTGCGGGCCAGTTACAACCCGTACAGTCTTCGCCGATGTCTTCTACGCCAGTGGAGATGACTCAATTCGGTCAGCAAGCCGCAACAGAGGCCACCTCGGGAAATGCTCCAATATTTACAATGCCAGAACCCGCGTCAACTTCAAGAGAGGACCCAGTACAAGAGTCGTCGACAGTAAGAGAAGACCTAGGCATAAGCTCTACGACCGAGCCCTCGAGTCCAGTCACTGCGCGAAATGCTCCTCTCACGCGCAAAGAGACCGCTCCTGCCATTGGCTCCTCCTCCGATAAACCGATTTCAGTACCAAAAGAATCCGATTTAGCTGGCCCTACTCTGATTATCACTCTATTATTGACCAACGGTGCAAGGCACCCTTATAAGATTGACGAAAGATATTTGAAGAAGCGGGCCGTCAATGTGGATGGCAACAATCCTGTCAACCTGAGTGTATATACCTTGAAGGAGTTGATATGGAGAGAATGGAGGGAAGGTAAGAGTAATTTAACTAGGTAGTCGGTCACTAAGCCTTGGTATGGCGTGCTGATACATATGTTATCAGAGTGGGAACCAAGACCGTCAAGTCCAAGCTCAATACGCATTATCTACTATGGAAAGATGCTAGAAGACAAGGCTCGCTTGCATGGTAAGGGATCAACCGAGCATATTGGAGCATATTGGAGGATCTGCCTAACATGTTTATAATCAGACTGCAAATTCGAGATTGGGACCACCCCTCATGTTGTTCACATGACCATCAAACCACAAGAAGTCGTGGACGATGAAGATGCTAAGGGATCAAAAACTGGAGGCAGAGACCGTGACGGTAATGAGAGGGGTCCGGGTTGTCGATGCGTTATTTTATGACCCGTGCCCTTCGTTTGTCCTTATTGGTCAGGTTTCTATAGCGAGAGAATTGTGGCTGTCAGCATGTTGAGAGACGGCGTACAGGTTAGGCTGTGCCTCTGGTATAACGAGGCCATAACGGGGCTTGCTATGGGACGGCGCCATCGGACTGACATTGCGCTGTCAAGCTTTGTATAAGATCAAGAGTCGAGCTCGGGGATGTATTATAAATCATGGTTTAATGAGATATTTGTTGGTGGTTCGACATCTTGACACAATGTCCAAGAACATTTGGTTAATGACCAGCGAACCAGAGGATCCTCTAATGTAACTGTTGTTGATTGGAGAACATAAAGAATGGTCTTGATGGTATATTTGGACCTCAATTTGAGAGCTTACCATCCGCGACTCGCACTCAATTAATCTAAAGTCTTCCAACTTTCGTCCATGCTTTCTCCTCAAACAGCTAGCCGTCTCTCTGCGCCATCTCTACCAATCCATCCTCATCCTCGCCTCCATCTCCGTGTGGAAATCAACTGCCTCCCTTGTCTCATCCCCTACCATCAAGTTAGCCTCCATTTCAAACAACCTCCAAGCTTAGAATCGTCCACATACCCCTATAAACATCCTCCCACGCACACTCCCAATCCCTCCCCGCCAACACATCCCCCGAAACCCCCGCGCTGCACCCTAAAACCGCAGGCCGCCACTCCCCCTCCCTCGCAATCTTCAGCTCCATACCCTTCCTCACTGGCTCAGCGATCCCAAACGTCCGACGCAGGCCGTTCATTTTGAGGCTGTCTTGCGTGGTGGTCCAGGCGGCCAGGCGGGCTTCGAGGGGATGCGTGGATATGGGTGCTGGGGCGGTGTTGGCGGGGGATGGGTTGGGGTTGTAGGTCAGGGAGGCGCGGAGGGTGTCGGGGAGGCCGGGGGCGGAGGGGGCGCCTTTTGAGGCGGAGGAGGTGGTGTTTGTCGCGTGCGTGGGGTGGGAAGGGGAGGGGACGATGCGGAGGGACTGGGTGGGTTAGCTAGGTGGAGGATGGTGCTGGATGGGGGTGTAGTGGGCTTACCATGGTGAGACAGTGGGTGCGGTGCGGTTTGGAAGCTGCAGAATGTATGGATGGAGTTACTCTATTTGTGAGGAAAACGGTTGATATGCGGAGTTGGTGACGAAGAGGGTACGTAGACTTGTAATTGTAAACTGTTTGATTTCGGGGCAAACTAATGTGGTTAGCTCGGAGCCTTGACTGATCTGCTTATAAGGCTTAGTGCATCAGCCGTACTGTATGTTTGGGTTCTTTTCCACTAACATCATTTCTGTGTTTTCTGATTAATCACTAGAGTGCTCTGAGTCGACCACGTCACTTCTCATACAAAAACAACCTACTCACGGCCTTTCAAGAACCGTTGCTTCATGTCCAGAACTAGTGAAATCTTCTGTTCTGCAATCGCTTGAATACCACCGATGTTTTCTTGAGTCTCTGCTCGCGGTAATGGTACCCATTTGTTGATATTTGGAATACTCTTCGACAGCGCTGCTGCGATTGTTGCGTCAAACACAACTAGTCAAACTAGCTGAAGACAAAAGTGAGAAAGTATGTTGGTTAAGGCAATTACATTGGACAGGGGGTCCATATGTTCAGGACCCTCTACCTGCGGAGTCGCACTCTGAATCTGCAATAGTTCACCACTAAGGACCGCGTTGTGTGCCGATGCACAAGGAGGAATCCTCCTTGTATCAGTGGCAAACTTCGACACTATGAGATTCTTCGTCAACACTGAATAGATACTTCTGGACCTAAGAATAGAGCGCACAGAAAAACAGCTGTCGAATGCACAACTACATAAGCTTCTATGGGTTCTTGGATCGAACCTCTCGTTCTCGGAGTGCTTTCATCGGTACAAGCTACATCACACAGAAGCAACCAAGCATGCAAAAGTGACATACTCCAGCAATGCTGTCACTATACAATTCTCTGCCACAATGCTGGCAAAAGACATAATGTTGTCAAGCAAACAAAGGGCCTTGAGTCATATCGTTCTCTATATCGGCATGATACTCTCCTTTGTATATAAATGGAGATGCCATTCTTATCTTGTCTGCGTCTTCCTCTTCTCTCCCATAGCATCTCTCCTCCACGAAGTCCATTAAACGCTCAAAGCCATCGACATCCCGAATTTCCCTCTTGATTAATTCCCAATTATATAAATCTGAGACATTGCCTCTTTGAGTCTTCTCGTCCTTCTTATTCCACCAACCTCAAGGTACATTTTCAGGCTCCAAAACATAACCATGTCTCTCACCTTCTACTAATCGCCCTAGAAATTAGTTCACTCAACCCAATATGTCGAACCGTGACATCCGAGTGCAGGATCTTCCAGCCGAACGGTCCGACCTAGTAGCCGCTACTCCAGAAGTGACCTATACATACGAAGGGAGGACAAGGATTATAGACCCTATAGTATGCATCTCCCGAGGCGTGTGGAGATCCAGCGCGAAGACCACCAACTTAGCTTTGCAGAGTATTGTATTGCTTGTTGTTAAATTGTCAAGAGTATTTCAATCGTAGTTGCGCCGCTTGTAGAGAGGCTTATAATTTTTGCTGTGCTGCTTGTAAAAGCCGTTGTGTTATGTAAATAGCTTCTCTATGCCGTGGGGGGTTTATTAGCTTCTGATAGAGCTTGTCTTATTCTACAGAATCTTCGAAAGAAAATGCTCCAGCGTGAGAAGTTAAAGAGGAAGAGGTCGGAACGGACGAGCTTTGCGTTTTTTCAACAATACACGGACCCTCAGAGAAAGATTGAGATACGCTCAGGAATAAACTTCACGTTCAAGACTTTAGCCAAATCGTAGTTACAGCCAAGGCGAGGTAAGCTCATCAACAGAAAGGATATCAATTCAAGAAAAAAAACATGACATAGCTAATATACTATCGTTAGCAATGGTGAGTAGTAAATACCTCTGGGACTGTAATTCTCCGATCCTTTATAACTTCCGAAATAAAGTTCGGTCGAGGTTATGTACATGCTGCCTCAGGGTAGGTGGTGTTCTTTAGATGTAGTAAATACATCGGTCAGTTGGACTTTTCCCAAGAAGATAAATTGGAGGAGCACCTTTTCGAGTATTCTAAACAATCACTTGTAGGAGTCCCCAATTTGGCAGCCCCTAAGCAGTTTTTCCACTGGGTTGCTATACAAGGAGCTATCAGCTAGACAAGACATCATTCGATCCAAGTCGTCCCATCAGTATGCCAAAACCACCATGTGCATTGACTCTTAACGCTAGGCTGGGGTATCTTGAATCCATACATCAAACACCATCCGAATCAACCAGCTTTCCGACTCCGTCTCGAAGGCTTAGAAGCCTCCATCTTGGGCCGGTCAACGGTACCACCAGATTTTTTCTGCTCTTTCTGCTTCTTCTCCTCTTCCTTCTTCGCCAGTGCTCTTCTTACCGCCCCCTCTTTCTCCAAAACCTCAATTTGCTTCTCACTAAATCCCCATAACTTTTTCGCAACCTCGTCGTCCTTGATCTCCTTTCGTCCATAAGCCACCTCTCTACATTCTTTGAGAAATCTCCCGCCAACACCTTTCCCCAATTCCGCCTCCATCGCCGCAAGTAAGAAGCTCTGAGCGCCTTGCAGAGGTGATTTTAGTACGAGCCACCAGATTGGCCACATAAATAGATATAGTGAAAGACCCCACAAGGAACCCATAGTCAGCCATCGGCGCATACCCGGCGTGCGGCTAAAGCTGGGATCAACGACGATAACTCTCGCATTGTTCGGCTGTTTGTCAGGCCGTACGTATACATCTAAATGTTTCTGGAACGCCTGCGCAAACACCATCATTGCCAGCTTACTCGTCCCATATTCTTTCCCTGGAGGGAGTGGGCTGCGAGAGTCCTGCATTGCCTTTATCTCGCCTCCGAGGTAGCTGGAACAGGTACTGAATATAATTCTTACGTCCCTGTCTGCAGGCTGGGCTCTGAGGGCCGGACTCAGGATGCTGAGCAGGTGGAAGTTGGCGAGGTAATTGATTCCCCAGACGGGCTCAACGTTATCTTGGGTCAATTCCCCGATTCCGTACTTGGGAGTCAGAGTATCGGCGCAAAGGATTATCATGTCAAGTCTCCTGGGTGGGGCATTGTCAATCCATTTGGTCGCGAATTGACGAATAGAGTGTAATGAGGAGAGGTCAACTTGCTCGGCGTAGATGAGCTCATTAGCCGTATCGGAGCGGAGGTCATCAATGTATTCAACCAGGAAAGGGTCTGAGTGTGGGTGGTGAGTGAGCAAAAGTATCTGAGCCCCCCTCGAAGCAAGAGACCGAGCGATGGCGGCGCCGACGCCCGATGTGCCGCCCTAGTTGTTTCAGCATTGAACGTGGTAGTAAAAGATCGTTTATGTACTGTGATCACGACCACTTTTGAATGCATAAGACGCTCGGAGGTGTTGCTGGCTCCGCCGAAGTAGGTTTTGAGTAGATAAATCAGGATAAGCCATGGTGCAGTCTTCAATATTGGGGTGGCAAAGGGAATTGAGGAGACACCATTGAATATGGCTTCTGCCAATATAGGTATAGGCATCTCAGAGGGTTGGTTTTCTTTGTTTTCTAGACCATCTCTGGTTTCCAGTGCCTATTGGTGGTGTTAGTACGCATGCATTGCACAGTACATCCCTGACGTTACCTTAGGGTGCACGGAAGATACTTTACACTAGCGCAATTCACATATCTTATCAGATCTGATAGCCGAGGCTCTTTCCCTCCATGCACCATTGCCGCCACGAGTTTATCTTGCCACCACACTGGTGATTCGGGAAATCTCCCCATGGATCAAGATGAAGGATATATAATACCCCTCACTGACCAAAGGGTCTTTGGCGCTGGGATTAGGAAAAACCGTGTAAAGTTTGTCCCTCCCGAGCCAGCTGGTTCAAAAACCAAAGCAGATACCTCGAACGGTGCTGCTGTTGCAGATCTTTATCGATCCATAGTCCTTCAGGAGGGCTGGTCAACAGACAAGCTTAGGGAAGCGAATGAACCACAAATTCCGAATACGGTATCAGAATCGGCGGCACCGAACGCCGAGCTTGAGGGAGCCTCTTGCGAAATCTGCAACTTGTCGTTAAAATCGCCCAACTCTACAGTTGCCACACCCTCAAATCCTCATGAGGCCTCCCTAGTCCACCAAGTCTGTCTCTCCCACTCACATCCCCCATCCCACCTCGACCGCACGCGCAAGGGCTTAAAATACCTTTCCTTCTACGGCTGGGACCCAGATAGCAGACTTGGTCTGGGGGCTGCTGGTGATGGTAGACTGGCGCCCATTAGGGGAAAGCTGAAAAATGACACTCTTGGGGTGGGGTTTGAGGAGAAGCTGAAGAAGAATAGAGGAGGAGTGGTCGGTGCGGAGAAGCAAATGGAGAAGCTGGATGCGAAAAAAGTCAGGAAGTTGGAGGCTGAGGGGAGGAGAAAGAGAGCAAGGTTGCAGGAAATGTTTTATGGGAAGGATTAGTCGGAGAGATAATTGGGATCTGAAGGATAATGTTGTTAAAACCATTGTGGCTACAATATGAAACCAATGTCTTGGGGTCTGGGATACGATTGCCGCAGCAGAAGCGAACATCCAAGCCTCAAAAGGACTTTCGTCCCAATTTCCTTCAAGTGATGCCTTCCGACTGATAGAAAGGCTCTTGAAGGGCATAGGTTGCGATTCTTCTAAGTTACTCCGAGATCGCAAACCCTTCACTTAAATACAGGAGGTTATGCACTCATGAGTGTACGAAGCAAAGTGAGGTCTCACGGCGGATCTACTCTTGTAGACGTGTACTCACTGACATCAGTGTTGCTTCTACCGGCCAGCAAGGAGTGGTTAGTCAATGGGCACTTTAGCAATAGTTTCCTTCAATGAATCGAATCAAACCACAACCAATGAAATCGTTTCTAATCTTACAGCAATAATGTCATTCTACGCTCGGCTCATACGCATTTGGATGCACACTGGCCTGATTCTCCCTTGTAATCTTTCAAGTCATCTCACCATGCAGTCGCTGAAGTGCGTAACAAGCAAAAGACCGAAGAAGTGTGTCACTTTTTCGAACTAAAGAAATGGAGTTTTTTCTTCTTTTCTGTGTCCTTTTCCTTGTCTTTCTTGGCCGGCTTGCCATTACTAAAAGGTGGCGCTGTCGTTCGGACAATATTGTTCGGAGAGCTGTTTGTGGAAGCTTGATTGGGGCCCAGGTTCATTGCGGCCATGCCACCCACTGGAGGCTGCTGCCGCTGACCCAAGTTGGAAGACTGCATTGGAGGTGCCTCTCGTTCGAATAAATGATCAGGAGCCTTCGGCTTTGGTCGCTCTGCTGGAAGGTCAAGCCGCCGTTTATCGACACTTAAGTCTCCAACTTGTCTGAGATAGAGACTCGGGGTCAACATGTGTGACGATGCTAGGAAAATGTCCTTATTAGATGAATTGGAGACCTCATAGCAGGCACGCGATTCCGAGTAGGTTGCGCCCCCTGCCATAAAGACGATAATACGTTGCTTTGGCTCCACAGTGGAAGGGCGGGTCCTCGCCCACGTAGGCTTTGCACTTCGTAACGATGTGTGGGAAACGTTGTCTTGACCCATGAGCCCTTCAGCTGCATCTAAGTGTGGTTTGGTGAAAGGAAAAACGTTCTGGTCGAGGGCACCACGGACGTGCCCCTCGAGGATTGTTTTTATGACAGGCTCGAATCGGGATAGTGCTGACTCATCATCTCCCGCAGCTGGGGGCTGTTTCCTGCCGAAGAGCGGCTGGATTACCGGTCTGATGTCCTTCAATGTCCTCGAAACGTGAGCGCCAAGAAGGTCAAGGTTATGAATTACCTCGCCATCCCGCGTAGGTAATCGAGCATGTGCCAGTAGTTTCTGGATATCTGATGGCAGTAGACCATCACGATAGTGTATATACTCTATTATCAGCCGAAGACGATCAGGAAATGATACTTCGTCTTCATCCAGCAACCGCACCACCTGATCTGCAAGATTCTTGGGCTTCTTGTAGTCTTCGTCTAATCCAGTGGCCAGAGACTAGTAAGATTAGCTTTTCACTAAGCTACTGCTAGATCCAGGGACGAACCTGTTCAACAGAAGCTATATCTGCGAGGCGGCGGTCCTGGAAGATCTTCATAGCTTCCTGTACCATTCCAAGATGCAATGAGTACGCTTCCTTACCTTGCTGGTACTGCGGCAGACCCGCTAGCATGTCTTTCACGTTATTAATGGTGGTTGGCTTGTCGCTGGTATGATGTAAGTTTAATTAGCTAATTGCGTCCTTATATAATTGAGTATGTCTCAAGGTACACACCTTTCAGCAAACTGCGAGTTTTTAGCCTTGAAACTATTGAAATCGCTGACTAATTCCTGAAGGAGGTCTTTCATATGAAGGTGACGATATTTGACCCAGATACCGTCACTTTCGCTGATTTCAACCTCTTTCGTCTCCTCATTTGATTCGTTCTGATTGAGCACGGTTTTGTAGTAGATTCGATCTCCCTCAATAATCGGCAAAAGATCGTGGATCATAGCTTGATAGGTAAACTCATGCACAAGGGGAGCGAATAGGTCTAAAGATCTGTCCGCGATAATCAATGCACCTCGAGGTCGAGACGATGGGGGCGGGAAGTCCTCGTGGTGTTTGGCGTACTTATCCAGCTCTAGCTGTACAAAGCGAGCAAGATGCGAACATAAGACATGAGCTTCGTGTGTAGGATTTCGTGGGGTATAGTATCGAATAGTAGGATATTCGCCTAATGAGACGCATATTGAAACTATCTTGATTCATTCTTATCAGCATTTCGTCAGGAAAATGTCCAAGTCTGACACCATAGATCCACTTGGTACCTTTTGCGCTAGGTTATCCATGTGTTCTCTCACAAGTTGATTGCAAGCTGGGTGGAATAAGGTAGGAAAACTCCAGGGATCTCGAAAGGTGATGAGGTGAGACTCGCGAGGAAAGAACTCAGTATTGAGAGTTTTGAGTTGAACGACATGGTCTCTGGCCATAGACGACCAATCGAGACGCGCACTCAGCTCAGGACTTATCACTGTGTGAACAAAGATTTTGAATCAGTGCTACCTTGCTGTGATGTGCGCTGAGTACGAGGTCATCGAAACACATACCTGATGTCCAGATCACGTAGGATTTACGGTAACGCCGACGTTCGAGGTCAGCCACAAGACAGTCCACGATGTGGCTTAGAGGTGACAAAAGGTATATCGCATCCATCTCCTGATTCATTGGCCTCCTTTTCTCTATTTGTTCGATGTCTGCTCAACAATCAGTCCATAGAATGGGCTGAAACTGTAGCTGCCACACAGACTCGTGACATTTTCTTCCAATATGTCGTCTTCTCGAACAACACCGTCCACTAACTTTTTACTCGCTTCATCCAGCACCAACACCTTCCACTATAGATTTCTCAACGTTAGGAATAAATGCGGGAGAAAAGGAGGAGTCGAGTGTACTTCTCCGCGAGCGGTATGACGAACAGTCCCAAGAATAACTAGAAAAAATCGTTAGCTCGGAGAGACTGTCACAAGTGAGATCGGGCTTACTCTCTCGTTGAATCGTAATTGCAGATGTTCCTGCCATATTGACAATCCGCCGTAGAAGGGATGCACTGTCAGCGTCCAAGTCTAAGTGCGACACAACTCTTCAGAAAAGGTTCCTCATCAGCATGGACATTAAGAAAGACCCAGAAAGAGGCCAGAAGTATTAGGATGTGGTTTTTCCAAAGAGAATTGTACACCGAGCACTACCGGCGTAAGGCGGGCGGCAGAGGGGTGGGGGGGGGGGGGGGTTGGTTGGGCGGCGCGGAATACAAGTATTCTATGTAGAACTACGGATACTACTGTAAACGTCCGCCGTAGTGTAAACATCTTCACAAAGTTGAACGCCACTACCCCATTACGCTTTCACTCTACGTAGAGCGCATCTAACTCCACAAGACACTTTAATCAGTAGACTTAGTGGGGTCTTTTCAACAACCAATGAGCGCGTTCAAGAAAGAAAATCATCTGGGAGGGTAGGTCTGTCATATCTTTGTCACTCCTTGATCCGGGAATGCCAAAAGTCCATCGAATTGCGGCTCCAGGTCTCCTCCCATTCGCAAAGTTCAAGAGTAGGGATTTTATCCATTCGAGCACACAATGGCCTTCGGTTCTCTTTGCTCCATGCCGGGTGGCAGATGGGCCGCAAACATCAGTATGGCTTGCTCAGAGCAGGCGTCGCTCGACGGCCAACATACCGCAGAGGAAGCCTCGTATCGGCTTTTCGAACAGAGATCGAGGACGTGCTAGAGCTGCTTTCAATGGTATATCTGTACGTCAAGGCCTCAAAAATGAGAAGATCATACCCATACTAGTTGCTCGACTGGAACTTCTAGCGGAAGAGTTGATGGACGTCGAATTCACCAAGTTTGCGCAGCAGATAACGATGACTCTTCGGGATTGGAAATCTCCCAATCTTAAGCAACATCCTCCGCCAATCTTTGTCAACCTGCGAAAAGCATATGTTGATCGTGGCCAGGGAGGCTTGGATGCTCAGATAAAGTTCGCTTACCATGGGGCCGTTGCGAACCGGAGTTTCTCGGCATCAGGCCTCGATACCCAGGCAAAGCTTGCTGACCTACGCTACCCCGTGGAATGGTACCCGGTTACGAGAACAGTACAGCGAGAGATACACTTGCATGTTGGGCCCACCAATTCGGGCAAGACCTACCATGCTTTGAAACGACTGGAACAAGCGGAGTCGGGCATATATGCGGGACCATTACGACTTCTGGCTCATGAAGTCTATACAAGACTTAACGCAAATGGAAAAGCTTGCAACCTTATTACAGGGGATGAGCGACAAATCAACCAAGATCAAAATGTCATGATGAGTAGCTGTACTGTAGAGATGGTGCCGATTAACACTGATGTCGAGGTCGCGGTCATTGACGAAATACAAATGATTGGACATGACGAACGTGGTTGGGCGTGGACACAGGCACTGCTTGGCCTACAAGCAAAAGAAATTCATCTATGTGGGGAGGAACGAACTGTGCCTTTGATCCGGGAGCTTGCCGCGGCAATGGGAGACAAATTAGAGATACACCATTACGAGCGTTTGAGCCCTCTTAAAACCATGACCACTAGCTTGCACGGACAACTAGGCACCTTAAGGAAAGGGGACTGTGTAGTCGTATTTTCGAGGCTAGGGATCCACGCTCTTAGAAAAGAAATTGAGAAGACAACAAAGAAGCGGGTAGCTGTTGTATACGGCAGCCTACCACCTGATACTAGGGCACAACAAGCTAAACTATTTAATGATCCTAACAATGACTATGATATTTTGGTGGCCAGCGATGCAATTGGCATGGGCTTGAACCTGTAGGCCCTCCCCTTTCAATTACATTATGAATACTTACAAGAAGCACAGGAGCATAAAGCGTATCATCTTTGAAACAACCACGAAATGGAACGGTTTCCGCTTTGAGCCCATACCAGTTTCATCTATAAAGCAAATAGCGGGACGTGCCGGTAGGTATCGTACTGCCACACAGGCGAATGACCGCGAGCTTTCAACGAAACACCTTGAGCATGATCGTGCCATAACGAGTAAGGGGCTGCCGATTGCCGCACCGGCTCAGAATCTAGGCCTGATCACTACCTTGGAACCAATGGATCTTTCCGTGGTCAGGAAGGCGATGCAAACCGAAGCGGATCCGATCATGAGTGCTGGTATCTTCCCTCCTAACAACATCCTTTTGCAATTCGCAGCCCATTACCCAGAAAATACACCCTTTAGCTACATACTTCTGCGCCTTCATGAGTTGGCGCTCAAGCACCCGAGGTTTCACCTTTGCGTGCTGAAGGATCAAGTTGAGATCGCAGACGCGATAGAGCCAGTCAAAGGCCTGACAATCAGTGATCGAATAGCCTTCACCGCAGCTCCTGTCAATATGAGGAGTCCAAAAATGACCGAAGTCCTCCAAGCTTTAGCTAAATGCGTCGCATGTAATGGAGGTGGAGGATTGCTCGAGATACCGGAAATAGACCTGGATGTTTTAGACATAGAATGGACCACTGCGAAAGAATATCTGAATAAGCTGGAGGACCTGCACAAAGCTCTTATTTTGTATTTGTGGCTCAGCTACAGGTTTACCGGCGTGTTCACAAACCAACGGATGACATTCCACGTCAAAACACTAGTAGAAGAAAAGATTGACAAAGTGCTTGCACAAGCCACATATGATAAAGATAAGAGGAAGCTCCTTCGAAAGCAACAGCAGAAAGACCTTCTTCGAAGTTTTCAGGTGGACGAAGAAGAATTTAGTGCCAGGGATAAGGAGCCGACGATTGATGTTTCAATCACTCGACAATATGTCAACACTCCCCGTACGATGGTTATTCCTGACCGAACTGACCGAACTTATCGGGTTTTAGATTTACCAGAGGTGCCTAAAGAGAGACCTAGCGCCGCAGCTAATTGAGCATTCTCAAGCGCTTTGCATCGATGTGGAACAGCTGGGCACAGATTCATGATCAACATCTGCGAAAGCAAATCAAAATACCTTATAGCTTTATTAATTGGCGACATGTCGTATATGGCGGGCTGGACGGACTTTTTTACACTTCTGGGGAACGGACACGTTCAGCATTTGGAATAGGTGGCGTCAGCAAACAAGGATTATCCTCATACAGTGGTGCAGCATGAGAGATATTCCTCCAATGTGGACGATGGATCCATGCTTATATGAGTATTTTACTCATCGTGGAAGCGTGAGCTAGGGTCGCCGTATGATATTCGGCTTTCTCGTCAGTGAAAGCTAGGTACTTAGTGACGTCTCTTAAAGCCTGTTTATCCGCACATTTGCTCTACGTCAATCTATCGCCTGCCGAGTCCATTCCAAAGGGGTTGGATTTTGTTCTCTGAGTCACGCACTGCTCGTTTGTGCATTTCGTCCCCATTACCACTTAGTTTTTGTCGAAGAATTCCAATGACTCTCTAGTCCATCACGAAGTACTGACTCCAGTTGCGTTTCGGCCTCCAACCTCGTATGTATGTCCTATCAATGCAGTCCCCAAGTGCCCCTCATTTAAGTGGAAAATGTTCATATATCTTGTTGCAAAGCCCAATTGATTTTCAACCAGCGAGATACCTCTCACAACGCTCACCACATGAGAATAGAACAAGGGCGGCCTTCCTTGAAATTGCATCGGATGGACTTCGATAGAAACACCACCGTAGAAGAAGCTTACGCCGACATCGGTGAGTGGGATGTCTCCTGTCTGCTGGACGAGATCGAAGATCATGGCGAGGGCTTCTGAGATACCGACGTTGACATTGGGCGGGTGGAGGTGATCACCGGGTGATTTAAAGAGCTCGAGGGTTATGTAGGTGTGGGGGACTGGAAAGGGGGTTATGTTGGCTTTCAGGGTGACGCTGATGTGCGATGTCAATATTTCTAGGCATGAAATGGGAAGCCACGACGTTGCTAGTTTACCTCGCGTTTGGTTGTTGTGAAAGGCTGGGTGAAGATCCGAGCTGGGTGACTGCAACGGGGATTAACGCAGCGATGACGGTGCTGAGTCGCAGTAGGACGACAAAAGCAAGTAGTCTTTGAAACGCCATTTTCAAGTTCGGGAGAAGAGATCATGCAGGACAGTGAGCAGAGGTTGGGGTTGGATTTCTCGGTTCAAGCAAACTTCTAACCAGGCCAAGTCAAAACGCAGGAGAACTTCCAATAATGTAACACGAACTTGAGGGTAGTCTTCCTTTATAAACGATCTGCTATTGGAAGACTCATTTTTAAGTACGAACCCTCAAACGCGACTTGCGATAAGCGGATAGAACTAGAGAATACCTAAATTACTACTTTTTTTAGGTACAGAGGCGCGAATACAATCCGTATGCGATGCGTTGGCGGCAGAAAAAAGTCCCTCGTACGATACTCTCTTGTAAGCGCTCAAAGCAAGCTCGTACTGAGAATATCTTACAAGAGGAATCACCATTATTGATACCCTGTTGTTCCTGGACCATGTTGATGCTCCACGTGCCTTGGACATTGTTTCGTCTCCTTTGTATTTTGATATCCTTCTGGTGCTTTACAACCCGAAATTTGTAGAGTTGGAACTTTTGGTCATTTTCACAAAGGTTATTGTGTCTAACTGAATCATCGCGACTAACAATGCTGTACAATTCTAAACGGTATGAAAAGTCTCATGGGTAGTGGAAGCTGATATATGAAACTCAAGCATGCCTTTCTTATTGTGATGATACGTCTAATATAGAATGAACTAAGCTCCTAAAATGGGATATAGAACAATACCTCTATCAAAACCACGTCCTACAAGAAGAGCCGAAAGCGTTAGGAATACAGTCAGATGAGATTGGAAGTGTGACGCGAAGACGATTCATCAAGTAAAGGCTATAGACCAAGTTAAGGGTTCGTCAAGCGGCAACCTTGCTAAATAGAAAGTTGTACATTAAAGGTTTTTCGTCAGATGGAGGTTTCATCGAATAGAGGTCTTCTTAGATAGTATAGTACAACTTGGTATTGTTCTGTAAGTATTGGCAAAAACCCCCACAACTCCGTACTCCCTGAAAGCATGTTGGAACTAGCGAAAATGATAACCATCAAACGAATATTATGCAGGTGGGAGAGGCTGCATTTGTCAAAGCTAAAGCAAGGCAGACAAACACTGCTTCTACCTCATAACCCTCGATCCTCACTTGGAGCAAACCCCACAAAATCTTACCAAGATCGCCCTACACTCTAGACCTGGTTACCTATGTAGATACCAAAACCACAATAACAGCCGTCTCTAGCGCCATGTCCTTGCCGAGCGCTGTAAGTACCGCAATAGCTAGCAACGGACATACAGCGATAGCAATATGGTCACCGCTTTGGATAAGAGAGTATATTGAGTCTTGCCATACCTTTGGAGAGGTCGCTGGCTGTCTTAGTAGAGTGGAGTCTGACTGAGCACAGCGGCCATTGTTGCTAATGTTGGGCCGTCCTCGATGAGAGATATAGGGTTTCTAAGGACGGCACGGCTGGCACGAAGGGTTTAATATTGAATGATGTTTAGAGGGGTCTCCCCTTGTCTGAAGTTTGGAAGACTGTTGACGAAATAGGCGCACTGGTGCGGCAGGGCGTCTTACGAGGTTAGCCTTAGAAGTAGTCTCAGGATCGTAGCTGTTGGTTTGAGAGGTGGGCAAATCCTGGCCCGGCGGAGCAGTGCTGTTTGTTGGATGAGACAGGCTAGGCCTTATGATAGCTACGATCTAAACGTTCGTGTTCGTCTGCGTCGTGTTCTTAACGAGGATCGGACGTTCCATGATCAAGGCGATTTTCGCCATATCGCCCTGATGCATTAGTGTTTTCTTCGTAAGCTCGTCTAGATTGCTCAAGGTTTTCGAAATCTCATATCCAATCAGCGCTGCTGTCCATGTACCCTTTCGTGCAAAGTTCGAATTCGCATCCGCAAAAAGCTATGACAGTCATGATCCTAATTGAAGACCTCAAGCGAAAGTGATTTCTGAGAGTGCAACAGAAACCGCGGATTCGTTATCTTGGGAAAGTCGCGGTGGAAGAAACATGTACTTTATACAAGCATTGCGCCCCACATACGTACAGTTCTTCTTGTCAATAACCCCAGTGACTGTCGAATCACGACACCATTTAAGGTGGTTTACAACGAATATAGCGAAAGAAATTGTCTTAGCTCAGACACAAACCGGTTGCTTCCGAACTGGATCCACGGCGAATTCCAGATCTTTCAGACTTAAGTCGCCAAGCACGCTCATATTTGAGACAACAAACATTACCAACCCATCAATATCAGCAGGTCTCAGCCATATGCCATTGGTTGTACGAAGTGAACGAAAGACTTTCCAATCTCCACATCTCATTCTTCAGAGTATTTGGAACCTGAATTGAGAATCCTCCGCCCCTTTGCTTCCATTCTTCAGATAGCTTCTATACGACCTTTACTCACACTAGTCATTTAGAACAGTGGTTGAAACGACATCAGGACATCTCGAGCTAAGGATTCGTAGTTTAATGTTGATTTTGAAGAGCGAAACTAGTGGACTCTGCGCTTAATATCAAGCGCCAGAAGCGAATTACATATGATTCCATATTGAAAATTTAACCCTCTTATTTCTGCCCAGACTTTGGTATTGTCGCCGTGCCATGATCATGGATGACCTCGAATCACTTGAGTTGCTCTCCCTAGTCGCAAAAGTAACATCTGAGCTCCAAAATCATCTAGGAATCAGCGACAAAACTCTTGCCGAATTTGTTATAGACCAGCATTCGAAATGTCACTCGTTACCCGAATTCAAGTCACAGATGGAGGCCATGGGGGCGGAGTTCCCCAACAGCCTGGTGGAGAGCGTTGACCGATTAATTTTGACAATGCACCCCAAATTCAAGGGCAAAGTGAGAAACGGAACAACTCGAGGAGCAGAATCTCGCGAGGAGAAGGGCCTGGATGATGTCGAGAAGAAGACCAGGATATTTAAAGGCTTGGCTATGCCGGATCGGGATCTGCATTGGGAGGAGGAGCAAGCGGCTGTAGTGCCCGCAGATGATGACTCTAAGATGGGCACACTTGATGACACTTTCGCCATGCTCGAGAATCTGGTGGGCAAATCTAGGATGACTCATGATCGTACAAATAGCAGGAAACGAAGTCGAAGCCCTGACGATGACGGCGAAGGGAGGGGTAGGAGGAAGAGGGACATGTATCACTCGAGATTAAGATCTCACAGTTCGGAATATATTGAGAGACATCAGAAGCGCACTGGCGACTTACATAATGACGATGACAGCAGACCAATGAACGGCTATCATGGGAAAGAAGAATCCCACCGCAACAGACATGGGAGCAGCAGGCGACGGCATCGTGAAGATAACGACGACCACTTCAAGCGCCCCCCTGTCCCAGAAATTGATGATGCGCCAAAGATGTTTAAGGTCTACGATGGAACAGTGACAGGTGTTAAAGATTTCGGGGCATTTGTGAACCTGCAAGGAATCAAAGGAAAGGTAGACGGCCTGGTACATGTTTCTGCAATGCAGGAGGGAGCGCGTGTGAATCATCCGTCAGACCTAGTATCTCGGGGTCAAGCAGTCAAGGTAAAAGTCATGAGTATTCAGGGAACCAGAATTGGACTATCGATGAAAGAGGTGGACCAAGTTACGGGTCGGGATCTTGTACCTCAGAAGCGATTGGCATCAGGAGCTAATATGGAGCGACTGGATGGAACGGGTCCTGCGACCAATGGCAATGGTCGTTACGGCGGGTTGGGTTTAGATGTGCTGGTTGTTGAAGGAGAGATGGATGGTAGACCTATGCGGAACAAAAAAAGAATGACCTCACCTGAACGGTGGGAAATCAAACAGCTAATAGCCTCTGGCGCTATTTCTGCATCAGACTATCCAGACATCGATGAGGAGTACAATGCGACTTTAGCTGGGGAAGGTGACTTTGAAGAAGAGGAGGATGTCGATATTGAAGTTCGAGAAGAAGAACCTCCGTTCCTCGCAGGTCAGACTAAACAGTCGTTAGAACTGTCACCTATACGAGTCGTCAAAGCGCCAGATGGCTCTATGAATCGTGCTGCAATGGCCGGAACATCCCTAGCCAAGGAACGCCGCGACCTACGACAGCAAGAAGCACAAGACAAGGCAGCCGAGCAAGCCTCACAAGTCGACCTAAATGCGCAATGGCAAGATCCAATGATGGCACCGGATCAACGCAAGTTTGCTAGTGATCTAAAGAATCCGCAAGCTAACAAGGTATCTGATGCTTTGCCAGAATGGAAACGGGCAACACAGAGTAAAGACCAGCCCTTGGGAAAAAGGACTTCCATGTCAATCAAGCAGCAGAGAGAAACCTTGCCTGTCTACAAATTTCGCAAGCAGCTTCTCGACGCTGTCAACGAAAACCAACTTATGATTGTCGTGGGCGATACTGGATCCGGAAAGACAACACAGTTGCCACAATACTTAGCTGAGGGTGGCTTCGCCAACCATGGAGCGATAGCAGTAACTCAGCCCCGCCGTGTTGCGGCAATGTCTGTTGCGAAGCGTGTTGCAGAGGAGGTCGGCTGCAAGTTGGGTCAAGAAGTCGGATATACAATCCGATTCGAGGACTGCACAAGTCCAGAGACGAAGATCAAATATATGACAGACGGCATGCTTCAAAGGGAGATCCTGCTAGATCCTAACCTGAGGAGATACTCAGTCATCATGCTGGATGAAGCCCATGAGCGCACGATTGCAACGGACGTCCTTTTTGGCTTACTCAAAAAGACGCTGAAGAGAAGACCAGATCTAAAAGTCATCGTCACTTCAGCAACGCTCGATGCAGACAAATTCTCCGAGTATTTCAACAAATGTCCCATTTTCACAATACCTGGACGAACGTATCCTGTCGAGATCATGTACTCAAGAGAGCCCGAATCGGACTATCTTGATGCGGCTCTTGTCACTGTCATGCAAATCCATCTTACGGAGCCACAGGGCGATATCTTGCTATTCTTGACAGGGCAGGAAGAAATTGATACAAGTTGCGAGATATTGTACGAAAGGATGAAAGCGCTTGGACCCAGTGTTCCTGAGCTTATCATTCTACCAGTCTACTCGGCTTTACCAAGCGAGATGCAGAGCAAGATTTTCGAGCCTGCACCGCCGGGCAGTAGGAAGGTCGTCATTGCGACAAACATCGCCGAGACATCAATTACGATTGATCAAATCTACTACGTTATTGATCCCGGTTTTGTGAAACAGAACGCCTACGATCCAAAACTGGGAATGGATTCCTTAGTCGTCACACCCATCTCACAGGCCCAAGCTAAGCAGAGGGCTGGTCGTGCTGGAAGAACCGGTCCTGGCAAATGCTTCAGACTCTATACAGAAGCCGCCTTCCAATCCGAAATGCTCCCCACATCAATACCCGAAATTCAACGTCAGAACCTGTCACACACCATTCTCATGCTCAAAGCCATGGGCATCAACGACCTTCTGCACTTCGATTTCATGGATCCCCCACCTACCAACACCATGCTTACAGCTCTGGAAGAACTCTACGCCCTCTCGGCCCTCGATGACGAAGGCCTCCTAACCCGCCTTGGCCGCAAAATGGCCGACTTCCCCATGGAACCCGCACTCGCAAAGGTCCTCATCTACTCCGTCGACATGGGCTGTTCCGACGAGATTCTCAGCGTTGTCGCTATGCTATCCGTTCAAACGGTCTTTTACCGCCCTAAGGAAAAACAGCAACAAGCCGACCAAAAGAAAGCCAAGTTCCACGACCCACATGGTGATCATCTTACCCTGCTTAACGTCTACAACGGCTGGAAATTGTCGAAATTCTCCAATCCATGGTGTTTCGAGAACTTCATCCAAGCGCGTAACATGCGTCGCGCGCAGGACGTTCGGCAGCAACTCGTCAGCATCATGGAGCGCTACAAGCATCAAGTCATCTCTTGCGGACGGAACACGATGAAGGTAAGACAAGCACTATGTTCGGGGTTTTTCAGGAATGCAGCGAGGAAGGATCCGCAGGAGGGGTATAAGACACTGACCGAGGGTACGCCAGTATATATGCATCCGAGCAGTGCGATGTTTGGAAAGCCGGCGGAGCATGTGATATTTCATACATTGGTATTAACAACGAAGGAATACATGCATTGTACAACGGCTATTGAACCAAAGGTACGATACCCTGAATCCTAAATGTACAATTCGTGGATGATATGTTGATGTTTGCAACAGTGGCTCGTCGAAGCAGCACCCACGTTCTTCAAAGTCGCGGCTACGGATCGTTTGTCGAAGCGGAAGAAGGCCGAGAGGATACAACCGCTCTATAATCGTTTCGCTGGCGAGGATGATTGGCGGTTATCGGCGCAGAAGAGGCAGGGTAGGGGCGGTGGAGGTGGGACTTGGGGTTAAGGATGGGGTTGGAGCGAGGGTTTTGGTTGTGTGGGTGATATCTTTAAGCATAGTCTAGGGCATAACATTGGTGCATGGTATGGCGTGGCGAAATGGACATGTCAAGGAAGCGTAGAGCTTCATCTAGGACGATCATGAACCGAGGCAATGTTATGCATGCTCTTTATAACAGGGTTACCACCTCCCACTCGTCCCGATCGATGATCTCATTTAATTATCAAATATGCTTCCTCGTAATTACAGTCAGATGTTTTCGTTTTGGTAAAGGTAGGACATGAATGAGTGTGATCCAAATGGGGGAGACATCAGGGTGATTTCTAAACTCGGAATCGATGTATCAACTGTAGGTTTAGCCGAATGCATAGATGGGGGATCTGGCCAGAGATTAAGGACTCTTTGTTTTACGGCGTACTATTTCAATCAGCAACATACATTTTTGATAGCATTAGCTAGCTAGAGCAACAACGCTATGTACCTCAAGCCGCTGATATGGGTATCATTTAATCGTCAGCTCTCCTCATCATCCCCCTACTACCTCTATCCTTACTCCTGCCGTCGAAACACCCCTGGCGGAATTTGAAAACTCCCTGCATCCCCGAATCCGTCCATAGGTGGCCGTTGCGCACCAGTACCAACAAACATCCGCGATGGACTGATTCTTCCCTCTTGATTGAACGATAGAGGTGGAAAACCTGGTGGCGGGACGTTGATGTTCATGAATCCAGGGGGTGGCATGCCAATCGGACCATTGACACCCGGTCTCATGCCATACTGAGGACCTCTGTCGCTTGAATTAGGCATATTTGCCATCAGACCTGGTGGAAATGGATTGGGGTTGCGGAGAGCCGATTGAAATCCTGGAGGAGGTGGGATGTTATTTTGACGCGGGATAGGAAATTGAGAGTATGAAGATGACAGCTGCTCCAGGCCTGGCGGTCTTTGTAGTCCTGATGGTAGAGTTGGTTGCTGGTTTGCCCCAACGGATGGATGGCGTTGCGTGTTACTATTTATAGGAATCTCATAGAACCCCGGTGGGGGGCCCTTTCTATCCGCATTTGGGTTCAACTTGTCTTGACGCGGTAAATCATCCCTTAATGGCTCATTGTAGAGGCCTGGTGGGGGATTGGTAGTTGGCGTCTGTCGGGGCAAGTCTCGTGGCGATATGAGAACGTTAGAAAATGGCAACGTACCAGGCCCAGGTGCTCCACCCTGTCGTTGATCACCAAGATTGGCTTGACCAATGTTCGGGCGTAGCTGCTGTGTTTGCTGCATCAACTGGAGCAAGAACTCACTGTCACGGTTCTGCGGAGGACAGTCTCTATTTGCTTGTGACGCAAGTAAGTTCTCCAGCCCACTGGCCGAGTCCCGAGATCGAGATGACGGAATTGGAGGAGAGGATGGTAGATTCCGTGCAATCTGTTCCCGAGGAGGCGTACCGTTTCTCGTGACTTTAGGCTGTTGCCGGTCAAGAAGTTGTAATATCCGTTGAAACCCTTCTCTGTCTTCGTTGGAAGAGTCTTTGATCTCCTCAACAGGAGGCACAGAAGGAACAGGTGGCTCCGGATCTGCTTCGGCTACTGGTTTCGCATTAAAAAATCCTGTGAACTTTGACGGTTTTGGAGTATTGGCTTTGCTTATACTCTTTGCTGGTTGTGCTTGCATACCATCGCTAATGACCTTGTCCTTCGGCTCATTCCAAAGTCCAAAGAACCCGTCGAAATTTGGGTCTACTACAAGTGGCGTTTCGACCTTGCCCTTCACCGCATTGTTGCTGAGCAGTGACGTAGAACGCTCATGATGAATGGGCAGTTGCTCCCCCGGTGACTCCTGAGCCGGCCCATTGCTGGCCTTCATGCGTTCTTTCCACCGTTCAAAGTCCTCCTGAGTATGAGACTGCTTCTTCTCTTCCGGTTCAGGCTCGGCCATCCATTCTGGATCTTGTTCTTGTTTCATTGCCCTATTCCAGTCTCGGTCTGCCCCGCGTATCCCTACCTTATCTTTATCTCGCCAGTCTCGTGTCTTACCCATGCTTCTAGTACTCTCCAGTGCTTCAACTTCTTGGCGCTCGTCTTCACGAGACCACGGGGCATCGAGACGACCCCTGCCGGGCCCATTACGCCGCGTGGAAGTGTTATCACCGCCCTCACGATCCACCTCTCGCCGATGGTTCTCGAACCCCCTCTGGATTCTTGGCTCTTGGCCACTATCTCTACCTCTATCGTGTTCACGATCGCCGTTACGTCGGGATGGCCGTTCAGCGCCATCGCCACCAGTATTTTTGTGCTGTCGAGCAGCGGGCCAAGGCTCATTGTCATCCCTCAAACTGCGCCTATTAGGTATTGTACCTTGTCTTGATTCCCTAGAGCGCTCTCCGTCTTTATCAGTTCCTTGTCCCTCTCTGCCATACTTCTCTCTATGATTGAATTGGCTATCCTTGGCTGTATTATCGCTATTCTGACCGGAAATTGCTCGGTCGGGAGGATCGAGGGGTTTGGAGCTGTTTCGGGTGCTGGAAGCAAAGGCTGTTTTAGGAGGCCCGAGAACAATATCCTCAGGAGCTAAGATAAATAGATGTAAACATTTATCTGAGTTTTTCGATACGCACTGAAGCACGCCTTACCATTGCTTAAGCCCCGGGATATTCTGCTCTCAAATAATCGATTTGTAATGCCATCAAATGTGTGCGACTCTTCCGCCTTTGCTCTGTTAGGGGCTTTCCTCTGGTTCGGATCTGGTACAGGGCTTAAAAACAATTAGTTAAAGTATACTCGTGCTCACACTGCGGCGTTATCTTACCCCATCCATTCCTCTATGGGAAGTAAGCCGGAAGGCTTGCGTACCAACGGAGACTCACGCAGCCGCATCAGGCCTTCGATTGTATAATGTACAGCCATTGCTAGACTTCTGTTATCAGACTGTATACTTTCGATTTGGTTTGCCCGGGTAGCCTTCGCTCTTCACGTGTTGTAGATTGCAAATATGGTCCAGCAGTTCCAGCTTCGAGTCAAGGTTATTGAGAATAGACTCGATGTCTCATGAGGCGGTTCCGAGTTTTAGTGTCTAGGCAGAGTGTTCTTAGAATCAAAGAATCGAGCTTTGTTACTTGTAGAAGTAGTATGCTGGGGGACGGGAGCTCGTTGAGGACGTTGTTTAGATGGGGGGTCCGTAACTATGTCGAGTCGATTCTGGTGGGGTTCAGAGACCACGGCGGCTTCTATTGCTGGTGTTGGAAACGAATACTGTCTGGCAGGATCTGTTACTTCAAGGCGAAATTGTGTCCGGAGTGATAAATGCACTGGTGGGCGGGAGAATGTTATGGTGCAGAGATTTACAACCTATCACAAAGTGAAGCTATGATGATGATCACTTAATTCCGTCCATTATGAGGATTGTTGTCAATGAATTGCTGGAATGTGAAATAGGGTCATCGACTCTCAGATGTCATCTGAAGACTATCTAACACTATAGTAAATGCCCCTTTACTCCATTCCTTCACACGGTCGTGGTCACTGGTCTTGTGTGCTCTTGACGCTAAAAGTCTGAGTACATCCGACTCATACTCATTCGCCTCTCTCAAAGCGATCCGACAGCAGATCCAACTTAGCAAACCGCAACGGGTGATCAAAGTAGTGCTTCCTTCAACATAGGTGCAACGAAAGAGCAGTCGCATAAGTTTCTCATTACAGTCCTTCGGTAATGACGGCGATGCAGACATTAATAGCAAGCGTTCAAGGATATGACAGCGTCGGTAGTTCTCCATATCCTACAATATAGTGTTAGACAAATCTACATCAATAGAGACGAAAGAGTACTCACAGCCGGCGTTCGTAGGCCGTCAATCAAGACGTCTAGCATCCATCTCACCTCTTCATAGTGAGCGTCATCATCGGTTGGTGGATGCAACAAAACTTTGTCCACCCAATACGACGGCAGCTTCACTACGTTCCATTGGGGCCCTTTATTCAGAAACTTGTTGATCTTGGTATACATGACGTGCAGGGGGTTCGCTAAGATCGAGAAAGACCTGGCTGCGATAACACCCGCGAAATAAGGTAGAGCAGTTTTGGAAGGCATCTCTTTTGCAGTTTCGACTACTTCACCAGCAAGAACGTAAGTTTGTTGCCACTCGCTGTATCCTGAGGGCTGGTAATATTTAGAGCTAACTTGTGAAGATGATATTTTACGTACCTCAAGCTTTGCCATGAAGGTGACCAAGCCACTCTGTGCCTGCTTTCGGATGTCCTCATGCTTCGAGCACAAACAGAATATCAAATCTCCTACCGAGCCTTCTCCGATTGCGTCTTGTATATCTTTCTGAGTCCACTTACGCAACCCCACGTGATCTTCATCTTCTCCAGGAGGCCTCGAGAGGAAAGGTGCCTCAGGCGGAGCAAAGGCTTTCGGTTGTCCACGGGCTGTCGAGTCTTGATCCCGTACGATACAACGTGATGGGGCTAGATTCTCGAGTTTACCAAGTTGTCCGGAGTCCCCGGGCTCTTTCAAGGCCTTGCTTAGCATGGCACGGCAATCGTTGTCCTTTGCCTCATTTCTCAGTTTATCACGGATCTGAGAAAGTAGGGCTGGATTTCCGCCGGCGGGAATCGACAATTCCAGGTAGCGGGTAAGCCACATAGCCACCCCAACCGTGTCTGGTGCTGTTGAAGCCTTAATCAGGAAAGGCCACTGTTCTAGAATTACAATGAGTAGAAGATCAATCCTCCTAGACTCTATCTGACTTGACTCGTTGTCGCCTGCGAGACTTGTGAGAATGTCATAGTATTTGACTGGCCTCTTGACGAAGCGTAGGACACAATTGTCGAGAAATCCATAGAGAGTGTCCGAAAATTTGCCACCCTGAGATTCTTCAAGGCTGAGCACTAGGACATCGAGAGATGAAACACGTGTATCTGGCTTCAAGATCGCGCACTCCCTGATGATGGACTGTAATAGCACTTTCAAATTATTATCTGTGTTCGTTTGCCCACTCAATGCATATATCCGTAGCACTGTGGTGAATGGTGACAGCAACATATGTTCTAAAACACATCATCAGCAGGACAGGCTAATCAGTTGACACAAGCATGTACCTGTTTTATGCCACCAGTTCATATCAGGCGAGCGGCGCGCAATATCAAGGAGATGGTCAAGTTCCAGCAACTGCATACCCTGTCCTTTCAAGCCTTTAGCTTCTGGCTTGTGCTCCTGCAACGCGGCGCAGAGCGCGACGGAGATATCGAATTTTTCATCCAAAGCCATATGTGGAACAATTTTGTAGTAGAGTGTAAGTAAACGAACAATAGCCTCTCGCAGCATGACGTTTCTTCTTTTACAATTACGAAACGTTGTGATGACATGTTTCATGTGAGGACATCGTTGACAAAAAGCTGTAGCGAGCGTTGAGGCAGCTTGGTCTCCTTGGCGCTTAGATTGGTCCTGCTGTTCTTGACTGGGAGATCTCAAGGTTCTCAGAGCCGTTTCTAGCTTCTCAAATGCTAGAACAAGTATCCTTACTGCAAAGAATGTGATTAGATCCGCACTCTGATGTAGACATCGCGTCAGGACTTTTTGAGAAAGATGTTGTGGTAAGATGTATTCTATGAGAATGGAAGGAGGGGAATGTTTTAAAGTTCCATCAGTGTCTACTTGCAACGATTCCCTAGGTATTGGAAGCTGGACAGTGGACGTCAAAAAGAGAGAATAGCCGATCCATGTAGCTGTTAACTTGGGTTCGAACGAGAAGGTGTTCTTTTTATGAAAGTAATCAGCAATCAACTCAGGAGCAACCTGAAAAATTGCAAGTGTCAGGTTGTTTTGTAACACGTTGGCGTACGGTTGGAGACCCTGAAGGAAAGATGCAAGCGTCCTATTCCGTACAGGCTTTTGCTTTCGATAGCTTTCAGAGGTCAGCGACATATCTCCAAATTCTTTGACATCCATATTATCGTTAGTAGTATCTATTCGTGGGATGTTCTGTGCCACAAGTACGCCGTACTCCTCATTAGTGCAGATTAGGAGAAGGAATACATGGACCAAGTCCTCAACATTCGTGCCTCCCACAAGTATTCTGTCATTCTCGTGGTAACTGTACAACGTGGCCAGCCGCCCCAAGGTCCAATCCGTGAACAGTCGACTTTTCGATAGACGGGGAACAGTCTCATCCTCGACGATCTCTCTCTTAAGCGTGTCAAGTATCCCTTGGATAATGGTAGGGGAGTCTTCCCTAATATCTTGAAACATGGCGCGGAATATTCTTCCCTGGGCTAGAATCTCGGTCTTTGTGTTTCGGTCCTGCATTTTGAGATTGGCAAATAGATACCGGAGCGCATTATTCCTGACTGAAGGTTTCCAATCGTCTGGGTTACCTCCTGAATATTCTTTACGCATGCCGAGGAAGACGTCAAGCTGCTTGAAGGTCACGTCTCGATGAAGATAAATGCCCTTGGCCGCATTACCGCCATCGAAAGAGACGATCTCGGTCAGTAGGCGTAGGCACGGCGATATCACATGCTCTTTGGGCTTATGAGTACTCAGGGCTCTATCAAATAATCTGATCTGCTCTTTTTGCAACAATGTCGTGCATAAAAGGTTGCCGTAGTCCCGGAACTCAACGAAGCTTGATATGGTCTTCAACAGTAATGCCAGCACAGCCACCACTGCGGAAAACAACCCTTCATTGTTAGAATGTGTAGAAAAAGTCCAGGTCTGAATAATGTCTGCAAGATAAAATGAGTTGCCTTCGCCGTCAGAAGGTACCTGGGACTTTAGATATTCCAAAAGAATGGCTCGGCTGGTCGACCTATCCTCAGTGTCTTCACCATAAGCAATCGAGTCTAGGAACGACTTGAACGCTTTTATCTCTATGTAGGTGTTAGGAGAGACCTGAACAGCGGCAATGGTAAGGGTTTACTTTGTTTGACTTGAGGCCCCTCATCCTGTTCAAAGGCCAAAAGCCGTTGCAGTGCTTGCGGAGACTTTATATCTAGCACATGATTCTTCCTAACCTCAATGATGCCAACTTTCCGTCTTTTCGCATGCGGACTCTCTTCGTCCGAGCATCCAAGGCGTTTAGCCATGTCAGAATAGAGGAAATTCAATTTGATTCCGCGGAATGGCTATGTAAAAGGGTAACAGTGTCCTGTTCCACTGCAACAGCCACGTCCTGTTCTCAGACATAACAATGGCCGGGAATAGCAACGCAATCTTCAGTACCTCTATCAGAATGCCCTCTGGAGAAAGATTCTTTGATAACCGTACAATATAACTGTAAACAACTGCGCTAAGGTAATTTATGTTATCTAAAGCTGAGCCCTATGACGTCGAGTCTGCCGTTGTCATATCATACCTAGAGGAGTTTATTTTTGTTCCCAGGCGTTGTACATAACTCGCAATGTCCAGAGCGTAAGCGCACGCCCTTGCTGACCTCAATTGGGCTGTTTCGATCCTTGCGAAGGCTCAGCAAGATGCGGAATAAGCTTACCATGACTCTTGGACGTCTGCGGACTTTACCGCCCACAGCTTGGTCAGTACCATGCAATCGAAAGTATACTGTTCCACGAAGCCCATCAAACTCAAGATGCTTGCGGATGATACAGTATAGACCCAACCTCAATTCAAAAACCTCCTTCCAACCTGTTTCTCTACAGAATCCTAATACTATCCGACATGCTTGCCCGAGCTTCTCAACAAACCCTTTACCTCTAAAGCGCGGCCCTGTCTTCCGATTCTTCTATCGTTTCTTTGCTTACAGCGGCGCCTTTATACTGGTCAGTGGTGGACTTGTGATAGCGTTCTTTATCTATGATGCCTCGACATATCGTGAGGATCTGTCCTACACGGATATCCCAGTGTCGGAGTCCGCATTGAAGCCGAAAAGAGGAGGACCTAAGAACTTACCAATCGCGGAAGTGCTAGTCGACGACGATGACTGTGACGAGATGGCAAGACAAAAGTATAAACCGAAGCTGGTCGTAATAGGAAGCGGATGGGGTAGCGTTGCGCTACTGAAGACTCTCAACCCCGAGGACTACCATGTTACTGTGGTGTCAGATGTGAATTATTTTCTGTTTACACCAATGCTGCCATCAGCAACTGTGGGCACACTAGAGCTACGATCGTTGGTTGAACCTATACGGCGTATAGTCCAACGTGCACGAGGACATTTCTTAAAAGCAGAAGCGGTAGATGTCGAGTTATCCGAACAGTTATTAGAAGTCGCTCAGACGGATCTAAATGGGGTGAAGAGGCACTTTTATCTTCCCTATGACAAACTTGTTATTGCCGTTGGTGGGCAAACCCGCAATGTGAAACTGTGATGGTTACTGACCCTTGGGCAGGTTCTACTACAAATCCATATGGCGTGAAAGGATTAGAGAATTGCCATTTCCTCAAAACCATAGAAGACGCAAGGGAGATCAGGAATAGAGTGCTTCAGAACCTGGAGCATGCTTGCCTACCAACAACATCCGATGAAGAGCGGCGGCGTTTGCTATCGTTCGTGGTTAGTGGTGGGGGACCAACAGGCGTTGAATTTGCGGCCGAGCTTTTTGACCTATTGAACGAAGACTTGGGCCGATCGTTTCCGAAGATCCTTAGGAACGAGATATCGGTGCATGTGATTCAGAGTAGAGGCCATATACTCAATACATACGACGAGGCTGTGTCGAGGTTTGCTGAGGCAAGATTCGCACACGATCAAGTTGAGGTATTGACAAATTCTCGAGTCAAAGAAGTCCAGCCCGATAAAATCCTGTTCACTCAGAAAAACGACCAGGGTGAGACTGTTACTAAGGAGATTCCGATGGGCTTCTGTCTGTGGTCTACCGGCGTCGGTAAGTTAAAGACCCTTTGCAGTTTGCAAATCCAGATATTTACTGTCAACCAGCTCAAACCGACTTTTGCAAACGCATCTCGGAAAAGCTTGATATTCAAACAAACAAACACGCTCTTGAAACGGACACTCATCTCCGTCTCAATGGAGCTCCTCTGGGCACGGTCTATGCTATTGGTGACTGCTCTACCGTTCAAAACAATGTTGCAGACCACCTCGTCCATTTCCTCCGCACCCTTGCCTACGACCGAGGTAAAGACCCGGAGAAAATGAACATCACTTTCGCGGAATGGCGTGAGGTAGCGCAGAAAGTGAAGAAGCGCTTTCCTCAAGCGTCAGATCATCTACGGCGTCTAGACAAGCTTTTCGAGCAATACGACCGGGACAAAAGCGGCACCCTCGACTTTGGCGAACTTCATGAATTACTTCTGCAGATCGACTCGAAACTCACATCTCTCCCGGCTACCGCGCAACGCGCACATCAACAAGGTCAATATCTTGGACGTAAATTCAAGAAGCTAGCCCAAGCTGCTCCCGGCATGGCAGCTAACGAAATTCAGTACGGCGATGTTGACGAGGCTATCTACAAGGCATTTGAATACCGCCATTTGGGAAGCTTGGCGTACATTGGTAATTCAGCGGTGTTTGATTACAACGGGCTGAATTTTAGTGGCGGCTTAGTCGCAGTGTACCTGTGGAGAAGTGTTTATTTTGCGCAGAGTGTCAGCATGAGAACCAGGGTCCTGCTTGCAATGGATTGGAGCAAAAGAGCGCTCTTCGGAAGGGGTGAGTCTGATTTCGTTCAGTCGAAAGAAGATAACGTGGGTACATGCCAACGCTGACTTGAACCGCAGATTTGATGAACTATTAGAGTCTTAGACAAACATGGGGGGTCACGGAGCACAAACGTGTATATGTGTGTAGATTACTTTACCTTACGGAAGTACCTTAGGAGATTACCAGATTTATACCATTGTTACTAATCAGCGGACGATCTTCGATCGCTAAGCTCTCTCCAATCGCTTATACGGCTGACCTACCTGATAGGCTGGTGCGGTCGACTCGGCGTCTGCAGGGAGGTTGGTATTGCCATACGGATGTAAACACTAGCCACCCACAAATGGAAACCAATTTGTTTAGAGAGTACATAGGGATGTTGATTCCCCCACAAGTCCCGGTGGAACTGCAATACAGTTCCTAAATGTTTGCAGCAGACACCGAGTACTTGTGCCAGCTGGAGAGTATAGCTGAATTCAAGAGCAAGAGCAAGTTGTACGTTGTTTCCGGCCCTTTCTTAATGTTGTACCTCCAATCTTCCTGAACATCTCGCCTAGCGATCTATGACCTAGCAGTCCTCTAGTGACGAGGGATACAGCTGAATGAGCTGATTTCTTGGGAGAAGCTGTGTTGGATGAATTGCGCGAAACTCCTTAAGCTCTTAGACTAGGACGTTGTCGGATCTCACCTCAGCTTATGGAGTTCCTAATACTGCGTCTCTCAGCCCATGTCAAGTTGCTCCGATAATCTCGACTCAGGCTGCACACTCGTACCTCGAAGAACAATCTCGCTCTTTCAATTGCACTGAAGGATCAACGGACCAAGCAAGTCTAACGGTTGTGTCTTTCATAGAGAAAAGGCTCGAGTCCTAAACGCAGACCCGCTATTAATCCGATAATCGCCAACATGCAACTTTTTGATTGCCTGTCCATTCTTGTCTTTTTTTTCGGTCTCAACCAAGTTCTGGCTTTCTCCCAGCTCGTCGATACATCCTCGCTACCAGAATCACTTGCGGGTCTACCCTCCTCATCTGAGATCATATCTCACGCCTTGGAAAATTCTCAGTCAGGCCTCTGCGTGAGTTTTGCGGTTACTTTTGATCGTAGTGTCTTTTGGTACCCCCGCTAACCCTCAATCGAGTGCGCTGCGCTGTCTTTGGTCTTGGATAGCAAGGTATCCTATCCTAACCAGACACAATACACAGATAGCCTCGGATCTTACTGGTCTGCTCAAGAGCGATCCACTTCCCCAAGATGCATTGTCGAGCCCCGATCAGCCAAGGATGTTTCTTCTGCTGTGTTTGTGCTAAGCTTGTTATCCACAAGAACTGGCTTTACTGATGCCTGCAAATTTGCCATTCGAAGTGGCGGGCACACTCCATGGAGTGGATCTGCCAATATTGAGGGAGGAGTAACCATTGATATGAAATTTGTCAACCAGGTTGATGTATCTCCTGACCAGACAGTGACGAGCGTCGGCCCTGGCAATCGTTGGGTTGATGTTTATCTCAAACTAGATGTTATGGGACTTGCTGTTCCAGGAGGTCGAGTTGCGGACGTTGGTGTCGGTGGGCTTACGCTTGGTGGTAAGTCCCGTTCATTCAATTGCGAGTAGATGTCTCCCAGGAAGAATTTCTTAACACATGGGTGCTCTGCCAAGGCAACGAAGCTCTTATCATCCATATCAAGTCTTCAGAACCTTGGATTTTCAACTATTAAACCCTCTGATACAAGATTGCGTACCGGAGTACATATCCCGTCTTTCTGAGCCTTGAGTTTTCTTTCTGCAAGCGGAGTACTTCTACTTGAGCCGCGTCATCTAAAGGGCCGTCTTATTTGAGACCAGCAAGGTCCATCTTCGCAATAAACTAAGAAAGCCACATTTGCTGACTCTTGGATTCGGTCATAGGAGGCGTCTCGTTCTTCGCCGCCCGTTACGGCTTTCTCTGCGACAATGTCCTTAACTACGAACTCGTCCTCCCCTACGGCAAAATAATCAACGCCAACAAAACCTCGTATTCCGACCTCTTCCGCTCACTAAAAGGTGGCTCCAACAACTTCGGCGTCGTCACCCGCTTCGACATCAAAACCTTCAAGCAAGGCAAATTCTGGGGTGGCGCGGTCGCTTACGACATCTCCTCCCGCGAGCAGCACTTTAGAGCCTTTGAAACCCTTGCCACTGCAAAGCCCTACGATCCATATGCTGCACTCATCAACAACTATGGGTATGAAGCGGCAGCAGGAGGCTGGTTTATCGCAAATGACTACGAATACACCAAGCAACCCGCCGAGCCGTACCCAGCCACCTTTGCGCCCTTCACGAGCATCAAGCCCGAGCTGCAGAACACAATGCGTGTTTCGAACATGAGCGACTTTGCCATCGAGTTGGGTCAGGCCTCACCGCAAGGCCAACGGTAACTACCCCCCCCTCACTCCTTCCCCAGCCTCAACAAAACTTATCGTTCTTTTCAAACACAGCTGGCTCTTCCGCACCCTCACCCACGCCCCCTCCGCCTCCCTCCTCTCCACCATCTTCGACCTCTTAAACACCACCTACCAACCCATCATCCACACGCCCAACCTCCTCCTCGCCCTCACCGCCCAGCCCATCCCCACCGCCATCACCTCCGTCGCCGCATCCACCGGCGGCAACACTCTCGGCCTGAGCGCAACCAGCGGCAACCTCGCCCTCACGCTCCTCACAGTCTCCTGGACCGACGAGGCGGACGACGCCGCGGTCAACGCCGCCGCGAGCGCGTGGCTGCGAGCGAGCAAGGCGGCGACCGTGAAGGCGGCGTCGGCGAGTGAGTTTTTGTATCTGAACTATGCGGATCAGGGGCAGGATGTGATTGCGGGGTATGGGGAGGGGAATCGGATGGAGCTGAGGAGGGTGAGTCGGGTTTATGATCCCGAGGGCGTGTTTCAGAAGGCCGTGGTGGGCGGGTTCAAGCTCTTCTAGGATGGCGCGGGATGGGATACTGGAGGGTGGAAGGTCCGTTTGGTCGATGCGGTGGGAATGTTGTTGTTGGTGAGGAGAAGAGTTTGGAGTGGAGGCTTGCGCCGCTTGTATCTAACGCTCGTTTTCATACCACCTACCTATATAAGCATGAAGCAAATACAGGCGCATCAAAAGGCGGACCGCAATCCCCCTCATCATTCTCATGTCTCCACAAGAACAATCGCGGCTGGCGAGGCCTTGGCGCTGGCGGCCTGAGGTCTTGTGCCCATTTTCGTTGGACTTTCTCATTACACCGACCCCGCTTGTCCTCTTGAGGAGTTCTCCTGTTCACATCAAGTATACCACAACTCTACCGCAGCACCAATCCCCTTGATTCTTAAGGAATAGGATTTGCAACGGCCCAAGTCCTTGATGCCGGGTGGGTGGGGTGTCTTTCTAATAACCGCAGAATTTTTTCGGCATTTCTTTGCTTCATATATAGATAAGACGCTGTTGAAATTCTACTCTGCAGCAGGGGCAACCCCGAACCTCGCCTCCGACTCTGAAAAACTTTCTCTATTTCAGTCGTCCCTCATCGACTATGTATAGTAACTCCGCCCACCACTGCCTCACAACCCCCAGCTCCCCTAATCCAAGAAGACTTTGCTCACTCGCGCGACATCTTTCCTTTTTTTCCACAACCGCTTTTATCTGGCTGGTTGTATGGATTAAGTGCTTGCGCAGAAGGGGGATTTGGTGTGTTGGGTCGAGAGTTGTGAGGGTTGTGTGGGAGATTCTGGGGTTGTAATCGTGGTATAAAAGAGATAGAAGGAGCATTTCTGAAATAGGTATATATTTTGATTGCCAGAAGCATATCTTGGTCGTTTCTCGAGATAGAAGACGGATTAAGGGTGAGGGAGTGGTTTATTTGGATATTCTAGTTCTTTATATGTAAATAAATCTCGAGAGAGAGGGCCCGACAATTGCGAATCTTGTGCCTGCTGCTGAGTGGATCTGAGGTATGGTCCTGAGGTGAATCGTCTGGGATGAATTTGTGAGTTGGCGATGAAAAAGAGGATGGGTGGAGGTAGTTGGGTGGGAAATGTTTTTGGGATTTTTTGATGTGAGGGATTCTGGGGGGGAGCGGAATGCGGGTATGCGGTTAGCAAGGTTGGGTGGGCTGGATTTGAAGGATGGTAGGCGGAGGAGTGGTTATCCTGTTCCAGGCAGTAGACGTGCCGATGATGGGGTGGATGTCGGGAGTGTTTGATGGGTGGTGAGGGCGCGGAGGTCGGAGAGAGAGGGGGTGATGGACTGTGCTGTATCGACAGGTTTATACTTGGTGATGTATCTTCTGCAGAAAAAAAAAGGGGAGACCGAGGACCCTTGGAAGTTGGAAGCCACTGAGTGGAGAGCTCGATGGCGAATTGAGCCATCAGGTTCCCAAGTGATCGAAACGGCGGTTATAAAATTGTAATCAACACACGGATCAGAAAAGCTGTCCACATACCAAGCCGTTCCCTATCTCATCTACTCAAATCATGTTCTCGTGCTTTTGCTGCTCCACCTGGTTGGCTCTCACATCTTTGCTGCCATAGCTATCTATACCAGCTAACAAGTTAGCTTTCAAGAAGCTTGTTTTTGATCATCTGCTAGCTTTAGTAGAATTCATGACAACGAGGAAAAATTTGATTCTTCTTCTTCTTCTTCTTAACGATGTCGTAAGTTCCAAGGTTACTATGCAGCTACACTGATATCAGATTATAGCGACTATATCTCGAGGGGAACTGGTGGCCTGATTTTAGCGGTATCTAAGAGATAGTATCTGCTACTCTTCCGCTAGCTCAGATTTGATGAGAAGAGGATGGTAGGAGACCTGAGAAGGCATTGTGCCCTTGTGAGCGAGCCTACATCATATGTTGATATCGAATCAAAAGTTATTTTATATACCAATGCTTTCGGTGACATTCATGGCGGTTCTATCAATCCCTCGGCGGTAGTTCCTTTATATTAAACTGCTACCTTTCAGTCCGGAGTTTATCCAGCGTTCAGCAAAGTCGTATCATGCTTGTAGTGGAAGTACACTTCGATTGTTACCTTACTAAGCTTTCCTGAGAAATGGTCTTCATCGCAATTCATAGACGAAGCGTACTGTGAACAGATCAACCAATTCATATCGCAAGCGTTTGTGGTGGTTTCATTTGGTAGCTATCACCTAGTGCCAAACCAACCATTCAATCAATACTATCTGTGTCTTTCGCAGCGAGACTGGATCTGAGAATGATTCCAAACACCATCACGTGCCTTACTCGAAATCAGAAACACGGCCCTTAGGTACCCATCCACGCAATGCGCTGAAACAACCTCCCCCCCCAGGCCTCCACCTCCTTCGAAACCCTCGCTCCAACCCCCCCCCCTAATCTCATTCTCCGCGCCCTCGGCCCACACCACAAACCCTCCATACCCGTTTCAGCACCCTCACCTCCGCCGCGCAAACTTCCCCATTCATTCGAGCGTTGTGCGACAACAAAACATGTTGGTGGGTGTCGAAATGTCAGATGTTGGTGGTCTGTACTCGTAGTTGCGCTGTAGATCCCGCGGTCTGGAGCGTTCTACGGCATGATTATTCCGCGAAATGCTCTAAACGTTTTTGATACATAGTGGAATCCGTCTATGTTGGTCTGGTTAGGGCAGGGTGGGGGGGCTGAGGGCGATGGATGAGATGGGCTGTGGAAGGAAGGAAGGGGTGATGGGTGAAGGATGCATGATGGCTGTGTGGGGTAGGATTCTGGAAGGCTGGGGGGTTGGTTGGTACATGGAAAAGGATGATGGTTGCGGATGATTAAAAGGTGGAAGGACGTACTGTGCTAATCGCTGCTCGGGGTTAGGGTTACGCGTCGCTAAGGAAATCAAGGAAAGGCGTAGTAGTGTATCGAGTTGTCCAGTATTTTCTTTCTCTTTTTTCCCCCAACTCTATCTATTTTCTTCCACTTCATGCGGCTTGAGCATCATAGCATGAGCCTTGGAAGTTCTATGTACTTACAAATGCCTGTAGCTGACCATGTACATCGTGAAGAGAAAAAGAAAAAAAAGTCAAATCCATGAATATACATGTTATATATTCTATACGCCCCTACTCCTATATATTCATTCTATTCAATCGTAAATTCTCAATTGTAGTCCGTAATGGTCATTTGGCGTGTAGCGACCGAGTGTGTCTGCTTGTCGGCCGCCGCGGTCGTGACATCAGCCGGCAGGTTCGAAACACTGCCGGCTCCGATGTAGGCATTGAATTGCGCGGTGAGCTGGAAAAAGACGATGACGGGCAACGGCGCGTGGATATCCATCTTGACGGCTGTGAGGGGTCCGCCGACGGTGCCGGTGAGATAGCCACTGTCAAGCAGGGCCTTCTGCGTAGCCGCGTCGTTGTTGATTGTTTTCCAGCCTGCATTGGCTTTTGCCAAGCAGTCTTGCTCGCCGAGAACCCCAGGACGGCTGTCTTGTGTCTTCATGTTGTTCGAAGGGCCAATGGTGGAGTCGCTCATGCCATACTGCATGTCAGCGTCGTACCACACGATCGTGGGGTCGCCGAAGTTGATCTCGTGGCGGGTGCCGGAGTTTTGGCTGGTGATGGCACCATTGAAGGCGACACCAGGGTGGAATTGGACGGTTTGGCCTGCTGGAACACTTATACATGCGGTGCACGTGTTGAAAGCGGTTGCTGGCGCGCCAGAGTCTTTTGCGACATCGTAGGTCATTTTGCCTCCCGAGGTATTGATGATGGTTACGAGTGGGTCGTTGGGGCCCCAAGGACCTGGAACGCCAGCATCACCTTTGGCGCTGATTGTGCCTATGCAGAGAGCCAAGGCAGAGAGGAGGTAGGAGGTGCGCATTTTGGAGAGATTCGAATCTATGCCGGATAGACTGTTGTATGTTGGAAAGACTGGATATAGCTGGAAAGCGGTAGAGCGAGTGAGGATTTTGTGAGGATTGAAAAGAGTGTGAGATACGTCAAGGATCACCAGGATCGATGGTTATATCAAAAAAGAGAGACAGACGTTACTTTTGTATCCAACAAAGGATACCTCCATGGCTTTATATTCACAGACAATAGGATTGTACATGGGGCTGAGAGCGGGTGATTCAAGCGAGAATGACCTGAGGGAGGCACAATCAGTTCACTTGTCCCATTCTTTATTCACCTTGAACAGGCATCCTTCACCAGGGCTTTGGCAAAGCCTCTGTCGTTTTGAAACATCCTTGCCATGATCCTGCTGTTGCATAACACCTTAGCGATGAAGCAATCTTCTGTAGCGCTCGGCCACCGTGTATGAAACCCACTCTAGTCGTTCTCAGAACCACTTGAGCAAATTCTTTCGTGTAGGAATGATACTTGAACGATGTTCTAGACTCCAGAGTGAAGGATCTCCGTTATTATGTGTTGTTCTGTCTCATCTTTTTCTGGTCTCAACAGTCAGAGTAGAAAATTCGACCACTTCGAATCAAGTTTCGAGTATCGCTAGAAAACAAGTCCAAAGCATAAGTATTGGTAGAGTGGTATAATGATCTGAAGCGATAAACAATCGAAACGTGGTAGTTGTCCTGGTACCTGCAGCTTCGACACGATAAGAGAGGAACAGCCCATCATGGTGTCCGTCCAGCCTGGTGAGTAGCAGCCAAGAAGTTGGTTAGGTTCTCCGAGGTGTGGACGCCTTGACGTGGGCTGAAGTCGTGAGTACCTCAGCACGCTCAGCTAGTGGAGGCACGTACTGTAAGCACCGCCCTGGTGGGAGCTCTCCATGTTCCTGCAGATCAAGCTACTGGACAGCCGTGTATCAGGTACTTGCAGGTACCATCAGGTATTCTGGACCCGTACCTGCTTTATCGTTGGAGTTTCGTCAAGGATTGTGGCGATGCCAATCCGTGCATCAAAGATTACCGCATCAAACTTGGTGTTACAGTACCCTCGGTGCCCCAGTACAGTAGAATCAACCGATTGCTGAACTGTCTAAAACAGTCAACTCTGCCGACGCGTAAGCTCGCTTGCTAAAATTGTCTACATAGCCTAAATTCGCCAACGTTCATGTAAACCATATGTGATTCATCCGGACTACCATAGAAGCTCGTTTAGGAGCTTAAGCAAAGCTTCTAGCTAGATTGGTCTTCACAAGCAAAATCGCTATGGTAATTGGCTACACATCAAAAGCAAATGTCCGCCCAAAGCAAAGGGTATCTTCCGCGATGGCGCCGCATCTTTTTCCCTTTCCCCCTGGCCATGCAATGCAGCGCGAAACAAAGCAATTCTTAATGCAGTCAAGACTCAAACCTTGGACATGTGCGGTGCAACCCTCTAAGCATCGATCCTGAGTCTAGGCCCCAATTCATGGACGGCGTCTTCAATTAATCCCAGTCATTGTCCTCGTCGACGCTCTTCCCGCTCTTCCTCCTTTTTCCAATAGACGGTCTGCCTCTTGCTCTCTTCTGCGGAGTGCCAGCAACAGATACAGAACTCTTCCGTTTCAGGGCTTTTGGTCCACCGTTAGCTTGCATTGGGGTATCCCCTTCTTCCTCCCCACTTGGTGTCTCCGGTCGCTCGACCTCTTCCTCGCCCTCCGCCGCCACTTTTATCTCGTTATCTACTGAGAGTAATTCCACAAAATCCTTACATTGCTGTAACATGGAATCTTGGTTGTTCAGCGAATTGACCTTTTCGGCAATTGCTGCCAGCAAGCGATCGGCGTTAACACCCTGAACTTTGCTCGGAGCTCTGTTGAGGTCTTTGGGAGCTGCTTTGGCTTTGCTATCGCGTCTTTGCTGGCTTGCCGCTAGACCATACAGACGGCGGAGATGGGTCCTCGCTTCCCATAGGGATGACAGTATGATGGAGCCAGTTGTCAATTGTCGTAGTCTCATAGCATCGAAGCCTACCCTGGACGCGTCATCAGTGCCTCCGCTTTCTTTTGCCGCGTCACCGGGCGGCTCAAGGACCGAATCAACGCTGATGTGGAATATCTCCGTGCTAATGCTGTGAGCGATGCCTGATCCTGTACCGGCAACGATCCTCTCCATGCATCCAATAGCGTGGAGAAGCTCGTCCATCCGCCCGTAGTCAAACAAAGCTAGATTCTCAATCAGAAATCTTGAGTACAGTAAAGCTGAGGGTGGGTTATCGGACACGTCCAACTTCGCAAGGTCGAAATCGATCTTGGAACAATAATTGGACAGAAATTTCTTCTGATACTTTCCTTTGCTTGTCTTGATAATCTCGAACATTGACCGTAGCTTCGCAGTAGGTGGCTGCGTCGTACAGCCCAGAGGATCTCCAACAATTTCTTGCTGATATTTGAAGGCCTCCCTAATGGCTCTCATGTATTCTCGTTCAAACATACTCTCGTGCTGCTGATGTAGATTCCGATGTTCTTGGAAAGCTACTTCTGCAATTGCTGGATTTGTAGAACTCTCCAAGGCTACCAGCGCAGGACCAGATTCTTTTGGATGCACGAGGCCTTGCCGGTTGATGCTCGTGATTACCTCTGTAGCTGTCAGTGCAGACAAGTCCTGACTGGCCAAAGCAATGCGCAGCACACTGTTTAGGAATCGTTGCGCAATAAGGGCAGACGCTCCGTCACTGTCACTCGCGGTCATGGACCCCCCAAGCTTTCCGCCACTTGGAGCGTTGTTCTCACCTTGAAGTTCATCGCACTTGACTTCAGCTTGATGCTCCTGCATTGCGAAGAATTCTTTGAAGCTCAAGAGCACAATATTCTGAAGTTCTGGGTCGCCTTCAATTAAGACTTCTTGGAAGACATTGCTGATCTGTTCTTGGTTGAACTGGTGAGGGAAAGACTGGCAAATCAAACCAATGCTGTTCAAAGCTTCGGCCCTAAGTGAAAGCGGTTGCTTTGCACTTGCGAATGGACTCACAGAATTGACAATCAATCCTGCGACCGAGACACCTTTCCACCATGCACAAGAGTCCCGAAAAGCGCCTCTGTTGTCTTCGAAATCGCAATGTTTCCCAAAGTAGCCAGCGATTCGGATGTACTTCTTCAGCCGATTAAGATTGTCTTTTTGGCTTTGATCGGCAAAGTTGACATCGCCCTGCGCACGTAGGTTTTTGATCACCGAGATGGTGAGTTTGACAAGCTTCTCCGGGTCCTTGAGAGCGCCATTGATGGTCCATAGACAAGCGGCTACTTCGTTAAGCTCTGCTCTTCCAAGCTTGGAAACGCTACGAAGCAGAACATTTTGTATTTCCCGTAGAAGCCCATGCTGAACCGTAGGCATCACGGGCAGTACACAACGGAAAACAATGACGACGGATCTGAATATATTGAGATCGTCTGAGGTCGAGAGATTTGCAATGTATGGTTGCAGGTGTTGAAGTTGATCCGAGGTGAAGAGCTTAGCATTAGCTTTGGCGAACACAGTCAAGGTCTGTAGAACATGCCGTTGGTCGGGACGCTCAGCCTGCTCCTCAGTGTCGAGCATCATCTCAAAGGCCATAGCAACCAGGGATTTGCAAACCTTAAAGTTTGCGGCAGCACTCTTCGAAATATTTGTTAAGACTTCTCGTATCAAAGACACCAGAACAGAAGCTACACTTTCACCTCGTTGTACTGTTTTAACGATAAGGCCTACTTGGTCTTTCAGTGCGATCTTATCATGAACAGACAAGTCTGGGGAGTCTAGCGATTTCCAGAACGGCGATAGCCAAATTTCTTCGAAGATCTGACGTGCAAGATCCGAGACTCCTTTATCCAGGTCTTTGGCCCGCTGTAAGAGACTGTCTCCCATGACTGCCTTGATGTCTTTGCGGGTACTTCGTAGGTACATATCTTTCAACAGTCTCATGGATCGCTTCCGTATACCTATCGTGGGATCGGTCGTTAAAACTAGAACTGTCTTACAAAACTCTAGCTCAAGAGCGGGTTTTAGCACAATGCACTTTCCGATGAGCATTAACGCCGAATCTCGGACCATTGATGATACATCGGTTGCGCATCTCATGATTAATACCTTGACATTTCCTGCACGGTCGAGTAATGAGGGATCCTTCTCTAGCATCTGCGTTACACTTTTCAGACTTCGGGTCCGTACAGTGATTTGATCACTGCTAATCGAGTCAAGAAGGATCTTGAGAATGCGGTCAAATTGACGACAGAAGTCCATGTTAAGCACCGTTAACGAGTAGGCAAGGCGACTTTGGCTATTGGATATGTCTTCTGGTTGACTGGTGAAACATCAGTGTTAGCTAGGCACAAAGTATTGGAGACTATATCTCACTCTGAGGTTATCCACTTGGATGTGGAAAGCATGCTTCTCAATCGATTCACTAGTTCTTTGTTGGCAGGGCTCGTGATCAGATTGCCGCTTGATACAGCCTTTGCCCACTGTGTCAGATAGTACCCTTGAGCACTTTTCGTTTGTAAATCGTCCGAGCCAGTGGATTGAAGGTACTCCATGACAGCGCGATATGGCCCCTCCCATCCTAGTAGTTCGTTTTCCTCTAACGTTCCCTCCATATGGTCGTCCAGGAGCTGTCTGAGATAGCCACTGAACGCTGATTCATGGTTTTCGAGACTCCTTGCCGCATGTCGAGTGGTTGCAACTAATCCGGAGATGGCGGAGCCCATGAGGCCAAGAAGCTCTAGAGCCATCGTCTTCGCCGGCGCTGCAGATTTAGGTTTGTCTGCGATTTCAACGGCGAAAAGAAGAAAAGCACGCAGTAAGAGTTCAGCTGACGGCCAGTCTGGTAAGCCCAGGACGGCAATGAGATCCTCGGAGAAAATGTCTAGTAAGTGGCGATGAGGCTGATCGCCTGTCTTAGAAGCCGTCATTGCGCGTTGCACAAAGAACCTAACCACATACTGTGCGTTTTTGGCTGCACTGTCATTTAGCACGTTAGCTTCTTTGGCTAATCGTTGTTCGGCTTTCCTGGAGGGCAAGTCTGCTGAGTCTTCTGAATCTGGGTCCGATGTGCCATTGTCCGATAGCGTCTTAGGAGAATTGGTGTCTTCGTCTTCGGAGCCTTTTTGACCCTCCCCATTCAAAATCTGCGATGGCCTTGGCTTACCCTTTTTTACAAGTGCGATCGACCGGGTCCCGCTTGTTTGTACCAGCCTCATAATCAGGGCAGATACGAGCTGTATACTAGTGCCATCCGTAAGCTTAAATTGGCGTGCATGTTGTCGAGTGATAGGTAGCTTTTGCAAAGAGGTTAGAATCTCATCAAAGATAAAGGTACGTTGCTCAGGATATCCGGAAAAGATCTGGGCGATCATATCCATTGCCGTACGGCGTAAGGTTTCGAACTTTTGGATGCCTAAAACTGACTCTTTCTCGCTGTGCGCATTCTCTACGAAAAGTATTCGAGTAGCAAAGAATTCTATTGTGGTAACAATAGCCTCTGCCATATCGACTCGGACCAGAAGCTCCGACAAGAGCGCCATGACTTTGCTCACATCATACAACAGCTGTGAAATGACATTTTTATGCGAAGAAGCCGAATGGAAGATATCCGAGCTCGAATCTGTGCTTCGAGCTTCGACAACTGGTATGATGCATGCACTTAGTACCTTTTCAACCACACGTAGAATACTTTGCAATAGTTCCTCAGAATAAAGTTCTTTCTCTTCGCGACGTCCTGTCATCATCCTAACAATTGTCCGGGCAGACCGGAGTCCGGTGTCAACTGCTTGAGTCCTTTGTACCCACTTTTCGAAGTCATCTTCGTTCCATCCAGGTTCAATCTGAAGCTCTGAGGATTCCGCAGAAGTCAAAGCAGCCTCACAAAGTCCATGCAACCGACATAAATGATCCAATGGGAGATCTTTGAAAGTGCCAGTTAAGATAGCTTTGTGCAAGGCAGATTCCAGCTTTACGTGGACAGCTGGCGCCAGGGTGTGCCACTCATGTTCTTCGTGGTATACCGAGATGAAGCTTTCATTTAATTCCGGAGAAGTAGCCCCCAATCCATCTGCTTGTAGCTGATCCTCGGCTTCAAATATATCTTGTATAATATCTTGCACTCGTTTGAAGGCTTCGCCTGAAATCGCTCGCTGATCCTTGGTTTGTGTAGTCTTTTCGGCAAACTCAATCCCAAGATCTCGCTTCCTTTTCCTGGATGCTTCCTGTTTCGACCCACTAGCAGGACGTTTGTCAACAAAATCAGTGTGCCGATTCTCGGAGGATAATGGCGTGATGAGGACGACCGGATATAGCTTCGAGCGTTCCGCTGCGGAAAGACTCGCGCCATTTGTTAGCAAATCAGGATTTTGCGAGTATGCATCCCCATTGTCGGGTATTCTTCGAGGTGTTGTAGGAGTTATTGGTTGCTTCAGCTGTGTAACTGGCGAAGTGCCTTGGAACTGCAAAGGTGCATGTTGTTCAGAGTGATCTAGCACTGTCTCTTTTTTCAGAGCCGCAGCTTCAGGACTACTTGGTGTGGGATCTAAAAAAGCTTTGGTCAGTGATAAGCTCACGCGCCCATCTGAATACTCACAACGACGAGCAAGATCCGTGTTGTCAAGTAACATATTAGCAAAGGGGCCGAGCCGAGCCGTATGAAGCTGATCGCCGTTATTGGTTGGCTTTGGAGGAACAGTGGCCCGATTGAGTTTGAGACCTGGAGGCGCCTTGAATTTACTGTACTTGAAGCTTAGCGTCGGTCTTGAATCAGGGTGAGAGGTCTCACAAATTGGTAATGCTATCCTGGTCAAGGTAAGGTTTTATGCTCTTTAAAGCAAGCTGGGCGAGGCCTGACTCTCTCTGGCCTTGAGTAAGTTCTCTGTCTAGGAGTTGAACATGTTGCCGGGCGGCGTGTTGCTCGGAGGGAGAGGAGAAAATAGGCTGCGAGCTGGGGATGTTTGCAATAAGGGAGGGAATGATAACTTGTCTCATTAGCTTAGACTTTAAAAGGTTGGCATACACTGTCAGAATACACAACAAGCACCAACCTGGATTGAATGGAACGACGGAAGAAAGTGGAGAGAATTGCAGAGCCTCCTCTACTGTTAAAAGCCTGGTATGGCTTTCATTGACGCCAGTTGCCTGTCGTATGCCGTAGGGCGACAAGGGATGATGGTACTGAGGGGTCTTTCGTTGAGGCATGCCTCGATTATCGGTTGTTGGTGCAAGAAAAGTAGAAGCTGGTACACCTCCAGCATGATGATCGGAAGGCGCCATTGCCCAGAATGATAGACCTGGAGCTGTGCAGCTATGAGCACCAGCCAAGCCGGGGTTTGAATGGCGGCATTGTGGTCACGAAGAGCGCAGACCTCTTACAACAGCGACATTAATGAGATGCTGGCCGGCCTTACGGACAAGGATCGGAGGCAGCAGTGGCTGGCCCCGCGCTAAGCGAGATCCGCTAAGCCCTAATCTCGAGATCCTAATCGTATCCGTAAGGTACACCGTACACAGTAATCTTAGATCTCGCACAACCAATCAATGAACACCACGACAAGGGAGGTACGTTTCTAATCGACACCAAAGAGTAGGAGAAGCCACGGACATCCATGGCTGCTATCGGCTCACTCGTCTTTTGTACCGACTGTGGTAATCTTCTCGATGGATCTTCTGGCGATAAGGAGGCCATTCTGACATGCGAAGTCTGTGGTACAGAGAACAAAGGTGTGCACAAAGACTGTGAAATCTCTTTCGTGTGCATAGACGGATCTCATTCATGTTCACGTTATAGATACTTCATCAACCACAATCACAACGAGATCAAAACCTTCGGCTTTCCCTTCAGTGCTACGATCCAAGCGATCAGCTGTACAGAACTTGACTGAGGAAGATGTTCAAACAACAGCTACGATCAGACAAACGTGTCCCGAGTGTGGTATAGAAGAAATGAGATACTATACGCTGCAATTAAGGAGCGCAGATGAGGGCAGTACCGTTTTCTACAGCTGCGAATGTGGGCATAAGTATGTTTACGTTACAAATCTTTACATAGATACGATACAACTGCTCCTGAGGGCCGCTAAACAACTGACTTTATGCTTCCATAGGTTCAGCACCAATAACTGAGCATTTACTATCCTTGAGCAAGATGCGAGGCATGTTTGTTCGGCTATTCGCTGGAAACAAAGACTATGGGTGTATAATTTGCTTCTTAGAAGCTACAACACTAAAGAAACCTTTAGTATCACTGTGAACAGCGGAAGAGCTGGAATGGACTCAATCACACGGGGTGCAGGAACGCGCAGCATCATGACTCTCGATCAGGGTTTGGCATTGAGTTTCTACAGGTATCGATATCTAAGGTTTGACCTTTGCGAGTGGTGAGAATTGGTCGTCCGCTATTATCGCGTACTCCCTCTCACCATTCTTCTCGAACTCGGCCATATCGAGCGCCACAACCACGCTATCCCTTACGACTTGTTCTGGATCATCTAAGAATCCTCTAAGAATGTCTTCAACCCCTTCTTCATCCCCTAGACTACCCAGGGCCTCCGCAGCCTCATGCCGCACCATGCTTTCCTCTTTCGAATTGCTTAGCGTAGCAACAAGACTAGGTATGGAGGCTGGATGTGATAACTGGCCGAAGACAAAAGCGACCTCGTGCCGAAACAGCGCGGAGGGGTCTTTGAAACCTGAAGCCAGAGCAAGGATTGCAGGGACTGCTGTGGGGAGATCCGGTGGTGATGAGAGATCTCTTAGTGCGAACATTGCTCGATATCGCTCGAAGAGAGGAAGTATGGGATCCAGCAGCTTTTCCTGCAGCTCAGGAATGGAGTAATCGCGTACCATCTGAGGAAGTGGAGGAGCAGGATCTATAGACGCAAAATCACTGTGCTCAAAATATCAGCTTTGCTTCTAACATGGCCAAAATATAGGAGACAAACCTGTCCCGTAACCTCTCCACCTTCCTCCCAACCCCATGTTCCCACTCTATCCTCCCCACCGCAATCTCACACGTCTCCCTCACAACCCCAACCTCCTCCTCGTCATCCCTCATCCCCCTCAAACAATCCAAACTTCCTTTATCCCCCAGCGCCCCCAAAGCCTCCGCAGCTTCATGTCTACACATCGAGTCTTCATGTCTGTCCTCCAACACCTGCCTCAAATACGGCACCGCGGCCAAATTCCTCGTCTGGCCCAAGCAATAGGCTAGTTCATGTTTTAGTAATGCCGAGGGAGATGGGAACGCGGAGGCTATGGCTTGGATGGCTGGGAGGGTTTGGGAAGTTGGGGGATGCAGGCAGGCGTGGTGTTTTAGGGAGAAGAGGGCGCGGAAGCGGCGAGCCAGGGGGGCAGATTCCGAGATGAGGGCTTTGCGGAGGGTGAGGATTTCTTGGTTTTCGGGAGAGGTTGAGGGGCCTTCTGTAGTTGTTGCCGAGGGCGCCATTATAGAATATTTGGATTGAGGCGAGGGGTGTTGGTTGAAAATTATTTGGAAAGCTTTTTTGGCGGGGAAGAGAACGTGGATTTTGAACGGCTCGATCTGTATTAGCGTCTATAGGCTTAGCGTTTGCTTAAAAGTAGTTGCCTAGATCCGGCACGATTTCTAACCGCATTGTCATTCATTTTCAGATACTTTTTTCTTGTAGAATACGGGAGAGCACCCATTGCCTCCTCCCATACGCAATGATCAAGATCTTGGATTTTTTAAATGAGGCCAAAAATGTTCGGATATAGCGTATGCACATTGGGAAACTTTGGACTGCGAGAGAAGTCGTGCTCGTTCGGTATCACTGCTGGCCCATTAAAGCGGGCCAACATGCGATGGAGATAGAAGTCATGGTGAAAGTCTATTTGTATGGCTGGTTTGCAATGTTCTCATACTAGGTAAACTGGACACTTTGTATGATCGATGACTGACGCTCTCTAGCCCAGTTTTAAGATTTACAGGGGTTTCTAATGATAGACTTTGGTGATGGATATACCACGTATCGATTAATGAATTTAACGCGATTTCACTGGGGTTGTTCTCGTTCAGCTTCGCACACCTGTGCATGGTCCCTTGGGCCTCCTTTGTATCATTTGTATTTGCCAGGAGTTCGTGTAGCTAGAAGTCCAAGCATGCTAGCCCCAGATTGTCTGTCTGCTCTTTTCAGACCGACGCTAGACTGGTGTCAGCTTCAGAGCCAAGGTCGCCATAGAGGGCATCCATTCCCAGTGTGCGTGGACTACACATGGAAAGGTATATGTGGTCGCAGTAGTATCAGCGAATGCCATCTACGGCGACTATAATCCACTGCCAACACCGAAATATTTACAAAGAACCGACTTCCCTCTAAAACATCGTTACTTCGTCCCGATAACCTTGAGCTTCTTCGGGCTGTGCATAAAATTATTTGCATAGGCCTTGGGTAATATCCTCCGCTCGTTCGGTTCCTGCACAAAGTATTCGTACCCCTGCTTATGAGCAAACCGAATGGCGTCCTCCCGTGATTTGAAGTTCAAATGTGTTCCTTGAACAGGATCCGCCGACGATTGCCACCCCATGAGCGGGTTTTCCCATCGATAGCCTTTTCCTAGTACATCCCAATCCATCCGCCATTGATGCCCGTGCCAGTCTCCTGACTGTGTAGCTGTCTTCGCGGGACGGTATATCCTGGTATACTGTGAGAAAGCTTCGGTGACGGGAACAGCAGAAAGTTCTTTCTACCTGACTGTTCGTGCCTGCATCTCAACTGGTGCACCAGATATCACGGCTGCAGCAACAAGATCCCCAGGCTCACTACCATCCATCATACGCTTTGGTATTGGTGAAAACTGTCTGGGTTAGGTTTTTAGCTTGGTACATGTTCGAGCGACTTGGGAGTTCCTTACGATGTTCCATGATCTGTCGGAGCGTGAAAGTCTGACCGGTGCTCTACCATACCCTCCGACGAGTCTTCGTGCCTGATCATAGATGAGTCTCCTGCCGTAGCAGCAGGAGAGTCTGAGCTTTCGGTCTTTGGAGCTGGTTCGAGAGTAGAACTCAGAACTTTATCGCTGGATGAATGACTTGCCCACCTAGCCTGGGTGGTCCTTATATGCTGACGGGTCAGTAAAGCAGATGGTAGTAGCCGCCCTCCACAAAGGGGGCGCAATAGTGCCATGATGCTTTGTACAACCAGATTGGTATCAGCGTCTTGAGGTCGTCATGCCATTGTTTAGTAAGCGCGGCTAAGAGCCGAGTTCGAGATCACGACCGCAGCTCCGCTCGAGGTCCACCAACTGGGAAGACAATTGCATCTCGACAGGTCTGACACTACCTCAACTATATGGGACTGGGCTTCAGGGAATACCGATACTGACGGATACAAGGTGACTTCACAATGAGCTTCATAACTCGACGCGGTCTTTCGACCTTGATCCCGCCAAAGGTCCGCTCTGCTCCTGCATTCGATTTTGGTATATCACTGATATCTTGCTCTAGGTTGCCTCCCAAAGTGTGAGTATCCTACAACTTCGGCTACTTTGAGCCTCATGTCCATATACTCCCCCTCCGTGTATATCATTGGGGAAATAGCCATCAGTTGGGATTAGGCGGAGCCATGCTAGGACGATCATGCTAATGCATTTAAACAGGGCATTGGTGCAGCTCAAGACGCTGCCCGTATGCAGCGTGTCGTTAGCTTCTATGAAAAGCTCCCCCGTGGTCCAGCACCAGAAATCAAAGCCACGGGCTTGCTCAGAAGATATCAGGCTCGGTACTTCGGAAAAAATCCATCTGCTGCGCGTATGTTGCCTACCACCCGGGCTGCCAATGTCCTTGAGATATCCTTCGAGCTAACTGCCCCATCCATAGCAATCGCCCACGTTATTGGTGCTCTTCTTCTGATTGGCTACTGTAACGATTACTATTTCCATCTCCGTAAGTACTGTATCTATCCCGCGAATACTTCAACTGTAATAACTGACTCGAAACAGGTCACCACAAGAACAATGCGCACTAGGGATTTTGAGGTTCGTGTTGGCTGTGCGAAGATGTACATACAATAGAATCAAGCACTATATCCATTTCTCGCCCTTTGCGAAAATACGTCGTGAGCGGGAGATTATTGAAATGCTTTGCAATTGATGAATCAGTCTTTACCAGTCAAACATCCGCAATACTTCATCATCCTGGCCATAGAAAATCATGACGATGTAGCACGCAGCCGATTATCGATGCTCGCTCGATCCTTATTGAGCTGTATTAGCCATCGTTGTATCACTAGTTAGCTGTAAATAGGTAATGGATGAGAAAGTGCTGGATGCACCAATATCAAACTTCATACGACTTCGCTGCCATGCATTTTCAGGCGGGGTTTAAAATTTGACACAAGCACGACACGATACAACCCCCAACATCATGTCACAATAAGCGGTCTTTCAAGGATGGAGTTGAAAGACTTATCCAGCAACTGGAAAAAGCTTCAGGCTACACTAAAGCAAGACACCTCTAAGCCTCCAAAGCGCAAAGCCAGTGAAGACGTCCTACAACCGCAGCGCAACGGCGCACTCAAGCGCCGTAAAGTCGAGCCAAAGCTCCAAAGGCCTGCTGCGTGGAAAGAACAGGCCAGTACTAAACGTAGCGGCATGGGACTGGGTTGGTCAAAGCCTAAAGAAGCTACCCCTTCAGCCTCACTGGCTATATGGGCCAAGGACAATGATATCCCGGCCAAAGACCTTGCGGAAGCTTACGGTACCTCTATCAAAAGCACATCGATACCGGACAACGAGCACGCGGAGGATAAGATCAATGAGGGTCTCTCTGCCACGGCTGAAGCGGGCAAATACATCGCTATTGATTGCGAGATGGTCGGCGTTGGTCCCACCCCAGACACGGACTCGGTTCTTGCTCGAGTCTCCATCGTCAACTATCATGGTCATCAGCTCTACGACTCTTTCGTAAAGCCCAAGGAAGCTGTAACAGACTACCGGACGTTTGTGTCAGGAATTACGCCGCGACTACTGGAGTCCGCCCGCACGCTCGAAGCTGTACAGGCGGATGTTGTGCCATTGCTCGACGGAAAGGTATTGGTTGGGCACTCTATCAGAAATGATTTGGACGCGTTACTACTGGGCCATCCGAGAAGGGATATTAGGGACACCAGTAGGCACCCAGGCTTTCGCCAACTGGCCGGAGGCAAAACACCAGGCTTGAAGAAGCTGGCTCGTGAAGTCCTGGGCGTGGATATCCAAGGTGGAGAACATTCCAGCATAGAAGACGCGAGGGCGACAATGCTTCTGTTTAGGAGGGAGAAAGAGGTGTTTGAGCGGGAGCATGCGAAGAAATGGGGCACAAGCCGAAAGATCGTTCCGGAGGCTGCGGCAAATGACAAGGAGAAAGTACCTCGTAAAAGGAGGAATAAGAGAAAGGTTAGAAAGTGAGGAGATTGCATCTATCGCTCGAGAGAAAATTTTCTGTCTAGTTTCGGAACAACCGGCCCTCAACTGATTGCTCAACAAGAGCCACCATCTAGAATATGGGACAACAGCCCATCAGCTGGATGCCAGAAGAAAAGTCTATACCCGGTTTGCAATCCGGGAACTCATGGGGGAATGAGAACAGCACGCTCAAGCCGCTTGATAACGCCAGACCAATGCAGTGGCAGTGGTATATCAAGCCAAGTCCTACTATAGAGGAATATCTTCCAGCATCTCAGTCGCTCCTTCGCGGCCTACGGTTATGATGATGTCCCCCAAGGTCTTGGTATTGAAACCGGCCTCACAGTAGGTGAAGTAGTACTATGTTTGTGATCAGCGATTGTTATGGGGATATCCATGGTGAATGTTTACATACCTGCCATTTTCGCCTAAATAACTCGATGTCCTTTTCTGTCATGCCTTGGTGCTCTTCCAGTAAAGCCGACCGTATCCTGCTATCGAAGGTCTGTTCAAAATTTTGTCTCCAGATCCTCAAAGTCTTCGCATAGTGGCCGCCAATGTTCAGCAAATTGTCCACAACAAACGTGCCCTCCGAGCCTCTTTCTATACTTCCAACCAGTTGACTCACTGTCGGCAGATGCCCTCCAGGAAATATATATTTCCTTATGAAATCTTCGCCTTTCGAGTACGCTCCGTACCTATTTTCTGGCATTGTGATGCACTGGAATACGCCGATTCCTCCACGAGGCTTCAGCAGCCTATCAACGCATTCGAAGTACGTATCCAGATACTCTCGCCCAACAGCTTCCAGCATCTCTATGCTCACTACTTTGTCGTAGAAGCCTCCCTTGGGTGCCGGCAAGGCTCGGTAATCGCAGAGCAGTACCTTGATGTTATCCGAGTACCCTTCAGCTGCGATACGCTTCTCCGCCAGCTCTTTCTGCTCTTTACTCAGTGTCAAGCTCGTGACCCTACACCCTGTCTTCTTCACCGCCGCGATCGCGAAGCTGCCCCATCCAGTACCGATTTCCAGAACGTGGTCTGTCTCTTTTATCCTTGCTTGGGTTATGAAGTACTGGAGCTTCGTTTCTTGAGCTTCTTCGAGCGTTTCAAGGCCAGATTCCGGATCATCTTTGGGTAACCAGATTGGGCAAGAGTAGGTCATGTCTTCTGAGAGGAAAGCTGCGAACATGGCATTACTGATGTCGTAATGGGCGGATACGTTCAATTGAGAGTTGGCGAGGGTATTGGTGCTGCGGGCAAGATTGGTGACGGTTGACGCGATCGAGGAGGTCAATGTCGTGGCATTCGATAGCTGGGCGCGGTTGAGGATGAACACCTGCCCCGGTCAACACATGTTCTGCTCCTGCTGCGCAGGGGGCTCTTCACTTACCTGGAAAAAAGCAACCAAATCTGGACACGAGATCTCGCCCAACATGAAGCTCTCCGCGAATCCCTAAAAGAATTCGCTCAGCTCGTGCTCTGGCCAACAATTCCCCTCTTTCCCCGATCAACGAGAACCGCCCTCCTCCAACCTTCCTACTCAGACCGACACAGGAATCACTCTCACCATATCCGCAAACAACAACGCCCGCACCCAAAACGTCTCCCTCAGGACCCTCAACTCCGTACTTGGCGTCCCGTCTTTTACTTTGCGGGCCCCACACACGGTTACCGCGCCATCACTGTCCGTCACCACAATCTGCCCCACCACGATACGCCGCAGCAGACCCAGGACAGTGCCGCGAGAGAAGCGGACAAGAGGCGACCAGGTCAACGAACCAGCATAGGTGCGCAGCGAATCAAAAGAACTTGTGAGGATCGCCATTGTTTGCTGGGGCATGCGGGGTCAAAGACTGTGAACGGATCATGCGTGTTGAGAACGGCACAACGAAGGTGAATTGGATCTCTACTACGCAGAGTCGGGCGATAGCCAGCCTTTGTACAGACAAACAAGACAAATCAGCTCAATTCAATTCAATTCGCCTCGCTCTCACCGCACAAAGAGCATTCGGCTGAACTTTGCATTCAATTTTTTAATTTGCTGTAAACGGTCAGGTACATGAAGTCACCACTCGCAACATCCCTGCAACATCTCTACCGTCAGACTCCAAAATGCACTAGCTTAGTGCGACGGTCTCGGGGTTAATGAAAGTTCCGCCGGGCAGAATTGCAGAGGACAAATATAATCGGCAGCTCTGTGGAAATCAAGTCTTTACCAACAACGTATAACTGATACTGTATATTGAAACAATTTTAACAGGAACTACCTTACTGTCGCCCAACGTCTCTAACTATCAGACATACACTACAGTTCTGGTTCAGGCCCGTGTCAACGAGTGCGGTAGAGGGACCTTAAGAATTTCCTCTTTGCAGCTATGGTGGGGCTTTACGGCAACTATTTTGACACCACCCACCCCGCGCCCACCAAAAGCGGCTCGCAGAAATCTACCGGATGTGAGGTGGCTCCACCACCTACCCTTCCATCATAAACTCCAACCTCCGTTCCGCACGGCTCACCGCTCGTAGCCCATACCACAACAGCTTCGACGAAGTGCAGAGCCAGAGGCACTGTCAACTACCTCGTGCTCGTAGCAATCGTCACCTGAGTCTCGAGCGCTCGCTAGCCACACTTACCTGAGTCTCAGGCTGTGCAATGGTTCGACGGACTGTTGCCGATGCGTCGACGAGGGGAAGATATCGCGTGTTTCCGGATGATGGTAAGGGACGAATATGAAAGCAGTGAAGGGGTTCTTTGTCGGATTGTGAGGCTTTGGAACCGAGAGATCTCGACTGTGGGACTTGGGTTGGGGAGGCTTGTGAGGACGAGGGCAATGGGGACAGGAGTTGAGGATGGGGATGGTGGATGGTGGATGGTGGATGGTGGATGGTGGATGGTGGATGGGGATTTTGGGGATAGACTGAGGATAGCGGGGAATACTGTAGCTCGTAGTAGCAATACGTGTATTTGAGGGAATGGCTGAACCAAAGTGGAAAAAGTGACCATCGCGCCGCCCAGCTCCACAACACACACACACGGGTGATGAGTGATGGGGGGCTTACGAACATCAACCAGTGATGGAATCCTGTCCGAGTTAACTTTTACCTATTTACAGCGGCGGATACCTATCAAAATAATCGTATACCTTCTTTCCCCAATTCGCTCACTTTTAAAACTTTTCACAGCTACCCGGAGCATAGAAGAATCTTTTGATGAACAGCAGAGACGAAGAGCGTTGAGAAAGAAGGTCGTACCACTTACTTCGCATTGGCTATTTCCTTTCTACAGCAAATATATACACGGAGTCCTTGTCATCTCCCACTCGATCCTTCCTCTCCTCCCCTACTGCAAGTTCACCTTCGTCCCGTTCCCCAGCAGCTTTGCCCGAAACAGCACATGCGGCTTGGCCCTGCGATCCGTCCCCGCATAAAACATCGAGGTCCTCCACAGTTGATTCTCGGTAAAATATATGTACCCATCCGTCGCCACCGCAAGCGTGTCTGTCCAGCCGATCCTCGGGTCCCTTGCGAAAATCGTGATTGTCTCGTTGGCCGGGTTGAAGATCGCAACGCTGTTGTCTTCAAAGTTGCCCGCGTAGATGAAGCCGTTGCTGTCGGTTTCGAGGCCGTCCGAGACGCCTTTTTGACCGTGGTTGGACACGGCGGCTTCGGCCATGATTTCGCTGGTGAGGCTACGATCGCGGAGGCGCGCTGTGGGGATCGAGTAGAGGTAACGCCCGCCGACGACGCTCCAGTACAGGGTCGCTCCGTCCGCGCTAAGGGCGATGCTGTCCGCGCCAAAGCTGCCGTGAGAGATTGGCGCGCCGGCGCCCATATGGGAGTAGACGACTTCGCACCAGATGAAGGGGGTGTAGCCTTTCTCGGGGCGCACGTAGGGAGTGTTGTCGAGGTGACGCCAGGATTCTCCGGTGCCGAGGTCGATTGTGATGAGGCCGTTGCGGCCTTTAGGGCTAGAGTCGGTCATGTAGGCGATCCCTTAACCGGAGGTTGTGAGAGAGGGGCGGAGATCGAAGCGCATATCGTTGATGTACTAGAGGATTTTGTTAGTGATGGCAAAACGAGCGGCAGGATAGGCGGAGCTTACGGAATCGCAAAGGCGACGTTCGGTGGGAAGACAATAGTCTCGGAAATGGTGTCGTTTTGTAGATTTACTCTGATAAGCTTCGGCCCTCCTACGCTGGCTGGTACGTTCGTTCCGTTCTGCATTGCTGCACGGCCTGTGTCGAGTATCCATAGGCGGTCTTTGGGGTCAATGACCACGCTCTGAACGTCTATCAGGTACTTCTCGTAGTTCGCACCCGTAGCTGGCGTTGTCGTGTAATTGATGGCTCCACCTGGCGGCGAGTTCATCTCAAGCGAGGGGTATGGTGTTTCCGTATTGTTCGCCGTCAACTCTGCCGTGGTGCACCTGATATTATTTGGATCTAGTGAGCGAGCGTAGTTTGAGAACTTGCGCCCTGTAGACGATACGGCGATGCCTAGATTCCTCTTGTCAGACGAGGTCTTTCCAGGGAGTCTAGGTGCTTCCCAAGTGACGCCTTGGTTTACCTTGAGGGTACTCGTCGTTGTAGATATGCACAACCTCAATAGGCACTCCACCGCGGCCTGGATCTTGTGGGATTCGCTGCGAGAGAACAGAGCCAACAACACTGGCGACTGCCGCAATGGCCCCAATTCTAAAGGGTAATGTATGGTATCGGATGAGCTGCACGCAGAAGGATTTGAAATCTAAGGTGGCCGGACATGGTGGTTATAGCTAAATAGCCGTCCCGAACTCTCCTGTGTGAACGTCATGACTGGCACTGGTCCAACCGAGCCAGTAGGAAACGTGAGGAGGAAAAGGTGAGGAAATGCGTGAGAGGTCAAGCATGAAGTGCAGGAGGAGGAGAGGAGGAGGAGAGAAGGAGGAGGAGGAGGCTGCTGTACTGTGTACTTGACATCATAAAGTACCTTATCTCCGCTGTGTCCGCTGTGTCAGCTGTGTCGTCGCCGCGTCGGCACTTCAACGGGGAGGCTAGTGTTCGGTACTCCGACCAACCAGATGAGGGAAGGGATTCCCAGCCCTAAACTTGACGTTTTCTCGAGATATTACCTTACCCAGGGCACCTTACCGTACTCTTGTTACCAATCTCATGATAACCTTGTAAGAGAATCCTTTACAGTTCAGACGACCGTGTTCTTGATAGAGAGAGTGTCTACAGGCTGTCTATGAAGACAATTGACAGACAGCCTTGACGTTTCATCAAAAATCAATTTCGCATCTCTCTTTTCACGTCCATATGCCTTTTGTGTCTCCATACTTTCTGAAAGGAGAGTCTTATAGCTTGAGCACACCTATTGGGCACGTACAATGTGCATAATCAGATCTTCGTGGCTCATGCGTATTAAACATCTTCTCGTTTAGTTCCATGGCCAGCACCCTGCGAAAAGCAAAGCTAATTGACCGAAGACGATATCCTCGACAAAGCCTCCAGAAACGTGGGAAAGCAAACTTACAAGGTCAAGGGAAGACCTCTGTTAACAATGTGCTTCTCATAAGGGGTCTCTGGTATCATGAGTGCGAAAGCTATTATGATATACCCAAGATCACCTTCAGTATGGCAATCACCATTCGGAAAAACCGCACATGGTAAGCTATGATGAAGGACTAGCTATTCTTCTGGCACCAATTCGGACGCCGGAAAAACGTTAATGGCTATGGCAGTTAATAAGGGTACCTTAGGTATTCACTCCACCCGGAAAACAACACTTTCGGATCAATCAACGAAAACGCGCTGCCGCCTTTGAGCTTATATTCCGCGTCGGTCGAACGCCAAACTTCAACTCACTTTCATCAGAACTGTGCCCTCGTCATCCAGAACGTCCTATCCCAATCACGCCGGCACTGGTTGTTTCGTAAACACAGCTACATCCATATCAGCGTAAGTACATTCGGATTGTTCTACTCTGACTTGGTCTTACCTGACCTAGCGCAGTACTTCACAAAATGCTTTGCAGTGACTTCGTAAAGCCGTTCCGAGAAACAGGCCTACGGGCAAGAGACCCAAAGGAAATTCCGCGTGAAGAAGTGTACAAATACGTGCTCTCCGGGGAAGGAATAGCATACAATGAAGAGCTCGAAGAGCTCGAAGAGCTCAAACAATCCGAGCTAGAGGCTCAAAAATCCGAGCTAGAGGTTCAAGAACCTGCAGGAGAGGTCTCACCCCCCTATATCATCCCGTTTTTCGATTTTCCGCCTGAGATTCGCACCATGATATACAACCTCATGTTTGTAAGCGCAGAGCCTATCGGATCGAACCCCTCGCATACTTTTGGCGCCAAATTCCCCTACAGAGAAGCCGCCAAATGGCGTAACCTTCGCTTCGCCATGTCCTGTCGCCAGATCTTCGACGAGGCATCAAACATCTTCTTTGCAAACAACTGCTTTGAATTTTTCCAAGTGTACCAAGTGGTCACCTTTTTGAAAAAGATTGGCATCGAGGGCCGACAACAAGTCCGAAAGCTCAAGTTGAACTATCGCGACTCCGACCCCAAAAAAGCGTTCAAGAGTATTAGAATGTGCCCGAATATCACAAATCTCGACATCGCCATTGAAGACCCCCACTACTCTAAAAAGCTCGGAGCGTATTGTCAACATTATCCGATCATCGACGCCAAGGAGCTCATCTTTGGCAACCTGGACGAAATTACGCTCGGAAATAGGAAGATTTTTGGGGGATACCGCAGCCAACGACTTCGACAGACGGACCCTAAGAAGGCTTTCTTCTACTACTCTACATTCGAAGAAGGGCTAAAAGCCTTCAAACGATCCGTCGTATGGCTAGAGAAGAAGAAAATCCGTGAAGCGGAAAAGCAGGCGGTAAGGTCATCTCAACGTAACTTGTCCATCGAAAGCCGTACTAATTCCGTCATTAGGAGTTGTCCAAGGATTGTCCCACGCAGACGGTAAAGAAGGCTCTCACCTCGGGCCCGGCCTAGGAACCTCCGAAGACTCGGTCATACACCTAATGTTTTCCTTTCCTGTTATCTTTTTCGATTGGCGAAGACGGGCTTCAAATGCGTATTTCACAGGTGAGAGAGGATTGTACATGTCATGGCTCAGCACCTCTTTTCAACACCATTCTTGTAATACTAGTTTCTACTGCCTCTAAAGGTGACATCGCTTTTTTCCTCCGACAAACGGAGGATTTTCTTTACCTAGCCTACTTCATGGCTTCCACACACAGACGGAGGGATTTCTTTACGAAGCCTGGTTCAATGGGCTCTACTAGCTAGCTACTCTTTTCTAGCATCCGAAATACCTCCCCCCAATCCACCTCTCCTCAAAATCCTCCACAAGCCTACACACCACCACCTTAACCCCCGTAAACACCTTCAGCAACCGATTGACCCCCGTCTTCCCCGCCGAATATGTCACAAATACAATCCTCTCCTCTGGCACCCCGTGATCCACCAGCACCTTCACCGCCATCAGTGCCGCGCCCCCACTAGACATTTGCGGGTCAAGCAGTAGCACGCTCCCGTGCGTAGAGATATCGTTTGGGAGCTTGAGGTAGTGCAGTTCGGGTTCGCCGGTGCGATAGTTTGTCTGCACAAGCAGGCGGCCCGTGCGGCAGTCTGGGATGACGCGCTTGAGGCCCGTTTCCAGACAGCTGCCGGCGCGGAGGATTACGACGGCGCTGACTTCGTCGCGCATGCGGTAGCCGCAGGCGGGGTTGCCTTGGGAGGTTTCTACGGTTATGGGGTTGAAGCGGGAGGTTGGGAGGTTGCCCATTGCTCTGTGGGGCTTGTAAGTATAGCCTTGAATTCTTCTTGGGAGGTTGGGCTTTTCTTACCTTTCGACTAAGAGAGTGGAGAGGCGATCGAAGTAGAAGACGAAATCTACCTGGTCGGTTGTGGGGTTTTGGATGATGGTGCTCATGCCGATGATCTGCTTTGTCTGCGCAAGTAGTAAGACGTTTGGTGAGAGTGGCTCGTCTTCCACTTGCTTCCCAAGTCTCTGTAGCTCCTTTTGGTGCTGTTTCGATTTCTCAACGAGAGTTCGCTGGATGTGCTTTACCACCATGTCTATGGCTACGCGGTTCTCGACACCACGGGGAATTATGATGTCTATATGCTCTGGCCTTAGTCTGAGTTCCCGCATTCCACATGGTGGTCGACATACCTGCAACTTCGCGCTGCGGCTGTACATAACGACCAAAGTTTGGCTTGACGTACGAAATCCACTGCTTGATGCATCCTTCTATGTCTCTTCCCCTTTCTCTCACATCACGGGTAACTTTCTTCTTCTTAGCATCAGCTACCAAGCCATCAAGGCAACGTTTCCACGGAAAGATGTACTTCGGCGCGCAAGGCACAGATCCGCATCCGCCTGTGCAAAGATCTTCATGTCCAGCAATTCTAGGACACGCGGGTCGTACAATGCGAAGATACCCTCCAGGATAAGTACATGAGGGGAGTAGATCGGCGTGGTGTTGGACTGGCGTTGATGGTCCTGGAACGAATAGACAGGAATGTCTGCTCGACGTCTTGATTTCTATCAGCCTCCCACGGTTTTCCTGTTCTCAAACAGGATTTGCTCACCCCTGTTTGAGGTCTTTCAGACGTTCAACCAAAATGTCGAAATCGATGGCACTTGGAGAATCAAAGTCATACTCATTCTTATGTGCTAAGGCATGTTGCGCAGGCGTCAAAGTCTTATAGAATGAATCCTAACATATTCAGCATCCTTCTAGTTGCAGACTATCGTTTGCCGCGTACCATTGACAGAATTACCACCCAAGGTAGATTCAAAGAAGAGACGATCTTGACAGCTAACGAAGTCTTCCCCGAGCCAGAGCTCCCGGCAATACCAATGATGCTTGTATCAGCCCATGGTGGGGAGTAGTGTGCTCTCTCCATTATCCTATGCAGCAACAAAAGAGAACGAGAAAGGCGTTACAGACTTCGAAATCATGATACCTCTATATATATATATATATTGCACCCTTACGAATAGATAACACCCTTCCCTAAGTGTTGACCTTTCTTCTCATCTCTTCATGACTTAACAGAAGTGTACATACCCATGGTTGTTCATCTCCAATGTTGTCGACCATAAAGTAATGCCTGCAGCCCTACGAGAGACACTAACGTACCGGGCCCCAATAAAACTTCAGGGCACAAACAACAGCCTCGAACATCCCGAAGACATAATTCAGCCCCTTCTTGTTCAGCGGTCAAGTAGACTTGACCACTACGGGGAACCTTTGTGGCAGATGGAGAGCAGGCAGCTCTACTTTCCAATATGGTACGTTCTCCTCCACCGGCTTAAATTAGGTTGGAGCTGATTCCGATTCCTAGACCTCCTCGACAACCTCTACCGCAACGCCGACACGGCACCCTTTCGAGCGCCGTGTAGAAGATGTCAAACTCTCCAAAACGTGAGTGTATCTCACATTTACCGCGTGTTGAGCAGACTGTATCCAACAACACTTGTATGATGATTTAAAATCAAATTGGGAATCTCTCCGAATCACCTTGTGGAGAATATGTTAATTTGTCTATCTGACCCCTCGTTTCTCTTGAGCTTTTCGGCCTAGGCGATTCTATCTTCATCAACGGCACAAGGATGTCTCATTCGCTGACCTTTGATACCGGGTATGACAGTGACCTCAACTCCGTCATCATGGACTACCTTATCAGCGAAGGCTATCCGTCAGCTGCTCAAAAGTTTGCACTTGAAGCAAACATACAGCCACAAGTAGATGTCGAGTCAATACGGGAAAGAGTGGAGATACGTAACGCAATTTATGGAGGAGACATACGAAGTGCGATTGAGAAGATCAACGAGCTGAACCCTCAGGTAAGCTTCAGAGGTCTCCTCTGTTAGCCCAATTGTCTTTGGCGTCAGAAAGAAAATTCCCGCTTTGCAATGATTAGACATTTCATGCACCACTCTTACACCCTTCTGGGTACTGGTGAGAAACAAAACTTACTTCAGTCTTCAAAATGAGCAAACCCATCACTTCTATATTGTTCCGCGCCAAGCCAACAGTTAAGATCACCACTGACCACTTCGCTCAAGATCCTTGACCAAGACTCGTCTCTACACTTTTCCCTACTCCGGCTCCAGCTAGTCGAATTAATCCGTACATGTACATCCGACAACGCCGACATAACCCCAGCCCTAAACTTCGCAACCACCCACCTAGCCCCACGCGCCCCCACCAACCCCGAATTCCTCGAAGACCTTGAGCGCACCATGGCCCTCCTAATATTCCCCGCCGACAAACTAGCCCCCCCTCTAGCCGCCCTGCTCAACCCCAACCTCCGCAAAGATGTCGCGAAACGTGTCAACGAGGCCATCCACTCCAGCCAAGGCGAGCGCACAAAAGCGCGCCTGTTCGACCTGGTCAGGCTGCGCGCGTGGTCGGAGCAGAAGGCGCGAGAGGCGAAGAAGGACTTGCCGGAGCGCATAGATTTGGGGTTGGATCCGGTGCACGATGGTCATGAGGATACTATGCATCGGAGCGGCGAGCCGGAGCCTATGGTGACTTGAAGTGAGAAGCGACAGTGGGGTTGGTGAAGGGGTTTACAAGCCGAGTCTTATATTGCATGATATCCATGATGCTATGACGTGGTGACGGGTAATTAGGCGTAGACAGGGTTCGCGAAGCTGGGATTTTGGATGGGTCTTTGGTATCATTGCGTTCTGGGGTTCGTCTTCGCATGGTGTCCTCTGTCGCATCCAGAAGGTACCTTAGATAATGTAGCTCCCCTTTGGATCTATCAAAAGCACAGACCCAGCATCCCTACCTCGTATACTTGAGAATAAACTTAAACACTGGGGTATGTGCGTGTTATACTGGTATGCACTAAATCAAACGGTTCTATTCCCAATCGCGCGCCAAAATTTCCCCCTAGTCGCCCCTCCGCTCCACCTTCTCCACCACCGGCGCACCCTCCAGCTCCCGCACCCACGTCCGATCCGGCTCCAACTCCCTCAGCCACGTCCCCCCCGGCTCCAGCTCCCCCACTTCCATTTGCTGCTGGCTGCCCTGCCACGAGAAGCTGTCTGAGCCTTTCCCCAGCTCCGGTAGGTCTGAAGGTGCGTTGCGGCTCTGTCGGCGCAAGCGGTAGGTGAGGAAGGCGAGGAGGGCGAGAAGGGCGAGGAGGGCGGAGCCGAAGATGGTGCCGAGGGCGATGCCTGCTTTGGCCGGGGGGGAGAGGGTGGTGGGTGCGGAGGAGGTTGAAGGCGAGGGTGCGGTGGTGGTGTTTGCGGGTGTGGGGTGGGCGGTTGTGTTTGAGCTTGAGGCTGTGGTTGCGGGCTGGGTGGTTGGGGTTTGGCTTGTAGCTGTGCTGGAGGGTTGAGCACTCCAGGTTGTAGGCTGGGCGGCGGCGTTTGAGGTGACGTGCAAGGGATCACTGTTGGAGTCGTAGGTGGCGATGTCGGAGGGGACGTGGAGCTCGAGGTGGCAGCCGAGGTTGGGGCCGCAGGTTTGGGTCATGCTGCCGCCGTCGAGCTTGATGGGGAGGGTCCCGGTGGAGTTGACCGGGTCGTCGGAGCCTGGTGGAGATGTTTAGCTTTGGGGAGGGGGGAAGGAGCTCGGTCTTTGGAGACGTACAGCGCGTCCAGACTTGCGGTTTTGATTCGCACCATCGGGCAAGATAGGGATTGGGATAGTTGCTTTTCCAGGAGACATTGATGGTGTCGAGGTAGTTGAGGGTGGTGGTCGCATCAGGGCCCCAAGCGGGATAGACCCATATGGCGTAAGGTTCGCTGGCGAAGGTTGAGCAGGAGAAGAGAATGAAGAGAAATGTGAGGCCAGAGAGATTTAGTCGATGGTTGGGAAGGTACATTGTACAAAAAAAAGTGTACAAGAAAAAGTGTAACGTCGCAGTAGAGCAAAGGATCCAAAGGATTCAAGGTGACAACAAAATACAACAAGAAATATCAGAAAGCGAGTATAACAAATCATTTTTCAGCCGCAACTCCCTATTCAATTTGATTGCTCCACTGCGCCATGCGTACGGAGTACTCGGTACTTATTGTCAGACTTTCAAGCCTGTGGCTGGCACGACCAGATGTGTGTAACTTTTAGGCTTTTGAGAATCGAACATGGCTGTGCAATTGTTGGATTCAAGTGACAGAACCTGGTCCCATCCACCACTAAAATTGTCGAGAGTTTAGATATTGATATCAACCTTAAGACGACAAGACTCTGCTTTGGTTATGTTTCTAGATGAAAGCTTTTGATATGTTGGTTGAAGGAGCGGAGCCGAAGGAATCAAGGGGGAATCCTCAGGAATCCTCAGGAATCCTTTGGTGCAGCCCCACAGGTTACACCCCCATGCTATAATGCTATGACGAACAAGTAGTGATGAAACACCCAAATCTGAGAGTTTACTCGTCCAAATAAAGATATCAGACTACTGCACTATTGTCACATTGTGACAGCGCCATTAGGATTTAGGAAGCGAACCCAATATGACGGCAAACTCCAACCACCTTTTGTTCTACTACTTCGGGGCTATCAACCAATCATGCGATCACGAAGATGGCTTGCCATCTTTCTCAGGGAGTCAAGAGTCAAAACGAGCCAGACAAGAAGGATGTAAATGTCTACTTCGGACCAGTAGCAGCAGAAAGAGACTCACCGAACAGTCCGGGCTTGGGACCTAAGCAGCCAGACTCCAGGTCATAGCTGTCCTTCTTGGCTTATGAAGGTTGAAAACCCCGTCTGGTAGTACCTCGTAGCCAGATGTAACAGCCGATTTCGCGGTGAAATGCAGCTGCCACAGTTCAGAATTAGATCTTATAATGATTCTGATAAGAACATGTAAAGCGTTCAAGTATCTACCTTACAGTAGTTCTTTTTAAAGGACGTTGATAACTTCAATACCTCTTGGGGGGGACATATAAAAAACCGGGGGAGGGTGGTGCTTCTGGTCCGTCCTTATCGATAAGACTAGTGTCTTTTTTCTCGTTTGTGCGTCAGAAACTCGGAATTCTAGAACTCTCGGAATCTCCGAAAACAAGAGCAGGGAGCTCTGATTATCCCTTCAGAGCCTTAATGATAATCCGCCTCAATTACTATCATTGGCTTTGCCGATTCCTCCGAATATATCTGTGGTTATAGTCAAAATGCCACCACCCCCACGGCAAAAGGCCCCGAAGGGTTTCAGAAGCTCAGGAACCTTGCCGAGCGACACCATATGTATGTTTATTCCTTGGTGGATTTCTAGAGATGTTAACTATTTGCTAGCCGACCCTCGTTTTGCCAATATCCAGACAGACCCTAAATTCCGCCTACCCTCGAGGAAAAACACCCATGTCCAAATCGACAAGCGCTTTGCGCACATGCTGCGCGATGAGGCGTTCTCGAGCAGAGCAAAAGTCGATAGATATGGGAGGACCTTGCCAAAGGAAGCGGGGAAGAAGGAACTGGAGAGATACTACCGGATTGAGGACGAGGGGCCAGATGGGGAGGCGGATGAGGACGACGAGGTGGAAGCAGAGCTACGGCGCGCGAATGCCGAAAATGAAGAGATGCCTTCTTCTTCATCAGACGAGAGCTCGTCTGAAGATGATAGTCTGGAAGAGCCAGAGGGACAGGAGGTCTTTGGCATGCTAGAAGAGCAAGAAGGAGATGTACCCATGGGAGAGCTCACGTCGCGGATAGCGGTTGTTAATCTAGACTGGGATAATATACGAGCGGCCGATCTTATGGCTGTCTTTTCAAGTTTCACGCCTGGCAATGGGCGAATATTAAAAATCTCGGTGTATCCTAGTGAGTTCGGCAGGGAGCGGATGGAGAGGGAGGAGATGGAAGGACCTCCGGGAGAAATCTTCGCGCAGAGTAGACCTAACCGACAAGAAGACGATGCGTCGTCGAGCTCTCGAAATGACGAAGATGACATTCTAGACGACGACGACGAGAATATCAAAAAGTCTCTACTCAAGGAGGACTCGGGTCACGAGTTTAACTCTGCAAAACTACGCCGCTACCAGCTCGAACGATTACGCTACTTCTACGCCGTCCTCACATGTTCCTCCAAAGAAGTTGCTCAAACAATCTACGAAGCTGTAGACGGCACTGAATACCTCACAACTGCGAATTTCTTCGATTTACGTTTTATACCCGACGACACGGATTTTTCAACCGACAAACCGCGAGACGAGTGCGAGAGGATACCGGACGGATACAAGCCAAATGAATTTGTGACAGATGCGTTACAGCATAGCAAGGTCAGGCTCACATGGGATGCCGACGATGTGACGAGAAAGGAGGCTCAGAAAAAAGCCTTTTCGGGCAGCAGAGCGGATATTGATGAAAACGATCTGAAAGCCTATCTCGGGAGCGACAGCTCTGACGACGAGGCTCCAGAGCCTGTGGTGGTTGATGCCACCTCAACTCGTCCGGCCAATGATCAGCCAACCGCAGATACAGCAAAACCCGACCTCAAGCTCTCAAAAAAAGACGCTGAGCGCCAACGTATGCGCTCACTCCTAGGCCTCCAAGGAGAACCCGCCACAAAGCGAAAATCAAGAGCAGAAAAGAGCGCCCCTGTAGGAGACATGCAAATCACATTTTCTTCCGGCCTGACATCCGAGCCAAACAAAGGTTCCGTTTTCGAGAACGAGCCAGAGCGTGAAGAGACAACCGTCGAAAAATACGTTCGAAGGGAGAAAGAGCGAAAATCCAAACGAAAGGAAAAGCTAAAGGCTACCCGCACCACTGCTGAGCCAGGCGCCAACCACGCCGACGACACCGAAGCCGCCGGTCCCGAAACCAAAGAAGTAGGCCAAGACCTCGGCTTCTCAGACCCCTTCTTCACCGCCCCGTCCACCATCAAAAAGCCCAAGTCCTCCAAACCCGCCAAACCAGTCCTCGACCCGGACCAGCGCGCCGAACTCGAACTCCTCGTCCAAGACGATACCGCCTCCACCATCAAACACTTCGACCTGACCACGCTCGCCAAAGCCGAAAAGGCCGCGCTGAAAAAGAAGAAGAAGCGGAAGTTGAGCGGGCGCGAGAAAGAGGCGCTGGAGCAAAAGGGGAAAGATGAGTTCCAGATGGATGTGCGGGATCCGAGGTTTGGAGCGGTTTTTGAGAGGAGTGAGTTTGCGATTGATCCGAGTCATCCGAGGTTTAAAGGGACAGGGGGGATGAGGGAATTGTTGGAGGAGGGGAGGAAGAGGAGGAGGGATGGGGATGTGGATGACGAAGGAGGGGAGCAAGGGGGAGATGGAGATGGGGAGGATTTGAGGAGGAAGGGAAAGAGGAAGAAGGCGGTGGATTACTTTGAAGGGGAGGGGGAGGATGTAACGAAGTTGGTTGCGAGAGTGAAGGGGAAGGTTAGGAGGGATTGAGAGCTGTATAGTCGTGGGAGCTGTGGGATGTATAGCAAAGACTTTCTGACAACAGCTGCACAAGGGGATATCAAACTGACACAAGAAGATCAATCTTTGGAGAAAAGATTCCCCACTAATTCCACGACAACCTAGCTAGACTGGAGGAGCGAATCGCCATCTGGCATGGGGGTTGTGGACCTCCATTTATTCCACGCATATGTTCAAGTCATATCGCCATCTTTCACGTAAAGCAAGCATTAGCAAAACGCTAAGAGTCGCTTGTTTTAGGCAAAAAGTGAGACCGACCGTTTGTTCATTGACCCTCTCTGCTGAATCCACTCTTCTCCCTCTACTCTCTAAATAGTTCCACTCCGGGACTCCACCTTGGACTCCCAACTTTAAATCTGATCTCGTCCGCCGAACGTCTTCCATGCAGCGGTCCATGCCACGACTCAATTTAAAGATTTGCGCCTCGTCCATCCCGTTAAATAATTCTCTCTGAACTTGGCTCTGCAATTATACACTTGATGTAGGCCGTTCGGAAAGGTCCTCACAGCCGCTCAATACCTGTACCTGGTCGAATAATCTGCCCAAAAACCTACCATTAGCTCTTCACCCTCTCGACCCTACCATCCCCGCACAACCCCCTCCTCAACCAAACACAAGCAAAAGAGTACCACTCACCCTTCGGACTGACCACCAACCCCCTCCCCTTCTTCGCCCCGCGATAAATCGTCTCAATAATATCAATCAGCTCCTGCTTATCCTCCAGCACCCAATTTAGCTTGTTGTTGTTCCCCGTCCCGAAATCGCACATCATGTGCTTGTTGCGGAAGAAGAACATCAGCGTCATCGGGTCGTAGAGCTCGTACATTTGCTTGAAGTCGGGGACTTGGTCCAGGTCGCAGACGTAGAGGACGGCGAAGTTTTTGACGCGGTCGGCGATTCCTGTTTTTGCGGAAGGGTTAGCTGGGATTAGAAGATTGGGGCCAAGTAAAATGGGAGACCTGGGGAGGCGGAAGCTTACTGTAGAGGACCTCATCCTGGCGCATGCAGTCGGCGTCCCAGTCTCGACCAAAGCGGATCACGACCAGGCGCTCTTCTTCGCCCATGATGGCTTGATCAACATGCCATCCTGTGACCAAGTGAGGGAGGACCACAGATCCCATCTTGCTGGTTGAGAAAAGATCTTGAAGGTGTTAGACTTCTTCTTCCTGGCGAAATTGAGGAGTGTGACAGCACAAATGTCGAATCTTGAACGTTGAATATGTTACCTGATACTTGTAATTTACATCTAGCGTGGTTTCACTGGTTCCATCTGGTACAAAAATTTCTACTCTTCTATTCTTCCAATCAGATAGCTGTAAGATACAACGAGGTTGATTAATTCTCAGCTACGTGGAAGATACTACCAGAATTACAACCGCATAAAGGGAGGTCTAAAGAACAATGCTGCCACTGTGAAAGCCATGGGTTTCCTTTATCACGATTCGTACAATGATCCAGTTTTATTCTGGATAATGCCTCTTTCTTCTCACAAAGGCCGTTCACAAAGCACTATACCTCTATCGTTGATGTATAATAAGATCCGTGTCTTCCGTGTCTCTCTCTCTCCATTTTCCGTCGATCCTCAACCGCCATCGAAGACCGATAAGCCATCTTTCATCCGGAAACTGCATATTCAAAACCTCAAACAGCACCATGTGTAACTCACAGATCCTGGCTTGCCCGTCCGGGCACAAAGTCCACACCCGGGAGATAGCTTGTCGTGCGTACCGAAGCACATCTTATTCGAGCACCTCCCCCGCGCCAGATTTCATCGAACTGGTTTGTCCCAAACAAGACGCAACGCTGGTTCGCAGACCATCAGCGAGTTGTAGAGTTTGTGCTAACGACTTGCAGAAAGCGAGAAATAAGGCCATAAGCGAGCTCACCCTCCTAAGAGCTAAGAATGCTGTTAGGAAGCGGAACGCTGAGGAGTTGCAGAGGGCCAAGGCCAGAGCTATGAAGGGGACAGCACATGTCAGGTACTTATTGAGACTTGCTACTGAAGCAAAAGGAAAGGATGCAAAAGCTGCTGAAGAAAAGGCTACTGATCAAAAAGGTGAGTAAACGAGTAAGATCAAATGAAACTATGAAATTCTCCCATTGATTATTGTAGTGCCTTTTATTGATATTTCTTTCTAATATACTGCGAAATCTATAATTCAACATATCGTAGCCACGCATGAGACTTGAATGCAGTTCAAGAGTGTATCTGAAAATGTAACCACTCTGATGAAACGACGCCTCGATTAACAAACCCCAAAGCAATAAAAGGCGATTAACAGCTCGGCGCAAGTCGATGTCTGGATTTCCGTCAGCTGGACATTCTAAGTTTCCATGTCATTTTCTGGGAAGTGAATATTGTGGCCTTAACCTCACCTCACTTCTATTTCTGGTGTTTCATGCTCATTAGCATTAACTCCCTTTAAGAATCCCACCTTGTTGTAAGTTTTACAGCTCAAGCTTTTTCAGTCAATCCTCGCTCAAAGATTTTTTCAGATAAAGTCTTCGTCCTTTCAAGAAGTTACTTCACGGTTCAGCTCACTAGGTAAATACCTCATTCCGACCCCCTAGAGCGTAGTCGGCTAACACTGATAGGCCTCGTCATGACTGGAAAAAAGACAAAATGGACCCCAGAGCAGAAACTTAAGGCGAAGCAACTTCGAATAGCTGGCGATCCAAGTAGTACAGCACAGCATAGTGATCATCAACAGGCAAGAGCTGGACATGACGTTTCGGCTGGCCCTCTTCCGCAATCACGAGCTATATGGCACTCCGAAACGAAGATATCAAATGAGCAGCAAGCAGCAGAGGTAGCTCGCGTTCGAACAGAGACCAAGGCATTCTACGACGCATCGAAGGCACAGGGCATCCCGGCCTTTAAGGTCATGAGCCAGGTGCTCCGTGGCAAGACTGGTCATCAATACCACGCTGCTAAGATGATTGTTCAGTCAGAGAAAGACAAGGATCGTGCTGCAGAATTCAAGCTATTGTTCCCAGAGGTTCCCAATGTGCCGAACGCCTTTAGTAGGAAAACTCAGGATGATCTGATAAGGTCGGCGGGGTGTAAGACCAAGAGGGAGATAAAGAACAAGCTTGCGGAGCGTAGAGCGGCAAGGCGTTCCTTTGCCGAGTACGTGGACGATGAGAGCACTATGGATGAGCTCGCTCAGAATGCGAAGAAGAGGAAGCACGATGAACTCTTCTCGGTTGGACAACCAATGGGTATGCTAGGAATTCATTCTTCGATAAGAAAGACGCTGATCTGCGATGCGCATTGGCAGGGAAGAAATAGAAGACCAATGCTACAGTGTAGTGAGTGGATATCACGCAGAACATCCATTGTGCTCCTGATGTAAGATCTCCTGCGATCAAAGAGGCAACGAAGGTGGCATAATATTAGCGGTCCATTACTTGACAAGTCTTGCTGTAACAACCTACTTCACAGTATGTACGCATGAGCATGTGTATGAGTGGCGAGCACTCGACCGACAGCAATCATCTTATCACCCCATGAAGGTTGGTGATGTGAAACTTACAGAACACTGGATACCGAAACTTGTACCTAACAAGAGTCGCGGCGGATGTACTGTAGCTAGAACAAAACATCCTACCACCCTGTCTCCATGTCTGTTTCCCTCTGCAGTGGTGGAAGCATTGAACATTCTCAAGGATTCGTCAAGTGAAATCGTGCCTAACAACGCAAGTACTAAATCTAACTTCATATCACAGGCTGGCAGATTGGCAGAATAAGCTAAGAAACAGTTGCCGTCACACCTGTAGAACGCTATGAGTTGAGCATTAAATACGAACCGTGGGTTCAGCGATGAGAGAGCTGGGATGAGAGCATTCAACCCATAGACGAATATGTATCTACCAACCGCCAGCATCATAGCAAGTATTCTTTGGCGAAAAGCCTAGCTCGAGATATGAAACTACATCTCTCCAGCAGCTAGCTGGTGACAACTACCTATCGATGTGAAGGTTGCAGATTGGTGCAAATCATCTTCCAAGCTCCCCTCATATTTCACATTAACGGCATGAGAAGTTGTCACTTGGGGTTGACTATTCAATTTGACCAATAACCAGATCTTGTCTTCTCTCGCAAAATCTAAACATGGTAATACTAGGTTCTAAATTGCATCGACATATCGCCACGCTTCTTAACCTCAACTCCGAGCGACCTGGCTAGCAAGAGACTCTGACCTGCCAATAACAAGGCCTCTCAACTTCCGATGCTGCCAGTAAAGGTCCTACACCATATCCGCGACCTCCTCCTTTCCCCTCAGCACACCGCAGCAATCTCTCACAATCAGCAATCGAACCCTGCTCCAACTACTCGAAAACAAATCTCCACACTCCCCTGCGTAGCAAAGACCAAGCTACCAGAGTAAAAGCTCTTCCTGCTAACCTTGGAAAAGAATCTTCGAAATCGGCAGCTCTGCCACACATGCTCGCTTTTCCACCCCCGGAGATTCGAAGAAGGGATTGAATGCTCTATAGAATTATGATATCGAACGGAAATACTAGAGGAAAAGGGGGGCCTTTACGTGACGCCCCGGTTCAGAATCCTCGACCGGCATGCGCAGCTGCTCAATAACCGCTAATTGTTCGGGTTGGCCTTTGAGGACGACTTGAAAAGGGCTGCCTCCGCAGTATACCATCAGGCTTGCAGATACGGTTCTCAAGAGTACGATCGCGGGCTTTATTCTTGTTGGCGGACTTTCTTACCCAAGTGGCTCCAGAATTGCTGTTGCTGAGCTTCTGAGGTGTCGGATTGATCATGCAGCGAGCGCTGGGTATATGCCTTCAAATGATTGAGTCTCGTCGAAATGAGGAGATTCTGTTTTGTCGTGTGAGCCATACCACGGGTCACCCTGCGTCGAATGCGGGGAATGGGAGTAGTGCCTAGAATGCTCGACGCGGTGTTTTTTTGGGTATGCGAAAACTCGAGATTTCAGAGCATCGGTGTGAGGATTGGTGTGTGGAAGTGGCTTGGTGCTTGTGAGAGTCCGTATAGCCTGGAGTGGCGGAGATACTGTGATAGATATTCGATAAGTTAAATTTTTGGAATGTTATACTAAAGTGTGAAAAGTCTGTAAACGACAACCAATAATTCGACACGCCAGGTCGACAGTTCCCTTAGTCGCAACCACCAAAACAGGAACCCCTTTCTGTTTCCAGCCGTAAAGGTGAGCAGTCGTAGCGGTGAGCAGTCGTCAAGGTAAGCAGTTGCCGCTCTTGCCTGAGCATAGAGTAAGTTGACCTGAGCACTGCCCTGGGCTCGGTGGAGAGCAGTGGATTGGAGCCAAAATTGCTCCCTGGAACTCGGCTGCTGCCTGGGCTCGGTCACCTACGTTGTGAGGAAATCCGAAATCCAGTTAGCCCTTTGGAATACTACAGTCCTTAATAAAGCTGGGCTTTCTCGGAAGGGATTGACCGTTTTGCGGCTCCGAGAAAGGGCTCTTTGGCTGGGCGCGTTTTGGAGGAGCTCATGTTCGCATTTGTGGAATAGTCTTTACGGCTGGCCTTGGATTTGGGCGTTTGGGCGTGTGCAGAGCTTCGAGCGCGGCTTGAGTAGGCAGGTGGAGGCCAGATAGAAAACATGTTATGGGATGTTGTGAAGGCAGGCGGGTCGGCATTTACCCTGTCTTTTTAGACATTTCGAAGGTTGGAAGAGTGACGTACCGCGTGTAAGCTGCAAGAGAGTGTCATAATTGAGAGCTTGGACGGCGTTGACCGCTGTCTAGGAGTCTTTCATGTTCAAGCAGAAGCTCAGCAACTGCCTTGTGTGTGCCCATGATTCTTTGCTAATGACAACGGGGTAGAGCCATTCGTGTCTTTGGATTCTATATTGACGTTTCACTCAAGCAGCAGTTTTACTACGCTCTCGTGTCTATTCTTGGTGGTCAGTAACAAGGATCTGCGGCCGTACTTGTCTTTGAAATGCACGTCGGCGTTTCTTTCAAGAAGTTGTTTGGCCATGACCAGATTTCCTTTTTCTGCTGCCAGTGATAATGGTGTCTGATCATTGTTATCTTTAGACTGTTTGCTGGCATTTCGTTCAAATAGCACCTCGAACAGTTGTTCATATTCCCTTTCCACTGTCCATGTCAATAGTGTCAGGCCCTCATTAATGAAAACTTTTGCAGGCATATTAGCGTTGTGTTCAATGAGCAATCTGACGACATGTTCATGCCCATGGTTTGCTGCTATGCGCAACGGTGTCTGACCTTCGCTAGCTTCGGAGTCAATATTGGCATTTTCTTCCAGCAACAAGTTTACTATAGCCTCTGGTCCGTACATCACTGCGAGTGCCAATGGTGTGTTTCCATCATAGTCCCTATGTTCTGTGTTTCCATTTCTCTTAAGCAGCAGTTCTGCTACAGCTCTATCTCCTCTTTCGGCCGCCCACGATAATGATGTTCGATTCATAGTATCGGTGGCGTCAATGTGCGCTTTGCTTTCAAGTAGTACTTTAACTACGTGTTCATGCCCATTATCAGCTGCCAGTGACAATGGTGTCTTGCAAAAGTATTGCTCATGTTTAGATTCCATATCGGCTTTGCGTTCAAGCAGTAGTCTTACTACAGTCTCATGCCCATTTTGCGCAGCCAATGACAGCGGCGACTGGCCTGTCCAATCTTTTGTATCTATATCAAAATTACTGTCGGACAGTCTTATTGTCGTGACAAGCCCATTAGTTGTTGGCAATGAGAACGAGGTTTGACTTGACGTGTTTCTGCGATAGATTTGATCAAAGGTTGACATTTGGCCTTCAAACCCACATCCGGGTGCGTTCAAGTAGTTGCTTTACCACAGCCTTGTGCCCATTTCTCGCAGCCCATGATAACGGTGTTCGACCTATAATGTCCATGCAATTCACATTGGCTTTTAGTTCCAGCAGCAGTTGCACCACGCCTTCGAGGCCAAAGTAAGACGCTACCATTAGGTCAGTAAACTTATTAGGGCACACTTTATCAGGGCTGAAATTACCCCAATGCACCAGAAACCATGTTGAAGATCGCATATTCCGAGTATCACAAATTTTGAATGCTACGGATTTGAGCAATGTCGTATGTTTCACAACTTTAGCTTCTTGAAAGTGAACAGCTCATTGCTGCGCAGCATAGTCCAAGAAATCATAGAGATCTCTGAGCGCATTTTGAACACTCGCGTTCTTAGTAATGTCCTCGAAGGTCTTGTGTTTCTTCATGCCAAAGAAGTCTCTGAAGTCATTCAGAGTGCCAATCTCCCTATAACGTACGTCTCAATCAGCTGTTGTTGAGACAACCGAGTGATAAGAGAAAACGTACCACTTTCTTGCCTGTTGAATTCCCATTAGCTCCACGTTTCTGAGGACCTTGGGCACATTGCGTGGACCAAAATTCGCTGCGGCACACTTATTAGTGAGGAATACAAGGACCGAAGAAACAACTGACAAATTGGATCATCCATAGACTTCCAAAGCTGCGAGATCATTTTCTCGTCATCGAAAAGTCCGGTGAAAGAGTTGCGTTGGAAACAGAACTGTTCCTTGTCTTTCAAACCGAACTCTCGCTCCCAGGGCTTCTTTGGTGGCTTGCGTGAACCTCGCATGAGATCAATGAATTGGTTTAGTGACAACGCTTTCGGGTCCCAAGAGGCAACTTCAGGTTTCATGGCTTCTTCATGTCTCTTCGAATGATCCCACTCTCTATGTTCCTGGGTAGCCTCGTCTTGATTCGCCTTGGTGGCCTTATCTTGTTTCTTCTTCTCTAGTTCCCCCTTTTCTTTATTTTCCAAATAGTCGATTTGCATCTCTTTCATGAAGTCCTCAGTAAAGCTTTCATCGTTCTGCGAGATAGCGCAATGAAAGCGATATAATAGGTTGAACTCCACGGTGACTTGGTTGCCGATGCCGCGAGAAACGTTCTTGTGTTCTGTCATAGCAACGCGTGGATCGAGTGTGAAGTTTGTGTCGTACTGGTGGAAGCCCATGAGAGCGCGGAGATAATCATGAATAGATATGTTTACATACATACCGCAAGCGATCCTTTACACATAGTCAGCACCGTACCGAAGCCATTAGTGATGGATGTACTTCCAATCTAGCGGTATTGAAGAGGTCGTCATCAAACTTGTTCCAGGCCGCATCATAAGCTGTCCCGAATGCTTTGACCGAGTTAAATACCTCGAGGGAGTTTTTGGCACATTTGTCGATTATATCCTGCAGCTTGGCTGTCGCCTGGTCGTATTCGGAAGAGGGCGCCTGACCTTGGTCACAATACTTTTTCCAGGCTGCTTGATACTCATGCACCGCTTTGCGAAGGCTTGCATCTTCCTGGGGAGTGTCCACGCAGCGCTCTGCAATGGCTGCGAGCTTTGGCTTGCCAAACATGGCAGGCACTTGAAATCTGCCGTTCTCGTTGATGCGACGTAGTTGTGTCGCAGCATAGTTGTGATAGCGATTGTACATGACTAACATGATACAAACTCCAGGAGGCTGCCGAACTAATCTGTCTTCTGCAAAAGTGTCTGGCTTCAGCAATCCGAGCTTGTAATTGTCGTCGTGGATCTCGCGCGTCATCTCTTCCGTATAGCCATAGAGAGGAGACAGATCAAGGTATGATGAGCTGTCTGAAATGTTCTTGTCGGAATCGTTGGTACGGAAGATGTCGTGAATGATGATTGTAGCATGGTAGATGAGCATGCTTGATAATCCAGACGTACTCTGACGGCCACCATCTTGTCTAGCCATTAGACGATCGAAGACGTCGCCTGGATCTGGGAGCGCTCCCAGTGGGTGAGTTTTTGATGGTACGGTCTTGGCGTAGGGAGCTCCAGCTTGGCCTAAATGCGGGTGTAGGACACTGTTGAACTTGCCATCGGCCGCACGATACTGGAAGGCATCACCAAGATACGTGAGGGGCGGGTGAAGCATCTTCTCGTACTTGCCCATGACCTGACTTTCTATCACCTTGGATCTGTTCTGGCTGTCATTGGACATCGATGAAACAAGCTGGGCGGCTGCAACAACCTTTTGGCATACCGAACATCAGCGTGGCAACATCGACGCAACGACTTCTGCAATGCTTACATCGAGACCTTTGCCTGTGAACGCTTTCCATCCAACCGTCCCGATCTCTTTGGCGTTTCTAAAAGTGAATACATTGCGTATATCATTCAACAGTCCAGTCACCACGTTTTGCTTGTCCGCAAGCAATTCGTCTCCGTGGAATTTGGCTACGTACTCCGCTTTCTTCAGCTCCGCATTCCAGTCGTCCGAAGCGGCTTGCGGCTCGCTCTCGCCAACGGCATGGCCGTCCACGAGTGGTCTTTGGGTATCAGAAGACATCTTTCTATCTTTCTGTAAAGGGAGCAAGAATAGGCTAAGGACTAACAATGGCCAAAAAGCTGCTCAGAAGAAGAGGAGGGGCTTTGGGAGAAGAACAGTGACATGACTCCCCTATAAATGTATCGCAATGCAAACCATGACAAGCCCCAGGGTGCAAGGCTCTTACCGTCGTCCGCGAGACACCTTTGAGACGGACTATTGGCCATTGGCAATCTATCCCCCATCTGGCTTCCAGTCATCTCTCACGTACCAATTGTGGCGGGATCAAATCAACACTTCAGCTGGCAATGCTGTCTGTGGCGCTGGAAAGCTGCGACGACCCAGCACTAGTGGTGCGGTAGATCCTCAGTAATTAGTGGTAGGTCCAGACCCAAGACTTGATCTGGGACCTGGAGAAGAAGCTCGTTTGCTTTTCGTCTGATATAATGATGATATCGGTAAGACTCATCGAACAGTTTCTGGCAACAGAACGAACCCCTTCCATGCCCAGGATTATGGAACATACCTGCAAACAAAAGGAGGAATATTGTGGCTGTCTCTCGGTCGAATCGGTCAAAGTATCGCCGTTATTCACCAAGATTCGAGATAAGCCAACCACGGAAGCGACCTAGTATCAAATCCACCTAGCGTCACCTACATCAGGATGGAGGCGCGCAAGCCGCCAGCTCCTGTCATACGATGGCTTGACTCTACCTACTGTGTACACTGTAGTCCCTTCATATGTGATATCTTCACCTCCACCTCATCATGAGGCTTTTTGAAACGGGAATGTCCCACCTCCAACGTACCCGCGTACCCAGCTAGCTGGTCTGCCATTTTCTTGGTCAACCCCCATGCCAGAGTAAGATGTATGTGTTCACTGTCAAATTATTATTACGAGTAAGCTATCCCCGTTTTCCTTGTTTTTTTCATCCCACTGTACTCGCTACTCTACGTCTATATCGACGTCCATCTATCACTGCGCTCGTTTATCCCCCACCGTATCGTACTTTCTTCATCAAAAGTGCTTCGTTTTTGAAAATCCTTGAACAATTTGATTATTTAAAAGTTACTGAATCTGTTCATCTTCATTCTTTTCAAATCATCGAGGTTTCGTTGATTCGATAATCGACGGGGTCGACGAAATGCGATGCTAAAGAAATCGCAACCTTTCTGCACACGCTAATAGCGTATTTTAGACGCGTGTCTCTGAGTGCAAGCACGAAGGACTGAAGAAAGGCATGATATATGGTTTGTGATCAGCAATTGGCGTCAGGCATATGGAATATCCTCCTGAGCACCTAAGAAATCGATGTAAGGTAGTGCAGCAGTGGATCGGATAAATCTCTGGAAGTTGGCTCAGGGGTCAGCAGGCAACCTGAAAAGAGGTTTACTTACGGAATACGTAAACCCGGAAACAAGTTCTCCTACTCACCTATCAAGTCCTTGCACGCAAAAATCTTCTTTTCTGTGAATTACTTGGTCATACCATGGATATAAAACGGACGAATTAAAGAGACATCAATGGATAGATGAACGTGATGTCTACTGTATACATCGGAGATAGCCAGAGTCTCTTACATAACACAACACCATCCTGTCCTCCAATTACCGTGTCCATCCACATCATATACTTATCCAGCGAGCCATGAACCTCTCCGTTATGGCTTTGGCTTCGTCGACCAAGCCTAGTTCGAGCAGGAGCTGTACACTTCCCCGAATGCCAGATTCCAGGGCGGAGGAAACTAAACAATAGTCAGCACGTTTATGCCCGTCAAATAGGACTCAATTCGAGGGAGATTTACTCCAGGAATGCGTGAAGCTTGAAGCCGGTCAGTAAGATGATTGTGAATAATGTTGGGGAGTCGTGCTTGCAGAAGAAGTGGCATGACTTACCTGGTATGCTCCCCAACAAATATTACCTGTTCCAACGTCAGCACGCTATTCATAACGATTTCCAAGAACTTAACTGACGTTGTTCTCAGTCTTGAAGTAAGCTGGAATGTACAGCTTGTGCATGCCAATGGACGGCGATGCCCAGCTGGCACTCTCGAGCGGGTCGAGGACCCAGCATTTCCGGTTATATTTGCCGGTGTACTGCTTCCGCGCCACAGAGCCATGAATCTCAATCATGGCGTTCAACACGTACTGGACATGCTCTTCTTCCGTCAGTGAAGCAAACCGAAGACCGAAGTCCGCACTCGTGTAGCTCGCCAACATAACGCCGGGGCCCGTGGCATTTAGGTTATAGCTGGGGTAGCAGATACTTCCAATTCCTGGAATGTCAGTGGTTGTGGAACAACCGCCAATGATCGGCTTCTCGTAGTGTTCCCAGAAACGTGTTCCAAACTGGAGTGCGACCTGCGATTGATGAGAACTGGACAACACCAGGAAGCCATGGCGGAGAGCCTTACCTTGCAGACTGTGGTGTATGGCATAGCGCTAATTGCGTCCTGGAGAGTTGGATCAAATACTGCCACCAGTCAGCAATGGAGGTCATTTTCACTGGGCTCGGTTCATTTCACAGGTGTTCGGGAACCGCCAGCTTCGGACCTTGGAGAACGGTACAGCAATCATCGCATAGTCATAAGTCGCATCCTGGAACGCAATGTCCATGAGATTGTTTTTCCATGACAATCGTACCTGACTGTTCTGGGGCAAGAACTCCAACCTCTCAATCGAGCGGTCCATGGTCGTGATATGACCAACGTGTGGGTAGAATGAGTATGGCAGTCGATTAAGTCCCTACATGCCAGTAAGTGACGGATGCGTTGCATGCAAGAGTCGTACAGAGACGTACCCCATCAATCGTGCGCCATTTTGTGGCTGAAAAATATTCGCACTCGTAGCTGGTCCGATTCGTCAGCGGTTCATCCTTCGCGTGTAACAAATGCAGCATACATAGTATTCCAGAAAGAGTCTCCGCTCGAGTCGGACGATGCAAGTGCTTGATCTGTAACGTTGAGCGAGTACTTGAGGTGGTTGTGAAAATAAGCAAACTCCGACCAGTCGTCGCCTCCGAGGCCTCCCAAGCCGGTGTCAAGCCATGCCTTGTGTGCAGTAAACACGTTCGTCGCAGCGGCTGCCATGATTTTCGGATTGCAAGCCACATTCTGCACCGCGTCTGTGATATTGGTAACAAGTGGGTCAACGGGGATCTGTGCGGTCAGGTTCTTGTTATTTCCCACTTCGGTGATGGTTGGCGGTAGGCCGTTCGGCTTCTTGATTCCGTTGTAATAGTACAACCCGTTCGGGCTCTTCTGGATCCAAGGAATAAAGTTGATGGTGAAATTTGTATTTCCTTTGTTCAGCTCGTTCATAGCATCGGCAAGCTGGAAGGTGAGCTTCATGTCGTTGACTGGCAGCGTCTCGTTTGTTCCTGCATATTGGATTGTCTCCGGGAAGCGCATCGGTCCCATTTCTTGGTACTGATAGTCGAACGGACCACCTTCCAAATATGCTGTGTGAACGCGCCTTGAGATCGACGCTTAGCTCATATACTCGCCTCGCTGGCCATTCCAGCTGCTTACCCTCCGAGTCTTTGGCCGGCTTCTATTAATTCCAAATTGCGGAAGCCGCTCATGTTCAAACACAGCTGCGAGACGGTTAGAGACGCTGTTGCGGATGCCAGTTAAAGCAGTTCTACCCACAAACGTCATCAAGCCAGCCATGCCAGCTCCCACAATGGCAATCCCTGCATTCAGCGGATCAGTATTATGCTCACGTGGTCTGCAATGCTCTCCCAAAATCGAACATACTCTTCGCCTTTGCCTGCTGGACATTGACACTGCCAATCTCCTTCTCCTTCAACAACTCAACCCCATCGAACCAAGGGCCCTCAGCATCAATGCCACTTGCGTTGGTCATGGGGATGCTGGCACGCTTACTCAACCTCGTCCCTCGGTCCAATTCTCTCTTCTTCATCCACTGCCTGCTATACTTGTTGACCTTCAAAGGCTCACTGCGCCCAGCAAGCTCATGCCGTGCAGACCAAGCAGAAAGACAGCCATTGGTGGTTATGTCTTCGGGAAGGATCCACACCAGGCGGTCTGTACCTTGTTCGTGTACTGTGGAGATGGTGTGGTGGGCTTCATGCTGGCCAGTTGACGAGTGGCACGCGCCGTATGTCACGGTGAAAGGGTATGTAGAATGATCTGCTTTAGAGAGGTGCACATTTGCCGATCTCGAGTTAAGGGCAATCTTCACTTCAAGCTTCAAGGGCAGGTCACTGAACGTAGCAATAGCGAGTGCTATGAGGAAGCTCAGCAGCCAAACACAACCAACACCCATCGTGGTTTTTTTTGCTTAAAGCAACACCCAAGTAAAGCAATGAACTGGTACTGAAACAGGAGGACGTTGTGTGACTCTGAGGACTATATAAGCTTCTCCAATGCAGATAACCCACACCGTCCACCTCCATTTTTCCTTATCGTGGGTAAGAAAAGCGTCGCTGCAAGCTCATTGATCTCCATGCAGGGCCCCCGCGCTCACCCCGCACTTTTTCAGATACAGAAGGTACCTTGCCGGCAGTATGCAATTCGTTAAGCCTAGTTTTAGACGGGTTTTGTACTGCAGTTCTGTAGAAACAAGGAATTTTTCATAAAACACGTTGCATCTGTATGTTCTTAAACAGCTGTGATTTCATGAAAGACAGCCGGTTTAAATGAAAAAGATAAGAATTGAATTAAACATTAACTTAAACAATAGAAACGGTTTCAACAAGAAGTTTGATTTTGAGCCAAAAAATGGTTTTCGCCAAGCATTACGCACGGATTATATTCTAGAACTATGTACTGTACAGTAAGCGACACGATTCGATTCGATTTGTATGCAGTGCGTTACGAAGTTCGCACTGGTCGATTCAGCAATTTGTTGTCATAGATGAACATGAATCGCAAAAGAAGTCGATTACGCTGTGTACAAAATTGTAAACGTTGACGTCGAAGAATTTAAGAGTTTAACAAGCTGAATGCGATGCGATGAACATGATAAGTGTTGGTAATCTGATTTTCAGAAAACACTGTCACGTTACATGTTTTAATGAAATCTGATCTTGTTCATAAGTTTCTGACGTGGTACTCGTATAAACGGGGTTCCCGCGCAAACGGGGTTTCTGCGCACGCTAACTAAAACTATTTATATTAGTGCCATTTTTAGCACGCTAAACCCGATACTATCTGTTGCTAACCTTTCTAGGTTAG